>ERZ1035006.2026-NODE-2026-length-12150-cov-3.805126_pt1 | contig 12150 bp, 10 predicted proteins | sample MGYA00520694_ERZ1035006 | MGnify/ENA primary metagenome ERZ1035006 (study PRJEB33766, sample SAMN09781746) | gut metagenome | biome: gut microbiome | host: Homo sapiens | place: Madagascar | study: EMG produced TPA metagenomics assembly of the PRJNA485056 data...
GAAGCTGGCACACCCTGCCCATTTTTGCTTTTCACACCGGTTTTTAGAGGTTCCCATAAAATAATCTGTATTTTGCACAAATATTTTAAACAAATTTTGTGTAAAGCGCATGTCTGAAAATTCGGGTGTTCGCTTGCAAATAAGTCTGAATTATGGTATAATTTAATAGAATTATATAGCATGGCGTGGTGCGCGGGGGAGAAGCGCAGGCGCTGTTCTGATTAGGAGGAATAACCAAATGACATCTGCCGCAGTAAACAACGCCGCAGCAGGAAAAACGCCGCTGAACCACAAGACTGTTGGTATAGGCATGGCGGTTTTCGCTGTTATCGAAGCTGTTGTTACATTTTTCCTGGTGATGAAGCCGCTTTTCATCAATCCGGTTTACAGCCAGTGCAAAGCATATAACGAAGAGGGCAAGGCTTGTATCGTAAAGCTGTTCGGTAAGACTTTCGCTTCCGACGCTGAGATCGCTCAGAATCAGATTATCCTGTCTCTGTGGGACACTATCCTCAATATAGTGCTCATCTACATAATCATCACAGGCATTCTGCTTTTGCTTTCGTTCTGCTATTTCAAGGGTTTTGCGTTCGCGAAGTCCTATCTCATCGCGGTATTCGGCGCAAAGGCAGTTATCGCGCTGACTCCCATTCTCGTTCCCTTTGCTAACTTCAGAAATTCCATGCGTATTTTTGGCGCTGTCGACGCTGTTATATGCTTCGCTGCATGCGTTTACTGCATAATGGACAGCAACGCTGAATACGCTGACGATATGCTGCTTTCTGCCGAGGATATCGCTAAGATGTCCAAGCGCGCAAGAACCGGCGCGGTGATGTTCCTCATCATGGCCGCCGCCGTTGTTTTCTCTGCATTTGGCATGAGCGCTTATGGCAACATCGGCAACGCAGGCGGCAACTGGTCTATCGTTATCGGCTGGCTGAACGACACAAGCCTTGCACAGGGCGTTGTGCTTATTCTCCTGGTTGCGGTCGCACTTATTGCTTCCATCGTGTATATCCGCGATGGCGAGTGGGCAATGATCTTTTATTTCTCATTCGGCGCGGCTATGGCTGTAACGAATCTCATCGGCATTCTGTTCAGAGTCCTCTGGATATTCAAGACCTACAACCCGACAAAGGCTCTCGCCAAGGCAGGCGATGAGGACGCTATCGCGTGGGTAGGCTCCAACGGCATGACCGCCAAGTGGTGGATGGCTACGGTATTCCTGATACTCTCCTTCGTAGCTGCAGCAGTTCTCACTTTCATCGCATTCACAAAGATCAAGAGCAAGCTCAGCTTCAAGATAAATCCCGCTGAAAAGAAGCCCGCTATCGCAGTTGCGATCGGCGCCGGTTCCGTCATCGTGGTATTCATTCTTACTATGATCGCAGTACTCATGTGGGATAAGCAGCACTACACCGCTATCACCCTCGGCGCAATGGACTACATGTACTTCATCGCATACGGCGGTATTTCCCTGTTCCTTGCTATCTCCATGTGGAGCGGCTACAGCTTCTCCAAGTTAGGTACCCTTGCGCTTTACATCATGATAGGTTCCTGCAACTTCTCCTCCATCTTCACCGTTTTCGGCGAGAGAGGAACAAAGGTCGCAAACTCCCTCGCAGCTTACAATGCAGCTGTTGAGCAGGGCCTCAGTGAGCTTCCCGCAAGATTCAAGGGATATAACTACATCACATGCGGAATATTCTTCATTCTTTCGTTTATCGCATGCCTTAGCATAATTGTGGTATTCGTTGTCAAGGAAGTCAACAACTACATGTATCAGAAGCGCTACGAGTAATACTTATCGCGCTGGAACATAATAATCAAAAGGGCTGCGTAAAAGTAGCCCTTTTTTGTGAATCAGGGAGGTAAAATGAAGCTGCCGAAAAATATATCCCTTATCCTTGATATGCTGGAGAATGCAGGGTATGAAGCCTACATTGTCGGCGGCTGCGTCCGAGACAGCCTGATGGGAATTACCCCGCATGACTATGATGTCACAACATCTGCGCTCCCGAAGGAAACGGAGCGCGTCTTCGCCGGAATGCGGCTGATCGAGACCGGACTGAAGCACGGCACGGTGACGGTCATCTCCGACGGAGAGCCTGTGGAAATAACCACCTACCGCGTGGACGGGGAATATCACGACAACCGCCGCCCTGATAAAGTCTCGTTCACGCGGAGCCTGCGCGATGACATCTCCCGCCGGGACTTCACGATGAACGGAATTGCTTACAGCCCCCGGCGCGGGTATTTTGATGAGTTCGGCGGCGCGGAGGACATAAAGCGCGGAGTTATTCGCTGTATCGGCGACCCTGACAAGCGTTTCCGGGAGGACGCACTGCGCATTCTGCGCGGAATGCGGTTCTCGGCTTCGCTGGGTTTTGAGATCGAAGCGGACACCGCCCGCGCGATGCTGGACAACCGCGAGCTGCTGAATAATATCTCCGCAGAGCGCGTATCCTCAGAGCTTTGCGGGCTTCTGACCGGAAGATTTTCCGGTGAGAACCTTTACAGAGTGCTGACGGATTTCCGAGAAATAGTCGGGGTGATGATACCGGAGTTTCGGGAGTGCTTCGGCTTCGAGCAGCATTCGCGGTTTCACTGCTTCGACGTATACGGACACTGCGCGATGTCCGCGGAGAAAGCCGCGCAGATCTCCGCAGACAGCGAATGCAGACTGCCGCTGACGCTCGCCATGCTCCTCCACGACATAGGGAAGCCGCAGCGCTTTTCCTGCGGTGAGGACGGCGAGGGACACTTCTACGGTCACGCGGCGGTCAGCGCCGATATTGCGGACGAGATACTGCGCAGGCTGAAAAGCAGCAACGCCCTGCGTGAACGCGTGTGCAGAATCGTGAGGTACCATGACACAACGCTCCGTGATTCGGACAGGGCGGTGCGCAGGCTTCTCAGTAAGCACGGGCTGGAAGCGGTTCGGGATATCTGCATGGCGCATATGTGCGACGATATGGCTAAGAAGCCGGAGTGCGCCGACCGCTGCGGCGAGTGGCGGGCAGTAATGGCGCGCGCGGAGTCGCTGGCTTCGTCCTGCTGCCTGACGCTTAAAGACCTCGCCGTTGACGGAAAGGCGCTCCGCGGGCTGATGGAGCCGTCCCCGGAGATGGGGAAAGTCCTGAAACACCTGCTGGACGGGGTGGTCGAGGGAAATTTTCCGAATGAATATGAATTTCTTATGCAGGAAGCAGCAAAATATATTGGTCGCCTCTGAAAAACCTCGTGTGAGCAAGAAATGTGCAGTGCACACCACCTTCGTCCGTCAGCAAGCGAAATTTTTGATGTGACGGCGTCCATGCCGTCACTCGGTTATTTCGCTCTGCAACATCGTGTTGCATCTCCTCGTAAGGCATACAGCCTTACTTTGTCGATATTCCTTGAATCTGGTGCACCCTGCCCATTTTTGCTTTTCGCACCGGTTTTTAGAGGTTCCCTATTGCAAAACACTAAAAAACATGATATAATCTAATCTGGAATTTCCTTTTAACGTGTAGACAAATCAAAGAATGGAGAACAGATATGGCACTGGATATAGGCATAGATCTCGGCACTGCGAACATAATCATCACTATCGCCGGAAAGGGCATAGTGCTGAACGAGCCGTCCGTGGTGGCTTACGACAAGAAGAAAAAGGCAGTCGTTGCGGTGGGTACGGAAGCCTACAAGATGATCGGCAGAACGCCGGAGTACATCGTTGCTGTCCGTCCGCTGAAAGACGGCGTTATCTCGGACAACGACATGACTGAAGCGATGATCCGCGAGTTTATCCACATGGTGAACGGCGGCGCGATGATGAAGCCCCGCATAGTGCTGTGCGTACCCTCCTCCGTCACTGATGTGGAGCGCCGCGCGGTAGTAGAGGCGGCTATGTCCGCAGGCGCGCGCAAGGTGTTCCTCATTGAGGAGCCTATTGCGGCGCTTATCGGCGCGGGAGTCGATATTTCCAAGCCCAACGGCACGATGGTAGTTGATATCGGCGGCGGTACTGCCGATGTTGCGATAGTATCTTTCAACGGTATCGTTCAGAGCCGTTCGATAAAGATGGCGGGCAACAAGTTCGACCAGGCGATAATCCGCCACATCACGCAGAAGTACAAAATACTCATCGGCGAAAAGACCGCCGAAAAGGCGAAGATGGAGATAGCGAACGTATTCGACCCCACCGGCGAGAAGAAAATGACTATCCGCGGCAGGAACCTGCTGAAAGGTCTGCCGGAGAGCATAGAGATTTCCGACCAGGACATCTACGAGGCTATACACGAGAACGCGATGGAGATAGTCGAGCAGGTGAAGCTGGTGCTGGAGTCCACGCCGCCTGAACTTGTCGGCGATATCCTCTCCAACGGAATACTGCTCACAGGCGGCGGCGCTATGCTAGGCGGACTGCCCGAGCTTATCAGCGACAACGTGGGCGCGCCCTGCTTCGTGGCTGAGAACCCCATAGAGTGCGTTGCGCGCGGCGTTGACGCTGCGTTCAAAATGTCAGGGGAACTCCTCGACGGATTTGAACAGATACAGCTTTACAATTTTAAGTAATTGCTATAACAGTGTTTTTGTAGCCCTCTGAAATTTTCGGGGGGCTTTTTTGTATATTCCTACGAAAAAAATCGGAGTTCTTGACGAATATTCGCTTTGATGATACAATAGATTAAAGGGGGGATTTTTATGATTTCACAGGAGTTTTGTGACGAGCTTGCGGGCGTTGGTCTCAACGTTCCGGATATGATAGAGCATTTCATGGACAGCGAGAGCATGTTCCTGAAATATCTGTATAAGTTCTTTGATTCGGCTGACAGCGTGGTGATGGAACTTACTTCTGCAGCTGAAAAGGAGGACTACCAGGGAATGCTCTTCGCGGCGCATTCGCTGAAAGGCCTTGCAGGAAACATCGGGCTTAACGGGGTGTATATTCCGGCGAAGAAGATAGTGGATCAGATCCGCGCTGACGACTACAGCAGCTGCGCGGAGGATTTCCGGAAGCTGCAGGAGAATTACTACAAAGCGGCGGGTATCGCCAGAAAATATAAGCAGTCCTAAGGAGGTAACACATGCCGGACTTTTTAGAATCGGGAGTGCTGATTCCCATAGTTATCATTGTCGTGCTGGTGATCGTTGTTTTCAGCGCGGGCTACCGCAAGGCGCCGCCTGACAAGGCGTTCATCATAAGCGGTCTGCGGCGCAAGGCTAAGGTAGTCATCGGTAAGGCTACCGTGAAGCTGCCGTTTTTCGAGCGCTGCGATGTACTGGAGCTTGCCCTGATGTCCGTTGACGTCAAGACCGCGCAGGCGGTCCCCACGGCGGATTACATCAATATATCCGTTGACGCGGTGGTAAACGTCAAGATTTCCCCCGACCCGGATATAATCCAGAAAGCGCAGCAGAACTTCCTCAACCGCAATGTGCAGTACATAACCGGCGTTGCACGCGAAGTCCTCGAGGGCAACATGCGTGAGATAGTCGGACAGATGAGGCTGGAAGAGATGGTCTCCAACCGCCAGGCATTCGCCGACAAGGTCAAGCAGAACGCCGACCCCGACCTCCGCGCCATGGGTCTGGAGATAGTTTCGTTCAACGTGCAGAACTTCGTTGACGACAACGGTATCATCAACGACATGGGTATCGACAACACCATGCAGATAAAGAAAAAGGCGGCTATTTCCAAGGCTGAAGCGGAGCGCGACATCAAGATAGCCCAGGCGGAAGCCAACCGCAAGGCGAACGACGCACGGGTAGACTCCGAGACCGCTATAGCGGAGCGCGAGAACGAGCTTGCCATCAAGCAGGCTGAACTCAAGCGCGCGGCTGACATCAAGCGTGCGGAAGCGGACGCAGCCTACACCATTCAGCAGGAAGAACAGCGCAAGACTATCGAGATAACCTCCGCGAACGCGAACCTTGCAAAGCAGGAGAAGGAAGTCGAGATAAAGGCAAAGGAAGCCGAAATAAAGGAACGCGCGCTTGAAGCCGAGGTCAAGAAGACCGCCGAGGCTCAGAAATACGCGGCACAGCAGAAAGCGGACGCAGAACTGTACACCATTCAGCGTAATGCGGAAGCTAAGAAGTACGAGGACATTCAGAACGCGGAAGCCGAGCTGGAGATAAAGAAGAACGAAGCCGCGGCTATCCTTGTGACGGCGCAGAACGAAGCCGCCGCAGCAAAGGCGCGCGCAGAAGCCGCAAGGTATGCAGCCGAGCAGGAAGCCGAGGGTATCCGCGCCAAGGGCGTGGCAGAGGCGGAAGCAGTCCGCGCAAAGGCTGTCGCAGAGGCTGAGGGTCTCGACAAGAAGGCGGAAGCAATGCGCAAGATGGAAGAAGCCGCAGTGCTCCAGATGTACTTTGAGAAGATGCCGGAGGTCGCTCAGGCTATCGCAAAGCCGCTTGAGAACGTCGACAAGATCACAATGTACGGCGATGGCAACACCGCAAAGCTGGTCAAGGACATCACCGAAGCCACCACGCAGGCTTCCGCAGGACTGCTCGACGGTCTCGGCGTTGACCTGAAATCCATGGTCGGAAGCTTCATCACCGGAAAGGCAGTGGCGGCGGGGATTAACACCGAAACTCCCGCTCCGGAAGCGCCCGTGAACTCCACAGTTAAACCCGAAGAAGACTTAGTTCAGCAGTAAATACCGATTTCCCGGGGATACGCTCTCCGGGAATTTTTATATGAAAAAATCCCCGCAGGCGTTCTGCGGGGATTTATAGTATCGGAGAATAGTAATTACTTGTTGCCTGAAAGCAGCATGCGGTCGTTGTTGAGCGCGGAGCCGCTTGCTTCCTCGAATTTCTCGAGCAGGTCTTCAACGGTGAGCTTCTTCTTTTCCTCGCCCTTGACATCATAGATTATCCTGCCGTCGTTCATCATGATGAGTCTGTTGCCGTATTCGATGGCGTTCGCCATGTTGTGAGTTACCATCATCGCGGTGAGGTTGTTCTTTGCGATTATCTCATCAGAAAGCTGCAGCACCTTTGCGGCGGTCTTCGGGTCAAGAGCGGCTGTGTGCTCGTCAAGCAGCAGTATCTGCGGTTTCTTCAGCGTAGCCATCAGCAGCGTGAGCGCCTGGCGCTGTCCGCCGGAGAGCAGTCCCACCTTGGAGGTCATTCTGTCTTCAAGCCCGAGGTCGAGGGTCTTCAGCAGTTCGTGGTATTCCTCGCGCTCTTTGCGGGTTATTCCCCACTTCAGGAAGCGGCTCTCGCCGCGGCGCTTTGCGAGCGCAAGGTTTTCCTGTATCTCCATGGTGGCGGCTGTGCCGGTCATGGGGTCCTGGAATACGCGCCCGATGTACTTCGCGCGCTGGTGCTCGGAAAGTCCGGTGACGTTCTTTCCGTTGATGATTATGGAGCCTTCGTCCACCGGCCACACGCCCGCGATGGCGTTCAGTGTGGTGGATTTTCCCGCGCCGTTGCCGCCGATGATGGTGACGAAATCGCCCTCGTCGAGCTTGATGTTAACGCCGTTGAGCGCTTTCTTTTCGTTTATTGTACCGCGGTTGAACGCTTTTTTTACGTTGATCAGTTCCAGCATTATTTATCCTCCTTTCCGTCGGGTGCGCCTGCTGCAACGACACTGGCAGAGCGCTTTGCGGCGCGCCTGAACGAAGTCTTGGAGGTCTTCTGGAGGTAGGGTACAGCCAGGAATATCGCAACGATGAGCGCGGAGAACATCTTGGTGTTGTCGGTGGAAAGACCGAGCAGCAGAACTATTCTCAGCACCACGAAGTAGATTATCGCGCCGAGGGTGGTAAACGCCAGCCTGCCGATGAAGTTGAAGTGCTTGCGCAGAATGACTTCACCCAGCACCATGCCGATGATAACAGCCGCAAGACCGATTACGATAGCGCCTCTGCCCATGTTTACGTCCGCAAAGCCCTGGTACTGAGCCAGCAGAGCGCCCGCAAGTCCTACCATGCCGTTGGAGAGCACCAGTGCGACGATGGTGGTGCGCTTGGTGTTGATACCCTCCGCCTTGGACATGGAGGGATTGCAGCCGGTGGCGCGGATAGCCATGCCGTATTCAGTGCCGAAGAACCAGTAAAGTGCGGCGATTATCAGCACGACGAAAATCAGCGCAGTGCCGACGGTGCGGATAATGTCGAACACTTCGTTTCCGGCGGTGACGTATCTCGAAGAAATGACCAGCGGGAACTTGTCAACGCTGACCGGCGCGTTAGCCTTTCCGTTGATGTCGAGGTAAACGGAATACAGCGCCAGCTGAGTGAGTATACCCGCGAGGATACCCGGGATACCGAGCATCGTGTTCAGCAGTGCGGTGCACAGACCCGCAGCGCAGCCCGCAAGGAACGCTATCAGCATAGCCACAGGAACTGGAACGCCGTTGGAAATAAGTACTACAGCGACAACGCCGCCCAGACCCAGTGTGCCGTCAACGGTGAGGTCTGCGAAATCGAGTATTTTGTAGGTGATGAAAACGCCTATCGCCATGATACCCCAGATAAGACCCTGGGTGATATCGCCGGGGAGGGCGTTTCCAAATGTGGATAACTTAGCTAGAAAAATGTCCATGTTCTCTCTCCGATACTGTTTATTTTTTGCCTTTATTTATGCAGAAGCGGGGAACGGACTCGGCCCGCACCCCGTTATGCATTTAGTTTGTTTTCTGAGAATTACTCAGCGATAGCCTCGTAGCCCTCGGGAGCTGTGATACCAAGCTCAGCGCAGATGGAAGCGTTGTACTTCTTTGTTACGTTGGGAGCGAAGCGGACGTCCATTGTGGAAACGTCTGCGCCCTCTACCAGGATCTCGTAAGCCATCTCGCCGGTAGCTCTGCCGAGGTCCTCATAGCTGATGGACAGGGTAGCAACGCCGCAGCCCTTGCAGATGCCCTCTTCGCCCGCGATTACCGGGATACCAGCGGGAACAACGATGTTCTTGATGGTCTCGGTGGAAGAAGCCATTGTGTTGTCGGTCGGGAGATAGAGTACGTCGCACTCGCCGATAGCGGTGGTGCATACGGTGCTTATCTCGTTGGTGTCAGCTGCGCTGTACTCCTTGAAAGCTACGCCTGCTTCGGTAAGAGCGTTGCCGAACAGTGTTGCCTGATACTTGGAGTTAGCCTCAGCGGAGCAGTAGAGGATACCTACCTGCTTTACGTCGGGGAACATCTCGATCAGCATCTTAGCCTGCTCGTCGATGGGCGCGAGGTCGGAGGTGCCGGAGATGTTTGTGCCGGTAGCGCCGGTCCAGTCGTCGATGGAAAGCGCGGTAGCGTAGTCGGTAACGGAAGTGCCGAGGATCGGGATAGTAGCGGTAGCAGCGCTTGCAGCCTGGAGAGCGCCGGTAGCGTTAGCCAGGATCAGGTCAACGCCGGAAGCGGCGAAACCGGTGCAGATGGTGGTGCAGTTGGTGGACTCGCCGTTAGCGTTCTGCTCGTCGAACTTAACGTGGTCTGCGCCGAGCTTCTCGGTGAGAACGTCCTTGAATCCCTTGGTGGCTGCGTCAAGAGCCTCGTGCTGAACCAGCTGGCAGATACCGATGTTGTAAACCTTGTCAGCGGGGATCTCAGCCGCGGAACTGTCGTCAGCCGCGCTGGAAGCGTCAGCGGTGGAAGCTGCGTCTGCTGTTGCAACAGTGCTGCTGTCTGCCGCGGAAGAATCTGCCGCAGAGGAATCAGCGCTGGAGCTGGAAGTTGTGGAACTTGCACATGCTGTTGCGGTAACAGCCATAGCTGCAGCTGCGATAGCTGCAAAAATCTTTCTGATCTTCATGTTACGTTTCTCCTTGTTTTGTCCATTCTATGTAGAGGTGCGCTTTTGGACTTTGGCGCTTTTGGGCTTTCGCCTGCTAAAGCTATCTGCGCACTATCTAATTATAGCACACATTCCGGTAAAGTGCAACTTCTCATTGCAATAAAATTCAGATTTCTCAGAATTTTTGTGAATTATCAACAAAATAGCGCCGCCGGATTTCCTACTTAGAGCAATCCGGCGTCTGTCAGTCGTGTAAATTTTTTCAGAAACCGAGGGTGTTTTTGAAATAGCTGTAAAGCTCTCCTGCCATTTCCTCCTGCTCGGTGGCGCGGGGGTGGCCGTTTGTTCCGCAGCCGGTGCGGCGGAAGAGGAAGTGGGTCACGCGCTCGGAATTTATCTCCTGCGCGATCTCCTCGAGGGCGTCGTCCCAGGTGCGGTCGTGACCGAGGACAGTCAGGATAAGCACGAATTTCGCTTCGGGGTACTTCTCCATCAGCGTGCGGAGGAGTTTGATGTAGTTATCCTTCCAGTAGCGGCGGTATTCGGGGGTCTTTATGCGCTCCGGCTCGGGGTTTGCGTCGTTCTGTCCGAGCGCGATTATAACTGCGTCGGGAGTCCAGCGTGAGAAATCCCACTGCTTCTTCTCCTTGTAGGGGCTGAACTGTATCTTGTCATAGCAGCTTTCCATGCCTGTGAGCTGGTCGGAGCAGAAATACCCGGTGCCGTCCAGCAGAGCGATACCGCCCTGGGCGATGTCGTGTAGCTCGGCGTTGAGCTTTCTTGCCAGCGCCATCGGGTAAGCGAAGTGGGAATTATCCAGCTTGTTGCGGTGATCCTCAGGGTCGCACTGCCCCTCGTAATAGAGCGCTTCTACGACCTCTCCGGCGGAAACGCTGTCGCCGTATACTTCAAGCTTCATGTCGTACTTGTGCTGCGGGTTGGACACATCGGCGCTTTCATCAACGATTATGCCGAGAAACTCGATGTAGTTATGCGAAGCCAGCGTTTTCAGTATGCGCAGGGTGTGGGGCTTGTCCTCAAGACCCTCGGCGGCGGTGTAAACGTCGTCCTGGTCGGTGTTCCGGAGAGTTATCTTCTTCATCACGCCGTCAACTATGACTGCAAAGTGAGTATCCTGCTGCATGTTGACATTTTTAAGCACTACGGCAGCGCTGGTGCCGGTGAAGTTTACATCGGCGTAGGTGCCCGGCCATGCCATCACGGGGCGCTTGGGGTCGTCGAAGTCGATTCTTCCGACATACTGGAAGCAGCCGGAATCCGCGGGAATGAGTTTCTTTCCTTTTTCTATTGTGTAAGCCATTTCTTCCTCCTGTTGCCGCCGTTACTGCGGCAGTCTGTAATGTCCCCGGTTGTCCTCCGGGGTGATGTCGCCGCCGTTTTCATAAAGGCGGTAATACTGGAATTCCGCGCCGTATTTTTCCGTGACATAATTTACGGCGGTGATTCCATTTTCAAATGCTATAACTTCGCTGACAGTACCGCCGTCCTGCGCTATTCTGTCAGTTATATCCCCGGGGAGAGCGGTTTCGTCCGCTATTTTCCCTCCTACCGGAACAAAAGCCAGTTCGTCAGCCAAAAATGTATACCAGTAAGGCTTCCAGGTATGAGCCATGCTGCCTTCGAATTCGCTGCTGAGCGCGGTAAATCCGCGGTCGCCGTCCGGGGAAAGCTGCATATGCGCGCTCCCGTTTATAGGTATCTCAACGGCTTTCCCGTCAACTACGGTGAATGCGTGCGACACTGAGTAAGTAGCGTAGCGTTCGTCTGTGACGAGCATGTTCACGCCGCCGCAGCTATACATGGCAGGCGCTGAGAACCATACGTCCGACAGGAGCCGCTGGCTACCGCCGTCGTTTTCGAACCATAAATCGCCGATAAGCTCATCATATTCTGGCTCTCCTGCGATGTAAAACCGCGCCGCCCCGCCGGATACATCGGTGCTCCACAGGACCCGCGCTTCCGGCGGTTCGCTTTCCGCGTCTGATACGTTTGCTTCCAGCGTTATCTCTGCAGATACGGATATGGGCGCGGCAGGCGTATCGGAAGCGATTTCAGGGGGCACTGCCGGACTGTTTTCACCGGAGCAGCCGGAAAGCAGCACTGCGGTCAGCAGCAGAATGCAGCATTCTCGTTTCATGTCGTTACCTCAGTAAACATGGTTATAAATGCACCTTGCAGGATAATCTGTCAACTTCCAGCCTGAAAACGCATACCGCGTTCAGCATTTCCGGACGAAATTCGCAGTTTTCCTTACCCGCCGCCTGCTTCATCAGGCTCTGCAGACCGAGTATCTTTTCCTCCGGGTCGGCGACTATCGAAACGTTTCCGCTACCGATAATGCTGCTAAATTCCGCGTAGCAGTCGCAGGGGGATTCACCGGGGTGGAGTTCGTAGCCGCAGT
>ERZ1035006.2028-NODE-2028-length-12143-cov-13.009431_pt1 | contig 12143 bp, 8 predicted proteins | sample MGYA00520694_ERZ1035006 | MGnify/ENA primary metagenome ERZ1035006 (study PRJEB33766, sample SAMN09781746) | gut metagenome | biome: gut microbiome | host: Homo sapiens | place: Madagascar | study: EMG produced TPA metagenomics assembly of the PRJNA485056 data...
AATAATTAAAAAATAAAGATTTTTTTGCAATTATTTACAAATGAGCGTTATTTTTTTGTTGATTTTTTGACTGAGACAGCCGTCTTGCCTTTTTCTTATTCATATCAACGCTTTTAACGGACACAACAACGCCGTCATATGTTTTCTTTGCTCTGACGGTTGTCCAATAACTTTTATTGCAAACGGTACATTTGGTCGGGCATCTGAAAGATTTATTAACGCACTCATACCCTTTCAGTCTGTCCATCTCTGAATTACAATCGGGACAAAGAATAACCTGCTCATAAACATTAAACAATTGCGATTTCGGCGAGGTGATAAGGTATGGCTTATAAATGAGCCTTTCAAAAAAGGTCTTATCGCAGTCAACAACATATCCCTTGATTTTATTTTTATCAAAGACTTTCTTAAAGCATTCCGCCTCCAAATAACAATCGGTGAGAGCCCTGTGCAAAGAAGAAGTATCAATATCAATGCCGAAAAGTTCGCAGCATTTAGCAAGTGAGACTTGATTTTTATCTTCTTTTTCAATGAAAGACATACAATATTTTTGTGCGTCACAATATTTTGAGATAAAACTTATGTTGACATTGCCAAGCAGTATCTGATAATCTGCCGCAAGAACATAAAGATCCGAATTGCTCCACGACAAAAAAACATTACCCTCTCCTCTGCTCCACTGAGCAAAATTCGCAATGGCGTCATTAAAAGAAATACCGTTTACCTTTAACTCTTCGTTTGTAATGTTAGTTAAATTTTTACATCTGCCCGACAGTTTCTTTGTGATTTTAGGCTTTACGAGTTGCTTAAAAGTATCGACAATTTCAAGTCTTTCGTTGAGCTTAACTGCGCCGATTTCGATAATTTCGTTCATAAAGCCTTTACTTACGTAACTGTAAGCGTTGTTCCATTCTAAATCAAAAATAATATAATTCACTGTAAACCTCTGATACAAAAAAATAACCTTGCATAACGCAAGGTTATTACTCAATTGTTATACAAAAAGAAATACCAAAAATGCCGCTAAAACAAGAATAAAGAAAAATGTGATAAACCACTTTGTTACTCTTTCAAGCTTCTTTTCATTTGTCATACCCTTTGACTTGTTACCGTAGGATTCACTGTTTCCGCCGATAACACCGGATAAATTAGATGATCTGCCCTCTTGCATAAGAACGATAATAGTTATAATTATTGATGCAACGATTAATACTGCACCAAAGACATAATGATACCAGAGCATAAATTTTCCTCCAATCGAATTTTGACTACTGAATTATAGCATACTTATAATAATAATGCAAGCATTTTTTTATAATCAAAAACTTATCTGCTGAGTATTATCCGCAGGACCGGGCAATGCGCCTGAAGCAGGAAGATTCTTTGTTCTGAATCGCCATGCTTTTTCAAACTCACCCTCAACATATTTGTGCATTGAATCTACCTTATGATTTTTCTTTTGGGTCATAACGGAAACACCGATAGTGTCTTTTGATGATTTAGGAGTCAATGAGCCTGTGTTTAATATCAACATTCTGCCGCTTGTTGAGGATAGAACAAACTCGGTATCCTCTTCTATATATTCACAGCACGCAAGAGGTGATTTGAGAGAATAAGCCTTTAACAGTTTCTTTCTGTTTGTTTTTGTTTGGTATGCGCTTATATCTACTTTAGCCACTTTTCCGTTTTCAAATACAAAAATCATATAGCCGATATATTCTTTTATCACGCAGATATAAACAACTTTTTCGTCCTGTTCCATTTCAAGTTTTGACGGAACATAAGTACCGAGTTGGGATGCCTTTCCGTCGGAAAAATCGTCAAGTTTAGCCTTATAAACCTGACCCTTATCGGTAAAAGCGAGAAGTTCGTCTTTGTTGGAACATTCAAAAGTTTTTTCTACAAAGTCGCCCTCTTTTACTTTTTGATCGCCTGACATACGCAAATTTGCCGTTCGGATTTTATTAAGATAACCCTCTTTGGTAATAAACAGTGTAACAGGATAATCGGGAATTTCAGCCTGAAGCGAATCATCGTACTGCTCGACCTCATAAAGAATTTGGGAGCGTCTCTCGAGCGAATACTTTTCGCAGACTTCGTTTAACTCTTTAATAATAATTTTCTTTTGCTTATTTTTGCTGTCGAGAATTCCCTGAAGTTCCTCAATCTCTTTTTGGAGAGTTTCTATATCGTTGGTTCTTTTAAGAATATACTCTCTGTTTAAGTGACGAAGTTTTATTTCAGCAACATAATCCGCTTGAATTCTGTCAATGCCGAATCCTATCATAAGATTAGGTACAACATCGCCTTCCGATTCCGTACCTCGAATAATTTTAATCGCCTTGTCAATATCAAGAAGAATTTTTTCAAGACCACGGAGCAAATGAAGTCTTTCCGTCTTTTTGTCAAGATTAAATTTTGTCCTTCTTCTGACGCAGTTAAGACGGAATTCAATCCATTCATTAAGTATCTCGCCGACACCTAGAACTCGGGGATAGCCGTTAATAAGAACATTAAAGTTGCAGGAAAAAGTATCCTCAAGCGGAGTCATTTTGTAAAGTTTTGTCATAAGAGCGTCAGGGTCGATTCCACGCTTTAAGTCAAGAGTAATTCTAAGACCTTTAAGGTCGGTCTCATCTCTGACATCGGAAAGTTCCTTGACCTTGTTTGTCTTAACAAGTTCTACAATTTTGTCAATTATCGCCTCCGAAGTCGTGGTAGGCGGTATCTCCGTAATGTCTATACAATTATACGCTTTGTCATAATTATACTTTGCACGAACCTTTACAGAGCCTCTGCCTGTTTTGTAAATTCTGTCAAGTTCGTCTTTGTCATAGATAATATATCCGCCGCCTACAAAATCCGGAGCAAGGAGCGTTTCGGAAATTTCGTGTTCGGGATTTTTGATAAGCGCAACGGTGGTGTCGCAAAGTTCCTTTAGGTTAAACGAAGCGATAGAAGACGCCATACCTACTGCGATACCGGTAGTCACATTAGCCAAAACAGACGGAAACGTTACAGGTAAAAGCGTCGGCTCTTTCATTGAATTATCATAGTTATCAACAAAATCAACCGTGTCTTTATTAATATCCTCGAAAAGTTCCTTTGCTATCGGAGCAAGTTTTGCCTCAGTGTAACGAGAAGCGGCGTACATCATATTTTTACTGTAAGCCTTACCGAAGTTACCTTTAGACTCCACATATGGGTATAAAAGGCTCTCGTTGCCTCGAGACAGCCTAATCATAGTTTCGTAAATCGAAGCGTCGCCGTGGGGATTTAGTTGCATAGTTCTGCCGACAATATTTGCACTCTTTATGGTTGAGCCCTGCAAAAGTCCCATATTATACATTGTATAAAGCAACTTTCTGTGCGACGGCTTAAAACCGTCAATTTCGGGAATCGCACGGGATAAAATAACGCTCATGGCGTAAGGCATATAGTTTGATTTAAGTGTGTCAACTATTTTTTCGTCCTTAACCGTTCCTGCGTCTTTAATATGAACATTGTCTGCGAGGGTATTAACCGGCTCGTTTGATGCTTTTTTTCTTCTTGCCAATTTAATCCCTCCTTAACTTACATCTGCGGCATCAAGATAAAGATGACCGTAATTTGCAATATATTCTTTTCTGCCGTCAAGATTGTCTCCGAGAAGCAAATCAAATACCTGAGCGGTAGCCTCGGCATCACTCGGAGTAACCTTGATTAGTCGCCTTGTGGCAGGGTTCATAGTGGTCAGCGACATCATATCCGCCTCGTTTTCACCAAGACCTTTTGAACGCTGAACAGTGTACTTGCTGTCGCCGAGTTGCTCTTTAATGCTGTCCATTTCAATCTCGTTGTAAGCAAAATATGTCTGGTCCTTGCAGGTAACCTCATAAAGCGGAGATTCTGCAATATACACCTTGCCTGCCTCAATCAACTTAGGCATAAGGCGGTAAATCATAGTCAAAATAAGCGTTCTGATTTGGAATCCGTCAACATCGGCATCGGTACAAATCATAATCTTGTTCCAACGCAGAGAATCCATATCGAACATTGATACATCCTTAGCGGCTTTGCTCTTGACATCAACGCCGCATCCGAGCACCTTAATCAAATCGGTGATAATATCACTTTTGAAAATCTTGTCATAATCTGATTTAAGGCAGTTAAGAATTTTGCCACGAACAGGCATAAGAGCCTGAAAATTAGCGTCTCTCGCCTGCTTACAGGCACCCAGCGCAGAATCACCCTCAACGATGAAAATTTCTCTCTCGTTTACATCCTTGCTGCGGCAGTCAACAAACTTTTGAATTCTGTTTGTCATATCAATCTTTGTTTGCAGGGTTGTTTTAAGGGTTTTTCGGGTGTTCTCCGCCTTGATACGGGAACGCATATTGATAATCATTTGGTCGGCTATCTTATCGGCGTCCATCTTGTTTTCGATGAAATAAACCTCTAACTGTTTGCGGAAAAAGTCGGTCATTGCCTCTTGAATAAACTTGTTTGTGATAGCCTTTTTTGTTTGGTTTTCATAAGAAGTTTGGGTAGAAAAAGAGGACACAACAAAGATAACGCACTCCTCAATGTCCTGTACGTTGATTTGAGAGTCGTTTTTATTAAACTTATTGTTCTGTTTCAAATAAGCGTTTATCTGGCTCACAAAGGCACTTCTGAACGCTTTTTCGGGCGCTCCGCCGTGCTCCAAAAATGAGGAGTTGTGATAATATTCTTTTAGCTGTCGCTTCAAAGAAAAGCATAATGCCGCTTTGATTTTTAATTTGTAATCGTCCAAATCGTCACGGTCTCTGCCGACACGCTCGCACTCCCAGTATTGCGGCGTTGTAAAAGCGTCCTCGCCTGCAATTTCGGCAACATAGTCTTTAATACCGTTTTCGTAGCAAAATTCGGTAGTTTCAAATTGGGTTGCCGTGAGTTGATTTTTGAAAATAAAAGTAATTCCGTCGTTTACAATAGCCTGTCGCTTGATAGTTTCGATAAAATAATCAACAGGTACATTAATATCCGTAAATACTTTAAGGTCGGGTTTCCACTTGATTTTTGTTCCTGTGTCTCCCCTTTTGCCGTACGGTTCTTTTGTCAGTCCGCCTATATTTTCGCCGTGCTCAAAATGAAGCGTGTACTTAAATCCGCCCGTCTTAACTTCGGCGTCCATATATTCGCTCGCATATTGCGTAGCACAAAGACCCAAGCCGTTTAAGCCGAGAGAAAATTCATAGTTGTCCTTGCCGTTATCGTACTTGCCTCCGGCATAGAGTTCGCAAAAAAGAAGTTCCCAATTAAACTTTTCCTCGTTCTTGTTATAATCAACAGGAATGCCTCGTCCGAAGTCCTGCACCTCAACCGAGCCGTCGTTATAGCGGGTAATGATAATCTTTTTTCCGTAGCCCTCTCTCGCCTCGTCGATAGAGTTGGACATAATCTCAAATATAGAATGCTCGCAACCCTCGATGCCGTCCGAGCCGAAAATTACGGCAGGTCTTTTTCTGACTCTGTCTGCGCCCTTGAGCGACTTAATACTTTCGTTGCCGTATTCTTGCTTCTTAGCCAAGATTACCCCTCCATTATTAGTATACATACCAAATCATTATACTATATATTGTTATAAAATGTCAAGGCTTTGAAATTATATACAATCGTAGGTGTCGCTAAAGCCTCCCTTATTAAGGGTGGCATAAAGAAAAAACCGATTCAAATTAATGAATCGGTTTTTAGTAATTCAGAATATTATTTCATCCTCAGAATTAGGCTCGTCACCCAAAGGTTGATTTTCGCCTGATAACCAGTTTGTACCGATAGTTGTTTCAGGAGTATTAAACATAATAATTTCAATTTTTGGTGTTTCAAATTTATTCATTATCATATAACCTCTTTAATTTAATTAAACTTCGAGAACTGATTTTCTGTACTGAATGCCTGTTCGTGCTCGTCACCGTAAATGACTTGTAAATTATTATCGGCATCCTTGTACTTTAGATATGCTTTTGCTCTGATTGCACTGTACTTTGTGCTGCCGTTAGTAAGACTGAGAGTAGCAGTATACTCATTTTCGGCAGATAATGCTCTTACACGGAAAACTTTACTTGTATCCGGTCTGCCTGTAGGTAGAATAGGAATAAAGGTAATGCCCCATTCAACAGGAGTACAGCCTTCGGCAAGTGAGAACTTGCAGTTAAAGCCGACATACATGTTCTTATCATCAACAGAAGCAAACGCACCTACCGTATTAATCTTGGTATGCTTAGTGCTGTCACCCTTAGGAACTTTAATAACATATACTTCACTTCTTGCAGGAACATAGAAAACTGTTCCATGCATATAGGCGATAATGTCATCCGTACTCAAAGATTTAGACAATGCATAATCAACGCCTGTGTCCATCTGATAATCGGCAACTACATCAACCCTTGTATTGTATTCCAAATTTGCTTGCTTACCGCCGGCAAAATGAACATTACATTTGTTGGCATTATACGGTGTCAATGCGGCATTAACCGTAACGCTCGAAACATCGGCACTACCCTGAACGCTCGCCGTGTTCCAATCACCTGTTGTAAAGAATGGGAACTGTAACTTATTTGCAGATGAAGTTTGTAAGGTCTCGCCTGCCTTTACATACTTAATATCGGAAATCTTACCGCCGACAACGAAAGTAACCTTAGTATACTTTTCGTCTGCGGACTGAGTTTTGTTGCAATAAGCCTTTACGGTTGCATCGCCTGTAACAACATAACTGATGCTCTGCTGTCCGTAAATCTCACTTGTTGCGCCGTCCTTTTCGATAACATACTTATAAACATTATATGTGGTATTAGGAGTAATAGTTATCTCTTCGCCGTAATCTTTTGTATACGATTTTCCTGCATCTGTAATCACTTGATCATTTTGGTCATAAACCGTAAGAGTGACAGTGCCATGCTGCTTTTTAAGCAAGGTCTTAGCGTAAAGAATTTCAAAGGTTGCGTTATCAAAATCATCCTGACAATGCAATTCGCCTTTACTACGCTTTGAAAATGCAGGCGAAACAGTATTCATAAAATTAGTTAATGAAGGAGTATCATATAATGACGCTTCTTGTCCTAATATATTTAGGGCTTCTTGATGAGCAGCTTCAAAACTTGCATCATCTACTTTAGCACCACAGGTACAGGTAGCAGAATCGATAAAATTATGATAGTCAGTATACGAATAATTACATTCTGAGCAAACAAAGCTATGCTTAGTGTTCTTTCCTTCTTCGTCCTTCACATCCTTATTATAAGTACCGTTGTGTGCAACATTTTCTGTTTTTACTGTTTCTTTTACTTCTGTGTCAGAAGAAGTTACTGTGGCAGTTGTCCAAGAATATGATGTTTTTTCATGATTAACATTATCACCGCTGATTTGTGAATAAGAAGTAGCGGTATTCGGGAGAGCCGTACTTACCGTATCACCCGAATTAGCATATTTTACCTCAGCAATGTTATTGTTAGCATATCTGAATGTAACCTTGTATCGTCTTACAAGTTCAGATTTTGTTCTATTGTATCTGCTTACTAACGAATCTATTGCATTTGCACAACCCTGATAATCATTAGTGCTCGAGGAGAAATAATAATTCGGATTAAAGGTTACTACATCATTGACTGCTTTAAGATAAGCATTTACTTTGGCTTCGTCACCGTAGTATTCTTTGCTTTCAAGGAGTTTATTATACTCTTCAACCTTGCCTGATTTAAGGTTTTCTGCAATAGTTTTAAGTCCTTTGATATTGACAATATTGATATTTACACCAATCGTGTCAGTACCCTCAGCTTGCCTACCATTGGCACTGCTGTCAGGTGTTCCGTTGATTGTATTAACACCGGCAGCATCAGCTCTTGAACGCCAATACATTTTATTTATGGTAGTCAATGTAGCTGTAGGAGTGCCTTTGTAATAAAGTTTATTTTTCAAAACATACTGATGATCATAATAGAAAATTTGGTCACCGTATCTGGTATTAGATGAATAACCTACTTGTCTGTCAAATGATGTAGGAGCACCGAAAGATGATTCTTTACCTTCCCACAACTGCTTTAATGCAAAATCTGAGGAATCGTCTGTTGCACTGCTTCCGGTAGTAGGATAAACCATATTTACAAAAGACCTCTTGCACCCGTTATCTTTTGCAGTTGCATTAAACAATATTGTGTTATAAGGTTGAGTTCCGTCATAAAGTAATGTCATATTAGGAACATAATACTTTATATAGTATGATGCCCACCATGCTCCGGAACCAAATGCATAACCAGATTCGTGTACAAAATTATTAGTTGTGAAATCAGTTCCGTTTTGTGAATACAATACGTTATGTGCTTCAACATTTTTAGAATTAATCTGAGGGTTATATGATGAACTGTATCCGTTAAATGAATCTACCTTTTCCTTAACCTGTGAGACATCAACATCTAAGCTATTTGAAACTTTGGTGATGCTTAGAGCAGATGATGACAAGTTTACAACAGTATCCGACCAAAATTTAGTTTGATTGTTTGTATTATTCTCATTACTGCCACCGGGATAAGAAAGCATAAATGTGATTACTACATAAGATTTATTTGCATTAACAGCCCATTTAATCGCAGGAGCAAGGTCAACCTTTCTGCTCTTATTTGAATCACCTACTGCTGTCGAATAAGTCGCAAGCATTTGCAAACCAAAATAATTTTTTGAACTGTTTATAAAATCCGTATTTGCAGTTTCCTTGCTTCCCGATTTAAATATACCGGTTGAAGTAGTTGGATTATTTCCATACGTGTTAAAAAGAGTATCGTCATTCTGCGTTACATAACTTACAGTTAATCCCATTGCTTCTCTTTCACTTGAGGCAATTGTGTCTGTAAATTCGTAAACAGCCGACTTAATATCATCAAGATTCGTAAAATCATTGACATTAAATCTGAGATAGCCAATACTGCAATTATCATTACGCTGATCATTTACAACTCTTGCAATATTTCCTCCGGGCCATCTGTTAGTATCAGTATAAACTAAAGCACCTTTTTTTACTTCAGTGAGATTATATGAACTTGTAGAAGTATAGGCATCTTTTGTTGTATAAGATATTGAATAATCACGGTTATACAAATTAATGTCCGACCAAGTATTATTTCTGTCGGAATTTGCTCTTTGAGGTTGATAAGCAAATACGGTAAAATAGTCAAGACCTTTATTTACAGCATCATTAATTGCTGCTGCATAATCTACCTCTAGACTTTGCGACGAACTGACAGTTTTAGTTTCAATTTCCTTTAATCCGTACCAAGATTTAAGGCAATCAGCTCTATATGTTCCGCCGACACTTTCATCGGTAGATCTTTTAGACAAATCGGGTATAAATTCTGTCCTACCTGTTCTGGTATCATTATTAATTGTAGGATTCAACTCATTATAAGTTGTTGAATAAGCAAAAGTAAGTTTTGGATTAACACCATTTGACGGTTCACCGCTAAGAACATAAGATACTTTTGCAGATTCCAACTGCTTATCAGAATGTTTCAACATACTTCTAAGGTCAGAAATCTTATACTGCCATATAGCATAAGAAAAATTACCTGCTTGTCCGTCATTTGTAATCTGAAGTTTACTGTTAGTACCACTACTTGTGTCTTTCCATCTGTCGGTATCGCCGGCACAAAGAATAGTATTTGATGCAACGGTCAAAGTGTTATCAGCCGCTGAAGCCGATATTGCGGAGAACGGCATTGATGCAATAATCATCAACGCTGCCAAAAGACAAGAAATTGATTTTTTGAACATTTTACCTTTCTTCATATTTTTACACCTCTTACATAAAATTACATTTATTTGCCCAATATTTTAACATATATAGTAAAATATTGCAACAGTTTTTTTACAATTTGCTAACACTTTAAAAAACAATAAGATTTTTTTTATAAATAAATTAGTCTATAAAAAAATTTTTGCCTTAAAAGTTTTATAAGTTAGCAGATTAAATTAAATACATTGACAATATTTTTTTACAATGCTATACTTCTAATGTTCGCTCAGTGAGCGATTGTTCAGTAACAACAAAAGCCGAACAGGTGCAGACTGAGACAGCTGTATCATGTTCGGCTTTTTGATTTTATTTATTGTGATACAATTTTCAGGAGAATATAAAAATGGCAAAGGATGAATATTTGATAACAGACCCGCCACTAAAGGCGTTAACCGTTTTTGCAATGCCGATGATTTTGGGCAGTTTTTTTCAGCAAATTTACAATATGGCAGATTCAATCATCGTCGGTCAATTTGTCGGTTCATCGGCGCTTGCGGCAGTAGGTGCCTGTGCAGCACTTACTAATGTTTTTATTTGCATTGCACTTGGTGCAGGCGTGGGCGCAGGTGTGCTTGTAAGCCGTTATTTCGGTGCGCAAGATTACGGGAAGATGAAAACAATAGTTTCTACTTCATTAATCAGTTTTTTGGTTTTAAGCATATTTCTCGGTATCTTTGGATTTTTCGGTTCTAATTGGATGATGAACATATTGCAAACGCCGGCAGATATAATGGAAGATGCTGTGCTGTATTTACGCATCTATTTTGCGGGCTTTCCGTTTTTATTTATGTATAATATTCTGTCAACAATGTTCACTTCCATCGGTGAATCGAAAATCCCGTTATGGCTTTTAATATTCTCATCTGTTTTGAATATCATTATGGACCTTTGGATGGTGGGCAGTCTAAAACTCGGCGTATTCGGTGCGGCTCTTGCCACTCTTATTGCGCAGGGCATTTCCGCAATACTTTCGCTTTTGATTTTTCTTTATCGAATGCGAAAATATGCAAGTCCGTTTCACAAGTTTGATAAAAGAGAACTGTGCTCCATGCTTAAAATCGCCGTTCCGTCTATTCTGCAACAATCAACCGTATCAATCGGTATGATGATTGTGCAGGCGGTTGTAAATCCGTTTGGCACGCAAGCGCTCGCAGGATATACGGCAACGATGAGAATTGAAAATGTTTTTTCACTGATATTTGTATCCATCGGAAATGCCGTGTCGCCGTTTGTTTCGCAAAATCTCGGTGCCAAAAAAATCAGCCGCATCAAGAAAGGTTACCGTGCCGCATTACTGTTGGATGCATGCTTTGCCGTTCTTGCCTTTATAGTTATTGAAACAATGCACACACAAATTTCTTCACTTTTCTTAGGAAAAGACGGAACGGAATTAGCGTATCAAGTGTCCGGTGATTATATGAAATGGCTTGCCTACTTTTTCATACTTATGGGCATAAAAATGGCAACAGACGGTGTTCTTCGTGGAATCGGAAATATGCGACCGTTTTTAATTGCAAATATGGTTAACCTTGCAATTCGTTTATCGGTGGCATTGATTTGTGCACCGCATTTCGGTATTGAATTTGTTTGGCTTGCAGTTCCGGCAGGCTGGCTTGCAAACTTTATAATTTCCTATGCGGCACTGAGAAAATCCTGGCCAAAAAATGATTCGGAACAGGAAATTTAACATATCTAAAAAAACAGTCACCAAAATGGTGGCTGTTTTTTAATGAATCGTATTCAAAACTCAATATAACGCACCCCACTATAAGAGGCAGTGACAAATAACAGTAAAACCCTTTTTGTTAATGAATTTCAATTATTTAATTTGCTATTCATTAATTATTTTTGCATTTTTTAAATGGCAATATAAAAGCTCACCTTCTGAATAAGTATCGAATGTGCCGACAACCGTAATTTCGGCACCTTGTTCAAAGTTAGGATTAGTTTTATCTGAAAGTTCAAATTCTAATCCTTGTTGACAGCAAGCTGTTGCATCAGGAATAATCGCGGCATTGTAGGTTTTGCCTGTTTGTTCATCCGTATATTGATTAAATAGACCTTTCATTTTTACGATCTTGCCTTTATAATCATCAGGCGTAATAAGCATATTATAAACTTCAGAGTAGATTAGCGTGCTGCTTAGTTTTGTCAAGTCCAAATCAACGGACTTCGCCTCGGTTGTTGTGGATTCAGTTGTTTTTGTTGTGGTCTTTGAGTTAGAGTTCTCATTTTTATCACTGTTTTTTGAACAAGCGACAAAACTCAAAGCAAACGCTAAAACTAACATAATTGCAATTATTTTTTTCATTCTTTCCACTCCTTTTCGGTTTCCGATTTA
>ERZ1035006.2029-NODE-2029-length-12136-cov-4.260492_pt1 | contig 12136 bp, 10 predicted proteins | sample MGYA00520694_ERZ1035006 | MGnify/ENA primary metagenome ERZ1035006 (study PRJEB33766, sample SAMN09781746) | gut metagenome | biome: gut microbiome | host: Homo sapiens | place: Madagascar | study: EMG produced TPA metagenomics assembly of the PRJNA485056 data...
CTGTAAAAAAGCAGAGGGTTACTTGTTTTGGGTCGCTGGATTATTGGGCGGATACGAAATAAACTGAAATGGGGCTGTAGGAACAGCCCCATTTCGATTGCTTATATCAGTAAGCTTGTAAATCTTACGCGTCCGAACCTGAATTGATCAGAGGTCGTCTGCGTCCTGGACAGGTTCGTCGTCAGGGTCGGCAGGTATGCCGGTGTACATTCCCTGGGGGTCGGTCTTGGGCGACGAAAGCTCAACGTCGGCGACTTTATAGGGCTTGGGCTTCTTTTTGCCGCCGGGATTTCCGGTGCGGTGGCAGTTTGTAAGATTGGTAGGATCCTGCATTGTTATCCCTCCATAAAAAATATCAGGCGCACTTCTCGGTGCGCCTTAATATTATCTGCAATTTTATCCGGTTAATGACTGGAATGTTTCGGGCGGGATATCTGCGGTTTCCTCTGTTGTGGTATGCTCCTCGGTTGGTTCAGGCTCCGCAGGTTCGTTATCGGGTTCAGACGTTTCGCTTGTCGGCTTCGCTTCACGGGTCTGCTCGTCTATATTTTCGGGCTTTTTCGGAACGTAGCTGTTTCCGCTTGTCGCGCGTTTGAGCGCATTTATCAGTTCGGGAGTGTGCCAGGTAAAGCTGGTGCGGTCGAATTCGCTGCCGTCGTCCCACAGGAATGTGGATATATAATTGTCCCGGCAGAGCTTTGTCAGCATTTCGCAGAAAAACACCCTGCTTGCCTCATCGCTTCCCTTTGCGCCGTATTCTGTAATTATGACCGGTATACCGTTGTCGATGAAAGTCGTTCGGAGATCGTTTATCTGATGTTCCATCCATTCCTGCTCGGATTTGTTTCCCCAGTAATTCTGAATGGAAGCGCGGCAGAACGTCTTGGGCGTGTAGTAGTGAACAGATAGAATACAGTGATTATCGATATCCTCCGGCATTTTAAACCGCGGATCGCAGGTTTTTGTGATGTCTGCGACGTATCCGGCTATCACAAGATGGCGATATCCGTTGTTTCCGCCGTTGGAGCGAACGGTGTCGACAAACGCCTGGTTGAAGCCGTTCAGTATTTCGTACCCTCGGTCGTCGCCGCTGCCGACGAACTCTACTTCGTTCATGCTCTCAAACAGCAGCCGCTCGTTGTATGTGCGGAATTTGTCCGCGATCTGCGACCACAGGTTAGTGTATCTTGACAGGGTGCTGCGGTAATCCTTCACGGCATTGCGTATCCAGGCGTCGTTGTCGTTGGCGCCGTCGTGGTACACGGTTATTATGACGTACATGCCGCAGTTGTAGGCATAATCAACCACCTGCTGCACTCGGTTGAGCCAGTCCTCGTCGATGTTTCCCGATTCATCGATGTGTTCTCTCCAGGTTATCGGGAGCCTCACAGCGTTTATTCCGCTGTCGGTGAGCCTCCAGAACAGCTTTTCTGAAACTGCGGGATTACCCCAGAATGTTTCGTCGATGGTCTGCCAGTCGTTTGGCGTGACATCTGGGATATAATCTCCGATAACGTTTGAGAAGCAGCTTTCCAGAGAATAGCCGAGATTCCATCCAATGCGCATGTTCATCACAATTTGCTGAGCGGACATGCTGAGCATGGACGATGGGCGCTGATAGCCTTCAATGTCAATATCCGGAGTTCCCCCGGAAAACACTTTGTCTGGAGTCAGCGGCTCCGACGTTTTGGAGCTTTCAGCCGAGCAGCCGGTAAGCATAAGCACCGCCAACAGCAGAGCGGCTATTTTCTTCATCGGCGGCACTTCCTTTCATGTGGTAGTTAGTCAGGACGTCATTTAGAGTATAGCACAGTTAAACTTTATTGTCAACGTGCGACTTGTGTGGGGTGAAAAGCTCTCCTCAGCATATATCAAAGGAGAGCCTTTTACATATTCATATTGTTGCTATAAAGCGGATATAAAGCGCGGGGTGTTGGCTTCGTTTTTGATCACGATTATCGTTTTTGAAGTATCAGCTCCATCGAGCCGCTGTATCTTTTGCTGATGTCGTAGCGTCTGACATCAAAACCTATTTTATCAAGTATGGGTTTCAGACCATTGAACGAAAAATAGGTGAAGTGATTCATCTGATTCCACATCGGATCGTTAAAGCCATTCATGCGGGTAAATGCGCTTTCATAATTTGGTGTTGACAGCCATAGAATTCCATCTGGAGCCAGCATGTCATATGCTTTTTCAAGCGCTCTGACCGGCTCGCTGACATGTTCGAGTACATCGCCCATGACTATAACATCATACTTTTTGCTGGTTTCGTATTCAAGAAAATCCGCGCATTTTATATTAACGCCGAGTATTCTTGACACGTTTTCACAATCTTCACGGCATATTTCTACCGCATCTGCCTGATATCCCATTTCCAGGGCGCAGGCAAGCATTTCACCGCCCCCTACGCCTATTTCAAGATAGCGAGAGCCGCTGTTGTGAAGCTTGATGTTATTGAACATATCAGAATATACCGACGGGTGGTAAAGCATTGGCAATGTATGGGAACTGTTATTGGTGAAGTGGCCGTTTATCACGGATCTTGCCTGTATCGGGAAGTTATATGCGTAGAGATTGTGGCAAGATATGCATTTCATCCACAGTTTAGCAGGAGCAAAGCTTGGATTTTTGAATTTTGCCTGATCTGCGCAGTAATAAGGTTCTGACTTATTTGAGCCGCATATGGGGCAGATAATGCTGATCGAATCCCGTGACTGTTCGGGATCATAAGTGTATCCGCAGCCGTTATAGAGAGTATCGAGGAGATTCGGATATTTCCGGAAATCCTCCATGATAAGATCGTAACATTTTCTCGGTTCAAATGCGCCAAGAAGAGTCGCAGCGAAATAATGTGCGGTAACGTCTGTAAGGCTGTCTCCCTGACAGAAATCCACTAGCATGCTTATGCATTCCTGATCGCATGTTTTGTCGGTATCTGCGTCTGCCATCATAAGAAGAAAACCGACTTTAACAGTGTGGACTGCCGAGTCATACCATTCGGCGTATCTGCTGTCGGTCATGCGCTGGCGGATAGTCAGTTCCTGCACCAACTTTGCGGACATGCTGCTGAAATTCTGCTGGCTTTCCGCAGCGCGTATACAATTGTCAGCAATATTTTCAGACGTCAGCATTATCGCACCGGACATATCCATGGCTGAATAACTGCCTGTGTGGTAGTCCGCGTCTATTTGGTTCAGCCCGTTTATGATTTCCCTGAGCTTCATAAGGGCATATGTTTTTCCTGCCATTTTTGTTCCTCCCTGGCGGTTTACTGAGCCATTTTAAGTTTAAGCTCGCTTATTTCCGGGTCGTTCGGCGCTATGCCTGCGTATTCATCCAGAAGCTGTGATGCCTGCTGGAACTCTCCGTTATCTATGAGCTGCTTGATGTTTTCCTTTACCGTTTTTGCGAGAATATCCATTTCGGTGACTTGTCTGGGTTTGTTGGTGTCAGCAAGCTCTTTGTTTATTTCTTTTGTAAGAGCGGCAACGATAGGCTTGGCCGCTGGGTAGGTCTTTAGCAGAAGTTTCATTGCAGCGGCGCACACCTTGTAATTCTTCTGTTTCCTTGCGGCTATTATATTGTTCGCCATCGCTGCGCCGAGTGCCTGCGCGGGAACTGAATCAAGATCCTCAACGGTCTCGCAGAATCTTGAGCCTGCGTTTGCCCAGGCAGCCATAACAGAGTATATATCTTTTCCCGCTTCTATCATTATCTGCATTATTGTTTCAAAAACGCGGAGGGCGGACAGAAGCGCCTGCGGCGAGGTCTGTTTGTCAACGTCGTAAGCTGCGGCTGTGTCATACATGTCATCGAACAGATTACGGCAGAATACTGCGGCGGCGTGGAGATCAAATGTATCTCGAAGCAGCGGGGTGATATCCACGCTTTCCTTCAGCATGAAATACAGCAGCTCATAATAAGCGCCGTAGCCGTCGGCGATCATTTTATGCATAAGAGCGCCGGCGTTTCCGGTTTTGAAATGCTCCTCCAGCATATTGAGAAGCGCTGACAGCATGGGGTCGTTTTTGTACAGCTTCTTGAAATAAGCAATCTCCTCCAGCGGATTTTCGTTGGTTTCAATGCTGGAGCGGACAAACGCCTGCAGCAGCAGTCTTCCTTCGTCGTTGAGCTGTTCGTAGAGCTGACCCGCACGGTTGTACGTGCCGGTATTGGTCATGACCAGGAACTCTTCACGCATAAGCTCCTTTATATTAGGACGGTCATATAGTTCGGGAATTTTTACGATTTTAAGATTCTGGGCAGCGATCTGATATTTCTTTGTTTCTATGCAGCACTCCAAGAGTTCAATAAGCGCATTGGCAAGATTGTATCTGACTGCAACAGCAAAGCAGTAAACAAGCATATCCGGAGATTGAAGCTTTCCGTTTTCAATGCTCTTATATATTCTGAAGAACTCGAGGTAATCTGTGATAGCCTCATCGTTATGGCGAAGCGCTTTAAATGCCACTGCCCTTAACAGGTGCATTTCGGCGTCTGTTCCGAGTGTGCCAGGTTTGATGTCTTCGGGGAGGTTAAAGTACTCCTCGGCGATTTCTATGATTTCGTCCCATTTTTTCTTTCGGAAATATGCTGCGGCTTTTTCTCCGTAGAAGGCGATGAGCACAGTGTAATTTTTGAGTTCACGGCATTTTTTCATGCCAATGTCCATGTAATAATCGGCCTTCTCGTCAATATAAAGATTATAGCTCTGATAAAGTTGGAGATAAAGGAGCGCGGGCGGATTGGGTTCGGATTTCAGACGTTCTTCGAGCAGTTTTGTGTTTCGTTCACTCTTTCTCTTCTGAAGGTCCCCATCGCTTATGTAGCCGAAGTGATCAGCTATATCATCAAGGATTTTGGTTGGCGCCTGGAAATTCTGAAATGTCTCGTGCACGGCATATTCAAAGCGTGTTCCGTCCATACGTATCATTCTGGGTGAAAGAACATCGGAGTAATGCTTCATGTCGGAATTGTCATAATTCCTTATCGTATAGCGTGCAGACCTGTACTTCTTGTATTCGCCGCTCTTGAAGAAATGAATAATATCATCGCAGGACTTGAATATCTCATCTGCGTCAAGGAACATGTACCACTCGCCCTTTGCGCGATCGAGCGTTGAGTTTCTTGCTGCGGCGAAGTCGTTGATCCACTCGAAGTGGAACACGTTGTCGGTGTATTTCTTTGCTATCTCAACGGTGCTGTCCGTAGAGCCGGTATCGGCGATGATAAGCTCGCTGTCTATGCTGTCAAGAATGGGCTTTATCGCCGCAAGGCAGCGGTCGAGGTATTTTTCCTCATTTTTGACTATCATTCCTATTGATAACTGCATTGTGTTTCCTCCGTCAGATTATGTGGTGATTTTCAGCGTATTCCTGTATGCGCATATAATCGCTCATTACGTCCACTTCTCCCCAGAAATGTTCGGATATATCCTTTACAAATATCGGGTAGCGGATACAGTTGTCGTAAATGACGTTTTCCCACCACAGGTCGTATACCTCCCGTTCGACTGCGTCGTTGAGAAGATTGCAGAAGGTCAGCACGAAGTCCTTTTTTATTCTGCCGATTCCGACATATTCTGTGTGTTTTTTCCCATCTTCAAGGTTTTTGCCAAAACTGTTTATAAAGCTGTCCTCTGTCAGTTCAAAGCAATAGTCGCCAACTGATCCGCGCGTCTTATCGCCAAGCATTACTATGCGGTGGTCGTCTTTGAGGACTTCATTTAGGATATCCTCCTGCCAGAACACATCTGCGTTGCAGAGGATTATGTCATCTTTGCTTGAGAGGAATTCCCTTGCAAACCACAGGGACGCCATGCTGTTTGTGACCTTGAAAAAAGGATTGAAGTAATATGTTACCGGCAGACCCTGAAGCGCGGAATATATGTCGTTTTTCCTATACCCTACTACAACGGCTGTGCTTATGCCGTTATCAGTGAGCATTTTTACAGTGTGGCGGATTATTGTGGTTTCGCCTACCGGCAGTATGCTTTTCGGCATTTCTATAGAGTTGTTCATTCGCCTGCCCATACCGGCTGCCATTATTACAGCTCTCATTTTAAATTCCTCCATTCAGCACATCTTTCAGTGCTAAGACCAGTTGCTCCTGATCCTCATGCGGGTGATAACCGATGTGACCGACCCGCAGGAGCTTTTTCCCAAGCTCGCCGCCGTTTGGCGTGAGCGTCATTTCATGTTTATATCGCAATGCTTCGTAGACCTCTCCGGCGGTCACTCCGCTGAATACCAGGGGAGTCAGCGCGTTTGACAGAGGATATTCCGGTATGGTCACATGAGGAAGTCCGCGCACCTGGCTGCGGAACCATTCTGCTTCGGCTCTGACTGTGTTCAGCCGGTTTTCTATGCCGCCTTCGTCGTATTCTATGTGGCGCAGCATTTCGTTGAGTTCGTAGAGAACCCTTACCGCAGGGGTGAACGGAGTCTGACCGCGCTCCTGATTTTTAAGGTGGTTGCTGAAATCAAGATAAAGGGACGGCGGTGAGATCCTTCCGATACGGTCGTGTATAGCGCGTTCGCTGAGGAGCACAAAGGACATTCCCGGTCCTAATGCAAGACCCTTCTGGGAACTTGTTATCAGTGCGTCGATACTGTATTTTTCAGCGTTAACATCATCTGCAAGAAATGACGATATTGCGTCTGCCACAAGGAGCATGTCTTTTCTGCGGCAGAAGTCAGACAGCATGTTGATATCATATAGCTGACCGGTAGATGTTTCATGAATATTCACCAGCAGTCCGGTGTAAGCCGTACCGGAATACTCCTCCAGCCTTTCACTGGTGAGAGATTCGCCGAAGCTCAGCGTAAGCACATCGTGTGGTATGCCGTGGAGCTCGCATATCTGTGCAAATCTGTGGCCGAACGATCCGCCGTCTATTATCAGCAGACGGTCGTCCTTGTTGAACAGATTGAATACGGTCGCTTCCATTGCACCGGTGCCTGATGCGGTAAGGAAAACTAACCGGCTGGTATCAGGTGCATGCATCTGTTTTTTCAGAAGCCCTTCCGATTCCAGCATCATGGCGGAAAATTCCCTGGTGCGGAAATATGGTATCTGACCGGCGGCGGTCTTTAGGGTGAATGGGTACATCTCGACCGGACCTACTGTGAATAATTTCATATTGCTCATCTCCGTTTACGAAGGATATCAACGTTTAAGTATCGCATACCAGCGGTCGCTGTCGTTGTATCTGGTGCCGTTTATCTCCGGCGGAAAATATGCCTGTTCGGCAAAATGAAAACCTTGCTTTGTGAATATGCTGTATAGCTTAACGTATTCTTCAGCGGTTCTGTATATTGCGCTGTAATCGCTGTCCAGCTGGTCGGAATGTATCTGATCCAGAGTCAGCCGCGTTCCTAAACCGACTGCGTCGCCAACGTACATAACGCACTTGTCGTTCAGAAGGTCGACTAGTCTGGTCAGGCATTTTACAAGCTCGGTATCATTTATATACATGCACACGCCCAGCATGATCACGCAGTCGAATTTTCCGCCGAAAAAGCTGTCAGGCTTGCTCATCAGTTCGCTGAATGACGCGCATACATATTTAGCCTGGTCACTATATGCTGCCGTTCTTTTTTCTGCGGCGGCGATCATCTCCGGAGCGAAATCCGCGCCCAGATACCTTCCGCATAACGGAAGCACCATTTCGGCAAATCTTCCCATTCCGCAGCCTATATCCAGTACTGCTCTGTTTGGGGTCAGATCAAGCCTGGGCACTATGTATTCCCGGTCAAAGCGGCTTCTTGTGTCAGCCTGTTCAGGATTCTGCTCGCCGTTTACTACTGCTGACAGGGGATTTTTCATTGACGAGGCGAGCGCGGCTCGCTTGTTGTAAAAATCGCGTACTTCCTGCTCGTTTATGTCTGTTCTGGTTCCATATATTCTGTTGCTCATCTTAGTCTCCGTTTAAGCCATTCCTATAAAGCAGACCGTATTATTGGGTATCAATATCACGCCGTTTTGCTGATGCTGTTCGAAGAACTCTTCAAGCGCCGTGCAGTACTTGTCAAATTCAGGGTCTCCGGATTTGGGAGCATAGCTGCTTGAAATACGGTTTCCTATGAATTGGGATTTGTTATAAGAGAGGTCGTTTTTAAATATGGCTGACGAATAATTTTTCAGAAACTTTTGAGAAATATCTACAAAGCGTTCACTTTCAATGGATCTCCCATTTGAGAAAAGCTCACGATATCGTGCGCAATGATCCAAGTTAAGTTTGTGAAGTGTACGCACAAGGCTGGATTTTTTATCTGTTAAATTCCAAACGATCATGACCTTACCGTCAGGACGGAGTATCCGCCTGCATTCTTCGCGGAAATCATCGGGCTGGAACCAGTGGAACGATTCTGCGGCGGTTATCAGAGATACGCTGCCGTCAGGAAGTCCGGCTATTCTGGAGCGCATATCTCCGTTCGGTTCAACCGCTGCTACGCGGCAGCCAAGCGACATAAGCTGCCCGGTGAATATGCCGGTTCCGGCTCCTATATCCGCTATCAGGCTGTCCGGAGTCAGCGCTGTTTCGCGTCGGATAAAGTCCAACACGCCCTGCGCATACCTTGGGCGGCACTTCATATATACTTCAGCTTTTCCGCTGAAAATGTTCTCGTTCATTTTTGTTCCTTTCGGTGCGCCTGCTTTTTCAGGTATTTTCTTACTACCTGACGATTTGTGCCGTAGATGTATTTTTTGATAAGCAGCTTCAGCGGGGGTCGGCGCATCCACTTCCGTTTTATCCGCTTGAATTCCATTTTGTCTAAATCGCTGAGGAATTCCTCCCGTCGTTCATTCGTTGCTATCGGGTCTCTCATGCGGTTCGCGTATTTGACCACGGTATCCATATCCAGTTCCCGAGTGGTCATTTGCTGTTTTGCAAGCTCAATGGCGGTTCTGCCCTTTTCTGTGCTTGGTATCATTACTGAGGAGCCATGATTGTCATTATAAAGCTCAGGACAGAATATATGCACGCCCCACAGATCTCCAAGCGTGATGTCTGAGCAGCGGCGTGAAGTGGTGTACCTGCACTCATAACAGGACGGCCGCGACATTATGTGCTGCATCCAGATATCAAAGAACGGGTTTACCCAGCGGTCAATAGTAATGTGCTTCCCATTTTCAAACGTCAGCGACATGACGTTGTAATCCCATCTTCCGCCGTCCTTGTCGCGGTAATCGAGAGTTTTCACGCTGCTGGCGTGCTTTTCCTCCATATACTTAATAAAGCTGTTCTTATATTTGGGAGAGGGAACGCCCTCGCATATAACGTCTATAGTCAGCAGTTCCGGATATTCCTTGTCGCCCAGAAAGGCTCTGAGGCCTGCTATCTGGCAGGGCGTGCCGGTAAATACGACCTTTCTTCCATCGGAAAGTAACCTTTTGCAGTCAGCGTATGCCGTACCTATCCGGCTCTGGTCGTACTTCGATTTGCGGAGTGTATCGAGGTCGGAGAGGTCGGTTATATACCTATGTTCAGTTGTCAGTTTTTCCGTCTGAGCGGCGCCGAATACGGCATAGGAGCTTCCCGTACACCAGGCTTTGACGAGAGCGGTGAATGCACCGCCGGACGTGCTCTTTTCGAGTACCTCGCGGTCGTTGACGTATCCGCCGGTAACGCGTTCGACTTTAGGGTAGAGCAGGTCTTTCGTCATTGGACACGCAGCCCGGCAGAGTCCGCAGTTAACGCATTTTTCGCGGTCGATGACTGGATATGCGAAGCCTTCGGCGTCGTATTCCATGTGGATCGCGCCTTTTCCGCAGACCTGAACACAGGCGGAACAGCCGGTGCAGCTTGCTTTGCGGCTGTTATCAAGGTATGTATCCATCAAAGCTCAAGCGCTCCCTTCAGGTAATCCAGCGATTTTTCGCGTTCGGCGTGGAATCTTTCCCACACCTGGTCATAGTCGATGGCGGGCAGTTCCTGAACATTGCTTCCGCAGACAAGGCGCTCAGGTATTCCCGCTGTGCCAAGAACATTTTCGATTTTATTCGAGCACGCCGGGCGTGTAAATACATACAGATCACGGCGGAACTGCATGGCAAATATTGCTCCGTGGAAGGAGTTGGTCACAACGCATTCGGCGTGCTTAGTCAGACCGAGGAACTCTTCAACGCCTGTATCGTATGCCATTTTGTGCTTATAAAAATTCTGTATCCGCAGACTGATCTCGACTACTTTTGCGCCGCGTTTTCTGGCAATGCGGTCGGCAAAAGCCAGAAGATCCTTGTCGTAGCGGCGGGAATATACCAGAATATACGGTTTGTTTATCCTGGGTTCAGCGAGTATTTTTTCGTAATCTTCGCTGTCAAGGAGCAGAGTTGGGTCAAGGGTCTGGGTTATCGGCTTTTCGGTGCAGTCCTGGATTATTCCCGCGCCTTCCTTCTCGCGCAGCGCAATGCTGCGAAAGTTACCGAGGAGCCGTGTAAGTTCGCTGCGGTCGCTTTCCTTGAATGCATATCCTCCGGTGCTTGGCGAGTAGGAAAAATTGTGCTTCCCATGCATGCAGTCGTAATCAGCAAAGAAGCCCTTATCAAAGCCCTTGGTTTCTTCTATGTCCCAGACTGTGTCGCTTCCGCAGATATACCCGTCGAAATCAAGTTCATTGAAATTCTGTGAGGTATAGACCTTAGGAGTTTTGCGATAGTTTTTCTCCCAGAACGCGTCAAATTTCCGGTTAGCACGGTGTATTGCAGGGTAGCTGAGGCGGCAGCCCAAACGCGACAGGAAACGGCTGTCCTGCATGCTCTTCAGCGGGTCGTCGATATCGGTGAGAAGCAGCGGGTCGGTGCGGTAGTCAACAACAGTGTTGTCAACACCGAGCTTGTTCAGCGCCTGCTGGAGCGCATAGCATTGCAGCATCGCGCCGAAATTCACGAAATTGTAGTATTTCGTTTGCGTTACTATGCCGTATCTGCGTTTTGTTTCCATAAGCTCCTCCGTCAGCCGCCGATCACCTGCGACTTTATCATTCGGTGTATCTTTGCGCCGTTGGATATGTAGTCTGCACCCGGACGCTCTGTGTGCTTCTTGGGGCTTGCTTCTATCCATTCTTCAAGGGCAGAGCGGTCGTTTCCGGAGATATCCTGATACAGTACCGGCAGACCAAGCTGCTCAAACTGAGTGCATACCGAGCTTATGTCGCCATATATCATATCGCTGAGATAGATTGCCTTGAGCGTATCCGGCGTGTCGTCAAATATTCCGCTTTGGTCTGCGATGAAACGGTTCTTGATGTTCATATAGCCGTTCATCAGGGAGGGCGTCATGCTGTGTATCGTGCTTTCCATCAGGGGGTGAGGGCGCCAGAGAAGAACGCAGTCGCTGCGTTCCTTGAAGAAGTTAATTACCATCTGGAGTTTGCTAAGATACTGCTCCGGGGAATTCAGCAGGCCGCTAAGGCTGGTGTTATAAAACACCACTTTCTTGTTCTCCGTTAGTTTCAGCCATTCTTCAGGAACGCCGGTGTTTTCAGCGGTGAGAGACAGCATTTTGTCGATTTTCGGAGAGCCGGCTACAATGAACTTTTTTTCCGCTTCTTTTCTGGTGAGGATATCTCCACCAAAACGTGAAACAAACGTTTTGACATGCAGGTCGCGCATGTAATCCGTCTGTGTAACGACGCGGTCCAGATTTCTTACAGATGGCGGTGTGCAGAAAGGAATACGCGTTTTGACTTCTTCTGCGTTCTGCGGGTCGAATGGCTTCCAGACGAAATACGGAACATACACCAGCATATCGGTGTGTTTTTTCAGTTCTCCGGAATAAAAACGCGGGTCTACGCTTGTGACGAGATTTTCACCGTCGTAGGGGTTGTGTATGTATATGATATCGGGGCGTCTTTCCTCAAGGTCGTAGTTCTCGTAATGTATAACAGGCACGTCTTTAGGGAATTCTCTGCCCTCATAATGGAAATTGCCGAAGCTGTGGTCGGGATTCCGGTCGTAATATGGTATGGGTACGACATATGCGTCGCAGTCCGGGTCGGCTGAAGCTTCACGCCAGATAGATTCGAGGGAATCCCACATGCTGGACTTATACGGCATGAATAGTATCTCTAATTTGACTTTTATATCGTTTTTCAAAAATAATTTTTTGATATTTTCTAATTCTGATAAT
>ERZ1035006.2031-NODE-2031-length-12131-cov-2.898476_pt1 | contig 12131 bp, 8 predicted proteins | sample MGYA00520694_ERZ1035006 | MGnify/ENA primary metagenome ERZ1035006 (study PRJEB33766, sample SAMN09781746) | gut metagenome | biome: gut microbiome | host: Homo sapiens | place: Madagascar | study: EMG produced TPA metagenomics assembly of the PRJNA485056 data...
CGCTGCTCAAGCACGCGGTATTTTGTGAGTATAGTGCGGTTCTGCGGCGTTTTCCTGTCGGTGACTATCACGCGGTTCTCGTCCGGTAGCTTCTCGAGGTAGGCGGTGAGCGTGTCCGCGCGCTTCGGGAGCGTCCCCTGCACCACGCAGAGGTACAGCTTCACAAGCTCCCTGTCGCGCACCTTCTGGTTGAGCACCCGGAGGGATTCCGCGTTCTTCGCCGCGATGACTATTCCCCCGGTGTTGCGGTCGATGCGATTGCACAGCGCCGGGACAAAGCTCTTTTCGCTGTCCGGTTCGTATTCGCCCTGCTTCCAGAGGTAGCATTTTATGCGGTTTATCAGCGTGTCGGAGGTGTTGTCGTTGTCCTCGTGCACCACCATTCCCACCGGCTTGTCGCACAGCAGGATATTTTCGTCTTCGTATATGATGTCGATGTCGGGCGGCACGTCCCGGAAATCGGCGGTCTTTTCCCTGCCGCCGGTGTCAAGAAGTTCATCGCTGAGGTAAAAGCGGAACACATCGCCCTCGTTTAGCTTGACATTTGGTTCAGTTCTCGCGCCATTCAGCTTTATGCGCTTCTTCCTCATCAGCTTGCAGATAAGCGGAAGCGACAGGTTCGGGTATGCCTTGCTCAGGAACCGGTCAGCGCGCTGTCCTGCGTCGTTTTTGTTTACTGTTATCTCGGTCATGCTTTAACTCCTGGAAATGATATCGGGGCTGAGTATAACAGCCCCGAAGTATATATGTAGTAGTTCTCAGGCGATGGGCTTCCCGCAGTAGGGGCAGAATCTTGCTCCAACTTTCAGAAGCTTCGCGCAGTGCGGGCAGGGGATCTCCGCCGCTTCCTGCAGTGCGGGTTCGGGCTGAGGTACGGGCGCAGGCGTAGGTACCGGCTGGGGCACAGGCGCGGGTGCGGGTGCCGGCTGGGGTACAGGCGCGGGCGTAGGTACCGGCTGGGGTGCGGGCGCAGGAGTAGGTACCGGCTGGGGTACAGGCGCGGGCGTGGGTACCGGCTGGGGTACAGGCGCGGGCGTGGGTGCCGGCTGGGGTGCGGGTACCTGCTGAACCGGCTGATAGTAATTCATCGGCTGGCTCTGCGGCCGATACTGCGGCTGTACGGTCTGCTGCGGCTGCTGATAAGGCACAGCAGGGATCTTCGGCTCGAACATAGCCTGGCTTTCCCTGGGTTCTTCGGCGGTGTTGTTGTCGGTGTCAAGACCCGCGTTCTTTCTTGCTGCGAGAACAGTCTCGTACAGAATGCGCAGAACAACATTGCCTACGACCGCATATTCAAGTATAGCAACAAAGCCGTCGATGGTAGTTATGCACTTGGAAATTCCGACAAAAACCAGGAACATCGCCAGCGCGTAATAAGCCACCTTGACCACCGCCAGCGGAAGAAAACGCTGACCGTTGGCGTACTTTGCGAATTTGCCTGCGTTCGGGTCCTTGACCTTTGGGGAAAACACCTTCCAGTAAAGCAGGACAGCTCCTCCGACAGAGAGGATAAGTCCCAGCAGTAGCACAAGGAAATTGGCGATAAGACCGCCGCTCAGCGCTGCGTAAAGATCGTACATGGCAATACCTCGTTTCATTGTTTTTCGGTACTAATACCGTTCATGATACAAATTATATCATAACCGGAAGATAAATGCAACCGTTTTTGCTATATTTTTTCAGAAATATCAAACGGAGTAGTCTGGTAAACAAAATAGTTCAGCCAGTTGGTGTAGATGAGCGTGGAGTGCGCCCGCCACTTCATCACGGGCTGCTTCGTGGGGTCGTCGTCCGGGAAATAGTGCGCGGGGATCTTCGGGTCAAGTCCCTTTTCGAGGTCGCGCTTGTATTCCAGCGCCAGGGTGTCCACGTCATACTCGGAATGCCCGGTTATGAAGAACTGCCTGCTGTCCTCGCTGCAGACCGCGTACACTCCCGCCTCGTCCGACACCGCCATTACTTTCAGCTGCGGGACTTTCTCGATATCCTCGCGGCGCACCTCGGTGTGGCGGGAATGCGGCGCCCAGAACTCGCTGTCGAAGCCGCGGAACAGTCTGGACTTTGGGGTGAGCAGCGTGTGCCTGAACACGCCGGAAAGCTTCTCGGGAAGCGGGTACTTCGGAATGCCGTAGTGGTAGTACAGCGCCGCCTGAGCCGCCCAGCAGATATGGAACGTGGAATGCACATGGGTCTTCGTCCACTCCATGATCCTGCACATCTCGTCCCAGTAGTCCACCTCGTCGAACGGGAGGTGCTCCACGGGGGCGCCGGTGATTATGAAGCCGTCGAAATTCAGGTCCTTTATTTCATCGAAGGTCTTGTAGAAGTTCAGCAGGTGTTCGCTTGAGGTGTTCTTGCTGGTGTAGGTGGATGTCTGGACAAGCGTTACCTCTATCTGCAGCGGTGTGTTGGACAGGCTGCGGAGTATCTGAGTTTCAGTTGCGACCTTTGTCGGCATGAGGTTCAGTATGCCTATCTTCAGCGGACGAATATCCTGATGGAGCGCGCGGTGCTCCGTCATGATGAATATATGCTCGTTTTCAAGTATCGACTGCGCGGGCAGTCCATCGGCTATTTTTACTGGCATTTTTATTCCTTTCCCATTGCGATTCTCTTAATATATGTATCTATTATAGCCCAACGCGCCGTTTTTGTCAAGCGCCGCGCGATGGGAGGAAATGTGCAGATATCCCCGGAAAGACGAGCCTCCCGGGGTCTGTGTTATTCGATGTTCTGGATCTGCTCGCGTATCTTTTCTATCTCGCTCTTCTGGTCAACGACTATGCGCGTTACCTCGATGTCCTGCACCTTGGAGCCTATGGTGTTGGTCTCGCGGTTCATCTCCTGCACCAGAAAATCCAACTTTCTGCCGACAGGCTCGCCGGAAGCCAGCATAGTGCGGAACTGTGCGATGTGGCTGCGCAGGCGCACCGTTTCCTCGTCAACGGCGGTCTTTTCGGAGAAAATCCCGGCTTCCATGAGTATGCGGTTCTCGTCTATATTCGTGGAGTTGAGCACCTCGCACATCTTGTCGTAGAGCCGCCTGCGGTAGTCCTCGACCACCTGCGGGGAGCGCGTTTCGACTATGCCGACCCACTCCTCTATCCTGTCCAGCCTGGACATTATATCCTGCTTCATGCGCTCGCCCTCGGCTTCACGCATGGCGATGAAGTGCTCCAGCGCTTCCTCGGCGACCGACTTCACGTCAGCCCACAGCTGTTCCTCGTCAGTCTCGGTCTTTACTACGGTGAATGCGTCAGGGATACGCAGGATATCTGACAGCGAAAGGTCGTCGTTCAGCGAATACTCCTCCTTAACGGAGCGCAGCGCTTCAACGTAGTCCTTTACTATTTCCTTATTGATGGTTATTTTCTCGTCTGCTGCTTCAACATTGCTCACCAGCACGGATATTTCCACCTTGCCGCGGCTTATCCTGCCCTGAAGAAGGCTTTTCAGCTTCTCCTCGATGTAACCAAGGCTGCGCGGAAGACGTGAGCTGAACTCATAATACCGGTGATTCACCGCGCGTATCTCCACGGTGATATCCCTGCCGTTAAGTACCTGATGACCTCTGCCAAAGCCTGTCATGCTCTTTATCATGTTATTGTCCTTTCGACCTGTTCAAACCTTACCGATATGCGCCAGACCCTTATCCAGCATGTACTGCGCCGCGTGCATTATGCCCGCCTTTCCGGTCGGGAATGTAAGCCCGCCCTGGAGCCACACGGCGAACGGCTCGCGCAGCGGAGCGTCCGCGGAAAGCTCGATTGAAGCGCCCATCGTGAATGCGCCCGCCGCCATGATGACCTGGCTGTCGTAACCCGGCATGTCCCACGGCTCGGGTGAAGCGAAGCTGTCCACCGGGGAGCCTGCCTGAATGCCCTGGCAGAACGCGATAAGCTGCTTCTCGCCGCCCAGCTTCAGCGCTTCGATGATGTCGGTGCGCTTCTCGCCGTACTTCGGGAATGCCTCGAATCCGAGAATTTCCGCGAGCGCCGCCGCGAAAGCCGCAGTCTTCAGCGCCGCGCAAACCGCTTCCGGCGCGTGAAAGATACCGAGGTACATTCCGCGAAGCTGATTCAGGCTCGCGCCGACCTCCTTGCCTGTGCCGGGGGTGGTCAGCCGGAATGCGCACTGCTCCACTAGGCCCGCTCTGCCGGCGATGTAGCCGCCGGTCTCGGCTATGCCGCCGCCGAGGTTCTTGATAAGGCTTCCTGCGATGAGGTCGGCGCCGACTGCGACCGGCTCCTTTTCCTCGACCAGTTCGCCATAGCAGTTGTCGGTGAAGATAACGCAGTCAGGGTTCACGCTGCGGACTGCTTCGCATATCTTCCCGATGACCGCAACACTGAGGGACGGTCTCAGCGAATAGCCGCGCGAACGCTGGATATAAGCCATCTTGCAGCTTCCGGCGCGGCGCTTTATGCCGTCGTAGTCAGGGGTGCCGTCCGGCAGAAGCTCCACCTTGCCGAACTTCACGCCGAAGTCTTTCAGAGAGCCTATCCCCTCGCCGGAGATAACGCCTTGCATGGTGTCGTAGGGGTCGCCGGTCACGGAAAGCAGTTCGTCCCCCGGGCGGAGAATGCCGAAAAGCGCGGTGGTTATCGCGTGGGTGCCGTTGACGAAATTATGGCGCACAAGCGCGTCCTCGGCGCCGAGTATCTGCGCGAAGACTGCGTCCAGCTTGTCGCGGCCGTCGTCGCCGTAGCCGTAGCCGTTGGTGCCTTTCATATGGATATCGCTTATCTTGTTGTCGATGAACGCTTTAAGCACGCGCTCGCCGTTGTATTCCGCCATGCGGTCGAACTCGGCGAACATCGGAGCGCAAAGCTCCATCGCCTTTTTTCCAGCTTCCACAAGCTCCGGTGAATAATCGAAGAATGCCATTTTGTCTATCCTTTCAATCCCGGGTGACTGCCCGGTGTACTATTAACACATACATATTTATTTTACACAATTTTCTCGCCTTTGTCAACTGCTTTTTTATAATATTTGTAATTCGAAAAAGCACAAATCATAAATTATAGCGTATTGTTTTTCGCTTCCTTTTGTCACAAAAGGAAGCGGGGGTTTACGGGGGCAGCGCCCCCGTTACTCTGCGCGTAGCGCAGCCACTCCGCACGGAGTGCGGTTTTACGCTTCATAAGCGCTAAAAGGGGTGTGGGGGAAAAACAAGAGTTTTTCCCCCACGGTCTTTTTCAATTTATTGATGTTTCGACTTTTTCGACAAGCTGAGATGGGAGGGGCAAAAAGGACGTTTACCAACACGCCCCAAGCGTCGCATGGACGCGCCGCATTAAAGGGCGGGAGGGGCAAGCCCCTCCCCTACGCGCTTAGGCTTTCATGCGCTTCTTGTAGTCTGACTTTATCTGCTCCAGAACTACCGCGTCCTGCTTGCGCTTTTCCCTTGCCTGGTTCTGGATAGCCTGAACCTCGTCGATACCATTGACGATGGTGGTCCAGGTCTCCTGCAGAGTCTCCACCTTGATGGATGAGCCGGAAGCCATAGCTGCTATCTGCTTGCTCTGCGCTACGGTGTTCTGCGCGTTCTTCTTCAGCATTTCGTTGGTCTTTTCGTCCAGCGCCTGCATGGAGTCAGCGATTATCTTCTGGCGCTTAAGCATGATAGCCTGCGCCAGCGCCTGCTTGAATACAGGCATGGTGATGATGAACGCAGAATTAATCTTTCTCACCAGGTTCAGGTTGGAATACTCCATCGTTTTCAGCATGGGGACGGTCTGGATAGCTACGTTTTCGGCAACCTTTAAGTCCATTACTCGCTGGTCCAGTATCTCGCGCATCTGGGTCAGGTTGGAAAGATCCATGCGGATAGTGCCGTCGTCGGGGTTAGCCTCGCACTTCGCAGTGTAGTCGGCGATGTACTGGTCAAGCTCCTTTACAGCCTGCTCACCCGCCATGATGTACTTCACCAGTTCCTGGTAGTAGCCGAGGTTAGCGTCATACATGTTGTCGAGTCTGGAGTTTGCTTCGCCTATCTCGCTCTCGTACTTCTTCAGCTGGATGTATATCTTATCCACCTCGCTGCCCATCGTCTCATACTTACCGATTATCTTCTCCAGCTTCTTTTTGAGATTACCGAAGAATCCGGGCTTTTCGTCCTGTATCTCCTTGATGTCGAACTTATCCATTATTGACGCGAGTTCTTTCAGCATCACTCCGGTGTCGTTCACCTGGTCGATGGTCATGGAGTTGAGCACCTGGTCGGAAGCCTTGGATATCTCCTCGGCGGCCTCTGCACCGAACTTCACGATGGTGTTGGAGTCGTTGAGGTTGATGGTGCTTACAATCTTGTCTATCTCCTCGCTGGTGGCAAGTTCCTGCTTTATCTGGTCGGTGGTGACCTGAATGTTGAAGTTCTTGACTTCCTCTATCTGCATGTCAAGCGCTGCAGCTTCGGGGGTCTTCGCGAGAGCAGCCGTCGGTGCTGCCTGAGCCTGCGGCTGAGCAGCGGGCTGAATCTGTGAGCCGGGTGTGAACTGTAATCCCATAGTCGTAGTTTCCTTTCGTATTACTTTCTGAACAGCCTGCCGAATAATCCGCCGTTCTTCTGCTCGGAGGGTATCTTGAACTTCGGCACCTCCATATTATACAGAAATTCGTTCTGCGTATGCTCCTCGAATGCGTCCGCGGAAACGAACGTCTCGAGGTTCTTGTAACCCGTCGGGGTGTAAATAAGTATATCAAAGCCGATGAGGTCGCACAGCACAAGCTGAATGCATTCCTCCAGCGAGAACGTCTGCTCGACTGCGTCTATCCATATCAGCTTCGGAAGCTGCTTCGTGAAATCGAAGCTTTGCAGCAGCTTCATAAATTCCTTGTCGAGATTCAGCCCGTAGTGCATTACAGTGCACATCAGCTCATCGCCGGAAAGTTTCAGGAATCCGCTGTCCACCGCCTCCTGCAGCTTGAACAGAAGCATGTCCTGTATCCTGTCCGGCAGGTAGCTGTAGCGGTTCAGCGAGGACGCTTTCAGCCGCTGTGCGTCTATCTTCCCGTTGTGGTAGAAGCTGCGGTAGGCGGAAAGATCCGGCGCTGTGGACTGCTGGTCGGCAGTCTTCACCCTGAGTATCGTCTCCGGGGTAAGCCGTCCGCGTATCTCCTCCCAGTAAGCCGCCGCGTTGCCGTCCTTGACTCCGCTTATCTTCGCGAAGATATTCGGCACCGTGACGAGGTTCCCCGATGTCTCGAACCCCTGGCGGAACCGCGCTTCCTGCTTCCAGAGTATGCCTATCTCCTCCAGCGTCGTCCTCAGCGTGACGGTCTGGCTGTTCGGGAACTGAAAATCCCGGAATATCCCGACGTCCCCGCCGTAGAGCATGGTGTCAAGTTCGCGCTCGGCTGAATACGCCACGGTGTTGACCTTCATCTTCACCGCCTTGCTGGGGTAGCTTCCGCTTTCCTTGCTCTGCGGCAGCTGGAATATCTGCATTCGGTTGTCGAGATTCTTGTCCACCGTGAGGTCAAGAAGCTGCTTGTTCGGCGTGATGTAGATAACGTCAAAGCCGCACCGTGACATGAAATGCAGGAAATACAATTCCGACTGCGAGATATCGCCGTAGTAAAGCACCACCGGTATATCCGCGTACTGCACGGCGTACTTCCGCGCCTGCGTGCAGCGGTACAGCCAGGATATCAGCTTGCTGCCGTAGTTGAACACCACGGTCTGGTTGCCGGTGTAAAGTTCGTTCAGCAGCTTCCGCAGTTCGGTCTGGGCAAGAGCCGTGCGGGTGGGGTCGCCGTTCAGCTTTATCAGCAGCGCCAGTTCGTCTATCATCTCGCTGGTGCTGTTCCGTGTGACTGTGCCAAGCTGCCTTATCTCCTCGGCGGTGGGGTTCTCCATCGGCTTTTCGATGAAAATAAGCTGCTTTTTGCTCCCCGCGAAGCCCTCCTTGAATTTCAGCAGCATGTTGTTGTAGACCGCTTCCTCGTCATAACCGATGAGCGCCGCGAAATACACCGGAATGACTCCGCCCTCGCGGAACACACCACCGTTTTTCACCACGCGCGTGCGGTGGTCTGTCATGAAATCCTCGAAGATACCAGCCGCCGTAGTGCTCAGCCGCTGCACGGTGTTTTCCACCTGCTGCGCGGAGGCTCTCATCTGGCTCATTTGCGCCGCCTTGGAAAGGTCGATGTTGGCGAAGTCTATGCTCACCATTCCGCTCATTGCGCCGCCGATGGTCTGCACCGCGTTGGCATGCGGGAACTTATCGAAATCCTTGTCCATGCCGTAGGAAACGTACACCACCCGCACGCCCGCCTGGCTCATTATCCGCAGGAAATACAGCTCCCGCAGATTCGCCGCGCCTATCAGCACCAGCGACTGCGGCCTTACCGCGAGGTACTTCATCAGCCAGCAGAAGATGACAAGGTAGGTGTTCCTGCCGTTAGCGCCGCAGTTCCTGCAGGCTTCGGTCAGGGTCTCGGCGATGGCTTCAGCATCGCACTGTATCCGCTGGGTCAGCAGCCAGGAATTCAGCCCGGCTTTCACCGACTTCACGTCCGCAAAATCGCCCGCCGCGTAATTCGAAGCCGCGCTGACCTCGCTTGTCGAAGCCATCGGTATCTTTCCCTCGAAGAACAGACCGTTCTTCTTAGCCGCCGCGTAAGCTTCTATCAGCATATTCTTGAAAATATCGGCGTTGTCGTAGCCGATATATCGTACAAATCCGGCAGCCATCTGTCCGTTCATTCCTCTCAAATCATAAACTTGCTTCTATGCCGAAGCGGGCGCACAGCTTCACCAGTCCGTCGCGCCAGCCGGAGCCGACCGCCGATATGCGCCACTCGCCGTGGTATATGTACAGTTCGGCGGCTATCAGCGTGACTTCATCGGTCAGCCCCGCAAGGTCGAAGCGGATACGCTCCCTCCCCTGCGAATAGACCGAGAGCCGCGGCTCGGACACCTGCGAGAAATTGCGCCTGCTGTCCCCGGAATACACCGAGTAGGCGAGCACTATCTTCCTGATATCCGGCGGGACAAGCCCCGGGGCAACGGTGACATGTCCGTCGTCCTTGCTGTAGCGGACCGCTTCGTTTTTCGAGCATTCATTCCCGAAGAACACCAGCCCGCTCTCGTCCGGGGTCTTCCCGTTTTCGTCCAGCATGAAGACGTAGGGGTCGATATCCACGTTGCCGCGGAGAACTCCGGTGAGGTATATCTCGGCGGCGCCGCTCACATACTTTCCCAGCGGGACGCGCTGTCCCCTGGTCATTTCCAGCAGCGGAAGCTCCTCCAGCGGAGCCGCGCCGACGTTCGCTATCACGTCCGTGACGGACTTCTGCGCAGGCTCGCTGTGCACGGACTGCGCCGGAATAGTCAGCGGTCTCTGTGAAACCGGCGTTCTCTCGACCGGCGACGCTGTGAACAGCGTCTTCTCGCGGACTGCCGGGGTGCCCGCCGTGAATCGTCCGCTCAGATAAATCCTGCGTCGGAACCTCGATTCAAGCAGTATCTCGGAATAGACCAGCGAAGCGGAGCCGCTCCCGCTGACCGTTATCCGGACATCGCTGCGCCCGGCCGGTATCTCCTGCGGCTGGAATCTCACCCCGGAAGCGGAGCAGATTATCTTCGCCGCAGCCGGAATATCCACCGTCATCAGGAACGTGTTTTCCTGCTCCGGGGAAAGTTCCCCAAGCTGTAGGGTGCGCGGAATGCCGCACTCGCCGTCCTCGGCGCCGAAGCCGCTGACCGCGCCCAGCACCTCCACGTCCCGGACTGCCACCGGGTAAGCGGTCTCTATCGCCGTCTCGGTAAGCTCGCCCTCGGTTATCTCCACGCGCAGCCCCTCCAGCTTCACGCCGGAACAGCCCACCCGTACAACGCTGCCGTGCCTTGCCCAGATGGTGGAGTTATTCCCGCGCAGCGTGACGGGCTTGTCTATCGTGACCGGTCCCTCGAACTCGCCCGCAGGGAGCGCGGCTGTTCCCCCCGCTGGGGTATTTGAAATTATTTTCTGTAATGTATCAGCCAAGCCGCCGCCCCCTCAGGTGTGTTACAATATCAGACGTTTACGCCGTATGCGCAGCAGAGGGCTTCAAGTCCGCCCTGATAGCCTGCGGCTACCGCGTTGAACTTCCAGTCGCCGTTGTAGCGGTAGATCTCGCATACTACCAGCGCCGTCTCGATGGAAAATTCCTCCATCAGGTCGAAGTGGATAACTTCCTCGCCGTTAACGTCGTCGGGGTTGTCTATCTTGACAACTCTTACATACGCGTTGGCTACCTGACCGAAGTTCTGACCGCGCTGCTGTGCGTCGAAGATGGTTACTGTGACTGCTATCTTCTCTATCTCCGGAGGGATCTTGGTGAAGTCGATGATTATTGCCTCGTCGTCGCCCTCGCCCTCGCCGGTGCGGTTGTCGCCGGTGTGTACTACAGCGCCGTTTCTGCCGTTGAGGTTGTTATAGAATACGAAATCCTCGTCGCGGAGGACCTTTCCGTTTGCGCCCAGAAGGAACACGCTCGCGTCCAGGTCGAAATCGCTGCCGCCGTCATACTTGTTGGTGTCCCAGCCGAGACCTATTCTTGCTAGAGTTACTGACTTGTCAAGGCTTACGCGCTGACCCTTAGAAAGATTAACTGCCATTTTGTTTTCCTCCTTGAAATACATATGTTGCCCGCGTCAGCCCCGCGGAATGCGGAGCCGGCGGGAATTTTGGTGTGTTACTTTGCGGAGACCGCCTTTGCGATCGCCTTTCTGATAAGATCCACAGGAATGATCGAGATAGCCATTACCAGAACCAGCAGCCACTCACTGCCGTTAAGTCCGTGGCAGCCGAGTATCTCGCCGACAGCCGGAACAGCCAGACCGATATAAGTCATAGCGATCTGTACTGCGGCGATAATGCCGAATACCATAAGGAAGCCCTTGTTCTTCGAAAGGTTGTCGAAAAGATTCATCTTCTCGGTTCTCGCATTGAAGCTGTTGAACACCGCAACGAAGATGAAGAACGCGAAATACGCCGTTGTGAGGTAAATATGCGCGTCACCCTCGATGGAGCCTGACCTCAGCCAGCCCAGTGACTCCAGCATTGCAACGCCGTTTGCGTCAGCAATTCTTTCACCGAGAAGCAGCATAGCGATGGAGAGAATGAACGTCCAGCCTGCGCCGACGATTATCTCGCTCATCATATTCCTGCTGATGATGTGTTCGGTCCTCTTCTTGGGCTTCTCCTTCATGAATCTGGAGAGAGCCGGCTCGCCGCCGAACGCCAGCGCCGCGAGGGTATCCATTACCAGATTTACCCACAGGATCTGGATAACGTTGAGCGGGGAAGCAAGGTCGAGCAGCGGGCAGATGAACGATATCAGCACCGCCGCAACGTTAATCGTAAGCTGGAAGATGATGAACTTCCTGATGGAATTGAAGATGGTGCGTCCGTAGAGGATAGCCTTGTCGATGGAGTTGAAGTTGTCGTCCAGGATAACGATATCGGAGGCTTCCTTTGCGACTTCCGTGCCGCCGCCCATCGCGAAGCCAACGTCCGCTTTCTTCAGCGCCGGGGAGTCGTTCACGCCGTCGCCGGTCATGCCTGCAACGAGGTCAAGTTCCTGCGCAAGGCGAACAAGACGGCTCTTGTCGCTGGGCAGCGCTCTCGCGATAACGCGGATATTCGGAAGCTTCTGCTTTATCTCGTCGTCGGAAAGCTGCGCCAGCTCGTCCGAGGTCAGCACGATGTCGCTTTCCTTTTCGAGAAGCCCGGCGTCCTTTGCGATGGCAACTGCTGTCTCGCGGCGGTCGCCGGTTATCATGACTACCTGCACGCCCGCGCCCTTAACTTCGGATATCGCGGTGACGGACTCCGGACGCACCTCGTCGCGGATACCGACTGCGCCTTCCAGCGTCCAGTTGCTGCCGTCCGGGAGCGCTTCCTCGCCGAGCGCGTCGTCGCTGGTCGCGATAGCAAGCACGCGGATAGCGCGGCCTGCAAGCTCGTCTATCTTCGCGTTGAGCTTCTGCATGTCAAACGGCTGCTTCTTGCCGTCCTGGTCATAGTATGTCGAGCAGCGCTGGAGTATCTTCTCGGGAGCGCCCTTGATGAGCGTTATCTTCTTTGCGCCGTCTATCTGGGTCGCGGAATACTTGTTGGTGGAGTTGAACGGGATAT
>ERZ1035006.2033-NODE-2033-length-12121-cov-4.164595_pt1 | contig 12121 bp, 8 predicted proteins | sample MGYA00520694_ERZ1035006 | MGnify/ENA primary metagenome ERZ1035006 (study PRJEB33766, sample SAMN09781746) | gut metagenome | biome: gut microbiome | host: Homo sapiens | place: Madagascar | study: EMG produced TPA metagenomics assembly of the PRJNA485056 data...
CTTCTTCCAGAGCCAAGCTTTGCGCCTGAAACTTTGCCGAGTCTGTCTTTGCGAGCTTTTCGAGATTTCGCAGTTTCCACTGCATTGCCGGCAACGAGGAAAGCCCGGCAAACGGCAACAAGTTCCACTGCGGTTGAGCTTGCGCGACGGACAGCAAGAACAGACGGTGACGAGAGTCCATGCTCGAGACGATCTCTTTTTTGAGTTTGCGGCGCACGTCCTTGAGATCGTCCCAAGTACAAGGCTCAATCAATGTCGCTTCGGTCACGCGATGAAAAAGGCTCTCGTCGACACGATCCGAACAGAAGAGCACTTCGTGCATCGGGCGGTTGCTTGCCGCCAGATAGACGACAAAGCAATCGAGCAAAGACTCGGTCACCGCCTCGCCCCTTTGCCAAAGGCGCCATACATCGTAAAAGTCGCGCGGATGCTGGCGATCGAAGGCAGCCACACATTTGCCTGCATAGAGCTCGTCCGTATCCAAAACCGAAACTTCTAAAGGACGCCCCAACAGCACCTCTCCCCTCTGACAGAGCGAGCGCAGGCAAACAGGCTTTAAAGTGCCTCGAAAGACCGTGTTGACTTCCACCTTGACCGATGCCTTCCCGCGAGACACGACGCACTTGGCCTTGCTCGGTGCATTGTTCATGCGGCACCTGAAACCTTCCTCGGTCAAGGTTCGGCAAACGCTTTTGAGATCATTGCCAATACGCTCAAGCGCTTCGGTACGCTCAAGACTGCCGTCGCCAAAAACATAGTCCAGATCGAACGACACGCGCGGCATATTCTCCACAAAGAGGTTGATGGCATCGCCGCCCTTGAGAACGAAGTTCGAGCCTGCCGCAAAACGTTCGGCAACCTCAAGCAACAGCTCTATTTGTTCTTTGTATGGATTCTGGCGCATGGTTTTTGCAAAGACCTTTTTCGGAAATCTTTTGAGTGAGCCTAGCAAATTTGCCAAAACCGCGTCTGCCCGATTTGTAACAACAAAGCCCGAACGATCCTCCAAACGCAAGAAAGCCTCGACAACTGCGAGGCTCTCTTGACTTGAACTGATTTTGCGTCAGCGATTAGTGCAGGTTACGCAAAGCTTCCACACGTTCTTCAATCGAGGGGTGAGAAGCAAAGAGGCTGCCGATACCGCCCGAGATACCCAAACCCTTCACGGAAGCGGGCAATTCTGCAGGCTGCATCGTACCCAAACGCTGCAGGGCTTCGATCATGGGCTGCGGATTGCCCATCAAGTGTGCAGCACCCGCATCGGCACGGAATTCGCGATAGCGGCTGAAAGCGGCAACCACGATACCGGCCAAGAAACCCAGCGCAATATCCAAAACAATGCTCGTCACAAAGTAGCCGATACCGGGACCTTCTTCTTCGTTACGCAAAATCTGGCGATCGACCACCCAACCGACCAAGCGGGAAATGAAGACCACGAAGGTATTCATCACGCCCTGCACCAAGGTCATGGTCACCATGTCGCCGTTGGCAACGTGACTCATTTCGTGGGCCAAAACGGCTTCGACTTCCTTTTGGTTCATCAAGCGCAAAAGACCCGTGGACACTGCCACCATAGAGCTGTTTTTCGTCGCACCCGTAGCAAAGGCATTGGGTTCGCCGTCGTAGATACCGACTTCGGGCATTGCAACACCGGCCTTCTGAGCCTGCGCACGAATCACGCCCACAAGCCAAGCTTCCAAACCCGGAGCCGGATTGTCGACATTGATCATCTGCACGCCCATGGACATCTTGGCCATGGTCTTACTCATCAAAAGCGAAATGATGGAACCTGCAAAGCCCACCACCAGCGCAAACACCAAAAGTGCGGCAACGTCGAGGTTTGCGCCCGCCATCTGGCCGAAATTGATGCCGGTGAGCATGCTCACGACATTGAGCACGATGCCAAGCATCACAACAATAGCGATATTGGTCAGAATCAAAAGCGCGATACGCTTCATTTGTGTATTTTCCTTATTCTTTAAATCGGCACGAACCGTCAACCTTCCCTGTGAAAGGTTCGTGCTTTGACAAAACGAGAACACAGTATTCCCGCTCACTTCTTTCTGAGGGGTAAGTGTAATGTGTTTGTGCGAATTGATTGTTATATTTTGGGCTCAAATGTTTAACAAAAGTTTGCTGCGCAAATAGTCCATATAACCTTTACAATTGCGCCTATTATGAAAAACTATTACGACACCCGACCCGAGACCGACGAAGAAGAAGACGACTTCTACGACGGCCCCTCGAAATCTCAGAAAAAACGCGATTCCGAAGCCATGCAAAAGCTCGGTCTCGAATTGGCGCGCTTAGGACCCGATCAGCTCGCTCGCATTGATTTGCCCGAAGATATTTTGGATGCCATCAACGACTACAAAAAGATGAAGTCTTTCGGCGCACTGCGCCGCCAAGCGCAGTTGATCGGCAAACTGATGCGTAAGCTTGACGGTGCGGCGGTGCGTGAAGCCATCGATCGCGCCACGGGCGAAAGCCGTGCCGCCGTGGCCGCACTTCATCGTGCCGAACGTTTGCGCGACGCCATGATTGAAGACGACAAGGCTGTGACAAGTTACATCGAAGAAAATCCGGAGGCCGACGTTCAGCGTTTGCGTCAGTTGGTCAGAGCCGCAAGAAAAGAGCACGATCAGGCCAAACCGCCTAAGTCCGCACGAGAACTCTACAAGCTTCTCTATGCATCCGTTTTGCCGCCTTTGACGCTGGAATTGACGCAAGACGACGAAGAAGAGTAGCCTCCTCTGCAAAATTTGTTACACAAAGCACTTCGCCTTCTGCGGTTTTTTCCGAACTGTAGAAGGCGAAAAAATTGCGATAATCTCGAAACAGTTTTTTCTTTTTTAGGATGAGCCCGAATATGCGTGCGCAACGCTCTCAAGAAAACGAATTGATCGTAGGTCTGGTTTCCGTTTCAGATCGCGCCAGTCGCGGCGAATACATGGACGAAGGCTTGCCCGCGCTTCGCACCTGGTGCGAAGACGCCATTTTGACGCCGGTGCAGTTTCACGAACGCCTGATTCCCGACGAGCAATACACCATTGAAGAAACGCTTCGAGAATTGGTCGACAAAGTGGGCTGCGACTTGGTCTTTACCACGGGCGGCACGGGGCCGGCTCGCCGCGATGTGACGCCCGAAGCAACGCTTGCCGTAGCAACCCGCGAAATGCCGGGCTTTGCCGAACAGATGCGTCGCATTTCTTTAAATTTCGTGCCCACGGCCATTTTGAGCCGTCAAGTGGCTGTTTTGCGTGAAATTCCGGACCATGCCGCACTGATTGTGAACCTTCCGGGGCGTCCCAAAGCCATTGCCGAAACGCTCGGCGGCTTTAGAAGCGAAGACGGCGAAGTGATCGATGCCGGCATCTTTGCTTCCATTCCCTACTGCATCGACTTGATCGGCGGGCCTTACGTCGAAACGAATCCGGAAATTGTGGCGGCCTTCCGTCCCAAGAACGCGATTCGACCGTCCGCCGTTGAAACTGCACCCGAACCGAAACCTCAACCGACTCCGGCGCCGCAACCTCAAAATACCGAGCAAAGCTATCATGTGCCGCGTTGGGCCACGGATACGCCAAGCCCCACGCAAAGCTATGCCGCAACCTTTGGTGCCGCGCAGACGAGCTTTAAAGCTGATCCTCAAAAGTCGTTGGCCATGTCGCCGGAAGCCATCGCACGTCGCTCCGTGCAACACGTGCAAGTCAACGCGCCCACGGGCGGTGTCGGCGTCTTCGGAAGCCGCCCCAAGACCGGTCAGGAACCGTTGGAACTTTTTGTGAAGGACCCCGAAGGCTCTGACGCACGTTGCACCGTCATTTGGATGCACGGGCTCGGTGCCGATGCACACGACTTTGAAACGTTGCCGCTTCAGTTGGCTGAATTCGGGGCTCCCGCCGCGCGCTTTATCTTCCCCAATGCGCCCAAGCGTGCTTTAACGATTCAGCCCGATTATCAGACTCGAGCCTGGTACGACATCCTCACCAACGATTTCGTGAGCAAGGAAGACACCGCGGGCTTATCTCGCATGCACTTGCAGATTTCTCAAATCATCAACAGCATTGTGAGCTCGGGGCTTTTGGCTGAAAAAGTCTTTATCGGCGGCTTCTCTCAGGGTGCAGCCATGGCGCTTTACAGCACCTTGCGTCAAGCCAGAACGTTGGCAGGTTGCATTGCGCTCTCGGGTTATCTGCCCGCGCCCCAACAGTTGGAAAAGGATGTGACGCCCGGCGGTCGCGGCACGCCGATTTATATGGCCCACGGCGCTTTTGACAGCGTGGTGAGCCCGGTTCTCGCTCAAAAGAGCGCCGACATCATCGACAGCTATGCCGAAACGCTCATTTGGCGCGAATACAACATGGATCACGAACTGTGCGAAGAAGAACTGATGCACATTGCGCAGTTTATGAATACGGCGCTGCAAAGCTAAGCAAGATTGCCTTCCATAATTATTGAGGTCGCTCGACATTGATCGGCGACCTCAAATTTTTTGTCCCTAACAAAATGCCCCGCAAACGCATGCGAGGCACTTCGTCGATTAACCGACCGAGAAGTCGGTCAGCCCCCTTGCATTAGGCCTTGGCCTTGTAGTCGCACAGGATGCACAGCATACGGCGCAACGGTTCGGCGGCACCCCACAGGAGCTGATCGCCCACCGTGAAGGCGCTGATGTATTCCGGACCCATGGCAAGCTTGCGGATACGGCCGATCGGAATACGGCATGTGCCGGAAATCTTCGCAGGCGACAATTCCGCAATGGACTCTTCCTTGCGATTGGGCACGACGTAAGCCCATTCGTTGGCGTTGTCCAAAAGCTTTTCGATTTCTTCGCAGCTCACGTCCTTCTTGAGCTTAATCGTCAAAGCCTGGCTGTGGCAGCGCATGGAGCCCACACGCACGCAAAGACCTTCGACGGTCAAAGACCCGGGCGTACCGTTTTCGGGCAAGCCCAAAATCTTGTTGGCTTCGGCGCCGCCCTTCCATTCTTCGCGAGACTGACCGTTGCCCAAATCCTTGTCGATCCACGGAATCAAGGAGCCGGCCAAAGGCGCACCGAAAGCGGCCTTGGGGAAGTCTTCGCCCTTAAAGGCTTCGGTCACCTTGCTGTCGATATCCAAAATGGCAGAACGAGGATCGGCCAATTCGTTGCTCACGGCGTGGTTCAAATACCCCATCTGAGCCAGGAGTTCGCGCATGTTCTGAGCGCCGGCGCCGGAAGCTGCTTGATACGTCATGGAGCTCACCCATTCGACCAAGTCGGCCTTGATCAAACCGTCCATGGCCATCAACATCAAAGACACCGTGCAGTTGCCGCCGATAAAGTCGCGGCCGCCCTTGGCAAGGCTTTCGTCAATGACGTGACGATTGACCGGATCGAGAATAATGACGGCATTGTCTTCCATACGAAGAGCGGAAGCCGCATCGATCCAGTAGCCGTCCCAGCCGGCAGCACGCAGGGCTGGATGCACCGACTTGGTGTAGTCGCCGCCTTGGCAGGAGATGATCACGTCACACTGAGAAAGAGCCGCAACGTCATTGGCATCGGCCAAAACCGGATCGGCACCCGCAACCTCGGGGGCTTTGCCGCCGGCGGCAGACGTAGAAAAGAAGATCGTTTTGGAAACGCGTGCAAAGTCGTTTTCTTCGCGCATGCGCCCCATTAGGACGCTACCGACCATACCGCGCCAACCTACCATACCGAGAATCATGAGAGTACCTCACCTTGAGTTAAAGTTAATCGTTTAGGCCCGAGGAAAGCCTTCGCTTTTTGTGCCTCAGTGTCGTTGCACCCGGCACTTTTATAAATATTACTTCAATGCGGCAACCACTGCGTCGCCCATTTCCGAGCAAGACACCTTGCGGCAGCCTTCGTCCATAATGTCGCCCGTACGAATGCCGTCGGCCAAAACCTTGGCAACGGCCGCTTCGATGGCGTCGGACTCTGCCGTCATGTCGAAGCTGTGACGCAACATCATGGCTGCCGACAGAATCGTTGCCAACGGGTTGGCAATGTTTTTGCCGGCGATATCGGGTGCCGAGCCGTGAGACGGTTCGTACAGGCCCTGCTTCTTGTCGTTTAAGCTCGCCGAAGCCAACATACCGATCGAGCCCGTGAGCATACTGGCTTCGTCAGACAAAATATCGCCGAAAATGTTGCCTGTTAACACCACATCCAATGCCTTGGGCGCACGCACAAGCTGCATGGCGGCATTATCGACATACATGTGTTCGAGCGTGACGTCCGGATATTCCTTGGCGATTTCATTCACGGTATCGCGCCACAGCTGGCTCGTTTCCAAAACGTTGGCCTTGTCCACACTCGTCACCTTCTTGTTGCGCTTGCGAGCGGCTTCGAAAGCCACACGGGCAATACGTTCGACTTCGGGGACGCTGTAGCGCATCGTGTCAAAGGCTTCCGGAGATCCCGGGAAGTGACCGTCAACGGCTGTACGACGGCCGCGCGGCGTACCGAAGTAGATGTCACCCGTCAATTCACGCACAATCAAAATATCCAAACCCGCAATCACTTCGGGCTTTAAGGTCGAGGCCGATGCCAATTCCTTAAAGCACTTGGCAGGACGCAGGTTGGCAAAAAGCCCCAAGCCCTTGCGCAGCCCCAAAATGGCCTGTTCCGGACGCAGATGGCGTTCAAGCGTATCGTACTTAAAATCGCCCACGGCACCGAACAAGACGGCGTCGGCATCCTTTGCGAGTTTCAACGTAGCTTCGGGCAACGGATGACCGTGATTGGCGTAAGCCACGCCGCCCACATCGGCAAATTCCATTTCGAAATCCAAGCTCATGGCCTTTAAGACCTTCACGGCCTGATCGACAATTTCCGTACCGATCCCGTCACCGGGTAAGACTGCAATTTTGTTTGTCATCTTCTACTACTTCTTAACGTTTAAAAATCTTTACTGTTTCAGAACATTGGCCAACCACGGCTTTTCGGCCAGACGTTGCATTTCGTAAGCGCGAATCTTGTCCTGCTTATTGGAAAGCGTCACGCCGATATCGTCAAAGCCGTTCATCATGGCCCAGCGACGGAAAGGCGCCACTTCAAAGGGCGTAGCCTTGCCGTCGGGTTCGATCAAAAGTTGCTTGTCCAAATCCAAGGTCAACGAATAGCCTTCCGTTGCCTTGCAAGCGTCAAACAGGCGATCGATGATGATCTCGGGCAACACCACAGGCAACAGACCGTTTTTCAAAGAGTTGGAATAAAAAATATCGGCAAAGCTCGGTGCGATCACCGCACGGAACCCATACTGCATCAACGCCCACGGTGCATGTTCTCGAGACGAACCGCAACCGAAGTTTTTGCGCGTCAACAGAATCGTGGCACCCTGGTAGCGCGGCTGGTTCAAAACGAAGTCCGGATTCAAGGGGCGCTTGGAATTGTCCATGCCCGGTTCTCCGCGATCCGAATAGCGCCATTCGTCAAAGCAGTTAGGGCCGTAACCCGTGCGATAAATCGACTTCAAAAACTGCTTGGGGATAATGGCGTCGGTATCGACATTGCTACGGTCAAGCGGAGCCACAAGTCCGGTATGTACGGTAAATTTTTCCATTTTTATCTATCTCCTGCCCCACTGATTAAAAGAGTTTGCGCACGTCGACGAAGTGGCCCATCAATGCTGCTGCGGCAGCCATAGCCGGGCTCACCAAATGGGTGCGACTGCCCTTACCTTGACGACCTTCGAAGTTGCGGTTCGACGTCGACGCACAACGATCACCCTCACCGATTCGGTCGGCGTTCATAGCCAAACACATGGAGCAGCCCGGTTCGCGCCACTCGAACCCTGCGTCAACAAAGATCTGATCCAGACCCTCTTGTTGAGCCTGCAGGCGCACAAGCCCCGAGCCCGGCACCACCAAAGCTTGCGCAATGTTGGGTGCAATACGGCGATTGAGCTTTTTGATCACGTAGGCAGCCATGCGCAAGTCCTCGATACGCGAGTTGGTGCAGGAACCGATAAAGATATGGTTCGGCTGAATATCCGTGATCTTGGTACCGGGTTTCAAATCCATGTAACGCAGTGCGCGTTCCCACCCTTCTTTCTTAACGGGATCGAGCTGCTTGTCGGGATCGGGCACAACACCTTCGATATCGGTCACCATTTCAGGCGACGTTCCCCACGTCACCATGGGAGAAATTTCTTCGGCACGAAGCTTCACGACCACATCGTACTGAGCGTCCGGGTCAGACACCAAGGTCTTCCAGTAAGCTACAGCCTTGTCCCAATCTTCTCCCTTGGGTGCAAGGGGGCGATTGCGCATATATTCGATCGTCTTTTCATCGACGGCTACAAGACCTGAACGGGCACCGGCTTCAATAGCCATGTTGCACAAGGTCATGCGGCCATCCATCGAAAGGCTGCGGATGGCAGAACCTGCAAATTCGATGGTGCAGCCCGTGCCGCCTGCCGTGCCGATCTTGCCGATCACGGCCAAGGCAACGTCTTTGCCGGTGACACCCTTGGAGAGTTTGCCTTCGACTTCAACGAGCATGTTCTTGTTTTTCTTGGTCAGCAACGTTTGCGTGGCCATGACATGCTCGACTTCGGAGGTGCCGATACCAAAAGCCAGAGCAGCACAAGCGCCGTGCGTAGACGTATGGCTGTCGCCGCACACCACGGTCATGCCGGGCAGCGTGGCGCCTTCTTCCGGGCCCATCACGTGAATTATGCCCTGACCCTTGTCCATAAAGGGGAAGTAGGCTGCGCAACCGTTGGCTCGCACGTTTTTATCCAAAGTTTCGACCTGAAGATGCGCGATCGGATCGGTAATGCCGTCCATGCCCAGTTCCCAACCGATCGTGGGCGTGTTGTGGTCGGCCGTTGCCACGATGGAAGACGGGCGCCAGAGTTTGCGCCCAGCCAATCGTAGTCCCTCGTATGCCTGAGGGCTCGTCACCTCGTGAATCAGGTGTCGATCGATATAAAGCGTCGTGGTTCCGTCGGCTTCGGCGTCAACCACATGCTCATCCCAAAGTTTGTCATACAGAGTCTTGGACATGAAAGGGGTCTTCCTACAAATGTGTTTTTCGAATTCTTTTGTGTAACATGAATACCTTTTTTTGCTTGTTTCCAAGCAAAAAGCGTATCGGGTAAGTATGCCACAGGGGCAAAAAACGCACCTACGCAGATTCATTTAGATTTCACGGCTTTTTTCACCGATCGGTTCGACAAAGATCAACCCGATACAAAATCTTTCTGCCGTGCGTGCAATTGCGACGAATTTTCCATTCCGCAACGCGCAGCCTTTTGCTCAGCAACGTCCCAGTAAAACGACAATCTATATAGGTAATTACCCGAATATTGACAACATATTTAATTTAACAAGTGTTAAATTAAAGCATCCAAACTTCATGAAAGGTTTTAACATGACCGAAACGAAAGGCACCACGACCGAACAAACGACCGAACGCGTCAAGCAACGCCGTCTTCGCCCCGATGCCAGACGCGAAGTGATTATCACAAGCGCCGCTGCTCTTTTTGTCGAAAGAGGCGGTTTCGATATGACGATGACGGCCATTGCCAAAGCCTTGGGCATCTCGCGCAACCTTGTCTATCACTACTTCCAAAACCAAGAATCGTTGATCGAAGCGGTGATTGATCATGAAACGTCGGAATTGCAACGCCAGATCAAAGCGCTACCCGTTGAACCTCAAAAAGAAGCGCTCGAAAGCGTGGTACGCACCTACGTTGAATTCGTCACGGCACACGCCCACGGTTTGACCATCATGTTGGCTTCTCCCGAACTGAGAACCCGACTGCGCCCCTATGCCGATCGCAACACGGTGGCAATTTCTCAGCACTGTGCAGAAATTTACGGTGTTCAATGGTCCGGAGCCTATCTTGCGGCTTTGGTTTCCAGCGTGAACTTTATGTCCGACTTTGCAGGGATTCAGGCCGACAACCTGAAGAATTGCTCCGAGCTCGTCATCAAGACCTGCGTCGACGTTTTTGAAAATTCTATGGCCGGTGCTAAAGCCATAACTGTCAATTCGGCCGCTTAACTCGCCGATCGCGCATTCGCGATAACAAGGAGGTAGCCATGTGCTTACGCTTGGCATCGATCTCGGTTCCACAACCGTCAAATACGCGCTTTTAGACGACACATGCCGCGTCTTGGCACATGACTACACTCGCCACGCCAGCGCCGTCACCGATACCTTGGTGCGGATTTTGGAAAATTTGCGCACAACGCTCAATTCCGTATCCGAGCAACCTGTTCGAGTGCTCTTTTCCGGTTCCGGCGCTTTAGGTGTTGCCACTTCGCTCAAAGCGCCTTTCATCCAAGAAGTCATTGCGGCTTCAACGTATCTGAAAACCAAATGCCCCGAGATCGACGTTGCCGTCGAGTTGGGCGGCGAAGACGCCAAACTTCTTTACTTAAGCCGCGGCGTCGAACTTCGTATGAACGAGGCTTGCGCAGGCGGTACAGGCGCCTTTATCGATCAGATGGCTTCGCTTTTGGATACCGATGCCGCTGGTCTCGATCAACTGGCGTCTGAAGCAAGCGTTTCTCACCCAATGGCGAGCCGTTGCGGCGTTTTTGCCAAAACGGACTTGGTGGCGCTTTTAAATGCCGGCGTCTCCAAAGCCGAAGTCGCACGATCGACCCTGGATGCCGTAGCCGAGCAAACCGTGAGCGGCTTGGCTTGCGGACGCCCCATCGAGGGCAACGTCGCCTTTTTGGGCGGGCCTCTGGGATTTTTAAGTCAACTGCGTGCGTCTTTTGAGCGCAGACTCGCCTCTCCTTGTACCAAATTTCACACCTTTGACGATGCTCCCTATGCAGTTGCCATCGGTACGGCTTTGGCCGGCCTTAAAGACGTCGGAAAAACCGCAAACCAAGGCATCAAATCCAATATCTGCGCCCTGATCTTGGAATTGAAGTCGGTGCACTCTTGCGATCAAACCGGACCTGCACTCTCCCCGCTTTTTGCAAACGATTATGAAAAGCAGGAATTCTTAGCGCGCCACCGTCAAGAAACCGTGGCACGATCGGATCTTAAGGACGCTCTCGGAGATTTGTATCTCGGCATCGACTTGGGCTCTACAACAATCAAAGGTGTGGTGCTCGACTCTTCGGGGCGCTTGGTCTATTCCTGGTACGAACAAAACGAAGGACAGCCCTTATTGCGTTTGTACGACGCGATGAAAACATTGTTGCCCTTGATCCCCGAAGGCGCACAACTGCGGCAAGCCTGCACCACGGGTTACGGCGCCGATTTGGCCAAAGCCGCATTGGGCGCACAGTTTCTGGAAGTCGAAACTCTGGCGCATCAGCGTGCAGCCGTCGCCTTTAACGAAAATGTGAGCTATGTGATCGATATCGGCGGCCAGGACATGAAGTGCCTCGAAGTCAAAGGCGGGTTGATTACAAGCGTGAAACTCAACGAAGCATGTTCGTCGGGGTGCGGCTCCTTTTTGCAGACCTTTGCCAAGCAACTGAATTTATCCTTAGACGAATTCGTTCAAGCAGCTCTGGCTTCAAAAGCGCCCTGCGACCTGGGTACACGCTGCACGGTCTTTATGAATTCTCGCGTCAGGCAAGCTCAGCGTGACGGTGCAAAGTTGGAAGACATCGCCGCAGGGCTTTGCCGCTCGATCGTTCGCAATGCACTATACAAAGTCTTGCGCATCCATGATCCCAAAGACTTGGGCGAGCATGTCGTCGTGCAAGGCGGCACGTTTTTAAACGATGCCGTTCTGCGTGCCTTTGAACAGCAAATCGGCCACAACGTGATTCGTCCCGATATCGCAGGATTGATGGGCGCATATGGCGCTGCCTTGATTGCGATGGAAAAAACCGTTGATACCACGCCGACACTCAACCTTCAACCCGAAGCGCTCGATATCGCTCAAGTGCGTCAGCACACCCTGCGTTGCAAGGGCTGCAACAACCACTGCGAATTGACCATGAGCCGTTTCCCGAGCGGAGAGAAGTTCTTTAGCGGAAACCGCTGCGACTTTGCGCAAAAAAGTGCCGGTGCCAAGAAAAAATCGACACAAAGCTTCATCGACTGGAAACTCGATTTGCTTTTTCAACGTGAGCCGCTATCTACCGATCAAGCCCCGATGGGCACAGTCGGCATTGCCCGCGCGCT
>ERZ1035006.2034-NODE-2034-length-12115-cov-6.106633_pt1 | contig 12115 bp, 11 predicted proteins | sample MGYA00520694_ERZ1035006 | MGnify/ENA primary metagenome ERZ1035006 (study PRJEB33766, sample SAMN09781746) | gut metagenome | biome: gut microbiome | host: Homo sapiens | place: Madagascar | study: EMG produced TPA metagenomics assembly of the PRJNA485056 data...
GTCTCGCCCCGGAAGCCCAGCTTTGCCAGATGGCTGCGCACCTCCAGCTCAGTCATGCGCGGATATTTGTTCCAGATAACATCGATGACCCGGCCCTGACCCAGACGGTTCTGCTGCTGCGCAAAGATGCTGGGCCTTGCCCCGGTACCCAGCCGCACCATGCCGCCGGAGGGACGGCGCTTGCCGTCCAGCACCTGCATCAGGGTGGATTTGCCCGCGCCGTTGGGGCCTGCAATGATAAGCCGCTGCCCACGGCAGACCGTATAGGTAAAGGGTTCCAGCAGGGTGCGCTCCCCGATCTTGATGCTCAGGTTTTTGAGCATTACCAGCTCGTTCCACGGCTCTACGTCATATTCAAAGCGGAACTTGAGTTGGTTTGTTTCATCCTTGGGGGCCTCGGTGATCTCCAGCTTTTCCAGCTGTTTGCGGCGGCTCTGCGCCATTTTGGTGGTGGAGGCGCGCACAAGGTTGCGGTCCACATAATCCTGCAGCTTTTCCGCCAGCGCCACATCTGCATCGTGCTGCTTCTGGCGCAGTGCATCAGCGGCTTCCTTCTGGGGCAGATAGGTGGAAAAGTTACCCTTATAGGTGTTCATGGTCTGGAAGGATACCTCCCAGATCTTTGTACACACATTATCCAGGAAATAGCGGTCATGGCTGACCACCAGCACCGCACCGGCGTAGCCTTTGAGGTAATTTTCCAGCCATTCCATGGTGGCAAAGTCCAGATGGTTGGTAGGCTCGTCCAGGATCAGCACATCCGGTTTTTCCAGCAGCAGCTTTGCCAGCCGCAGCCGCGTCAGCTCGCCGCCGGAGAGCACGGCAATATTCTTCTGCCAGGTATCCTGGGCAAAGCCCATGCCGGAGAGCACCTTTTTGATGTTTACATCCATGTTATAGCCATCGGCAGCATCCACCACGCTCTGCAGCGCATCGTGCTGTGCCAGCAGGGCGGTGTCCTCGGGGTTTGCAGCCATGCGGCGTTCCAGGATCTGCATCTGCGCCATGGCATCCAGCACCGGCGCAAAGGTGGCGCGCATCTCGCCGTAGATATCCAGCGTATTATCCAGCTTTGCGTTCTGTTCCAGATAGCCCAGGGTCACGCCGTGGGTCACGCTGAACTCGCCCTCGTAGTCCTGATATTCGCCGGTGAGGATCTTGAGCAGGGTGGTCTTGCCTGCACCGTTCTGCCCCACGATGCCGATGCGGTCCTCCCGCTCGACACTGGCGGTCACATCGTGCAGCACGACCTTTTCGCCAAAGGTCTTGCCCAGTTTTTCCAAATGTATCAGCATAATCTTGATCCGTTATCCGTTCTTTTTAAAGTTTCAGCACTGGTGGCGGCGGTTCTTCTGGCCGACATTGGCCAGCTCCTCCGGCTCCATCACCAGCGGATACAGCTCTTCCAGGCTGGCGATCTCGTAGGTGGGGATCACCTTGCCCGGATTCTCGGCGTGGCTGGGGTTGAACCAGCAGGTATCCAACCCGGCATTGACACCGCCCTGGATATCGCTGGACAGGCTGTCGCCCACCATCAAAACATGCTCCCGGTTCTCCACCCCCAGGGCGCGCAGGGCGGCATCAAAAATGCGGGCGCTGGGCTTTTCGCAGCCCATCTTCTCGGAGATGAACACATCCTCCATAAAGTTCAGCACGCCGCTCTCGGCCAGACGCCGGGTCTGCACCTTCTGCGCACCGTTGCTGACGATGGCCAGTGTAGCAACCTCCGACAGTTCCCGCAGCACATCCAGCACCTCTGTCCCCAGCAGGTCCGGATGGGTGGAAAGCTGTTCCAGATAGTAGCGGTTCATCTCGGCGCCATCGCCAGCGGCATCGATGGCCTTTAAAAAGCGGCCAAACCGCTCGCCGAACAGCTTCTCGCGGCGGATCTGGCCTTTTTCCAGCTGCCGCCACAGTTCCTCGTTGATGGTGCGGTAGGTCTGCACCGTTTCCGCATCCGGCTCGATGCCGTAGTTGACCAGCGTTTCCGCCAGGGCCTTGTTCTCGGCTGCATCAAAGTTGAGCAGCGTATTGTCCGCATCGAACAGGATGCAATAATATTTTGCCATAATCTCTCACTTTCTTTTCTGCATTTCCCACATAGCGTATCAACAGGGAGAAGCCAGCCCCACCCCCTGGCAGAGCTGGCTTCCCATTATTCCGGAACGATCTCATACGCAGCAATGTCCGTTTGCGCCGGTGTGTTGTCCGGGCAGGCCGTCCGGGCATCGCAGGGCGTCAGGCGGCATTTCTGCATTTCTTCTTCCAGTGCGCCGTTCTCCACGTTTTCCCAGTCGGTGCCGTAGTAGTCCACACTGCCATCGGTCACATCCTCTTCCCCGGGCAGGGCCGGGGCACGCATCTCTTCCCAGTACATAAATGCTCCACCTTCCTCTCACGCCAGCCTATGCGGCGCGGGCATGGAATGTGCGCTCAGTTTGCAGCTTCCTTGCCGGCACTGGCTTCGGCTTTGGAAGAAGCGGGCTTCTCCTCTTTGGAAGAAGCGGGCTTCTCTTCTTTAGAAGAAGCGGGTTTCTCTTCCTTGGAGGAAGCAGGCTTTTCCTCTTTAGAGGATGCAGTGCTGCTCTGGGATGCACTGTGCGAACTGCTGCCACTGTGCGCGCTGCTGCCGGAAGAAGAACTGCTGGCAGCAGACAAACTCTCGGATGTACCGTTAGAGGCAGAAGATGCCGGTTTTTCTTCCTTAGAGGAAGCGGGCTTTTCTTCCTTGGAAGAGGCAGGCTTTTCCTCCTTGGAGGAAGCGCTGCCCGTTGTGCCGGAAGAAGATGTACTTCCGGATGCACCGGAAGAAGCAGAGCTGCCGGAGCTGTTGGAACCGGAGCTGCCCGAGCTGCTGCTGGAACTGCTCGAGGTGCTGGAGCTGCTGGACACTGCGCCGCTTACCGTAACTTCCAGCTTGTTGCTGGTCACAATACAGTCGTTATAGCTGGCGGTAGCGTACACCCGGAAGGTAGAACCCAGCATGGAGGGGTCGATCTCTACCTTAACGGTGGTCTTACCGGCAGCCTGGGGCACCTCGGTGCCGTTGGCGTACCAGCGGATGCTGTCGGTATCCAGATATTTGCCCTTGATGGCAGCTTTAAAGGTATAGGAATCACCCAGAACGGCCTTGCCGCTGGTGCTGATTTTGATGGAGGCTGCGGCAAACACTGCCGTCACATCCAGATTCTGGCGGAAATTGGTATCGGTGCGGGTGCGCTTGGTCACGCCATCGCTCCATTTAACGAACACGTAGCCATCTTCCGGCACAGCGGTGACCGTAACGGTCTGGTTGGCGCTGGTCACCTTGGCGGTAAGCGCCTTGCCGCTCTCGCTGCCGCTGCTCAGGGTGCCGCCGCCGGATTTATCGACACGGTAGCTGACCTGATACTCCACCTTCTGCTCCGTCTGCTCTGCCGCAGAAGAGGAAACCGCCTCCGAGCTGCTGGGCACCTGCACGGCAGAGCTGGGGTTTGCCGTATACTCGGCGCGGGTGGGGATGTTGGCGGTATCCGGGCGGCGATCCTCAGTCTCGTAGGCATGGGTGCGCAGGTAGTTCAGCAACACTTTCAGTCCGGCGGGCCGGAGATGGATATCCCCGTTCTGATAGTAATCCGCATTGCCGTAACCGCTGGCATCCTTGAGCACCTCGGCGGTGTTCAGGAACTTGATGCCCAGCTGCTCGCACATGGACAGCAGCGCCATATTGAAGTCATCGATGCGGGTCTGATCCATGTGAGGGTAGTTGGAGTGGTTGGCCGGGACCGGCGGCACCGTGTTGACGATGATATCCGTATACGGGTAGCTGGCCTGGATGGCCTGCACCAGTGCGGTGTAGTTGCCGATAAAATCCTCGGTGCTCATGCTGTTGTCGTTGGTGCCCAGCATGATGACCACCCGGCGGGGCTTCATTTTTGCCACCGCCTGGGCGATAGTATAGCGGGTATCATCCCGCTTAAAGGTAACGATGCCCTCGTTCAGCGCAGCGCTGGTGCCGATGCCCTCTTTGGCGCAGAACTGCTGCAGCGAGATCAGGCCGTTGGCATACAGGCGCACCGTGTTGGAGTCGCCGATGAAAAGGGTCTGGTCCTGATAGGCGCTGCCTGCATCGGCAGTCTCAGTCAGCAGGGCGCTGGAGGTCTCGTTGATCTGGTAGTGATCCGAGATATCCTCGCCCCCTTCTGTGCCCCCTTCCGGCGTTTCGATGGAGGAGCTGTCCGGCTGCTCTACCCCAGGCTTACCGCGCTTGAGCATTGTAAGGGTGATGCCGATGGTCAGCAGCGCGGCCAGTGCACACACGATGCACACCAGCACCGCCTGCTTCTGCATCGGGGTCAGCGTCCGATTCTCCTGTTGGGCGTTGTTTTTCATATTCTCACCATTCTCCTTCCGAACGGATAAAACATCCTGTCATACCCGGGCGGCCAGCAGCTGGTCGGCAAGGTCGGCGCAGCTTTCTGCCAGCAGTACCGGATGGAACGGTTCCAGCTCTTCCCGGCTGCCATAGCCGTACAGCACACCGGCGGCATCCAGCCTGCAGTCGGCAGCGCCGCGCATATCATCGTTGCGGTCGCCCACCATCAGCACCCGTTTGCCCTGCAGTGCAGGCTGGCTGAGCACATAGCGCACTACCTCGGTCTTGGTGTCGCGGCTCTCATCCATGGAGGCACCGCCGATAAAATCGAACAACGGAGCCAGGCCCTGTTCTTCCAGGATGGGGGTGACCACCTTAGTGGGTTTGGAGGTGGCAGTGCACAGGATAAAGCCGGCCTGTTTCAGGCGCTGCAGCATCTGCTTTGCCCCCGGGAACACGGCGCACTCGTGGCTGCCCTTTACCGCGTAGCTCGTGCGGTAAAGATCGGTCGCCTTTTCGATCAGGGCGGGGTCGGTAAAGTGCTCGCCAAAACTTTTGCGCAGCGGCGGGCCGAGATACCGGCGCAGGTTTGTGCCGGACACATCCACACCCATCGTGCGGAAAACTTCTTCCAATGTATGAATGATACCGGGAGCCGAATCGATCAGCGTTCCGTCCACATCAAAGAGAATTGCATCATAATGCAGCAATGTTTCATTCCTCGCTTTCATGGTGATACATCCTATAGTATAGCACAGATTTGGTGCATCAGCAATTCCAACAAAAGATTTTTCTGCATCTTATGCAGATTTTCAGATAAAAAATGCCCGCCCGGCGGCCGGGCAGGCACAGATCAGGGTCACAGCGCAGGGGTAGTGCAGTCGCCGTTTCCCGGGACATAGAGGTTGTTGGAGATAAACTCCAGCTTATCCTTGAGCACAAGCTCCAGGTTTGCCACGGCATGCACCATGTTGGTGGCAGAATCATTCACTTCCAGCAGCTTGCACAGATCCAGCCCTTCCAGGTCCATCGCCTTCTGCATCTTGCGGCTTTCCGCACACAGGATGTGGCTGAGGGCGGTCTCCTGCAGGGCGATGCTCTCCATCAGGTCCACGACCGCCTGATCCAGGCTGACCTTGGGCATTTCCGGGCACTGGGAGCGGGCACAGGGTGTATCGGTCATCATAGGGCAAAACCATCCTTTCCGGTTTGTGTGCCCCATCCTATGCCGGGAGATACGGCTGTGTCACTGCCGGGAAGCAGCGGTACGCACCTTTTCAATAGTATCGCGGTAGCCGCCGGAGCCATACTGGATGCAGCGGTTGATACGGCTGATCGTGGCGGTGCTGATCTCCACCGCCTTGACGATCTGTTCGTAAGTGGCGCCATCCAGCAGCAGTTTTGCGGCCTCCAGGCGCTGCGCCATATCCGAGATCTCCTTAACGGTACACAGGTCCTCAAAGAATGCGTAGCACTCTTCCCGGGTCTCCAGACTGAGGATCGCGTCAAAGAGGGCATCCGTAGTCTCGTTTCTTCTGGAATTTTTCTCAGCCATGTTCCTTCTCCTTATTATAGCAGCAGCGGCCGGCAGCAGCCTGTGCTGCCCTGCCGCAGAGATTTTTCCATTACGCCATTACTTTAGCACTTCAAAGTGTGAAAGTCAAGTCCTGTATGTGAACACTTTTCAACCATCATGGTGTTCATTTTTATTTGTTTCACACATGAAAGAAAATCACCTAAAAATTTTTCTCAGAAAATGGGCTGATTTGGCGCTTCCTCTGAACTTATGTCCGGAATATTGACAATCCGTGAAAACCGGAATAAAGTAGAACACAATCATTCAGCAAATGCAAGGAACAGGACATGATCTTCTGCAGCACCCTCTTGCAGCGAGCCGCTTCCCGGATGAAAAAGCGGCAGTCAGGAGCAGAAGACCCTCACCTGCGAGCAGCCTGTGTGAACGGGAGTTTTTCCCCAGTAGCCAGCGCCGTCCAGCCCACGTTACCGGGCGGCATGGCTTATCTGCCATGCGTGGGAGAGTGGCTGTCGGCAGGACAGCAAACGAAGTGGTACCGCGGAGCATTGCATCCACCCTGGCAGGCGGATGCAGAAGCCTTCGTCTTCGGCATATGGCCGGTCGATCCGGCTATGTACCGGGGACGAAGGTTTTTTACGCTCTGCAGGTATGCTTGCCATGCAGCCCACAGTTCCGGCCCTTTTGCCGAGTGAAAAAAGGAAAGAGGTTGAAATCTATGAATACGCTGGTCATCGTATTGATCGCAGCGGTGTGCCTGTTTGGCGCTTATGTGCTTTACGGCCGCTGGCTGGCCAACAAATGGGGCATCGACCCCGCTGCCAAGACCCCGGCTGTTGTCCATGAGGACGGCCGGGACTATGTACCCACCAACGGCTGGACCGTGTTTGCACACCAGTTCAGCTCCATTGCAGGCGCAGGCCCTGTTACCGGTGCCATCCAGGCTGCAGCCTTCGGCTGGCTGCCGGTGCTGCTGTGGGTGCTGCTGGGCGGCATCTTCTTTGGTGCTGTGACCGACTTTGGCGCGCTGTATGCTTCCGTTAAGAACGATGGCAAGAGCATGGGCATGCTGATCGAAAAATACATCGGCAAGACCGGCCGCAAGCTGTTCCTGCTGTTCTGCTGGCTGTTCTGCGGCATCGTGATCGCCGCCTTTGCGGATATGGTAGCCGGCACCTTCAACGCCTTTGGCACCGATGGTGCACTGGTGGATGCAGCCCAGACCAACGGCGCAGCCGGTATGGTCTCCATCATGTTCATGGTGTTTGCCGTGATCTTTGGCCTGCTGCAGAAAAAGTTCAACTTTACTGGCTGGAAGGAAAGCGTACTGAGCATCCTGTTCATCGTGCTGTCCTTTGTGATCGGTGCAAATCTGCCGCTCATCCTGGGCAAGGCTGCCTGGAGCTACATCACCTTTGTGTATATCTTCTTTGCTGCAGTGCTGCCCATGTGGCTGCTCAAGCAGCCCCGTGACCACATGACCACCTTTATGTTCGTGGCCATGATCGCAGGTGCTGTGGTAGGCCTGCTGGTTGCACATCCCACCATGAATCTGCCCGTGTTTACCGGCTTTACCAACGAAAAGCTGGGCACCATGTTCCCCATCCTGTTCGTCACTGTGGCCTGCGGTGCCGTTTCCGGCTTCCACAGCCTGGTTTCTTCCGGTACTTCCTCCAAGACCGTGGAGAATGAGAAAGATATGCTGAAAGTCGGCTATGGCGCCATGATCCTGGAGAGCCTGCTGGCCGTACTGGCCCTGTGCGTAGCCGGTGCCGCTGCTGCTGCCGATGGCACCCCCGCTGCCGGTACCCCGTTCCAGATCTTCAGCCGCGGCGTTGCCGGTTTCTTTGAGATGTTCGGCGTGCCTGCTTACGCTGCCACCGTATTTATGACCATGTGCGTTTCCGCGCTGGCCCTGACCAGCCTGGATGCCGTGGCCCGCATTGGCCGCATGAGCTTCCAGGAGCTGTTCAGTGTGGACGATATGGAGCACGCCGAGGGCTGGCGCAAGCTGTTCTGCAACGTGTACTTCTCCACCTTTATCACCCTGGTGTTCGGCTTTATCCTGACCAAGATCGGCTACGCCAACATCTGGCCGCTGTTCGGCTCTGCCAACCAGCTGCTGAGCGCACTGGTGCTGGCCACCCTGTGTGTGTTCCTGAAAGTGACCGGCCGCAGCAACAAGATGCTGTTCCCCCCGCTGGTCATCATGCTGTGCGTCACCTTTACCGCACTGGTACAGCGCCTGATCGCTATGATCAAGGCCATCAGCAATGCCGCTTCTGTCACCATCCCTGCCGGTGAGACCACCTGGGGTGCCGTGTTCATCGCAAACGGCCTGCAGCTGATCCTAGCTGTGCTGCTGATCGTGCTGGGCCTGAACATCGTGTTCCACTCCTTCAAGGCCTATAAGAAGGCTGAGCACAACAGCGAAGCCAAAGTCTGAACCTGAGAAACCACTCCTTATATAAAAGCAAGGGACTGTTGCACTGCATCGTTGCAACAGTCCCTTGCTTTTTTTACAAATTACAGGCTTCCCAGCTTTGCAGCGCGGCCAGCTGCACCGGGGTATGGAACCAGTGTTCCCCGCCTTCTAAAATCGTGATATGCGCCCGGCTCTGCTGCCGGAACTGCTCGATAGAGGCATGACTGATAAGGGTATCTTCCCAGCCATAAAGCACCTGCGCAGGCACCTTCCAGTGCAGCGAGTGCTCCCGCACCCAGCACAGATACTGCCAGGAGAGCGTTTCGCCCATTTCAGTCGGAATCTCCCCTGCTGCGCGCAGCTGCTCCTCGGTAATATCCGCCTGCTGCATCAGGGCAAGGATCAGCGCTTCCATATCCACCACCGGCGAAACGAACAGAGCTTTTTCCGCTTTCTGCGCCTGCAAAGCCTGCATCGCAAACCACGCCCCGATGCTGACACCATATACCCGGATATGCTTCCACACCGGCTGCATCCGGGCATAAACGGCCTGCAGCTCCGGCACCACTACCCAGGGCAGCAGCTTTTCCGGGGCGTTCTGCCGTGCGCCATGCTCCGGCAGATCGATAGCCAACACCTGCCAGCCTGCCGCACACGCCGTGCGGGCAAAGCGCAGTGCTTCCTCCTTGCTTCCATGTTTGCCATGGACATAAAGATAGACCTTACGGCTGTGTTTACCGTACAGAACAGCCGGAATGCCTGCGACCTCAATGCATGATCTTTCCATAACGGCTCCCTCCTGCACCGGGCGGCTGTGCGTCCTGTACCCGGTTTTCTCTATGATAGCACAGACTGCCCTTAAACACAAACAGGAAAAGCGACAGATATGTTTCCTGTTTCAGGGGCACAGAACGATTTGACATGGCCTCCGCTGCGCTCTGGCCATATTTCAAGGAAATATATTTATAGCAGTTTGCGTTTTTAATGCACAAGCAACATCCGCAAACTGCATATCGCAAATATGCTGTTTTGATAGGCACTATTTCTGAAAATTGCGATAGATTTTTGGGGGCCGTAACCGGAAAAAGCATCTGAATCGACCATGTTCGATGTTCTGCAATCAATAGGGTAACGTATCGATTTTCCCTTTTTACTCCTCTTGTGAAAAATGCATCTGTCGCGTCCCGCAGGATCAGTCCTGCACGAAAAAAGAGCCACCACACAAAGCTGTGCGATGGCTCTTGGGATAGTTATTCAGGAAGCGCTTAGCCGAAGATGTTGATGAGGATACCAGCAGCAACAGCGGAACCGATAACGCCGGCCACGTTGGGACCCATAGCGTGCATCAGCAGGAAGTTGGAGGGGTTCTCGCTCTGGCCCACCTTCTGGGAAACACGAGCTGCCATAGGCACAGCGGAAACGCCGGCAGAACCGATCAGGGGGTTCACCTGGCCACCAGTCAGCTTGTACATGACCTTACCGCACAGCACACCGGCTGCGGTGCCGAAGGAGAATGCGATCAGGCCCAGCACGATGATGAACAGGGTGCGGGTGTTCAGGAAGGTATTCGCAGAAGTGGTGCAGCCAACGGACAGTGCCAGGAAGATGGTGATGATGTTCATCAGCTCGTTGCCGGCGGTCTTCTGGATACGATCCACAACGCCGCATTCCTTCATCAGGTTGCCCAGCATCAGCATACCAACCAGAACGGCGGCATCCGGCACAATGAGGGAAACGATGATGGTGACCATGATGGGGAAGATGATCTTCTCGGTCTTGGAAACGGTGCGCAGCTGCTTCATGACCACCGAGCGCTCCTTGGAGGAGGTCAGTGCCTTCATGATAGGCGGCTGGATAACGGGCACCAGTGCCATGTAGCTGTAGGCTGCCACAGCGATACTGCCCAGCAGCTCAGGTGCCAGACGGGAGGTAACGAAGATAGCAGTGGGGCCGTCGGCACCGCCGATGATGGCGATGGCAGCGGACTGCTTCTGGGTAAAGTCCACCAGACCTGTAGCGGCCAGCAGGCGGGCACCCATGTAAGTACCAAAGATACCAAACTGTGCGGCAGCGCCCAGCAGCAGGCTCTTGGGGTTGGAGATCAGCGGAGCAAAGTCGGTCATGGTGCCGATGCCCAGGAAGATCAGCGGCGGGTAGATACCCAGCTTAACGCCCATGTACAGCATATCTGCCAGACCGCCGTTGTTCAGGATCTCGACCCACACGGGGTGCTCCAGACCGTCGCCGACAAAATACTGCATATGGATGATGCCGCTGCCGGGGAGGTTGGCCAGGATCATGCCAAAGGCCATGGGCAGCAGGATCAGGGGTTCAAACTCCTTGACGATGGCGAGGTACAGCAAAAAGCAGCCCACGCAGATCATCACAGCGTACAGCCAGCCGCCGGGCTGGCCAAACTGTGCAAAGCCGGAACTTTGGAAAATACCGACCAGAGTATCAATAAACTGTGTCATGTTCTTCCTCCTGTGTTAAAACGGGGCCGTGGTATCATTCACACCGGCTTTGCCCCAGCCATTTTTCCCGCGGCGCACTGCCTTGAGGGTATACTTGCCGTTGCCCATTGCGTGGATCGCAGCCATAATGGCGGCCACCACTTCGCCGGGGATGCCTTCCTCTACCTGGGGAGCCGGCGCAGCGGGTTGCACCGGAGCAGCAGAAGGCTTTGCGGCAGGTGCCTGCGCAGCAGCCTTGGCAGCCTTTTTGCTGGCACCCATCGCGTCGAAGATCTTGCCCTCCAGCGTGATGATCGCCATCAGCAGCACGAGGATCAGGAACACCAGTACGATGCCCGTAATGGTAACGACTACATCGAAACCTAAATCCATGGTTTTTCCTCCTGTTCGTTTGGATACTGCGCCCGACACAAGATCGTTAGCAGAAAATCAATTTGGGTATAGTATACCGTATTTTGCCATTCATTTCAACAAAAATAGACAATTTTTCTTTTTGCCGCTTTGTGATATGGCATGGACAAAACGTACCGGTATCAGCGATGGCCGATCCGCGGTGTAGCGTCCGTAAAGCCGGTTTCCAGCTTATCACCGATGGAAAGGCTCTGTGCGGTGCCCAGTGCAACGCAGTTTACCGGGTCCGGCGAAACGGTGACCTCCACCTTTAGCTCCTGGCTCAGGTACTCGGTCAGGCCGTGCAGCTGGGCACCGCCGCCGGTCAGCATAACGCCGTTGCGGTAGATATCGCCTGCCAGCTCCGGCGGGGTCTTTTCCAGCACCTGATGGGCAGCGGTGCCGATCTGCTCGCTGAGCATCATCACCGGCTCATACAGGTCATCAGTAGAAACGGTCACACGCACCGGCAGTCCGGTAAGCAGGCTGCGGCCCTTGATCTCCATCGTTTCGTGGAAATCCGCCTTCTGGGGGCAGCAGGCAACATGCTTTTTCAGTTCCTCGGCGGTGCGCTGGCCGATGGCGATGCTGTATTTGTTGCGCACATGCTTGAGAATCTCCTCATCGTAGTGGTTGCCTGCTACCCGCACGCTGGTCGCCTTGACCTTGCCGCCCAGGCTCAGCACGGCGATGTCGGTGGTGCCACCGCCGATATCGATGATCATGCGGCCATCCGGCTGGGTGATGTCGATGCCGGAGCCAAGGGCTGCGGCGATCGGCTCATCGATCAGGTACACCTGCCTGGCTCCGGCTGCCACCACGGCCTCCACTACGGCATCGCTCTCAATGCCGGTAATGGCGGCGGGCACACACACTGCCACCCGGGGCTTGACCATATGGGAGCTGTACACCTGCTTGACAAAGCGGCAGATCAGCTC
>ERZ1035006.2035-NODE-2035-length-12114-cov-7.002156_pt1 | contig 12114 bp, 10 predicted proteins | sample MGYA00520694_ERZ1035006 | MGnify/ENA primary metagenome ERZ1035006 (study PRJEB33766, sample SAMN09781746) | gut metagenome | biome: gut microbiome | host: Homo sapiens | place: Madagascar | study: EMG produced TPA metagenomics assembly of the PRJNA485056 data...
ACCGATTGCCCTGCTCTACTCTCTCGGCTGTCATATAACAACTCCCTATTTGTTTAATATTATACTTCTTTTTGTTTGAAAAAACAAGCCACATACATCATTTTCGACAAAATAGTGAATTTGTCGACATGTATTTTGTGCACATTGTCCATTCACGATGTAACGCAGCAACCTTGCGAAGCATGTTCTGTGACAAAAATCTCCTATTACATAAAAGAACTGTGCCAATCCGGCACAGTCCTTTTATGGATAAATATTATCATCTAGAATTTGGGTGTCTGCTTCAAATCCCCGATCTCCTTGAGAATCGTCTCCAGATCACTGCCGCACATCGCACTGACAGAAGCCGCTACCGCGCTCTCTACGACCGGCGCATCCGCCATGCGTACCTTGGCATTGTCGTATTCGTCCAATACCATCTCCGTCGTCATGACCGCGCTGCCCATATCCATGAGCACGATCACACCATCGTCAGAATATACTGCATCGATCGCCGCCTTGATCCTGGCATAGCTCGTTCCAAAGCTGCCGTCCTCCAGACCTCCGGCTGCTGCGATATGTGCACCGTCTGCCATCATCCTGGTCAGATCCACGATACTCTCTGCCAGCTTTTCACTGTGGGATACCACTACGATTCCTACCATGTCAGCTCCTTTCAGGACTGCCCTATCTTTTACAGTTCCATAAATGTCTGTTCTCAATATGCTTTTGCGATCTCTGTCAGCATCAATGTAAATGATGTAGCACCGGGATCCTGGTGTCCGATACTGCGCTCGCCCAGATAGCTGGCACGTCCTTTGGTCGCTACCAGCGGCTTTGTCGCCTCTACGCCCTCCCCGGCGGCTGCCACACCAGCATTGAGGATCTCAGATACATTGGCACCTGCTGCCTGTTTTTCCTTCATTGCATCCAGTGCCGGCACCATCGCATCCAGCATCGTCTTTTCGCCGGTCGTGGAACGTCCACGCGTCTTGACACCTTCGATACCAGTCTCCAATGCATTCAGGAAATCGTTCATATCGATCTCATTTTTCGCTCCAATGACCATACCCGCCTTCATGAATGCTGTACCGTACAGCGGTCCCGAACTGCCTCCTACCTTGGAAACGAGCGTCATGCCAACAGTCTTTAAGATCGTACCGATATCCTTTTCCATCAGGGCATCTGCCTGTTTTTCCACCTCTGTAAATCCGCGTGCCATATTGATGCCGTGATCTCCATCTCCGATCACATTATCCAGATCTGTCAGATATTCCTTATTCTCCTCGAGTACCGTTGCCATCGCAAGCAGGATCTCAACTACTTTTTTTCGGTCTGTCATATTCCGGTCACCTCATTATATTTTAATCCCCGCAAACATCACGTCCTCCCACCATTTTAACATGGATCGCCGGTGTCTGCTGCGGGGTCTTTCACTGATTTACGCCTTAAATGCAGGTGTGTCTGCCTTGGCTGCCAGCAGCTCCTTCAACTGATCATCCAGCCTGAGCACTGAAATGGAAAATCCTGCCATATCGATCGAAGTCATGTATTCCCCGACAAATGTCTGTACGACCTTGATGCCTTTTTCTGCGAGCACGTCTGCGACACGGTTGTTGATAATGTAGAGCTCCATGAGCGGTGTAGATCCTGCGCCATTGACCATGACTGCTACTTCACTGCCGCTGTAATCAATATCTGCCAGAATCTTGTCTAATAAGTGATCCGTGATCTCATTAGCTGTCATCATCTTCTCCCGGTGTGTCCCCGGCTCACCGTGGATACCGATACCTACCTCCATCTCATCGTCTGCCAGCTCAAATCCGGGTTTTCCTGCTGCCGGGATCGTACTCGGAAGTATCGCTGCGCCCATGGTACGGACATTGTCGATGACCTTCTGTGCGACTGCCTGCACATCGTCAAGACCCGCACCTGTCTCTGCCAGTGCGCCTGCGATCTTATGTACAAATACAGTTCCTGCCACGCCACGTCGTCCGACCGTATATAAGCTGTCTTTGACTGCAACATCATCATTGACGATCACCTGTTTTACCTTGATACCTTCCATCTCGGCCATCTCGGCTGCCATCTCAAAGTTCATGACATCTCCGGTATAATTTTTAATGACCATGAGGACACCCTGATCAGTAGCAATTGCCTTGATGCCTTCTAAGATCGCATCGGAGGCAGGTGACGTATATACAGCTCCGGCAACCGCTGCATCCAGCATACCTTCACCGACATACCCTGCATGTGCAGGCTCATGCCCGCTGCCGCCGCCGCTGATCAATGCTACTTTGCCCTCTTTCTTGTTCGCACGAACCACAACGTTGTGTCCGTCGATCTTCTTCAAATACTGCGGATAGGCTTTTACCAGACCCTGAATCATCTCATCTTCTACGGTTTCTACGCTGTTGATTAGTTTTTTCATTGTAAAATACCTCCATGATTTTGTGTTTGTACATTACATTTAAAACCACGTAGCTGTTCACTGTTTCCCTCAGCTACCACCCCTGTAACTATATCTTAGCACGCATGATAGGATGATTCAAATTGTATTTTGTCCGTTTTTTACAGAATCAGAAATGTGTCATATTCGTCCGGATCAAGGTAATTTACACAGAAAATCATGATCCATGTTTACTCGGACAAATCGGTCTCCTCCACCTTGTCTTGATTCCGGTCACCCATACCGGGATCTCCGCCGACACCCGGCGCCCCATGATTCATTATACCCATATCCGACAATGTGAGTGATGACGCATCGATGAGATTTGAGTCATCCTCTGACTGTCCGTCGGTGGTGGAAGGGATCGTGCCACCCAGCTGTCCCTCAATACTATCGGTACGCAGTTCGCAGAAGGTTTTCAGCGCCTCGACACCCTGCTCAAATTCCTCATAGGTATAGAATTTCGTCGGATCTTTCTCGACGTAAGGAGCGATCAGCTCTTTTGTCGTTTCTATGAGAGTATCAAAATCCACACTGTCTAAAAACTCACTGAAATACTGATGATACAGCTGTGTATAGGTATCATCTGCAAAAATCCAGGACAGCATCGGCCGGTCATCCATCGAGCCGCCGGAAACCGGTGTATCGATCGGTGTATTGACTTCTGCCGTCGCATCCGATGACTGGAATGTACCGAATGCCAGATTATAATCCCACGGGATCATCGACATCTGTCCATCCTCTTCATACAGATAATAGTTATGGATCATCGAACCGGTATAGCTGTCGCCATTGCACAGGAAGTTGTGCACGACAAAATAGCGGATCACCTCATCGGTATCGACCACATCCTCAATGTCCGTTCCCTCACTGAGCGATTTTAACGAGGCGATCAGACGCTTCTTATCTGCCTTGGTGACATCTGTCTTGGCATTGTCAAAAATATTGGAATAGCTGGCGGTATCATCATCAATATACTGCAGCTTGACATCATCGCTGCCCCTCGACATGCCACCGCCTCCCGGTCCGTGGTTATCTCCGTCCTGTCCCGGCATACCGCCATCCGCTCCCTGTGTTGCCCCGCTGGGCGGCTGCGGGCGATCGTCTGTTGTATCGCCATCCTGTGTTACATCCGGCGGCTGCGGACGGTTTGAATCGTCTGCCCCCTGCGCCATCTGCGACGGATCAAAATTCTCCCGGTCAGAAGCATTGGGATTAAAATCATCCATGTCCGGATCATCCGGCGTGAAGTCCTTGCCATTGCCGCGGCCTCCGCCAAAGCTCTGGCTGTCCGGCTTGTATAATTCGCCATGATCACTGCCATAGCTGCGCTCTAAAAATGCATCCTCCACATCTTCAACCGCCAGATACAGTCCACAGGCCTCGCCATTGATCGTGATGTAGGCATAACTGCACAATGGTGACGGCACACCCATCTGCGCCATGAGCTGATACGACAGGTAATCCTTCATATAAGTGGTATCCTGAATGATATTATTCAGGCACAGCTTATCCAGCCCATAATAGTTCTCCGCCGAGTTATAATGGTCAAACTCGATCTTTAAGCTATAACGGTCACTGCCCAGCTGGGAGACCGTGCTCAGCGACGTATTGCCCTTGGCGCGGATCGCTACATTTTTGTAAGAATCCCCGTCAATGACAACGGTACAACTCGTATATTCCTCATCTTCACACGACTCTATAAAACCATCCCAGTCATCCATCACGATGTCGATACTGTGTACCTTGGAAGTATCAAACAATCGGCTCTCATAGCCGCATGATGCGGATGCGGTGATGACACCCGCGGTATCTGCATGCATAAAAATGACCGTCGCGATCATTGCGATCACCAGCGCCGCTATGCAGACCCTATCGATATTTTTATGCGTTGACATACGATAGCTCCTTCCTATTATCCCATGTAATCTCCATTATAGCTGACAAGCACTGCACTCTTTACCTGCGGCAGGTCTGCCAGCCCATTGATAAAATCTGTGTTGTCATCCTGTAAACGGATCTCCAGATTCAGTTCGATCAGACCTTTTTGTGCGGATTTGCTCTTGACCACACAGCGCTTCGTCTTCTGATCCAGATATTCCTTTGCACGTACCTCGCTCTCATGGTCTTCGCACTGAAGTACGACAATATACGGATTGGTATGTGATTTTTTGTTGACAAATACAATCAATACAATACCGATCACAGCGCTGCCGAATACTGCTAACGGGATCAGTCCTGCTGCCAGCACGATACCGACGGCGATCGACCAGAATAAAAATGCAATATCGAGCGGCTCTTTGATCGCGGTGCGGAAACGCACGATAGAGAGTGCACCGACCATACCAAGCGACAGAACGACGTTACTCGTCACAGCGAGGATCACAAGCGTCGTAATCATTGTGAGCGCAATCAGGGTGACACCAAAGCTCGAAGAAAACATCACGCCTGCAAATGTTTTCTTATATACAAAATAAATAAACAGTCCCAATGCGAATGCGAGCAGCAACGCCAGTGTCATGTCTAACAGGCTCACGCTCGTCACATTCTCCAAAAAGCTTGATTTAAAAATGTCATTAAATGTCATGTTATCAGTTCTCCTTTATATTTTTTGATTATCCATACATGCGGCATGCCGCATATTTTGAAAATGCACTGAGCTGTCTGCTGCCCAGTTGCACCGCATCCCGGATCACAGACGGCAGGTATTCATCCCATTTGACCTCCAGGATCGTCTCACCCACGCCCGCCGGTATCGTAATACAGTCCGGGTTTAAAAAATCCGTACACAGCAGTCCGGTGCGGATGTTATAGTCCAACGTCACACGCACATTTCCAGGTGCATACACAAATGGCTCTCTCGTGTAGTCCACGATCGTTTTCGGCCGTAAGCCCTGACTATTCATCTTGACATACAGCTCCTGCACGAGCGGCCGGTCTGATCCGATCATCCATGAGAGATCTCCGTCCACGATCCGCTGCGCTTCGTCTGCCATAAGCAGTGTGCGATCCTTTGTACCGAGACCATTCCACTTACTCTTTTTTTCCAGATGGATCTGATCCGTATTGCCATTATAATAACGGATACGGAACTTTTCCCTGCGGTTTACGCCATCAAGTTTTTCACGCAGCGCCTTGTCTGAAATGTTATCAAAATACAGGCTGCGGATCAGATATCTGCCATCTGCGGCATTGGCATCGACCTGTGCCACCGCCCGCAGACGCTGGCGGATCGCGATCTTATCTGCATGATTTATCATGTGCTTCCACTCGTGGCGATAAATTGCTTCATCCATGTTTCTCACGCTCCTTTCATTTGCAGCTCACAGTTTCAATATCACATAGTTTGTTCTGATCTGTGCTGCATCTTTTTCTGATCTGCACTGATTGTAACTGTCCTTGCTGAAATGAAACTGAAAAAAGGCGTGATTTTCTTCGAATTCACAAAAACGTCACGGTTATTTGCCTTTCACACGATTTTTTACTATAATACAGCTATGAAACTATTAATTATCGAAGATGAAAAAACACTGGCGGAACCGCTAAAGACACTGCTGGAATCAAAACATTTTGAGGTAGACGCCGTCTACGACGGCAAAAACGGGCTTGCCTATGCACTGCTTGGCATCTACGATCTGGTGATTCTCGATGTCATGCTGCCCGGTATGGATGGCTATCAGGTCGCCAAAGAGATGCGGCACGAAAAATGCGGCACACCGATTCTCATGCTGACCGCACGTTCTGCGCTGGAAGACCGCATTGAGGGGCTCGACGCGGGTGCAGATTATTATCTGACAAAGCCGTTTGACACAAGGGAGCTGCTCGCCTGCGTCAACGCACTGCTGCGGCGGCAGGGCGCACAGGTCGATGAACTGAGCTTTGGCAAAACGGTTCTTGATCTCGCTTCAGGCACACTCGCATGCCATGATGCATCGATCCGTCTGTCCGCAAAAGAATTTGAGATCATGCGCCTATTGCTGCAAAACCCCACCCGGAATCTGTCAAAGGATACAATTCTCTCCCACGTGTGGGGCTATGACTCGAACGCGGTAGAAAATCATGTAGAGGTCTACATCGGATTTTTACGCAAAAAACTGACTGCGATCCACTCCGATCTCTCGATCGTGGCGATCCGCAGGCTCGGCTATCATCTGGAGGTAACTGACTCTTGATCAAAAAACTCAGACGCAAATTTATCTGTATGAACCTGACGGTGATCTCATTGATTCTGATCGCCATTTTATGTACGGTCATCTACAGTACCAGTCACAATCTCGCGCAAAATGATCTGGATCTTATGCTCAGACTCGCACAGGAACCACCGCAATCTGACCAGTCCGGACTGCCAGATGGCCGTCCGCCTGAGGATCTGCGCCAGCCATACCTGATCATACATCTGAATACACAGGGCGAGATCACTGCCACTGAAAATGTACGCTTTTCACTTTCGGATGATACGGACTATGAATCGCTGATCCATGCCGCCCGGAACGCTAAGACCTCTGCGTTCCCAAATAACGGTGCACCCATTCCTGACAGTGACACGGCACAAAACAAACCAGAAAATGTCCGTATCAGAAATGCAGCAACAGATACCACCACGGCTATCGCAGCAACTAATAAGGAGCATACGATTCTCGAAACCGGACGGTTATCTGCACAGCAGTTACGTTTTTTGCATATGCATAATGGACAGTCCGGTGAAACCTATGTCTTTTTAGACATCTCCGGTTCACAGGCAATCCTCGCTACACTCGCGCGCAACTGCCTGTTCATCGGACTGGGCGCATTTGTCATCTTTTTTGCGATCAGCGTCCTGTTCGCCCGCTGGGCAGTCCGTCCGGTAGAAAACGCATGGGAAGATCAAAAGCAGTTTATCGCAGATGCCTCACATGAGCTGAAAACACCGCTCACTATCATTCTGACCAACGCCCAGCTTTTACGATCACCCGATTTTGACGAAACACAAAAGCAACGTTTCTCTGACAATATTCTCGATACCGCCACCCGTATGCGCACACTGATTGAGGGATTGCTCGATCTCTCACGCGCGGACCGCGGCATGCTGCACAGCGACGTGACAGACCTGAACTTCAGTGAACTGGTCGAACAACAGCTCTGCATATATGAGCCGATCTATTTTGAGCATGGCCTGACACTGCAGCAGGAACTAGCCGATGACATACATGTCAGTGGCAGCCCTACGCAGCTTACGCAGGTACTCGATATCCTGCTCGACAACGCCGATAAATATGCCCTGCCCACATCACAGATCCGTGTAAAACTAAACGCGGCACACCACAGCTGTCTGCTGTCTGTAACGACCGCCGGCGATCCGCTGAGTGCGAAAGATCAGGTCGCGATCTTCAAGCGCTTTTACCGTGTGGATCAGTCGCATAGTGACTCCGGCAGCTATGGTCTGGGACTCTCAATCGCGGACACAATCGTGCACGCGCACCATGGCGAAATCTATGCGCGCAGCAGTTCCGGCGAAAACACTTTTTTTGTGCGGCTGCCGCTGGAACAGAATTGATTCATATACGCCAACTTCAGCTGAGGAAATGTGAGTTCCATTTTACCAGTTACTCTTTTATACTTTCCAGCCAACGGCCAGTTCTCTGGACTCCACAAATCTACGATAGATGCCGCCTTGCTGCATGAGCTGTTCGTGAGTACCGCTTTGGACAATTTTGCCACCGTCAATGACGAGGATGTTGTCAGCGTGGCGAACGGTTTTCAGTCGATGGGCAATCATGATGATGGTTTTCTCTTTGGTCAGTGCTTCAATGGCATTGGTCAGCTCCTGCTCGCTTTCCGGGTCAACATTGGCGGTTGCCTCGTCCAAAATGACAATGGGCGCATCCTTCATAATGGCTCTGGCAATGGAAATGCGCTGTTTTTCACCGCCGGAAAGGTTTGCGCCGCCCTCACCGATAATGGTTTCATACCCATCGGGTAGTGCCATGATGAAATCGTGACAGCAGGCTTTTTTCGCTGCTTCGATGACCTTTTCCATCGGTGCATCCGGCTGACCGAAACGGATATTGTTGGCGATGGTGTCCTGAAACAGATAGACGCTCTGGAACACAAAGCTGAAATTGCGCATTAAACTGTCCATGCTGTATTCCTTTACATCCACACCTCCTAAGCTAACGCAGCCCTTGTCCACATCCCAGAATCGGGAGATCAGATGGCAGAAGGTCGTTTTACCGCCGCCGGAGGGACCGACGATGGCGGTGGTGGTTTTCTGCGGAATGTGGACGGATACGCCATCAATGATCTTGCGCTTGTCGTAGGAAAATTCCACATTCTCCACATCGATATCGTAATTCGTGGGTATGATGTCCCGTCCATCAATGTCCATCATAGGCATATCCAGAACGGACTGCGCCTTGCTCACATTCAGGTCAACATTTCGCAGAAGTGCCGAGTAACTGCCCGCACTGTCCAGCGCACCGAACAGGATAAAGGCGGTAATAACCATGACCACGGCATTCAGCAGCTCCATCGTACCGTTCAGATAAAACGCAACGGATACACCCGCAATGACCACGCCGATGAGCTTGGCTGTCAGACTTTGCAGGAACATGATGGGAACAAAGGTGATCTCCAATTTTATGTTTGCCGCTGTGTTTTCGTCGACGGCACGATTCAGAGCCTTGCTCTTTTCTCCGGTCAGATTGTAAGACTTGACTTCCGCAATGCCCTGAATGTACTCCAATACCTTCTCCACCAGCTTGCGGTCAGAGGCATCCTTGGTCGGCGCGATTTCCTTTGCTTTCTTTTGCAAAAGTGAGTTGACAGCAAAGAATAGCAGAACACCCAAAATTGCAATACCGCCGATGCGCAGATCAAAGGCGCAGATCATCAACACGACCACCGCCGTGGTCAAAATGCCCTGGGTCACCATCATGACCACACGGGTAGCTACATCCGCCAGAGCCTCCATGCTGTTGGTAGCAACGGAGGTAATATATCCGAGACTATTCTGATTGAAGTAGCCCATCGGGAGATATTTCAGGTGTTCGGCAATTTCAATGCGCTTGTCGGCGCAGGTACCATAACCGGCTTCGCATTGGAGCATGGTGGAGCGGTAATTTGCAAAAGCATTGCCTGCGATACTGAACAGCATAATGCCAAGGGATAGCAGAATGTGCTGAGCTGTCAGTTTCCCACTCAGAACACCCTGCAAGGTCACGGCGATAGCAGGAATCTTCAAAGCCTCACACAGTGCTTTCAGCACCCCGAGGAAAATGGACTTTGTAAATTTGCGTTTATTGGTCTCACCGCAAAAATCGAAGAACCGTCTGAAAATCTGAATCATACTTCCGCACCTCCTTCTGCCGTATCCCGCACGGCAATGTGAGAACGCCACATCTCGGCATATAGTTTATCTTTTTTGAGCAGTTCCTCGTGGGTTCCGGTTGCTCGGATATTTCCGTCCTCCACTACGAAAATCCGGTCGCTGCCCGTAATGGTGGAGAGCCTATGTGCAATGACAATCAAGGTCTTGCCTTTTGTCAGCCTTGCAACCGAGGACTGAATCAATGCCTCATTCTCCGGGTCGGTAAAAGCGGTAGCTTCGTCCAGAATGATAATCGGTGTGTTTTTCAGCATGGCACGAGCAATAGCGATGCGCTGACGCTCGCCGCCGGAGAGATGCCCACCGGCACCGCCCACAACGGTCTGATAACCATTTTCAAGACTCATAATAAAGTCATGGCAACCGCTGTTCTTTGCGGCTTCCACCACTTCTTCATCCGTTGCACTTTGATTGCCCATACGGATGTTTTCCATAACCGTGGTATCAAATAGGTAGTTATCCTGCGAAACATAGGCAATGTACCGGTTGTAGTCTGCTTGAGGCATGGAACGAACATCCACATCACCAAGGGTAATACTGCCGCCTTTCACATCCCACAGGCCTGCAATGAGCTTGGCAATGGTGGATTTCCCGCTGCCGGAAGGACCAACGAGGGCGTTGACCGTGCCTTCCCGAATGGTCATGTTGATGCCATGAAGCACCTCTTTCTCGTGGTAACCGAAGGTAACATCCTTCAGCACAATATCATGATCTTTCGGCACGGAAGTGGATGTCTGAGGACGTTCCTGTTCCTCCTGCTCCAAAATGTCGGTCACTTCTCCGATGATTGTCCCCAGCTTTGCCAGATCGTCGCCATAGGACATGACGGTAATGAGCGACGCAATCAAACCAACGGAAAAGAGAATGACCTGAATAAAAGTGTTGGCATCCAGCGTACCGGCACGGAACAGCACACCTCCAATGGGAAGAACTGCGACCATAGTTGCCGGGAAAATGGACATGGCGAGGCAGAAATAGATATTGCACCGCCGCATCCATTCCACATAACAGCTTGCGCCCTCTTTGGCGGCGACCACGAATTTTTCATAGGAGCTTTGCGCCTTGCCGAAAGCCTTGATGACCTCAATACCGTTGATGTACTCCACCGCCGTATCATTGAGCACCTTCGTCTTATCCACGGTGTTCTGATAGCTTTCCGCATAGCCACGGGTCATTCCTGCATAGCACCCGAATCCGATGGGTACTGTTACCAGCACAGCCAGAGCCATGCGCCAATCCAGTACAAAGAGATACACCAGCAGGGCAATAGGCACCAACAGGTTTGATGTAAATTCGGGAATGATATGCGCCATGGTGGTCTCGATGCTGTCGATGCGCTCCACCAGTACATTTTTCACCGAGCCGGAGGGCATATCCAGCACCGTGCCCAGCGGCACACGGGTCAACTTCTCACATACCTGTTTGCGGATGTTGCCCAACACCGCAAAGGTCGCCTTGTGAGAAAGCGTGGTGGAAATGCTGTGAAAGCCGCATCGCCCCACCCAAAGAAGCGCCATCACAAGGCAGTGTTGTAAGTAAATATTCATGTCCCGGCATCCACCCAGTAAATCACCAATCATATCTGCCATGACGAAATAGGGCAAAATGCCGCAGATCACGCCGCACACAGCACCGAAAACGCTGAGTACATAACGAGAGCGATATTCTCCCGCAAAGTCCCAGATCCATGTTGCTGTGGAGCGTTTCATTTTTGTGTTCATGTTCTACCTCCTGTCATTTCTGTATTCAGCAGGGGTCGTATCAAAGATTTCCTTGAAAGCCGCTGCAAATTTACTTGGGTTATCGTAGCCGACAGCAGATGCAATCTCAATAATCCGCTTTTTACGGTCTGTTACCAGCATGGACGCTGCCACATTCATCTTGTAGTTGCGGATATAGGTATAGATGGGGCTACCATACACACCCTTGAAGCCGTTTTTCAGGGTCGCTGTGCTGAGATCAAATTGCTTTGCCAGTTCTTCGGTGGTGTAATTTCGGGTCAAATCGTCGGTCAGCAGCTTATGTACCGCCTTGATCTTCTCAGTTTGGCCGGAATAGAAGTACGGGCGTTCATCCTTGTACTCGGACAGTTCCAAAGCCCGCAGGAACACCAGTAGCTCCATGACCTTGATTTTGAATAAGTCAAAGGACACACCAGGCATCGCCTCCCGCACGGATAGTTCCGCATGATCGAGGAAGAAGCCAACCGTGATACCATGATAGTGAGACACAGGAAAATACATATCGCCGCTGGGGGCCTTCATCCGCAGCACCTTGCAATCCTCAGTCTCCACCATTTCTTCCAGATTGTCGCCCATGTCCG
>ERZ1035006.2039-NODE-2039-length-12095-cov-3.866528_pt1 | contig 12095 bp, 7 predicted proteins | sample MGYA00520694_ERZ1035006 | MGnify/ENA primary metagenome ERZ1035006 (study PRJEB33766, sample SAMN09781746) | gut metagenome | biome: gut microbiome | host: Homo sapiens | place: Madagascar | study: EMG produced TPA metagenomics assembly of the PRJNA485056 data...
AAAAAGCCGACTGTGAAGAAAGCCGCCAAGCCCGTTGAAGCTAAGGTCGAATCCAAGGCTGAAGAAGTCAAACCTGCGGCGAAAAAGACGGATCCTAAAAAAGCTCCGGCTAAAGCACCTGCCAAAGCCGCTGCCACGAAAAAGCCTGCAACCAAAAAGGCGCCTGCCAAGAAATAATCTCGGATTTTTCGAAATTTTGCTTTTCCGTCCCCGAAACTTTTCCCACAAGAGAAGGTTGCGGGGATTTTTCTTGTTTTGAGGGTTACCGATTCGGCAATATTTCTGTAAGATACCGACACAAAATACCTTCCTTGCAAAAAAGGGTCGCCGTTGCCTGACCCCAAAAAAGATTGCAAGACGTTTTTGCGCATAAACGAAGGCCGACAAGGTCTTGCGCACGCGAGCTCGAGTGAAAGCATCCTGCTTGCTGATATGAAGTGCCACAACAAACGGCGCTTTCCAAATTTCAAACAAAAAAAGAAAATTCCATCATTTCGGTATATCCATGGCAGAGTTTCCCAATCCGGCCTTGGTCATTGAAGCCGCGTTGTTGACGAGCCCGCAACCTTTGACGCTCGACGATATCTCGCGCCTTTTTGACGGGGCTTTGTCCAAAGTGCGTTTGCTTGAAGAAATCGGGCGTTTGACCGAGTTTTGGGCACAGCGCAATTTGCGACTCGTGGAAACGGCTCAAGGTTGGCGCTTTCAAACGACAATCGAAATGGGCACTTACCTTGCACGCTTGGCAGGCCAAAAAGCCCCGAAGTATTCGCGTGCAGTGATGGAAACGCTGGCAATCATTGCCTACCGGCAACCGGCAACCCGCGGCGATATTGAAGAAATCCGCGGTGTGGCGGTCAATCCCAACGTGATTCGCCAATTGGAAGAGCGCGGTTGGATCGAAATTGTCGGTCACCGCGAAACGCCGGGCCGTCCGAGCCTGTTTGGTACGACCAAACAGTTTTTGGATGATCTGGGGATGAAGACGCTTTCCGACCTGCCGCCTTTGGCAGGCGAACTTCCTCAGCCCAAAGAATTCGAACTCAATTTCGGTACGCCCGAAGACAAGGCCGAGGATAACAAAAAGGATAAGACGCCTGAAAACGTATCCATCGAACAGGATGCGACAATGCCCGAGTCTCTTTCCGAGGCCGAGGCTTCCGAAATGAAGCAAACAGACAATCGTGAGGCCGACGACATTGATGTTGCGGCCGACCAACCCCAAGAAGACAAATAGACAGTTTATGACGGCTAAAAAGACGACCATCGAAGAAAATTTGACAGACGTTGCTCTCGAAACCGCGGTCAAGCCCCGCGCCCGCCGCACAGTCAAGCGTACCAAGGTTGAGGAGGCGGCAAGCGTGACGACCACAGTGCAGCAAGTTGCGCCCGCGACAGACGAGGCCGCAACCGCCAAGCCCGTGAGAAAGCGTGTCGTGCGCAGAATCAAGGCTGCGGCCGAAGTCGTTGCCGAGCCCGTCAAGATCGAAGAACCGGTTAAGCCCAAGCGTACGCGCAAGACCAAGACGGCTGACGTTGTCGAGATCGCAACTCCCGCTGAAGCGCCTGTCGAAGTCGCTAAGCCCAAACGTACGCGTAAAACCAAGGCTGTTGAAGTAGCACAGGAATCGGTACCGGTCGAAGCAACTGTCGAAGTAGCCAAACCGAAACGCACCCGCAAAACCAAGGTGACGGAAGTCGTTGAAGCTACGGTTCCCGTTGAGGTTGTTGTCGAAGTAGTCAAGCCTAAGCGTACCCGCAAGACAAAGGCTGCCGAATCGGTTGGAGCGGTGACGGAAGACAAGACAGAAGTCGTCAAGCCCAAACGCGCTACCCGCACCAAAAAGACGGCCGAAGTTGAGCTCGAGGGAGTTGCTTCCGAAAATGCAATCACTGAAGAGGCCGAAAAGCCCAAGCGCGTGCGTCGTACCAAGAAAGTTGTTGAAGCCCTCCCAGAGGTGGCAGTCGACGAAGTGCCGGTAGAAAAACCCAAGCGCACGCGCAAAGCCAAAAAACTCGAAGTCGCCGAAGTTGCACCGGCTGTTCAGGAAGCTGTCGAAGTCGCCCCGGTTGCAAAGCAAGAGCCGGCAGCCGATGTCGAGACGACCGAAACGGAAGATCGCACTGAAAAGCCGCGTCGCGTCAAGCGCTCTCCGGTCATGCGTTTGCGTAGCAACGGTCGCAAGCCTGCGCAAAAAGCGCAAATCGAAGCCAAAAACGAAGTCGAAACGCAATTCGATTTCGATGCCATGCCGACCGATACGACGGCCGTGGACGGTTCGATGCTCTCAACCGAACTCTTTGACGCCAAGGTCGTGCAACGCGGCAAGGCCGCCAAAAAGCGCGAAGAGGTGAGCCAAAGCGAAAAACTGCACAAGGTCTTGGCCGATGCCGGTTTGGGCAGCCGTCGCGACATGGAGCAGTTGATTCTCGAAGGCCGTATCACGGTCAACGCCACGCCCGCTTACTTGGGCCAGCGCGTCATGCCCGGCGACATCGTCCGCTTAAACGGGCGCGTCGTCAAGCGCATGCAGTCTTTGGGCGGCAACCAAAAGGCGCCGCGTGTGTTGGTCTACCATAAGCCTGCCGGCGAAATCGTCAGCATGGACGATCCTCAGGGACGTCGAAGCGTTTTCGACGGTTTGCCCAAGGTTTCGGGCGGCCGTTGGATTGCCGTAGGTCGTTTGGACTACAACACCGAAGGGCTTTTGCTCTTTACCACGAGCGGCACGTTGGCCAACCGTCTGATGCACCCGCGCTATCAAATCGAGCGCGAATATCTGGTGCGTGCGGCAGGGCTTTTGACCGAAGAAGGCAAAACGGCTTTAACCACCGAAGTGATGCTCGAAGACGGGCCGGCCGCATTCTCCAAGCTCGAAGAAAAGGGTGGCGACAACATTAACCGGTGGTATTTGGTTCGCATCAGTGAAGGTCGCAACCGCGAGGTGCGTCGTATGTTTGCCGCCGTGGGTCTGACCGTTTCACGCCTGATTCGCGTCCGTTACGGCGCCGTGAAATTGCCTGGCGATTTGCCGCGCGGCCAATATACGGAGCTCAAACCCGCTTGGGTTGAAGCCTGGATGTCGGACTTGAAGGCTCAGGAAGAAAAGTTGGCCGCTAAGGGCGGCGACAAACACGCTTCGCGCAAGTCCTACGACAAAAACGGCAAGGGGCGTTCGGGTAATACAAATAAGAGCTACAAGATTTCGGGCGGGCGCTACGACGCCGAGCGCAATTACGGGAAATCTTCGGGCAAGGGGCGCGATCGTTCTTCGGGGCGCTCATGGCAACCCGATCCTATGACAAGCACCGTCAACTACATCCAAAACGGGATGTTGGGTGCAGCCGACCATGCCTACGGCAAGCAACTTGCGCGCCAAGGACAAACGTCGGTTCCGGGATCATTTAAGGGACGCAGTTCCGGAAACAAAAAGCGCGGAAATTTCTCCAAAAATCGACGTTAAGACGAAGAAAATATCGGGTGCTTTTCGGTGCTTGCACGCAAAGTGTTGCCAAGCACCGAACAAAGCCCGAAAAAGGCCTCGAAAAAGCGTGTTTTTCTCTTGTTTTTCAATGGCTTAGGCCGTATAATGCGGGCAACCGACAAGAGTCCGATTTGCTTTTGACGAAAAGCGAATCGATTTTTGTCGCCTTTCTACTGCCCGTTTGTAGGATGAAAATTCTGTTCGGGTGCCCTGTTTAAAAGGGTGAGGGATGGGCATATGCCCATTTTTTTTTATTATTTGTCAGGTTTCCTCTAGGAATTCATGCTCAAAAGCACAGCTGAAATTATTGAACTTGTCGAGGCCACGGTCGAAGGCCTCGGTTTCGAATTCGTCGAATTCGAACGCCTGCCGCGCGGCATGATGCGCGTGACGATCGACAGCACGGCCGAAGGCGGTGTGTCTGTCAACGATTGCGAAATGGTGAGCGATCAGATCACGCATCTTTTCACGGTCGAAGGCATCGAATACGATCGCCTTGAAGTTTCGAGTCCCGGGGTCGAACGTCCCTTAAAGCGCGTTCGCGATTGGCGTCGTTTCGTCGGTCAATTGGCTCATGTTGAGCTCTACGAACCGATGCACGCCGACGGTTTCCCCGAAGCCGGGCGCCGTAAGTTGGACGGCCGCATCCTCGGTGTCGAGGGTGACGAAGGCATGGAAACGATCAAGTTCTCGTTTGAGGAAATCGAAGTTGCCAAAACGCCGAGCCAAGCCGCTCGCGCCAAGGCTGCCAAGACCAAAAAGGTCAAGGCCGAACCCATTGAAGTCTCGTTTGCGTTTAATGACGTGGATCGAGCCAACCTGATTGCACAATTAGACTTTAAAGGAAAGCAGAAATGAGCCGTGAAATGCTCGAAATGGTCGACGTACTGGCCAATGAAAAAAATGTAGCGAAGTCTGCCGTTTTCGGCGTACTTGAAACGGCTCTGGCAAGCGCCGTCAAAAAAGCACAGTTTCCGGGTGAAGATGCCGACGTGATCGTTTCCGTCAACCAGACGACGGGCGATTGGACGGCCACGCGCCGTTGGGTGGTGGTGAGTGATGATGCCGGTCTTCAGCAGCCCGATCGCGAAGAAATGTACTCCGACGTCGTCGAAGACTATCCGGATATTCAGGTGGGCGACTATATCGAAAAGCCCATCGAAAACATCAACACCTCGGGTCGTCGCTTTGCTCAGGACGCCAAGCAGGTGATTTTGCAGCGCTTGCGCGACGCCGAACGCGAACAGATTCTCAACGAATTCCTGGCTCGCGAAGAAAAGATTGTCAGCGGCCAAGTCAAGCGCATGGACAAAGAAGGCGCCTTGATCGAAATCGGTCGTTTGGAAGCCCGCTTGCCGCGCTCGGAAATGATTCCGCGCGAAAACTTGCGCGGCACCGACCGCGTGCGCGCCTATGTGTTGCGGGTGGACGAAACGCCCAAGGGTAAGCAGGTGATTTTGTCGCGCTCCTGCCCGCAATTCCTGCAGAAGCTTTTTGAACTCGAAGTGCCTGAAATCGAAGAAGGCGTCGTCGAAATCAAGGCTGCCGCCCGCGATCCGGGTTCTCGTGCCAAGATCGCCGTCTACAGCCGCGACAAGCGTATCGAACCCGTGGGCACCTGCATCGGTATTCGCGGTTCTCGCGTGACGGCCGTCACCAACGAATTGGCCGGCGAACGCATCGACGTCGTGCGTTGGGACGAAAACCCCGTGCAGTACATCGTCGAAGCCCTCAAACCTGCTAAGGTCAGTAAGGTTGTGGCCGATGAAGACGCTCACTCCATGGATGTGACGGTCGATGAAGAAAACTTGGCCATTGCCATCGGTCGCGCCGGTCAGAACGTACGTTTGGCCACCGAATTGACCGGTTGGCAGATCAACATCATGACGGCCGAAGAAGCCAACAAGAAGCAGGAAGAAGAAGTGGGTGCCGCTCGCGACGAATTCGTGCAGGAACTCGACATGGACGCCGAAGCTGCCATGGCTTTGATCGATGCCGGCATCTACACTTTGGAAGAACTGGCCTACGTGCCCGAACAGGAAATCGTGGATCTGGGCGTGTTCGATCAGGAAACCGTGACCGAATTGCGCGACCGTGCTCGTCGTGCCTTGTTGTCGCGCGCTCTCAAACGCGAAGAAAACTTGCGTCAGGCCGACAGCTCGTTGCTTGAACTCGAAGGTATGGACAACGACTTGGCCAGCGTCTTGGTAACGCACGGCGTGAAGACGGCCGACGATTTAGCTGATCTCGACACGGAAGAGTTGCAGGAAATGACCTCTTTGGACGAAGAACGCGCCAAGGCCTTGATTATGGCCGCCCGCGCCAACTGGGCCGAATAAGTCAAAAGCGTTAACAAAATAATGATGCTCTGAATCAAGGGGTTTTGGCTCTCGGTTTTGAGAACCGATTTTTCGCCAAGTCCCAAGGAGCAAAGGAATAAAAATATATGGCAAACAATACTGTAAAAGAATTTGCCCGGGAACTGCAGGTTTCCGCCGACACGCTTTTGAAGCAGTTGACCGCCGCCGGCATCGCCGTGACCGACGAAAACTCCGTTGTGAGCGTGGCTGACAAATCCAAGCTTCTCGAAAGCTTGCGCCAGGAACGCGTCCAGGATAAACCCCGCAAGATCTCGGTAACGCGCCGTGAAACCACGACGATTCGTCAAAACGACGGTCAGGGCGGAGCCCGCACTATCGAAGTCGAAGTGCGTCGTCGTCACGTCTTTGTGAAAAATACCAAGGCGAGCGATGCGCGCGCTCAGCAGATGGCTGCCGCTCGTGCCGAACTTGAAGCCGCCGCCAAGGCCGAAATGGCCAAGCGCGAAGAAGCCGCTCGTCTTGAAGCCGAAGCCAAAGCCAAGGCCAAGGCTGAAGCCGAAGCAAAAGCCAAGGCCGAAGCAGAAGCAAAGGCCAAGGCCGAAGCCCAAGCCAAGGCAGCTGCCGAAGCCAAGGCCAAGGAACAAGCCCAGCAGGCTCAGCAACAGGCTCAAGCTCAGCAACAAAAGCAGGCTGAGGAAGTCGCTAAGAAGGCTGAACAGGAAAAGGCTCAGAAGGCTCGTCAAGAGCAAAAGCAAAAGGAAGAAGCTGCCGCCAAGGCCGCTGCCGCCGCTAAGGCTGCAGAAGAAGCCAAGGCCAAGGAAGTCGAAGCCCAGCGTCGTGAAGAAGCCCGTCGCAAGGCTCAGGCCGAAGCCGAAGCCATCCGTGCCATGCTCGCCAAGCCCAAGACCGTTTTAAAGGCTAAAGTCGATCGCGGCGACAAGAACGATCGCAAAGATAAGGAAGAAGCTGCGAAAACCGCAGCCGCTGCCAAGCCCGCCCAAAAGCCCGCCGACAAGAAGGTGCAAAAGCCTGTCGGTCAGCAAGGCAACAAAGCAGGGCAAAACAACAACGCCAAACCCAAGACCGAATCGCACGAAGGTGGCAAGAAGGCAGGCGTCAAGGGGCGCAAGGCCGACAAGGGGGCCGATCGCAGTTGGGGTGAAGACAACCAGAAGCGTCGCACGATCAAAACGCGTGGCGCTGTTGACGGCGGTGAAGAAACCGGTGCATGGCACTCCAAGAACCGCAAGCAGCATCGCCACGAACAAAGCGCTCAGCAGCAGATGCCGACCGAACCCGTGGTGCGCGAAGTGACGGTTCCGGAAACGATTTCCGTTGCCGATTTGGCTCACAAGATGAGTGTCAAGGCTACCGAAGTCATCAAGGTTTTGATGAAGATGGGCCAGATGGTCACCATCAACCAGATGCTCGATCAGGATACGGCGATGATTATCGTCGAAGAAATGGGTCACAAGGCCATGGCCGCCAAGAGCGACGATCCGGAAAGCTTGTTGGGCGAACTCGAAAGCGAAGCCGAGCAGTACCCGGCCGTGCCCCGTCCTCCGGTTGTGACCATCATGGGTCACGTCGACCACGGCAAGACCTCTTTGTTGGACTACATCCGCCGAGCCAAGGTGGCTGCCGGTGAAGCCGGCGGCATTACCCAGCACATCGGTGCTTACCATGTGAAAACCCCGCGCGGCATCGTCACTTTCTTGGATACCCCGGGTCACGAAGCCTTTACGGCCATGCGTGCGCGCGGTGCCCAGGCAACCGATATCGTGATTTTGGTGGTGGCTGCCGACGACGGCGTGATGCCGCAAACCAAGGAAGCTATTGCGCACGCTCGCGCTGCCGGTGTTCCTTTGGTCGTTGCCATCAACAAGATCGATAAGCCCGAAGCCAATATCGAACGCGTCAAGGGCGAACTCGTGCAAAACGAAGTGTTGCCGGAAGAATACGGCGGCGATGTGCCCTTCTGCCCGGTGTCTGCCAAGAGCGGCCAGGGCGTGGACGAATTGCTCGAAAACGTGTTGCTTCAGGCCGAAATGCTTGAATTGAAAGCTCCCGACAAGGGTAACGCCAAGGGTCTGGTTGTCGAAAGCCGTTTGGACAAGGGCCGCGGTCCGGTGGCCAGCGTCCTCGTTCAGTCCGGTCTCTTGCAAAAGGGCGACATCGTCTTGGCAGGTCAGGCCTTCGGTCGCGTGCGCGCCATGATGAACGAAATGGGTAAGCTCGTCACGACGGCCGGTCCCTCGATTCCTGTGGAAATTCAGGGTTTGAGCGACGTGCCGGCTGCCGGCGACGAATTGATTGTGGTGCCTGACGAACGTCGTGCTCGCGAAGTGGCGCTCTTCCGTCAGGGCAAGTACCGCGACGTGAAGTTGGCTCGCCAGCAGGCTGCCAAGCTTGAAAATATGTTTGCCGATGCCAATGCCGGCGAAGTGAAGACTCTGCCTTTGATTATCAAGGCCGACGTCCAGGGTTCGACCGAAGCTTTGGTGCATGCATTGACCAAACTTTCCACTGACGAAGTGCGCGTGCAGGTCGTGCACAGTGCCGTGGGCGGTATTTCGGAAACCGACGTCAACTTGGCTGCCGCATCGCGTGCCGTGATCATCGGCTTTAACGTGCGTGCCGATCAGGCTGCTCGCAAGCTTGCCGAACAGGAAAGCGTGGACGTTCGTTACTACAACATCATTTACGATGCCGTCGACGACGTCAAGGCTGCCATGAGCGGCATGTTGTCTCCGGAAAAGAGAGAAACCATTATCGGTTTGACGGAAATCCGTCAGACGATTCGCGTGCCCAAGGTCGGTCTCATTGCTGGCTGCCGCGTGCTCGAAGGCGTTGTGCGTCGCAACGCCCAGGCTCGATTGCTGCGTGACAACGTGGTGATTTGGACGGGCGAACTTGCCAGCTTGAAGCACTTCAAGGACGATGTGCGCGAAGTGCAGGCCGGCAGCGAATGCGGTTTGTCTTTGAAGGGGTACGACGATATCAAGGTGGGCGACCAGCTCGAAATCTTCGAAGTGACCGAAGTGGCCCGTACGCTGTAAGTTAAAAAACTTTGGAGGTCTTTCGGTTAAAACGACAGATCTCGCACAAAGGCGATGTCCGCGTGAGCTCTTGACGGGCTCTTGCGGCATTGTCGAATAAGGAATACGAAATATGAAATCATCCAAACCCGGTCGCGGGTTGCGTGTGGCCGATCAGATTGCGCGCGACTTGGCCGAGTTGATTCCCTTGGAAGTGCGCGATCCGCGCGTGGGTCTCGTGACCATTACCGGTTGCGAAGTCACGCCCGACTATGCGCACGCCAAGGTCTTTTTCACCGTGATCGGCAGCGACCCGGAAGTCTCTCAAAAGGGGCTCAATGCTGCTGCCGGCATGTTGCGCAATTTGATCTTTAAGAAGTTGCGTATTCATACCGTGCCGACCTTGCATTTTGTGCACGACACCAGTGTCGAGCGCGGCTTTGCCATGGACGAAGTGATTAACAAGGCCATGGATGCTACGCGTGAAAACGAAGCCAAAAACGGCAAGGACGAATAATGGGCAAGAAGGGAGACGCCGTCGACGGCGTGATGTTGCTCGACAAGCCCGAGGGCATGAGCTCCAACTGGGCACTGCAACTGACGCGTCGTTTGATCAACGCGCAAAAAGCCGGACACACCGGAACTTTGGATCCGATGGCTACCGGTCTTTTGCCTTTGGCTTTCGGCAACGCCACCAAGTATTCGGCCGATTTGCTCCATGCCGACAAGCGTTATCTCGCCACGATGGTGTTCGGAAGCGCCACGGATACGATGGATAAAACGGGCGAGGTTGTCGAAACGAGCGACGTTGTCGTCACAAAAGAGATGCTTGAATCCGTGTTGCCGGAATTTACCGGTGATATCATGCAGACGCCGCCGATGTATTCGGCGATTAAAAAAGACGGCAAAAACCTTTATGATCTTGCCCGCAAGGGAATTGAAGTGGAACGTCACCCCCGACAGGTGACGGTCAAAGAACTTAAACTCGTTGCCTTTACGGGCAATGAGGCCGTGATTGACGTCAAAGTCAGCAAAGGCACCTACATTCGCGTGTTGGCCGACGATATCGGTCGCCGTCTGGGGTGTTTGGCACACTTAAGTGCCTTGAGACGCACCGAAGTGGGCGACTTGAAAATCGCCGACGCCGTGCCTTTTGCCGAAGTTGACGACAAAACGAAAACGGTGGATCAACGACGGGCTTTGATGAAGGGAGCGGATTTTCTGCTTCAGAGCCTGCCGGAAGTCAACCTCGGAAAAACGGAGGCGGACCGTTTGCGCAACGGCCAGCGTTTGGCAATCGGCGCAAAGTGCATCGACACTTTAGCCAGAGCCTACGACGAGGCCGGGCAACTTTTGGGCGTGGTGCGCGTGGATAAACGCGGCACGCTTCATCCGCACCGATTGATTAGATTTGAAAACCAAAACCCCGCATAAACGGGAGAAATTGAAAAAATGACTCGAGCTCTTCGAAATATTGCCATTATTGCTCACGTCGACCACGGTAAGACCACCATGGTGGACAAGCTTTTGCAGTGTGCGGGCACGTTCCGCAGCAACCAAGTGGTGGATGAACGCGTGATGGATAGCAACGCTATCGAAAAGGAACGCGGCATCACGATTTTGGCCAAGAACTGCGCCGTGGAATACGAAGGTATCCACATCAACATCATCGACACCCCGGGGCACGCCGACTTCGGCGGCGAAGTCGAACGCGTTTTGTCCATGGTCGACGGCGTTTTGTTGCTCGTCGACGCTGTGGAAGGTCCCATGCCGCAGACGCGCTTCGTGACCCGCAAGGCTTTGGCCGCAGGCTTAAAGCCCATCGTCGTCGTCAACAAGGTCGACCGTCCGGGTGCTCGTCCCGACTGGGTCGTGAACCAGACGTTCGATTTGTTCGATAAGCTCGGTGCAACGGAAGAACAGTTGGACTTCCCGGTGATTTACGCTTCTGCTTTGAACGGCTTTGCCGGCTACACCGAAGACGTTGAAGAATTGAAGAAGATCGGCAACATGCGCGCTGTGTTCGACACGGTGATCAAGCACGTTCCGGTGCGTGAAGACAATATCGACGCCCCCTTGCAGTTGCAGATCTGCTCTTTGGATTATTCGAGCTACGTGGGCAAGATCGGTATCGGCCGTGTGCACCGCGGTCGTCTGAAGGCAGCTCAAAACGTCGTGATCATGGACGGTCCCGAAGATACGCCCAAGTCTGCCAAGATCAACCAGATTCTGCAGTTCGAAGGTTTGGATCGCAAGGAAGTCGACGAAGCCATGGCTGGCGACATCGTGTTGGTGACCGGTATCGAAGACTTGAACATCGGTACCACCATTACCGATCCGAGCGCTCCCGAAGCTTTGCCGATGCTCTCTGTCGACGAACCGACCTTGACCATGAACTTCATGGTCAACACCAGCCCCTTGGCCGGTCGTGAGGGCAAGTTCGTGACGAGCCGCCAGATTCGCGAACGACTGGAGCGCGAATTGAAGTCCAACGTGGCCATGCGTTTGCGTCCCACCGCAGACGAAACCTGCTGGGAAGTGTGCGGCCGCGGCGAATTGCACTTGACGATTCTCTTGGAAAACATGCGTCGCGAAGGCTACGAATTGGCTGTGGGTCGTCCGCGCGTGTTGCTCAAGGTTGTTGACGGCGAAAAGCAGGAACCGTACGAAATGTTGACGGTTGACGTCGAAGAAGAACACCAGGGTGCCGTGATGGAAGAACTCGGCCGTCGTAAGGGCGATTTGCAGGATATGCAGCCCGACGGCAAGGGTCGCGTGCGTTTGGAATACCGTATTCCGGCTCGCGGTTTGATCGGTTTCCAGAGCCAGTTCATGACCATGTGCCGCGGTACGGGTATCATGAGCCACGTGTTTGACGACTACGGTCCCATCAAGCAGGGCGATGTGGGCGAACGCCGTTCCGGCGCCATCATCAGCCAGGACGACGGCGCTGCCGTGGCCTACGCTTTGTGGAAGATTCAGGAACGCGGTCGCTTGTTCGTGAGCCCCGGCGAACCTCTCTACGAAGGCATGATCATCGGCGAACACTCGCGCGACAACGACATCGTTGTGAACCCGATTCGCTGCAAGCAGCTCACCAACATCCGTGCTTCCGGCACCGACGAAGCCATTCGCTTGGTTCCGCCCGTGCAGTTGACGTTGGAAGGCGCCGTCGAATTCATCAACGACGACGAACTCGTGGAAATCACGCCCAAGAGCATTCGTTTGCGCAAGCGTTGGCTTAAGGAATT
>ERZ1035006.2041-NODE-2041-length-12092-cov-37.029409_pt1 | contig 12092 bp, 10 predicted proteins | sample MGYA00520694_ERZ1035006 | MGnify/ENA primary metagenome ERZ1035006 (study PRJEB33766, sample SAMN09781746) | gut metagenome | biome: gut microbiome | host: Homo sapiens | place: Madagascar | study: EMG produced TPA metagenomics assembly of the PRJNA485056 data...
CTCTGCCAATCATCACGTTAGAGTCGATATATACAGGATAAATCGGGTCGGTGACACCGATGTTGTTATCCCATCTCAAAATCTCCTGGATATTTCCTGTGTCGCTCTTGGCTCCGTCGTTTACGAACACCTCGTTGGCATCCAGATGAATGCCGCGAGGCAGGAAGTCATTCTTGATGATAGCCTCGCGGAGGAAGTCGTAGCCTCGTTCCGGACCGTAGCCTCGGAAGGAAGCCTGTACTGCCATCTCATCCACTGCCTTGTGCATCGCCTCGATGACGGCAGGGCAGAGGGGCTGGGTTACATCACCGATGCCCAGACTGATAACTCGTTGCTTCGGGTGGGCAATCTTGTAAGCGTTTACCTTCTTTGCGATGTCGGCAAACAAGTAATTGCTAGCCAACTTCAGGAAATGTTCATTAACTAATGCCATATTTTTGTTCTCCTTTATTGCGGTCTTTTTATCAACCTTTGTTATTTAAGTTTGCTCTTAATTTATAATTCAATTTCTCCTTCGAAGACGAAGGCGGCAGGCCCCGTCATATAGACATGGTCGTCTGCCTCGCTGTATTCTATTTCCAGCGTTCCGCCATCCATTACGATACTGTTCTTTCTACCGGCACGCTTGGTCAGGGCTGCGGCCACAGCTGTGGCACAAGCTCCTGTTCCGCAAGCCATTGTTATTCCGCTTCCCCTTTCCCAAACTCGTGTCCTTATAATGTCAGTGTCTGTAATTTGTGCGAACTCGATGTTGCATCGTTGAGGAAAGGCTTCGTCTCTTTCTAGAATCTTGCCATAGTGGGCGATGTCGATGGTGTCGATATCATCCACAAAGGTTACGAAATGCGGATTACCCATGCAGACGTAGGTGCCTTCGAAGATTCTGCCATCGGCTTCGAGTACCGAAGGACCTCTGAATTGCTGTGGATTTTCCAGTCTTGGTTTCAGCATATCTACTGTTACTGAATCCACAACTTTCTTGTTATCCTGAAGATGCAATTTCAATATCTTGATGCCCGATAGCGTCTCCAGTCGGATTGTTTCCTTTCGGGTCAATCCTTTTTCATAAAGATACTTTCCGATGCATCGGCTTGCATTGCCGCACATCATCGCTTCTGAACCATCGGCATTGAAGATGCGCATCGAATAGTCGGCTCTTCTGCCATCCTGTGGCTTTCCGATGAGAACCAGTCCGTCGCTTCCGATGCCTGTATGATAAGCACTCCAAGCTATGGCTGCCTTTTCGGGGTCTGGGATGTTGTACAGCTGGGTATCTACATAGATGTAGTCATTGCCCGCCCCATGCATCTTGGTGAAATGAACTGTTTCTTTCATATTGCGTTGTCCTTTAAGTTTGAATACTCTTCTTTTATCTCTCACGTCTTGCCTCTTGTGAGGCTTGACTTTTTGATAGTCTTTCGAATGTTTTCGATGACTATTTGTTTGATTTCGGTTGCAAAGGTACGACTTTTTGTTGGAATAGACAAGAAAATATATACAAGAAATAATAATAAAATTTAGCCTTCTTTCAAATTGTAACGAAGAAAAGCTTGAATGCTTACAATTTGTAAGGAGAATGCGATATGACTGGATAAATTTAAAATAATCGCGAAAAAGTAGCAACGAAATGTTTTTGATTGCTTTAAAATACTGACAAAATGTATTAATTTTGCAGCCGAAACGAACATAATGTAAAGGATGACTTGATTTGAGTGACAATCAAAGATGGTCCGTTTTCAATAGAGACAATCAATAAAAGTAGTAACACATTATTAATTATTAAAGGATTATGAAGAAGATTGAGGCAATTATCCGCAAGTCTAGATTCGAGGATGTCAAGAAGGCACTTTTGGCTGCAGACATCGAGTGGTTCTCTTATTATAATGTAAGAGGTGAGGGAAAGATGCGCCAGGCTCGCATTTATCGTGGTGTGATGTACGATACCAGCAGCATCGAACGTGTACTTTTGAATATTGTGGTTCGTGATAAGAATGTGGAGCCAACCATCGCTGCCATCCAGGGAGCTGCACAGACTGGCGAAGTGGGAGATGGCAGAATCTTCGTGATTCCTGTACTGGATACCGTCAGAATCAGAACCGGCGAACGAGGTGATATCGCATTGTATAATGCTGAGAAAGAGGAATAGAGAGATTTTTATATAATATTGTATTCTAATTTAACTATAAGATATATATGAGCAGTTTATTGTTGACAACGCTTGATACGGGTAACACAGCGTGGATGATCATGGCCACCATCTTGGTGCTCTTGATGTCAATCCCAGGTATTGCACTTTTTTACGGTGGTTTGGTGCGCCAGAAGAATATCCTCAGCATCCTGATGCAGACGGTATTCATCGTGGCAGTAGTCAGTTTGATATGGGTGGTCTTCGGATATTCCTGGGCTTTCTCTACAGAATATGCGGATAGCGGCAATCCTTTGGCTTGCATCATCGGAGGTTTCGATAAGTGTTTCCTTCACGGCATCGGTTTGGATGCCATCATGCCAACGGGTATTCCTGAGCTCACTTTCGTGATGTTCCAGTGCATGTTTGCCCTCATCACTCCAGCCCTGATTCTCGGTGCATTCGCCGAGCGTGTCAAGTTCAGCGGTTATGTACTTTTCACCGTTCTTTGGGTCATCATCGCCTATCTCCCTATGGCCCACTGGGTATGGGGCGGCGGTTTCCTGCAGCAGATGGGAGCCATCGACTTTGCGGGTGGTACCGTGGTACATATCAATGCCGGTGTAGCCGCTTTGGTCATGGCACTCTGTGTAGGCAAGCGTGATGATTACCGTGCGGGTCATCCTATCACTCCTCACAACATCACTTTCGTGTTTATGGGTATGTCATTCCTCTGGCTGGGATGGTTCGGCTTCAATGCCGGTAGCGGATTGGCTGCTGATGGTCTGGCTGCCAATGCCTTCCTAGTAACTCATATCGCAACAGCTGCAGCTGCCACCACCTGGATGCTCATTGACTGGATTGTCAACAAGAAGCCAACCACGGTGGGTGCTTGTACCGGTGCCGTAGCCGGATTGGTAGCTATCACTCCTGCAGCAGGTAGTACGGATATTTTAGGTGCCTTCTGCATCGGTATCATTTCCACCATCGTCTGCTTCTTCATGGTAGCCGTAGTGAAGGAGAAGTTCAAATATGATGATGCTCTCGATGCCTTTGGTGTGCATGGTATGGGCGGTATCCTGGGATCTGTCCTCACCGGTGTCTTCGCTACAAGATACGTAACTGGAGCCGAGGGTGTGCAGGGTGCTCTCTATGGCGACTGGCATCAGCTTTGGATTCAGGTGGTAGCCACCGTGGTAAGCATCATCTACAGCATCGTAGTTACCTATATTATCTTCAAGGTAGTAGATAAGAGTGTAGGTGTACGTGTTGACAAGCGAGTAGAGGAGGAAGGTCTCGACATCTACGAGCATGGTGAGAGTGCTTATAGCAACTAAGATAGAGAATGAATATATGTATAACACCTTGACTGTATGTTTTGTATGGTCAAGGTGTTTTCTATTATAATAATGTGTAAACCTGATTTTGCCTAAATTCTTCTTGTTGTTTTATCATTTGCCTGCTTTTTTGTGTTAAATCTTATAAACACTTAGTTACAGAATCAATTCTTTTTGTTATATTTGTCAACAAATCAAAGAGCTGACAATTATGACTAATAACTCATTTTCAATAAGATTGCGGGAAGCGCGCCTGATGATGGGACTCAGTATGGATAAACTCGTAGAGCGAACCAACGGAGCCATCACCAAGCAGAGTATATCCCGTTATGAGAAAGGCATTATGCGCCCCAAGCGTGATGCCCTGCAAGCCATAGCCAAAGCCCTCAATATCAGCGAGGAATATTTCGAAGGAACCAATCTCAAGATAGACATGCCGATGCTCCGTACCACCTCCAATGGTAAGTTATCCGAAGACGAGTTGCAAGCCCTGGAAGCAAAACTCTCTTTTTGGGCAGAGCAGTATCTAGCCAAGGAGAAAGAAGCGGGTTTTCCTATCCAGTTCAAGAATCCGATAAAAGGCACCAGGGTATCAACGCTGGAAGATGCCATCCAGGCATCCAGTCTTCTTCGTGAAATGTGGCATTGCGGTGATGGTCCCATCGCCAGCATTCTGAGACTCTTGGAAAGAAAAGGCATCATGATACTTGCTGCTACTCTCCCAGATTATGTTTTCGGAATGAGTACCTGGGCAGATAAGAAGCATCCGCTGATGATTCTCGATTTCAATCCGGAAAAGAGTAGCGTGGAGAAACTTCGTTTCACGGCAGTTCATGAGTTAGCCCATCTTCTTCTCCTCTTCCCGGAAGACAGTCCGTTGAAACTGGAGAAGCGCTGTGATCTCTTTGCCAGTTTCTTTCTTCTTCCCAAATTGGCGCTTATCGAAGAGTTGGGTTCCAAGAAACGTGAGAAGATTACGCTGGAAGAGATGATAGACATCAAGGAGCTATATGGCGCCTCTCTCGCCGCTTCCATCATTGCCGCCAGAGATTACGGCATTATCACCACCGGGTATAAACGTGCATGGTATGCCGAGCATATAGAGCCTAATCCTCGTGAAATAGGTAATGGCCACTATGCATTTCCTGAGACATTGGGAAGGGAGAAGAGAGTCAATTCAATCATCAAAAGTATGGAGGAATAGAATATGCAGAATGAAAGTCAAAATATTGAATATAAGGAATCATGGGGACGTGGTTTCAAGAAGATTGCCGAGGAGTTTGAACGTGCCAGCTTGCCATTGCCAACGATAGAAGAAAATGGAGGTGGCGTGATGGCGATTATCCAGCGCAAAACGATAGATGAAGTTATCGCAGAGCGTGGCGAGGATGTCGGTGTAAATGTCGGTGTAAATGTCGGTGTAAATTCAATAGAAATTTCCGATGTGAAACTAACAGAGCGACAGATTATTATGGTGTCTGTTATTAAGTCAAATCCTATGGTGACAGCTAAGCAAATGTCTGAAACATTGTCGGTGACAGTAAGAACTATAGAAAGAGATTTGGCGTTACTCGAACATGGAAATACGAATTCTTAATAGTGTTAGATATGAAGCAGAATAATAATGAACAAATCGTCTTCGAGATGTTCGAAGAGGTTGCAACTGAAAGCATCGCTGAGGCTCGGGATGCATACACCTATGAAGAAATTGATGGGTGCTATCAGGAGGCGAAAGAGATTGCTGATAAGGCAAGACTGAACTTGCTGGAGAAAATGAACTATAACAATTTAAAATAAATAATATGGCTAAGATTTTTGAAGACTTTAAAAGACTTTATCCTCTTTCAAAGACTTTGCGCTTTGAAGCGAAGCCTATTGGTGCCACTTTGGATAATATGGTCAAAAGTGGTTTGCTGGATGAAGATGAACACAGAGCTGCAAGCTATGTGAAGGTGAAGAAATTGATTGATGAATACCACAAGGTATTTATTGATAGAGTGCTGGATAATGGGTGTTTGCCTTTGAAAAATGAAGGCCATAATAATTCATTGACAGAATATTATGAGAGTTATGTGACTAAGTCACAAAATGAGGATGCCAAGAAAGTGTTTAAGGAAATTCAGCAAAATCTTCGCTCTATTATAGCGAAGAAATTGACAGAGGACAAGGCTTATGCTAATTTGTTTGGCAAAAATCTCATTGAGTCATATAAGGATAAAACTGATAAGACAAAGATAATTGATTCTGATTTAATTAAATTCATCAATACCGCAGAATCAACCCAACTTGATTCAATGTCACAAGATGAGGCCAAAGAACTCGTGAAAGAATTCTGGGGCTTTACTACTTATTTTGTCGGCTTCTATGATAACCGTAAAAATATGTATACGGCAGAAGAGAAGTCAACAGGTATTGCTTATCGTCTAGTCAATGAAAACCTTCCAAAGTTTATTGATAATATGGAGGCTTTCAAGAAAGCTATCGCTAGACCAGAGATACAAGCTAACATGGAAGAATTGTACTCTGATTTTTCCGAATACTTAAATGTTGAGAGTGTTCAGGAGATGTTCCAGCTTGATTATTATAATATGCTGCTTACTCAAAAGCAGATTGATGTCTATAATGCTATAATTGGTGGAAAAACTGATGATGAGCACGATGTTAAGATTAAAGGCATCAACGAATATATCAATCTCTACAATCAGCAGCATAAAGATGACAAGTTACCAAAACTTAAGGCATTGTTTAAGCAGATTCTTAGTGATAGAAATGCAATATCTTGGTTGCCAGAAGAATTCAATGGTGATCAGGAAGTCTTGAATGCTATCAAGGATTGCTATGAGCGATTGTCAGAAAATGTTTTGGGTGATAAGGTTCTCAAGTCTTTGCTTGGTTCTTTGGCAGATTATTCTCTTGAAGGGATATTTATCCGTAATGACTTGCAGTTGACTGATGTTTCTCAGAAAATGTTTGGAAATTGGGGCGTTATTCAGAATGCTATCATACAGAATATAAAGCATGTAGCTCCTGCCAGAAAGCATAAGGAATCAGAGGAAGAGTACGAAAAAAGAATTGCTGGTATATTTAAAAAGGCAGATAGCTTTAGTATCAGTTATATAAATGATTGTTTGAATGAAGCAGATCCTAATAATGCCTACTTTGTAGAGAACTATTTTGCGACACAGGGTGCTGTAGATACTCCGACAATGCAGCGTGAGAACTTGTTTGCGCTTGTTCAAAATGCGTATACAGAAGTTGCTGCATTACTTCATTCTGATTATCCTACAGCAAAGAATCTGGCACAGGACAAGGCTGATGTTGCTAAAATCAAGGCTCTGTTGGATGCAATAAAGTCTTTGCAGCATTTTGTGAAGCCTCTGTTGGGAAAGGGAGATGAAAGTGATAAAGATGAACGTTTCTATGGTGAATTGACTTCATTGTGGTCTGAACTTGATACAGTAACACCGCTGTATAATATGATACGTAATTACATGACTCGTAAGCCATATTCTCAAAAGAAGATCAAACTAAATTTTGAGAATCCTCAATTGCTTGGCGGTTGGGATGCTAATAAGGAGAAAGACTATGCTACCATTATCTTACGTCGTAATGGGTTGTATTATCTTGCTATTATGAACAAAGATTCAAAGAAGCTATTGGGCAAGGCAATGCCGTCAGATGGGGAGTGCTATGAGAAGATGGTATATAAGTTGTTGCCTGGTGCTAATAAGATGCTTCCAAAGGTATTCTTTGCTAAATCCAGAATGGGTGATTTCAAGCCAAGTAAAGAACTTATAGAGAAATATAATAATGGTACTCACAAAAAGGGAAAGAATTTTAATATTCAAGACTGTCACAATTTGATAGATTACTTTAAGCAGTCTATTAGCAAACATGAAGACTGGGGGAAGTTTGGATTTAATTTCTCTGATACTTCTACATACGAAGACCTTAGTGGATTCTATCGTGAAGTTGAACAGCAGGGGTATAAGTTGTCTTTTGCAAGAGTATCTGTTTCGTATATCAGCCAGCTTGTTGAGGAGGGAAAGATGTATCTGTTCCAAATCTACAATAAGGATTTCTCAGAGTATAGCAAGGGCACTCCAAATATGCATACTCTTTATTGGAAGGCATTGTTTGATGAATGTAATCTGGCAGATGTAGTTTACAAGCTTAACGGACAGGCTGAGATGTTCTATCGTAAGAAAAGCATAGAAAATACTCATCCAACTCATCCAGCTAATCATCCTATTCAGAATAAGAATAAGGATAATAAGAAAAAAGAAAGCTTGTTTGACTATGACCTTATAAAAGATCGTCGCTACACTGTTGATAAATTTATGTTCCATGTGCCAATCACAATGAACTTTAAAAGTTCTGGTTCTGAGAACATCAATCAAGATGTGAAGGCGTATTTGCGTCATGCAGATGATATGCATATTATTGGTATTGATCGTGGTGAACGTCATTTGCTTTATTTGGTTGTAATTGATTTGCAAGGTAATATCAAAGAGCAGTTCTCGCTTAATGAAATAGTGAATGAGTATAATGGCAATACCTATCATACCAATTATCACGATTTGTTGGATGTTCGTGAAGAAGAACGACTCAAAGCTCGTCAAAGTTGGCAGACCATAGAGAATATCAAAGAGCTGAAGGAAGGCTATTTGTCTCAGGTTATCCATAAGATTACACAGCTCATGGTTAAATATCATGCCATTGTTGTATTGGAGGATTTGAATATGGGATTTATGCGTGGTCGTCAAAAGGTAGAAAAGCAAGTATATCAGAAATTTGAGAAAATGTTGATAGATAAGCTTAACTATTTGGTAGATAAAAAGGCTGATGCTTCTGTTTCTGGAGGTTTGTTGAATGCATATCAGTTGACTAGCAAGTTTGATAGTTTTCAAAAGCTGGGAAAACAGAGCGGATTCCTGTTCTATATTCCTGCATGGAATACGTCTAAGATTGACCCAATTACAGGATTTGTCAACTTGTTGGATACACGTTATCAGAATGTGGAGAAAGCAAAGGTATTTTTCTCTAAGTTTGATGCTATCCGCTATAATAAGGATAAGGACTGGTTTGAGTTTAATCTCGACTATGACAAGTTTGGTAAAAAAGCGGAGGGTACAAGAACTAAGTGGACTTTATGTACTCGAGGAATGCGTATTGATACTTTCAGAAATAAAGAAAAGAACTCCCAGTGGGACAACCAGGAGGTTGACTTGACTGCTGAGATGAAATCTTTATTGGAGCATTATTATATTGACATTCATGGTAATCTCAAGGATGCTATCAGTGCGCAGACAGACAAGGCGTTCTTTACGGGATTGCTACACATTTTGAAGTTGACCTTGCAGATGCGTAATAGTATCACTGGAACAGAAACTGATTATCTGGTATCTCCTGTTGCCGATGAGAATGGAATATTCTATGATAGTCGTTCTTGTGGTGATGAACTTCCTGAGAATGCGGATGCTAATGGTGCTTATAACATCGCTCGCAAGGGACTGATGATGATTGAGCAGATAAAAGATGCTAAGGATTTGGATAACTTGAAGTTTGATATTTCCAACAAGTCTTGGCTCAATTTTGCACAACAAAAGCCATATAAGAATGAATGATTATATTCAGCTTTCAACGTTGAATGACTTTATTTTTTGTCCGTACTCCATATACTTGCATAGCGTGTATATGGAGTCGGATGGAGATTTATATAAAGCCGCTCCACAAACCAAAGGTACTTTAGCGCACCAAGGCGTGGATGAAAAGAAAGGGAGTACTCGAAAGAGTGATATGATGTCGCTCCCAGTCTATTGCGATGAGTTGGGCATATCTGGCAAGATTGATGTCTATAAACAGGACAAGCGTTTGTTGATAGAACGTAAGAACAATCTCAAACGCATCTTTCGTGGTCAGATTTATCAACTTTGGGGACAATACTTCTGTTTGAAAGAAATGGGATATGAAGTTGAACAACTTGCTTTCTATGAAATATCGACAAATAAGATGATTCCTGTTGAATTGCCGGGAGAACTTGGAAAACAGGAATTGGTAGGATTCATAGAACAGTTTAAGCATTATAATCCTGCTTCTACTACGATACAGGTAAATCCAAACAAGTGCATCCATTGCATCTATTGCAATCTTTGCGATAAAACGAATACTGATAATGTTTACACATAAAGACATAGAAATGCGGACCATATTCGTGGTCAATTGTATTGAGCATGATCGGAGTCTTCGAGTAGATAGTGGAGAACTGATGCTAGAGGAATTTGAAGGTGATAAGAAAAAGACCTTGACTAAGTTTCCCTTTCAGAAGTTGTTGGCGCTTTTCATCATCGGTCACATCACTGTGACAACTCCTTTGATTGATAAATGCAAAAAGTATGGAGTAGCTTTGGTGGTTATGAAGCCAAATCTTCGTCCCGTTTTCTTTTGGGAAAATTCTGCAGAGGCAAACTATCTGCTTCGTAAAAGGCAGTTTGAATACAGCACAGAAGATCTTAGCATTGCAAAATGCATTGTATATAATAAGGTATTGAATCAGAAAGCTGCATTAGCAAAGACCCGAAAGAAGGATTGTTATACTGTGGATGCTATCAAGCAATGTGATGCCGCATTGGTTACTTTGCCCGACGTAGATGAATACAATCAGTTGATGGGATTGGAAGGAACTGTTGCTAAGACATTTTTTTCAGCATATTATCAGAATCAAAACTGGAAAGGAAGACATCCAAGAATGAAGAGTGATGTACTGAATGTAACACTGGATATTGGCTACTCTATCCTATTCAACTTTATGGAAAGTTTCATTCGTATGTTTGGATTTGATCTGTATGTTGGTGTGTTCCATCGATTATGGTTCAAGCGCAAATCATTGGTATGTGACTTGATGGAACCATTTAGGTGTATCATAGATCATGCAGTATTGTTAGCATTTAACAGAAAGCAGTTTTCTGAGAAAGACTTTACTCTGATAAAGCAGGAGTATCATTTGAAGTATGAGAAGTGTGCTGACTACTACAAGGTATTTTATGATGAGTTGATTTCAAGGAAAATGGATATATTCAAGTTCGTTCAGCAATACTATCGTTGTTTCATGGGATGTAAGTCTGTAAAAGAGTATCCAATATTTGAGTTTTAAATGATAATAGTTAGTTATGATATTTCAGATGACAAGATGCGTACCAACTTCTCTAAAATGCTCAAGAGTAATGGTGCTATCCGTCTTCAGTTTTCTGTATATGAAGTAAGAAACACAAAGAGAATTATGGATAATCTTGTGGCTAAGATAGAGGCTTATGCCAAACATTTTACGGCTGATGATAGCGTAATTCTCTTTGATGTTGATTCTGATAAGCTTACTAAGTATGGTAATGCTATTCATAGAGATCAGGCTATAGTCTATTTTTGATTGCGCAAACCTTGGTCTTTACATTTTAGAACTTAAGTATGTAACTATTTGAGCTGTAGTGCGTTCTTTGAAATTTTGAATTTGTGTTTTGAGAAAGGGGTGGAATTCCTTCTTTAAAAAAGATACAGAAAATGCTTTTGTTTAAAGGATTTTTTGTATCTTTGCAATCGATAAGGGGCTAGTAAGCTCTAATAATTTCTACTATTGTAGATAAAATTGGTCTCTTTCTGTTAAGAATAAAGGCTAGTAAGCTCTAATAATTTCTACTATTGTAGATAAAAATGTCTCCCGATTCGAGGTTGCAAAGGCTAGTAAGCTCTAATAATTTCTACTATTGTAGATTATCGTATGACAGAAGAACACACCATTCAGGCTAGTAAGCTCTAATAATTTCTACTATTGTAGATTTATAATATTCTTGTCACTCGATATGATGGCTAGTAAGCTCTAATAATTTCTACTATTGTAGATCGAATAAGCCTTGGTTAGGTTCGAAAGTTGGCTAGTAAGCTCTAATAATTTCTACTATTGTAGATGGTCGTTTTCGGTACGTTTTCGGTCGTGGCTAGTAAGCTCTAATAATTTCTACTATTGTAGATCGCTCAAATATGCTGTTTCCGTATATTCGGGCTAGTAAGCTCTAATAATTTCTACTATTGTAGATTCAGCAACAATAGGTGCAGGCATCCTTTGCGGGCTAGTAAGCTCTAATAATTTCTACTATTGTAGATCCAAAAAAGATAGTTGCCATCACTCACCATGGGCTAGTAAGCTCTAATAATTTCTACTATTGTAGATTTGAATATGCCAGGTATCTCAATAAGGATGGCTAGTAAGCTCTAATAATTTCTACTATTGTAGATTGATACTTCCCATTTATACCACTCTGGTAGGCTAGTAAGCTCTAATAATTTCTACTATTGTAGATTGTTGATGGTCGTTACTGTTGCCTGACCGGGGCTAGTAAGCTCTAATAATTTCTACTATTGTAGATGAAAATAGTAAATCGCCCGGCACTAACCTGGCTAGTAAGCTCTAATAATTTCTACTATTGTAGATGCCATCCTCCGGGCTTCCGCATCCTGCGGGCTAGTAAGCTCTAATAATTTCTACTATTGTAGATTAACTGAGATGTAACGCAACTTTGTAACGGGCTAGTAAGCTCTAATAATTTCTACTATTGTAGATCCGCAGAAATTTGGGCTAC
>ERZ1035006.2042-NODE-2042-length-12089-cov-15.411002_pt1 | contig 12089 bp, 12 predicted proteins | sample MGYA00520694_ERZ1035006 | MGnify/ENA primary metagenome ERZ1035006 (study PRJEB33766, sample SAMN09781746) | gut metagenome | biome: gut microbiome | host: Homo sapiens | place: Madagascar | study: EMG produced TPA metagenomics assembly of the PRJNA485056 data...
TGCCTTCTTTACTTTAGGTCTTCAGAGTCAAACGACTTTGGAGACCTTTTTTTGTGTCCGTAGGTGGCTACGGCATCCTGCCGGGGGTGCACTTGTCCCCGCTCGGCTTTGCCGCTTGCCAGAGCAAGAAGTGCACCAACCGAAGCTTGGTCGGTGCAGCAGAGACTGCTGCACCCCCTGATCCTGGAAAGTCCCGAGTAAGCCCCGGGAATTACATAGCCAAGATCAATGGTGTTCATCGTGAGGTGATGTGTTGGCATCTCCTTTCCACAACCCATGCAGGTTGCAATACTCGCGAGCTGATACCTCTTTGGCATCTGTTAGGAAGATTACCTCTGGCTTCTCGCCTGGCTGTAGCTCATGGCGAAGTACATCGGTAGGAGTGAGCAACTCTATCCATTGGATATAATGCTCTGGGAGCATCGGATGCTCTACGCTTCCAACCTTTACACGATAGCCGCCCTCGATCGGTTCTATAACGGGCACATGCTTCTCTTTTGCCGCATCCGTGGTGTTCTCCTTCATCAGTTTCATGGGCTGACCGCAGCAGCTGAGCATGGCTCCAGGATTCACTACCTCTACCACGTTGCCACAAACCGTGCAACGGTAGATTTCTCTTGTTTTAGTCATAATCGTTCCTCCTAAAATTTAGAAAATTAAATGACGTCTTTATTCTTTGACGATTATAAAGATACTCGTTTTTTGTGAGTTACACAAATTTTAGAGCCTTTTTTATTCCAAAATAAAGTTAAAGCTTGTAGATATTCACTTGCGAAACTTTAGTAACTGAAGGTTTTCGTTAAGCCAGATAAGCAGAGCTAAGTTTACTTAAGCTTTGCCATGGCGAGAAAATGTGTTCGTGAAATGTAACAATCTACACCTTAGACCGAGGGTTGAGTGTTGGAAAAGGCATACAAGCATGGTGCGCTCACGAAAGGCAACATCAACAAAAGAGGTTACAATAAGTTTTTATCCATGGATGGTGAAGTGAAGGTAGCCATCAACTATGACCGTATTGCCGACGACTCCAAATGGGACGGCCTAAAAGGATATCTCACAAATACGGATATACCAATACAGGATGTATACACAGCATACCACAACCTTTGGCACGTAGAACGGGCTTTCCGTATAGCCAAATCAAAGATAGAGATACGTCCCATGTTTCACTTTACACGCAAACGCATCGAGGCTCATATATGCATCTGCTTTGTGGCTTTGAAAGTGTACAAAGAATTAGAACGTATGCTGAAAGTCTCAGAGATTAAGATGAGTGTAGACAAGGTGCTTGCATTAGCAAAGACCATCACAACCATACAAATTAAACAACCTATGAACAAGGAGGTTTACACCCAAACCATGCTGATGGCAAGACATCAGAAAATAGCTAAACTCTTTGACGAAGATTTTTGGGTGACACGATGACGAAGTCAGGAAAAAGCCGCAAACCCATTGGAGTAGCGGGTTCCTTCAGCCTTCAGGTCGTAAGAGTCGGAGAAGTATCGGTTATTCTGCTTGTCGTACCATTTGCGTCTTCTGACGATCAGATCAATACCTTTGTCGCGGATCGGGAAGTCACGTATGGTTACGGCTTCACAGAACCCTTTGGATTCAATCTCAGGGTTCTCTTTATATTAAGCCTTAACCGATTCGTCAAGATAGATGCGGCTAAGGGATGCCTCTTCTTCTACACGTACTACTTTAAAATTTGTAAGTATCTCTGATGGCAGGATTAACTGTGCCAATGCTAATAGTCCTTGATTATTCATTGCACAAAGGTATAAATTTTCTATAGAATCAAAAAGCTTTCCCCCTAGATATATCGGGTGAGCCGTCTCCGCTGCACCAACCAAGCAATAATTTTACTTGATTGTTATTTGCTGTGAAGTCATCATTAGAAATTGATCATGTTTTTATGTATAGAAACAAAAAGCCCACCGTTAAGGACGATGGGCGAACCTAATGTTTTCACAACGGAATAATCCTTATTGTGATTTGCTCAGATTTATATGGCAAAGATACATAAAAGAAGATTATCAACCAAACATTTTAATAGAAATGTTTGTCTAATCGTTTTTTTATGTATATATTTGCCAATAGCATTTTATTTTTAGATATTTAATAACCTAAACCTTTAATATAGCAATAAATCATGAAGAAAATATTAGGCCTTGATTTAGGAACGACAAGTATAGGTTGGGCTCTTGTCAAGGAAGCAGAAATCGAAGAAGAGAAATCGTCAATTATAAAACTCGGTGTACGTGTAAATCCTTTGACTGTCGACGAGCAATCGAACTTTGAAAAAGGTAAAGCCATTACAACAAATGCAGACCGCACTCTTAAACGTACGGCACGACGTAATTTGCAGCGTTACAAATTGCGTCGTGAGAATCTGTTGTCTGTATTAAAAGAGCATGGATTTATTACCGACGACTCCGTTCTATGTGAACAAGGAAACCGTACAACTTTCGAGACTCGTTTGCTAAGATCTAAAGCCGCTACAGAGAAAATCTCGTTAGAGGAACTTGCACGTGTGTTTATAATGATTAACAAGAAGCGTGGTTATAAAAGTAGTCGAAAAGTTCATTCTGGTGAAGAAGGCAGTCTTATTGATGGTATGACGGTGGCTCGCAAACTCTATGATGAACACCTTACTCCCGGTCAATATGTTTATCAATTGTTATGCGAAGGCAAGAAATATATTCCCGACTTCTATCCTTCAGACCTCGATGCAGAATTTGAAGCGGTGTGGAATTGTCAGAAACAATTCTATGCAGAGATATTCACGGATGAACTGCGTGAAGCGTTGCGTGGCAAGAACGAGAAGCAGACATGGGGAATTTGTTCTGAACCGTTAGGACTGAAAGGCATCAAACGCAACGGTTCTGCTGCTGATCAGCGTGTAGAGAATTATCGTTGGCGCACCGAAGCGATCAGCAAACAGATGCCACTTGAGCAAGTAGCTGTTGTGCTTCAGAAGATAAATGGTCAGATTGCAGGAACAAGCGGATACCTTGGCGCAATAAGCGACCATAGCAAGGAGTTGTACTTCAATCATCAGACTGTCGGACAGTTTCAGATGAAGCAATTGAGTGATAATCCGAATACCAGTCTGAAGAATCAGGTGTTCTATCGTCAGGATTATCTTGACGAATTTGAACGCATTTGGGAGACACAAGCCAAGTATCATAGCCAGCTTACTGCAGACTTGAAACATGAACTGCGCGATATTGTTATCTTCTATCAGCGTCCTTTGAAATCGCAGAAAGGACTTGTCAACTATTGTGAGTTTGAAAGCAGACAAAAAGAAGTTGTTGTCGACGGCAAGAAGAAAACTATAAATATCGGTTTGCGTGTTTGTCCGAAGTCATCGCCATTATTCCAATGTTTCAAGATATGGCAAACAATAAACAATCTGCAAGTTACAGGAGAGGTTGTCCCCAAGGCACAACTCGACCTTTTTGGTGACACAACCGAATGTGAGCATGGCACACGCATGCTTACAGAAGAGGAGAAGTGCGACTTGTATCGCGAATTGAGCATAAAAGAGAGTCTGTCTGAAACAGAGATTATAAAGTTGCTGTTCGGTAGCAAGAAAGGATTGAGCCTTAACTTCCGCAAAGTTGAAGGCAATCGAACAATGTCTTTATTTGTCAAGGCTTGCCAGACAGTGCTTGTTATTAATGGTTACAACGATTATGATTTCTCAAAGCAGCCTTATGATAAGGCAATGCAGATTATAACACAAGTTTTTGAAGCTTTAGGTTTCAACACAAGTTTCTTGACATTCGACCCAACTCTTGATGGCAAGGACTTTGAACGTCAAACCGCTTATCAGCTTTGGCATTTATTGTACTCGTACTCAGGTGACAATTCGGCAACAGGCAACGAAAAGCTTATTGAAAGACTCTGCGCCATTCTTAATATGGACAGAAATTCGGCTGCCGTATTTGCATCGATAACTTTCGAGCCAGACTATGGTAGTCTTAGTGCTAAGGCTATGCGTAGGATATTGCCTCACATGATGGACGGGTTAGAGTATAGTGTGGCTTGCGAGTATGCAGGCTATCGTCACTCTCGCCGTTCGCTCACAAAGGAGGAGATAGCCGCAAAGCCTCTCGTTGACACCATTCCACTCCTGCCACGCAACAGTTTGCGCAACCCCGTGGTGGAGAAGATTCTCAACCAAATGATAAATGTGGTGAATGCCGTCAGCGACAGATATGGCAAGCCCGATGAGATACGTATTGAGATGGCTCGCGAACTGAAGAGGAATGCCAAGGAACGCGAACAGATGACGCGCGACATAGCACGGGCAAATGCTGAAAACGAGAAATACCGAAAGATTTTGCAGGAGAAGTTCAACAAACCGAATGTCAGTCGTAACGACATAATACGCTATCGTCTATATCTCGAACTGGAGGCAAATGGCTTCAAGACCTTGTATACTCAGACATATATACCACGCGAGAAACTTTTCAGCAAGGAATTTGACATCGAGCACATAATTCCACAGGCTCGTCTGTTTGACGACTCGTTCTCTAATAAGACTCTTGAGGCACGCAGTGCGAATATAGAGAAAGGCAGCACGACTGCCTACGACTATGTGCTTGCAAAATACGGTGAGCAAGGGGACAATGGATCCGTTAAATACAAGGAACGCATAGACAGTCTTTATAAGGAGGGCATGATAAGCAAGACAAAGCACGATAAGCTGCTGATGACCACAGCAGAAATACCTGACGGCTTTATCAACCGTGACTTGCGCGACACACAATATATAGCACGCAAGGCACGCGAGATATTGGAGAGTGCGGTGCGTGTGGTAGTCCCGACAACAGGAGCTGTAACCGACAGATTGCGTGAAGACTGGCAGCTTGTAGATGTTATGAAAGAGCTCAACTGGGACAAATATGACCAGCTCGGACTAACAGAAACCTATAAAGACCCTGACGGACGCCAGATACGACGCATAAAGGATTGGACCAAGCGCAACGACCATCGCCATCATGCCATGGATGCGCTTACGATAGCCTTCACACGTCATAGCTTCATACAGTATCTGAACAATCTGAATGCCCGTAGCGACAAGGCTGGTAGCATATATGCTATAGAGAAAAAAGAACTCTACCGCGACAATAACAATAAGTTGCGCTTCGTCCCTCCTATGCCACTTGGTGAGTTCAGAGCCGAGGCTCGTCGCCATTTGAAAGATGTGTTCGTGTCTATCAAGGCTAAAAACAAGGTGGTTACACGCAACGTAAACATAACTCGTGGTGCTGACGGCAAGAAGCATCGTACTGTGCAGCTTACCCCACGCGGTCAGTTGCACAACGAAACTGTATACGGTAGTCGACGCCGATACGTAGTGAGGCAAGAAAAAGTGAGCAGTGCGTTTAACGAGGAAAAAATCAGCACTATAGGCAATCCACAGATACGAGAAGCGTTGTTACGTCGGCTTGCAGAGTTCGGTGGTGATGCAAAGAAAGCATTCACAGGCAAGAACAGTCTTGAGAAAAATTCAATCTATCTCGATGATAGCCATACGAAGCAAGTGCCACAGAAGGTTAAAACGGTAACATTAGAAGAGGTGTTTACAATCCGTAAGCCGATAGACAAAGACCTCAATGTAGAGAAGGTTGTAGACCATCGTGTACGAAAGCTTCTGCAAGAACGCCTCGCAGAATACGGAGGAGATGCCAAGAAAGCGTTTGCAAACCTTGACGAGAACCCGATATGGCTCAACCGCGAACGTGGAATTGCCATTAAGCGTGTAACGATATACGGCGTAAGCAACGCTACTGCATTACACGACAAGCGAGACATGCATGGAAAGAAGATGCTCGATAGTAATGGCATATCCATACCGGTAGACTATGTGAGCACCAGCAACAACCATCATGTAGCCATATTCCGAGACAAAGATGGCAATCTGCAGGAACATATTGTGTCGTTCTTTGAGGCAACGGAACGGGCACAACAGCAGTTGCCGATTGTTGACTACGAATACAACAAGCATCTTGGATGGCAGTTCTTGTTCACAATGAAACGCAACGAATACTTCGTATTTCCGAACGAGAAGACAGGCTTTGACCCGAATGAGGTAGACTTGCTTGATCCGAACAATGCTGCGGAGATAAGCAAGAACCTGTTCAGAGTGCAGAAGTTAGCTTCAAAAGATTATGTCTTCAGACACCATTTGGAAACAAATGTAGAAACTCCAAAAGAACTATTGGGTACAACTTATGCCCGACTTAGTCTGAAAGGTATTGTTGGCATCGTGAAGGTCCGTGTCAACCATCTTGGAGAGATTGTCGCTGTAGGCGAATACTGACAACGTTGTCACGCCAAACGAGTATAGCAAGCTGAGTTTGCCTATGCTCGTTTGGCGAGACAATACACAATATCAATACTAACCAACCAATAAAGCAACACCCTATGATTAAGAAAACTCTTTATTTTGGCAACCCAGCGTATCTTTCATTACGAATGGGGCAAATGGTCATTAAACTGCCGGAAGTGGAAACTGACAGTAATTTGCCCGACCAAATAAAAAAACAGGCAGAAATAACAAAGCCCATAGAAGATATTGGAGTTGTTGTGCTTGACAACCGACGCATCACAATCACTCAAGGGCTACTTGAGTCTCTGCTCGAAAACAACTGTGCCGTCATCACCTGCGATTCACATAGTCTGCCCGTAGGTCTTATGCTTCCACTTTATGGCAACTCCACACAAAACGAGCGTTTCCGTGACCAGTTGGATGCTTCTCAGCCATTGAAGAAACAACTTTGGCAGCAGACAATAAAAATGAAAATCAGCAATCAGGCAGCTGTCCTTGCTATATGCACTGGCAAAAACTCACCAACAATGCTACGTTGGGCTGACGATGTGCGCAGTGGAGATTATGATAATGTCGAAGGGCGTGCCGCAGCATATTATTGGAAGAACCTATTTGCCGGTATTGATGGTTTGAAAGATTTTACACGAAGTAGAGAAGGCGAAGCACCAAACAATCTATTGAATTACGGATATGCCATACTGCGTGCTATTGTTGCACGTGCATTGGTGTCAAGCGGAATGTTACCGACCATCGGCATCCACCATCATAATCGCTATAACGCCTATTGCCTCGCTGACGATATTATGGAACCCTATCGTCCTTATGTAGACGAACTCGTATACTCTATAGTAAAAGACAAGGGGATAAACAATCTCGATTTGTCTAAAGAGGTAAAATCCCAATTGCTATCAATACCCACATTAGATGTCGTGATAGGTGGCAAGCGCAGTCCGCTAATGGTGGCTGTTACCCAAACCACAGCATCTCTATACAAATGCTTTACGGGTGAATTGCGACGCATCGCATACCCTGTACGCTAAACTAAATTATAATTTTGCAATGAATCGTTTTAGTGAATATCGAGTTATGTGGATACTTGTGTTTTTTGATTTGCCTACAGAAACAAAGAAAGACATAAAAGAATACACCATGTTCAGAAAGCGGTTGCAACAAGATGGCTTCACCATGTTTCAGTTCTCCATTTATGTACGCCATTGCGCAAGTATGGAGAATGCAGAGGTCCACATGAAGCGTGTCAACTCTTTTCTTCCTGAATACGGAAAGGTCGGAATAATGTGCATAACAGACAAGCAGTTTGGAAACATTAAGCTTTTTTATGGCAAAAAGGCACAAACTCCGAATGCTCCAGGTCAACAATTAGAGCTTTTCTAACTATCGTTCTTTGTTAAAAGTATTAAGCACCATATTAAATAGAAAAAGAGGTCTTCTTAAAATTTGAAGAAGACCTCTTTCTGACACCAACTTTTTATAATTCTAAGAACTATGCTAATTCGCTTATTTACAAGTAAATGCGCATTCTATGTTGGTGATTCTACCGCAAAGGTAGTTAATTCTGAGCAAATCACAACGCACGTAACCATCAATACGGCTGCGTGGGTGTTGGTGATTCTACCGCAAAGGTAGTTAATTCTGAGCAAATCACAACTTATCGCACTATCGATTGGCAAGACACTTGTTGGTGATTCTACCGCAAAGGTAGTTAATTCTGAGCAAATCACAACAGGTTCTGCCGATTCTAAGATGCCTAATAGGTTGGTGATTCTACCGCAAAGGTAGTTAATTCTGAGCAAATCACAACTAAACACTGGCAAGACTGTTTATCTAAAGGTTGGTGATTCTACCGCAAAGGTAGTTAATTCTGAGCAAATCACAACTATTGTTGTCGATAATACATTCGGCTCTAAGTTGGTGATTCTACCGCAAAGGTAGTTAATTCTGAGCAAATCACAACGGTATCGCTTCATACTTCTTCTATTATGGGTTGGTGATTCTACCGCAAAGGTAGTTAATTCTGAGCAAATCACAACTGACTACTAACAGAGCCCTCTGTTCTGTTGTTGGTGATTCTACCGCAAAGGTAGTTAATTCTGAGCAAATCACAACTGTATCGGGTGCTTCTGATGAAAATAGCCGTTGGTGATTCTACCGCAAAGGTAGTTAATTCTGAGCAAATCACAACTAATCCGTCTGTCGATGATGGTAGCCGTGTGTTGGTGATTCTACCGCAAAGGTAGTTAATTCTGAGCAAATCACAACATAATATGTATAGAGAAAAATTTTTAGAGGTTGGTGATTCTACCGCAAAGGTAGTTAATTCTGAGCAAATCACAACTAGCCGTAAATGACGGCATAAACCCCATTTGTTGGTGATTCTACCGCAAAGGTAGTTAATTCTGAGCAAAACACAACTTGATGTTGTACTGGAAGAGTGCGAGGTCGGTTGGTGATTCTACCGCAAAGGTAATTAATTCTGAGCAAATCACAACTGATTTAGTGAGTTTTTAAACGTGATATAACATTAGACTCATACCATACTGCAGCCTGTGCCATTACGTCCTTCAACTCCTCGATGAACTGCATGTGGTTGTTCTGAGTTATAGTGATATGTCGCTCCGGGTGTTGTCCGTCGTGGTCGCCGCTTGTCAAATGGATGATGCAGAATGTGCGGTCCGTATCGTGATGGGCTACCATGCCTCGCTCCTTGAGAGCTGCCACCGTGCGGTCGAAGTCTGCCGGAGTGGTGGGTATCACCTGCAGCACGCTCCAGGGGTATTCCTGAGCCGTGAGGAGCGTCTGCCCCTCCTGCTGACTGAGCAGGAAGGAATGAATTGTTCTTGATGTTTTCATGCTACAAAGTTTAACGAGTTGGTGATTCTACCGCAAAGGTAGTTAATTCTGAGCAAATCTCATAAATATAATCTTGCAGATATAAAATCTGAGTACGTGAAAAAATCTGCCAGATCTTCCAGAAATGGCGTAATGGGTTGGTGGTGAATATGATAATGGCTGGAAGATAACTTGAATGAGAGGATTATCTTCCAGCCATCTACCAACTTTTGATAGTCATTTCCAGTTTTTGATAGCCATCTTCCAGTTGTGTTTTAGCCTTTTATATGATCACCGCTGTGCCGCTGCATGTCACCATGAGCATCGATCCGCCCTGTCCTACTGTTTCGTAGTCGAGGTCGATGCCTACGATGGCGTTGCAGCCGAGGCTCTCGGCACGCTGCGCCATTTCGCGCATGGCTGAGTCTTTAGCTTCGCGCAGCACACTCTCGTAGGTGCCACTGCGACCGCCGAAGAAGTCGCGCAAGCCTGCCATGAAGTCTTTGAAAACATTGGCACCGATGATGGTTTCGCCGGTTACTACGCCGCGATATTCGCGGATGGGGTGGCCTTCGAGGGTGGGTGTTGTTGAGAAAATCATAGTATTGTTCCTTTCTTTTTAATACGTTAAATAAACGCAATTATGAGCGGTTTATTTTGTGGGTTAACAATAAATAATATAACTTTGATTTTGCTATTAATTTAAGCGAATATTGAGATAAACGACAAAGCAGTTAAACCTTATAATAAGCAAGACAGATATGAAAAGATTCAGATACTTACGTTTTACACTCGCAGCTGCGGGCATGGCGCTGATGGCGCTTGGCGGCTGCACGTCGCGTGTGGCGAAGTCGGGCTCTGCGGCGGAGCAGGACAGCGTGCTGCAGCAGACGGCGTTCGTAACGGACAGCATTGCGTTCTGCGAGCAGAAGGATTCGATGTTGAAGTGCAGCGTAGTTGTAGACTATCCTTCGGGCGACGACTCGCTTTCGGTCAGCGTACGCAGATACGTAGCCAGCGAACTCGTGCGTATGTACCTGCCCGCAATGCAGGAGGAGAACGGCGAGGCGCCCGTGTACAAGGGTTCGATGGCGGACGGCAAGGCGCTTGTCGACTTCTACGGCAATATGAATAATGTGTATCTGAAGGCGCAATATGCCGAGCTGAAGGTGTTGGGCATTGCGGGGCTCTCGTACGACCTGAGCATACGCAAGACATATGAGACCGACCGCTATCTAACGTACGAGACCTCCTGCTATGTGTTCCTCGGCGGAGCGCACGGCTCGGCTGTGTACTACCCGGTGAACATCGTTAAGGCTACGGGCAAGGTGCTCGCCGCTACGATAGACACGCTGAAGCAGAAGGCGCTGCAGCCCATTCTGCGCCGTGGCGTGAAGGAGTATATCTCTAAGGCTGAGAACCGCAAGATAAAGGACAGCGACCTGCAGAACATGTTTTTCGTGGAGCATGGCATCATCCCGCTGCCTGCGACCGTGCCGGTGCTCACGCCTGAGGGCTTACGCTTCGTCTATCAGCAGTACGAGATAGGTCCGTATGCGCTGGGCATGGTGGAGTTCACTGTGCCTTATGCCGACGTGAAGTCGTGCCTCACGCAGGAGGCGGCTGAGCTGGCTTTAGAATAGACAGGTTATAAAAAGAACGATATGACAAAGAAAGCGATAGTAATAGGAGCCACTTCGGGCATAGGGCTTGAAGTGGCTCGTCTTTTAGCCGTGCGTGGCTACAGCGTAGGCATAGCTGGCAGACGTGTGGAGCGGCTACAGGAGATAGTGGCTACCACTGACGGCATAGTGGCGTGGCAGCAGATTGACGTTGACAGCGACGATGCCCCCGAGGGCTTGCACGAGCTTATCGGCAAGATGGGCGGCATGGACTTGTACTTCCATAGCTCGGGAATAGGGTGGGAGAACTGCTCGCTCGATGCGGAGAAGGAGATGCGGACGGTGCAGACCAATGCCGTTGGTTTTACACGAATGGTGCTGGCGGCTTACCAGTGGTTTGCCGACAACAACCACCGCGGACGCATAGTCTGCATCACGTCGATAGCTCGCACGCGCGGACTTGGTGCTGCGCCTGCCTATTCGGCTACGAAGCGCTACCAGTCGCACTACCTCGAGTGTCTGGCGCAGCTCGCCAGTATGCGCCGCCTGCCAATCAGCATCACCGACATACGTCCGGGCTTCGTGGCTACCGACCTTATCGCCGGCAGCCATTTCCCACTGCAACTCTCGGCGGAGCATGTTGCTGCGGACATCGTGAGTGCGGTGGAGCGTGGCAAGAAGGTAGTGACCATCGATTGGCGCTATCGGTTGCTCGTGGCTGCGTGGCGCATGATACCGCGCTGGGCGTGGATCAGGTTGCGGTTCGTGAAGTAAGACTTCTACGGAATATGCACCCAACGAATCCGTTTAATCCGTTGTTAGACTCTACGCACCCAGCGAATCCGTTTAATCCGATAAATCCGTTGCTATTTTTACGCGCCATAAAAATCTGTGTGCATCAGTGTCATCTGTGGGAGAATATTACTGCAGAGGGCAGCGTGACTACGGCAAGGATGCCGTAGCCTCCTACATTAGTAGCGTTGGCTTTGTTGCTTGGTTGGTGCAGTTCTTGCTCTGGCAAGCGGCAAAGCCGAGCGGAGACAGCTGCACCCCCTACCGTTTGCGTTCGCCGTCCAATCGGATTCCGTCCGCCGTCCAATTGGATTGCGTTCGCCGTCCAATCGGTTTCCGTTCGGTGCACGATGACATAAGCGGAGAGTCTATGCATTTATTCTTTACATATTTTTAAGTAAAAACCCTCAACAATCCAATTATTATTGCTAACTTTGCAAACTGAAAATTGCAATTCGAATACTTAGCGGTATTCTACGTAGAAA
>ERZ1035006.2044-NODE-2044-length-12086-cov-16.156346_pt1 | contig 12086 bp, 8 predicted proteins | sample MGYA00520694_ERZ1035006 | MGnify/ENA primary metagenome ERZ1035006 (study PRJEB33766, sample SAMN09781746) | gut metagenome | biome: gut microbiome | host: Homo sapiens | place: Madagascar | study: EMG produced TPA metagenomics assembly of the PRJNA485056 data...
AGGGCGCTCCTTTTCGCGCTTTGTTCGTTTATCATGTGCGCATGCTTTGCCACTTATTGTTTGGCAAAAAAACGCGCAAAGATTTTTCTGGATTTTGAACACCCTATCAAATTTATTTTAAAGTATCCATGCAGGGATTTTAAACACCTCCTTACCTTATAGAAAATATCAGGGATGCCCTATTCTTAGAGCACCCCTGCAACCATTTAAGTAGGTGTTCAAAATTAGTTTATATTGAATTGTTGTATTATTTTGTTCCTACAGCTGTCTTGAAGAAGGAGCGTAGCGGGCTACGTGACTGATGAAAGACAGTTGTAGGGGCTAAAGAATACGGCAAGGCAATATCCGACTGGTTTTTCCCTGCATGGATACTATAAAATAATTTTGAACACCTACTTATATTATTCTGCACACTGCTCCCGCGTGGAAGCAATCTTTTCTCACATCACGACCTTCGTGCGCACCACCTGCGCATTGCAAGCCACGTCGACGTAGTAGTTTCCAGCCGGGAGTTTCATCTTCACGTTCATGCCTGTTGTCGTCATGATTTTCTTGACATGTCCGCTGAGGTCCGTCACCAATATGCGCTTGGAGAGTTTTTCCGTACCAGGCATTGCAACAACGAGTTTGCCCTTGCTGGCAGCCACAGAGAAGCCCGGAACAGACAGCGGAGAAACGGCCTTCACGCCATTTTTCTTCTCAGCCAGACGGAACACGCGCGTGGCGTGGCTTCTCACCTCTGCCGAAAGCGTTCCCTTGGCATCGCTGAGCTGCTGCTCGGCCCAAAGGTCGCGAACGACATAGGTTTTCTGGATATCAAGTCCCGGCACTTTTGAGAAATCGAAAACGGCCGTCTTGGTTTTTTCAGAGATATTGGTGACAGAGAGGGCCACGTCGCCGTTCTCACAGTCTTTGGCAAAGATAACGAGGCTGTCGGCCTCAGAAATCAAATCGGCTTGCTGGCCCATAGCGTCCTGGTTGAGGGCAATGACCTCACCGCTCTTCAAGATGGCTTCATCATCGGCCTGGAGCTCTTTGCGCGGGTCGAACGAGAGGGCCATCGGAGAAGACCACATACACCAGAGGGCAAACTGCGAGCGATATTCGTCCTGCGTCATGCCAGGACCCTTGCCGCCGCAAAGCATACTTGAAGATTTGCCGGTGCCGTGAAGTCCCGTACAAAGCATGTCGGCATCATTGAAGCGGTTGACGCCCTGATAAGCAGAAATATTTTTCATGTCGCGGATGCTTTGCAGAACTCCTTCGCCGTTGCCAGCGCCAGTCCAGCAGTCGCGCACGTCTTGCGAAATACGCCAGCAGCGTCCGCCAGCCTCAGCACCCCATTTCCAAGGTTCGCGCTCACCCCATTCACAGATGTAGAGCATCGTTCCATAACCAGCCTTTTCAAGGGCATCGGCCATAGCGCGGTAGCGTATGAAAGCCGTGTCGCGCTCCGACGGGGCATTGCAATAGTCACACTTCACAATGTCGACCTTCCAGCGGGCATAGGCATCGGCATCGATTTGTTCCTTGCCAAACGAGCCGAAGGCACCGGCACAGGTATATTCGGCAGCATCGGTGTAAATTCCGAAGCGCATCCCCTTTCCGTGTACATAGTCAGACACTGGCGTAAGTCCGTTGGGAAAACGTTGCGGGTCGGGCAAAGGACGTCCGTCAGCGGCACGGCTCTTGGCATGCCACCAGTCGTCCATCATCACGGCGTTCCATCCATAGTTTGTTAGGTTTTTCTCCGTAAAGAGGTCGGCCACGTGCTTCACGATGCTTTCCGACACCTCGCTCTCCACGGCGTTCCAAGAGAGCCATCCCATAAAAGGAATGGGGTGTTGCAACTGGTCTGACACGTCGAACGTCACCTTCTCGCTGGTGGTCTTGCCATGCTCCGTCACATGGATTTGATACGTATAGCGACCCGATTTCTGCGGCACGCCTTCCACCACACGCCGCGTGGCATTCCACGTCAGTCCCTTCGGCAAACCGCTCACGGAGAGCGTCGCTTGGGCGTTTGTGGCGCGAATTTTGTGCATAAATTTCACGCCAGGCTGTGAAAACACCGTTGTGGCGCAATCGAGTTGCGAGGGGTTTTCGTCTGCACTGGCCACACCGGGGCATGTCCATGCCAAGGCGGAGGCAAGCAGACAGGTCTTGTAGAGATTGGTTCTCATTGAGTTAGTTTGTTAAGTAGTTATATAAAGATTAGGTAAATGTGTTGCCGTGGTATCTTTGGCGGGGACGAGCATCTTTAAGGCCATCCCCAGCATATTTTTCATTATCAATCGGCACAAATTTACAAATTAATATTACACTGAGCCTTGCTAAGGCCACAAAAAAAGACACGAGAAACGCTCCGCCCTTGTTTTACTGCCTATTTGCAACCAGCTTGCAAAATCTTATCACTACCTTTGCAGACATGAAGAAATGTTCGGCTCCACAGTTCTGGCGCGTCTGGTGTATCATCATCCTGACGCTCGTTGTGGCCATGCTCCCCCACCACCATCACGGTGAAGCGGTGTGCATGGCCTGGAGTCATTGTGACACGGCCGAACATTCCGTTCCTTCACACGGGGAAAGCATTCCTGCGCACGACAATCACGCACCGTTGCACAAGCACCCCACACCGTCGCACGACTGCAACGAAAACGACTGCGTGGTTCAGAGCATGCGCACGTTCCTCCCCGCTGGCACGCGGCCTCAGTTTGCCGACGCGCCCACATGGCTGCCGTTTTTTCTGCCGCTGCAATGCGTGGAAGTGCCAGAATGCACGACACTGACAATCTCCAAGGAAACGCACACCAGCGTTTCCAGGCTTTTTTATGGCTGCCGCCAAGCGACGGCCGGGCGTGCCCCGCCCTTTCTTTTGGCTTGAGTAATGGTAAAAATCACCATTACTTAAGCTCCTTCTTATTTACACCACGATACTTTTCTGATTCACCGGACGCGGCAAAACCCACGCCTGGCGGATGTGGCGTAGCCTGCCTTAGTAAGGGAGAAGTGCGCCTTTTTTCCAAAAGAATATACCCCGAATTTAAATATCTTATGAACAAACATTTCATGAACAAACACTGGCTGCTGGCCCTATTGCTTCCTGCAGCCTTGCTAACGTCTTGCCATAACCACGACTCGCACGCTGACGAACACGACGGCGAGAAGCACGAAGAGAAGGCCGACAAGCACAACGACAACGACATTATTTTGGAACCCGAAGAAGCCAAGGCGGCGGGAGTGGCCACTGAGCGCGTCAGCCCCTCTGCGTTTTCGGAAGTGATCACCGTGAGCGGACAGATTCTGCCTGCCGCAGGCGGCGAAACGACCATCACGGCAACGATGGCTGGCATCGTGAAATATGCTGGAAAGGCGGTAACGGAAGGCGAAGCCGTTGGCAACGGACAGGGGCTTTTCGTTGTCTCTGCCCAACAGATGGCCAACGGGAATCCTGCTGCTGCGGCGGCAGCCGAACTGCGTGCAGCGAAACAAGAATATGAACGCGCCAAGGCATTGGCCAACGATCGCCTGATTTCGGCACGCGAACTCGAAGCGGCCCGCCAGCGCTATGAGACGGCAACGGCCACAGCGGAGAGTCTGGGCGGCAGCAACCAGAGCCGCGTGGTGGCAAGCAACATGAACGGCTACGTGAAAGAGGTGCTGGTGCGCCCCGGCGATTATGTTTCCGCCGGACAGCCGCTCGCCACAGTGGCACAAAGCCGCCGCCTGCAACTGCGGGCAGAAGTGCCGGAACGCCACTACGCCATGCTCCCCAATATCACGGGGGCCAACTTCCGTTTCTCGTCGGGCAACGACAACAGCGTCTACGCCCTTTCGTCGCTCAACGGCCGCCTGGTGTCGCGCGGCAAGAGTGTGGAAACGGGGGACTTCTTCGTCCCCGTCATCTTTGAGTTCAACAACGTGGGCCACCTTGTTTCAGGCACCTTCGTGGAGGTCTACCTCTTAGGCCGCGAGCGCCAGGGTGTCATCAGCATCCCCATCACATCGCTCACGGAGGAACAAGGCGTCTATTACGTCTACCTCCGCACAGGCGACCACAGCTATCGCAAGACCGAGGTGAAACTCGGCGGCAACAACGGGCAACGCGTGGAAATCCTCAGCGGCCTAAAAGCGGGCGAAGAAGTGGTGACGCGCGGCGCGATACAGGTGAAACTGGCGGCGAGCAGCGGCACCATTCCCGAAGGACATAACCATGAACATTAAAGGGAGGCCAAGAACATGCTCAACAAAATCATCGCTTTCTCCTTGCGCAACCGTGCACTCGTCGTGCTCGCCACCCTTATCTTGATTATCGGCGGCTGCTGGACAGCCAAAAACATGGAGGTCGACGTCTTCCCCGACCTCAACGCCCCGACGGTGGTGATTATGACCGAAGCCAAGGGAATGGCCGCCGAAGAGGTGGAACGCCTCGTGACGTTCCCCATCGAAACGGCGGTCAACGGTGCCACCGACGTGCGCCGCGTGCGCTCTTCAAGCACCGTTGGATTCTCTGTGGTGTGGGTGGAATTTGATTGGGACACCGACATCTACCGCGACCGCCAAATCGTTTCCGAAAAGCTCTCCACCATCGCCGACGCCATGCCCGAAGGGGTTGGTACACCGACACTCGGCCCGCAGTCGTCGATTCTCGGAGAGGTACTTTTCATCGGCCTCACCGCCGACTCCACCTCGCAAACCGACCTCCGCACGCTGGCCGACTGGACCATCCGTCCGCAGTTGCTCTCAATGGGCGGCGTGGCACAGGTGACCGTGATGGGCGGAAACATCATGGAATATCAAGTGCAACTCCATCCCGAGCGCATGCGCCATTATGGGGTGGGCCTCTCAGAAGTGTTGGACGCCACGCAAGCCATGACGCGCAACGCCACCGGCGGCGTATTATATGAATATGGCAACGAATATATCTTGCGCGGCCTGCTCTCCACAAGCGACGCCGACGAGATGTCGCAATCCGTCGTGAAACTCACGCCGCAAGGCCGCCCCGTGGTGCTGGCCGACGTGGCCGACGTGCGCCCTGCCGTGAAGTCGCCCCGCATGGGCCTGGCCTCCATCTCGGGCAAACCGGGCGTTTTGCTGACCATCACCAAGCAGCCCTCCGTCGGCACACTCGAACTGACGGAACGCCTCGACACGGCCATCGCCACCCTCAAGTCGTCGCTCCCTGCCGACGTGAAGGTCAACACGGAACTCTATCGCCAACAGAAATTCATCGATGCCTCGATTTCAAACATCCGCAAATCGCTCATTGAAGGCGGCATCTTCGTGGTGCTCGTGCTCTTCATCTTCCTCATGAACGGCCGCACGACGCTCATCTCTCTGGCCACCATCCCGCTCTCGTTGCTCATCACCGTCATCGTCTTGAAGCTCATGGGCCTCACCATCAACACGATGAGCATCGGCGGCATGGCCATCGCCATCGGTTCGTTGGTCGACGATGCGATTGTCGACGTTGAAAACGTGTTCAAGCGCCTACGCCAAAACCGCGAAAAGAGCCTCACGGAGCGCCGTCCCGTGCTCGACGTGGTGCACGACGCTTCCTGCGAGGTGCGTATGCCGATTCTCAACTCCACGCTGATTATCGTGGTGAGCTTCATCCCCCTGTTCTTCCTTTCGGGCCTTGAGGGACGCATGCTCATCTCGCTCGGCGTGGCCTTCATCGTGTCGCTCTTCGCCTCCACGGTGGTTGCCCTGACGCTGACGCCCGTTTTGTGTAGCTATCTGTTGGGACGCAAAACCGACCGCCACAACGAGCCGCGCTTTGTTCTCCGCATGAAAACGGCCTACGCCGCCCTGCTCGCCCGCATGCTCCACCACGTCCGTCCAGTGATTGCCGGCATCGTCGTGTTGCTGGCATTCACCATTGGCGGCTTCATGCTCCTCGGCCGTTCCTTCCTGCCTCCTTTCAACGAAGGCTCCTTCACGGTCAACGTGAGTTCGCTCCCCGGCATCTCGCTCGACGAGAGCGACAGCATCGGCCGCCGTGCGGAAAAACTGCTGCTCACGATTCCGGAGGTGACCGACGTGGCCCGCAAGACGGGACGCGCCGAACTCGACGAGCACGCCCTCGGCGCCAACACGAGCGAAATGGAGGTGCCTTTCACGCTGGGCAAACGAACGAAAGACGAAGTGCTGGCCGACGTGCGTAGCAAACTCGCCACGATTCCTGGCGTGAACGTGGAAATCGGACAGCCCATCTCCCACCGCATCGATGCCATGCTCTCGGGCACGCGTGCCAACATCGCCATCAAAATCTTCGGCCCCGACCTCATCCGTCTGCACACCATTGCCAACCAGATAAAAGAGGCCGTTGAAGACGTTGAAGGTCTTGCCGACCTCAACGTGGAACAACAAGTGGAGCGTCCTCAGCTGACCATCCGTCCGCGCCGCGTCATGCTGGCGCAATATGGCATCACGCTTCCCCAATTCGCGCAGTTTGTCAATGTGGCATTGGGTGGCGAAACAGTGTCGCAGGTCAATGAGGGCGGCCGCACTTTCGACCTCACCGTGCGCCTCAACCAAGAGGCCATGAACAGCATCGACCACATCCGCGGCTTGCTTATCGACACGGGCGACGGCCGAAAAGTGCCGCTCAGTCAAGTGGCAGACATCACCTCGACAGCCGGCCCCAACACCATCAACCGCGAAAACACGCAACGCAAGATTGTCGTGTCGGCCAATGTCTCCGGGCGCGACCTCCGCTCCGTGGTTGGCGATATCCAAAAACGTGTCAGCGAGAAAATCCATCTTCCGCAAGACTACCACCTGAGCTACGGCGGCCAATTTGAAAGCGAGCAGAAAGCCTCGCGCACCCTCCTGCTCCTCTCCTTCGTGAGCATCGCCGTGATTCTCCTGCTGCTTTTCATGCAATTTCGCTCCTGGCGGCAGTCGGTCGTGGTGCTCCTCAACCTCCCGCTGGCGCTCTCTGGCGGCGTGGCCATCCTGGTTGTCGGCGGCAGCGAAATCAGCATCCCCGCCATCATCGGCTTCATCTCGCTCTTCGGCATCGCCACGCGCGGTGGCATGTTGCTCGTTGACCGCTACAACGAACTGCGGAAAACGGGCATGCCTCCTCGCGAATGCGTGCTCCGCGGTTCGGCCGACCGTCTGCTACCGATTCTCATGACCTCCCTGGCATCTGCCTTGGCGCTCATTCCGCTGGCCGTGGGCCACGACCTTCCAGGCAACGAAATCCAAAGTCCGATGGCGCAGGTGATGCTCGGCGGTCTCCTCACGAGCACACTGCTCAACCTCATCGTCATCCCGACCATCTATCTCCACCATTGCTGCCACACCAAGCAGCCCTCAAACCCTCTTTCTTCTCATGAAACGACCTAAGCATCTCTTCTTTCTCGTCGCCCTCGGCCTTCTCTTCCCGCAGGCGATGAAGGCGCAGTCTTCCGCCACCACGGCGCGAGAGGCGCTGCTTGATTCCATTCTTTCTAACAACACTTCGCTCGCCACGCTGAGGGCACAGACTTCTGCCGGCAAAGCGGAGGCACGCGCCGACCTGCAACTGCCCGACCCCGAAGTGGAGGCGGGCTATCTCTGGGGAACGCCGAAGGGCACACCGGCGCGAAAGGACTTCGGCATCAGTCAGGAAATCGACTGGGGAGTGGTCACGGGCAAACGTCGCCAACTGGCCCGCGCCGCCGACCGTATGCTTGATGCCGACTATGCCCTGCAAGTCACGAACCTCCTGGCCGAAGCCGACGCGGAAATCGTCAATGCCACCCATCTGAACCGCCTCTGCCGCCAACTGGCGCTACGGCGCGACCTCTCGCAGACGCTACTTCTGCTCTACGACAAGAAGATGGCACAGGGCGATGCCGACCAACTGACTTACAACAAGGCCAAGCTCAGCCACACGCTCGCTGCCGCCGCCCTCGCCAAAGCGGAGACGGAACGGGCGGAGACGATGGAACGCCTGCGAAGGCTCAACGGCGGACATCCCGTTGCCTACACCGACACGCTCTACGACGCAACGCCCGTGCCGACTCTCCCGGCCTTGCTGGAACGCGCCGCGTCTGCGCAGGCGGCCACACTGGTTGCCTCCGCCAAGGTCAACTGCCAGAAGCGCGAAGCCAAACTGGCCCGTATGGAGGCCCTGCCGAAACTCTCCGTGGGCTTCACAGGGGAATACATCGCGGGGGAGAACCACAGCGGCGTGAGCGTTGGGCTCTCTCTCCCGATTTGGGGCAACGCGCGGCAACGTGTCCGCCAAAGCCAAGCCGCACTGACTGCGGCGCAGCTCGAACTTGCCGATGTGGAAACGCAACTGAAAGCCACCGTCGAACAGCGCTACGCCACCATGCTGCGCTGCCAGCAAACGGCGGAAAGGCTGAAACGCGAAATGGAGGGAAACGACAATGTACACCTCCTGCAACGCGCCCTGCAAATGGGGCAGATTTCAATGACCGACTATCTGCTTGAACTCTCCTTCTTCAATGAGGCACAAACGGCTCTGCTGGAGGCCGAGCGCGACGCGGCGCTGGCGAAGTCGCAGTTGATGAGGATGTTCTGAGATGGCGGTCAGAAGCAAGTGTGTCATAATTAGTCTGATATTGCCTTGCCCGGCAATATCAGACTGTTTTTTTCCTGCAAAAGCGGAAATAACCTCTTTGGAAAAACATCTCTCCATCATGGGAGAGACCATATAGCCTCACGCGACTTAAATTTTGTAATTACATAAATAAAAATCAGCATAGTTCTTAATTTCATTTAACAACTAATTACTATATTTGCAGAAACTAACACCACGCACCTACCATGAAGCACTTAGTCTGCATATACATTCTGCTTTTCGCACTGGCCATGCCGCACCTCAACAGTTGCCAGCGAGCCAACACGCGCCAAGAACTTGAGCGCGTTGACTCCCTGCTCGAATGTGTGCCGATGGACACCAACGCCATCACCGAACTGCTCGACAAAGTCGGTGCCAAGCCCAACGAACTGAGCCACAACGACAGCATGTATTATGTCATGCTCAAACACGACTATCTGATAAAGCGATTCTACCGCCTGAACAACGACTCCATGATGCGCCAGGCGGTGAGGCATTATGATAAACACGGAACGGCCTACGACAAGATGCGTGCACACTACATTCTGGCCTGCATACTCTACGATGACATGAAATTCAAAGAGTCGCAAAAGGAATGCTTTACGGCCACGCAATATAACGACACCACCACATTACGCAGCATCAAACTGCTGGGAAAATGCTATATGCTACTGGGAGGCATCTCGAAAAAACAACCAGACAACGACATCGTCCGACGGAGCTATGAAAAGGCGGCCTACTACGCAAAAGAGACCCAAGACAGCTGCACCCTGGGCGATTGCTATGGGCATTTGGTGGATCATTTCAGATGGGAAAACAATTACGACATGATGTATGAGTATTCCCGAAAAGCCTACGACTTATATACGAAATTAGGGTTGAAAAAAGATGCCTATGACGAATTGCTACCGATGAGCGAGGTGTGCCTGCACAGAAACGAACTGGCAAAAGCCAACGAATTTCTTTTGGAATACGAAAAGAACGTGATTTGTTCGCCCGACGCCAAATACCGTTACAACCAAAGTGAATTTGGCGTTTACTACTCCAACAAAGGGGATTACTATCTACTGAAAGGAATGACCGATTCCGCCATCATTTGTTACCACAATGAACTGAAATATTGCAGCGAATTGGTAAAAGCCAGTACCTACGGGGAACTGGCCAACGCATATAGCATTAAGAACCAAACGGACTCTGTCAACAAATATTTAACAAAGTATATAATAGCCCATAGCAAAGCAGACAGCTTGAAAAACTCCGGCACATTGAACCACAATTTCCACGTTGATGAAAATGAAAAACTTCGCAAGGAAAACGAAGCTCTGAAAAACAGGACTTTTACATCGTTCACATGGGGCGCTCCGTTGAAATGGGGCATTCTATTTATTGTGGTGTGCCTGACGGCTTATTGGTGCTTCAAGAAGCGCAATACCATTTACGCACAAATCAACCTATTTTTCTTCTCGACCTATATTCTGATTCGCTCCATATTCAAGAAAAGGGATGATGCGTTAGCACATCTTACAGACGGACACAAGCGGTTTCCATCTCTCGAAAATATCAAAAAAGAACTTGACAATCTCGCCCGCAAAGAAAAACCTATAACAGACCAAAACATCTGGGACGGTCTGCTTTTTTACATGCAGACCTACGACCGAGATTTCATCGTTTTTCTTAATTCCTTCTCAAATCAAACAGACGAACGCGACATACATATATGTATGCTTACGCGTCTTGGCTATTCCCCAAAAGCCTTGGCCGCTTTGCTTTCCATCAGCAAGCAAAACACAACAAAGTTACGGGCGAATTTATCTAAAGTCCTATTCAACGAGGACGGGAAAAGCAGCAAAAATTTCGACAACCTTATCCGTAATTTCCAAGTAAAACCCTAATAATTCAATAAAGAGCAACGGGAAAGCCCCAATGAAGGCTCTTCCATAGGCATCTGTATTTCAAGCCGTTGTAAAAAGTGTACTAAAAGTGTACTCCATTTTTAGGCGTATTTTCGGGCGTTTTGTAATTTCGCTGGCAAATCATTCTCAACAAACGCATTTAAAACGAAGCTAAAACACCAATTTTGAACACCGACTCCCCCATCGAAACAATTGTGAGATAAGAACGGAAAGTTCTGTGGCACATCTCAGTGGTCTTCCAAATGTATCCAGCAACAACCATGTGGAAAACAATGCTGAGATTGCCGCAGCCACTTTCCAATACCTTCCTCTCCCTGTTTTTGAAGATTACATCTGCCTTTCCAACATCACTTTAAGACAAGCAAATATCTTGTCTCCATAAACAACCAACTTGACTAACCACCGCAAACCCTATACTTGTCAGCGAACGCGGGACGAGAGACGTTCGAATCTGGGACGTGAGACGACCGAATCTGGGACGAGAGACGTTCGAACCTGGGACGTGAGACGCCAACCAATATAGGGAACGAATCGTCAGCAACGTTTTTCTCCACACCGCATAAGGATTTTCCTACGCATAAAAAGCAAAAGCGGAAGGAAAAGACATGGCCGACGACAGAATATAAGTAATTGTGAAAGAATAAGTTGATCAGCTTTAACCATTACTAAGAACTGAAAACGATTACTCTACTAACGGGGCGAGACTGCTGACCTTTCCAAACGTTCAAGCTCCCCTCCCCATCATACAATTTAAAAAACATAAAACCATGAAACGATTTATCTTGCTCTTCACCATCGTGCTTCACGCTGCCTTCTCTTCAGACTTTGGAGCATACGCACAGACCAATCAACGAGAAGACGTCATCAAAAAGGATTCCGCTTTGTTTCACGAGCTGGCCATAGACGATACCATCTGCCCTATGATTAATTTCCAACTTGCCATGAGGTGTTATGATTATTTGAAAGGCTACCGCCAATGGGAAAAGACAAAAGGCGTTTATGCTATACACAATTTTTGGTCGTACACAGATAAAATAGAATATTTGTCCTTGCAAGACCCATACGTGGCCGCATCCTTAGAACATGACTTTGAATACAAAGAAAACAATATAAAATGGGGTTTCTACAAAGACCTCTGGAACGACACCTTTGAAAAACGTCACAAGGCGCCCTACAATGAGAGCGAAGAGAAGCGCGACTTTGTGGAGCGGTTGAAGAAGTTCTCCCAGTCGGCCACTTATCAGCCGCTCATCTTTAAGATTATTGCGGTCAAATACAACGGGTCGATTGAAAGGTATGTTGACGACCTGTACAAAAATTCCATCATGAGCAACAAGAAACGGCTCAAGCGATTTGTCAGGACACCAAGTTACAAGCGACTTGACAAAGATTATGGAGCGCAACTGACCCTCTCCTTGATGGTTTATAAATATTGGATCGAAAACCGCGCGACCATCAGACCAAGACTTACGGGGGCTTATGTCTACGTTGCGGAGCAGAGGGAGAAGTGATTGGCTGAAATTCTTCTGATTATGCGGCGAAGGCCTGAGGCGAAGCACTGTAGCTCACTTTGCTCGCAAAGTGAGGGGGAC
>ERZ1035006.2045-NODE-2045-length-12086-cov-3.955033_pt1 | contig 12086 bp, 8 predicted proteins | sample MGYA00520694_ERZ1035006 | MGnify/ENA primary metagenome ERZ1035006 (study PRJEB33766, sample SAMN09781746) | gut metagenome | biome: gut microbiome | host: Homo sapiens | place: Madagascar | study: EMG produced TPA metagenomics assembly of the PRJNA485056 data...
ATGCACCGATATGGAAAATTCAACAAATTTATCCACTCGAATTGGAGGGATACATGTGCTGACGTCCATTCTTCTGTTTTTCCTTATCGTCGGTGTGCTTTGGCTTGTCGTGTTTCTCACCAAAAAAGTTATCTATGTGGCTGTCGGGTGGATATTTGTGTTTCTATCATCACACCCCTATGTTACTCTGCTGATTGCTGCGGCGATCTTCTGCTCGCTTATCCCGCCGCACGATAAGCCAAATGACGACGACGATGATGATTAGCCATCCGCCGCCCTCATTTTTCCCTTCGTTCGCAAAGCAGCCGCTTTGTAATATACATTTCACCACACAGAATTGCAGCAGGAGGATGCAGTTCGGAACAGCCGTCACAAACCCGGTTCAAAAAAGAAAGGATGGAAAACGCCATGCGGAAAATGCTGACAATGGTTCTTGCCCTGCTCCTTGCGCTCTCAATGAGCAGCGCCTATGCGGAGGACTTGGGGATTCAGGTCATCGGCGGCCCGAACGCCGCGACGCAGACCCAGTCGCTGGACGACATTCAGGTTGGAACGACCTACACGCTGGACGGCTTCGCGAAAGTGACCCCGGTGGAGTATCTGGTGGTGGACTACTTTGGGCAGTTCAATAAGGACGCGAACTACTCCAATACCTCTACTGATTACAACCGTCACGATTATGTCCGTTATATCGCCGCTGATTCAGTATATTATCTTGTGGATGCTTCTTGGCAAGACAGCGGTATGAACGCCGAATTTGTCTGGTTGAAGCTGGATATTGTCAACCTGCAAAAAAGCCCGATATCCTTTATGAAGGACACGACCGTTAAGGTAGTGTACGACGGCGAGTACGAATTTGCTGGCTGGGTTCGCCAAATCAACTACGATTACAACATCAACTGCTACCGCTGGAACTCCGACACGAAGGGCGGCGGCACGGTCGTCATGAACCCCGCCAACGAGGAAGCCATCAACCCCATGTACACCGGAACATACGTCATCGGCTGCACGCTGCCGAACTCCGTGTTCGAGGACAAAGCGCCGCTGAACATCGAAATCGACATCGCGGGCAATCAGCTGACGTATCAGGTAAAGAAGTAAAAGGAGGCAGTAATCTATGTTTCGCGCATCACAAAGCTGGTCAACTCGCTGCTTAACTGGTCTGTTGGTCATGGCATTGCTTCTGAGCCTTGTGCCCATCAGTGCGTCTGCCGTCAGTTCCATCGGGCTTTCATACTCTCAGCCCAGCGTCGGCAGGGGGTCTCTGAAGCTCTACTGGGATTCCGCCCCGAACGTGGAATTCTACGCCTATTCCGTCCGTGACATCACCACGGACGAGAGCATCTGCTCAAACGAGCGGACATCCCGCACGTCTGCCAGCGTGAGCTGGACGTGGGAGAACAACCACAGCTACCGCATCTGGGCGGGCGCGTGCTGCACGGGGAATGACCCGGACAACACCTCGACGTGGGACTATACGGGGATGGATTCGTTTACGGTGGTTGGGTGTCCGCACACGAACACCGAAACGGCGTGGGATACTACAAATCACGACGTCTCTTATAAATCTATTTCCGATTACGAGCATAAAATCACCGGTTACGAATACGAATACTGCACCAAGTGCTTTGAGAGAATTGGCAAGAGTCACAAAGTCACAGAAACGCAGGCGCATGTCTTTGATTCCGACGGTGACTGCACCATCTGCAACTATCGCCACAGCTGCCAACATAAGAAGACAACGCTGGTGATAGCAAGCGGTTTTCCCTCTTACAAGTCCTGCAATGACAAAGAACATACTTGTACCATCTTATACGACCGCGTATGTGCCAATGCCACCTGCGGTAAAGTTGTCAAGTTGGGCGATACGCGTACCACTGAAGATCAGCCCCACCGTTTCAATTCCAGCGGGCGCTGCAAGGACTGCGGCTATCAGAAGTCGTATGAGAAGCTGCAAGTTTCTGTTTCCCGATCCCAATCGGAGGCATACGCTGGCAGCAGCATCAGTGCCAGCGCTTCTGTCAGCGGCGGCGACGGGCAGTATAAATACGGCTGGGAAGTGACCTGCAACGGGCAGACCGTCTCACAGACTGACATGGGAATGGGTGCTTATTACAGCTACACCGCCAGCACTGTCGGGCAATATGTATTCACCGTTACGGTCACTGATGGTCAGGGCAGCCGCGTTGATGCGTCTTCACAGAGCATCACTGTGAAGGCAAAGCCGTGCGAACATCCGACCTATGCCGTTCAATGGACAGCCGACCCTCGTTCCTGTAAGTCCATTTCGGATTCTGAACATACCACTACAGGATACCAATACAAATACTGCACTGTGTGTGGTGTGCAAATCAGCGAAAAGTTCAAAGCAACAGAAACAGAACCGCATCAGTTTGATGCTGCTGGGGATTGTCTTAGCTGCGACTACCGCCACAGCTGCCAGCACAAAGACACAACATTGGTGATAGCAAGCGGTTTTCCCTCTTACAAGTCCTGCAACGCCAAAGAGCATACTTGCACGACCTTATACGACCGCGTATGCGCCAACGCTACCTGCGGTAAAGTTGTCAAGTTGGGCGATACGCGTACCACTGAAGATCAGCCCCACCGTTTCAATTCCAGCGGGCGCTGCAAGGACTGCGGCTATCAGAAGTCGTATGAGAAGCTGCAGCTGGGCGTTTCTCGCCTCAAAGCCGAAGCCTATGTGGGTGATACCATCGGCGCGAGCGCATCCGCCAGCGGTGGCGACGGACAATATAACTACGAATGGCAGATTTCACTGAATGGGCAGGTCATCGACACGTTTGCCGGCGGGCGGGATGACAGCTACTCCATCACCGCCTCTTCCGCCGGACAGTATGTCTTTACCGCCACTGTCACTGATGGGCAGGGTTCGTGCAAAACCGCATCTTCTTCTGCTATCACCGTGAAGGCGAAAGCGTGCGAACATACCTCCTACACTGACGTTCCGGGCACGTCCAAGTACACACAAATTTCCGACGCAAAGCACAAGAAGACCACGCTCATGCGCCGTGTGTGCGACTCGTGTAAGAAAACGCTGAACGAGTATAATAAGGAAGTGAGCGAATCGCACCACTTCTCCAACGGTTCGTGCAAGGAATGCGGTGCTGCTGACCCCAACGCCGTCTGCAAGCACAAAAACGCAACCAACCAGTTTGCGTATGCTGACATCACCGGTCAAGGCAACACACAGCAGCATATCGTCACGGACACCTACAAGGTTGTCTGCAACGACTGCGGCATCACCATTCGCACGTATGAAACGCGGCGGATGGCAGACCACAACTTCAACAGCGACGGTGTGTGCAGCTGCGGATACGCAAAGCCCAACACATGCGACCACGCCAACCGAAAGACGACTCCTCTCCGTGTCACCGGCTATGTTGACAAAGGCAGTGTCGGGCATGAAAAGACCAGCCTTGTCCGCGTCGAATGCGCTGATTGCGGAATTGTGCTGAGTGCGGAAAATACTGTCACGGTTGTTGAGAATCACGATTTCACTTACAACAACACTTGCATCTGCGGCTCACAGCATGTTCACGCTTTTAATGAGGGCACACGCATCTCCGGTCCTACATACAGCAAGTTAGATGACACGCAGCACTCGGTTACGGAAGTTTACCGAAAGACGTGCAAAACCTGCGGCTACCAGACAGCTGAGATAAAGACGCGGCAGGAGAAGCATAACCTTACGAAGTTTGTTCGGATGGACAAGTATCACGACCCGTCAAGGAAATATGCTCATATTGTAATTAGGTCTTGTTCGGATTGCGGTGCAGAAGCGCCTTACGGCTATGACACATACAAGTACTGCACGCTGTGCTTTCCGACACCTGCGCCAACGGCTGCGGCAACGCCGAAGCCCACAGATGCGCCCGATGTGGGCAAGTCTGCTGAAGAAGCGCTAAAGTCATTTACCAAGGAAGCAAAACAGGAAGGTTCTGAGCTGAACAAACGGTATGACGAAATCAGCGACATCAAGAAAGACTCGGAGTTTGTTCGCATTTCGTCTGCTATTGCGGAGGCATATGCAGACCGTGGTCTGCTCGAAACAGCACCAGAAGAGCTTTATGAAATGGTGACTGATTGGATCGGCTATACTGTCGATGCTGCAGCCGGACATTTTGCACCAGATGAAACAGATGAGATGCTACAGTCACTCATTAAGAGTATGCTCGCACAGCAAGTGTATGATCTTACCGATGGAACCTATGAAGCAGGAAAAACCATGCAGAGTCTTGCCGATGCTTCCATTAGCGTCTACGGCGAACTCGTAACGAAACATGCCAAGGGTGCTGAAATCGCAGGCTATGCCTCCGCCGGTGTGGGCTTGATAATTGAAACTGTCAAGGACGTAAACTGTTCAGCCGAAGAGCTTGCAGAGCTTTCCGTACTCACCGCGTCCTATGATAGCAACATAGCGCAGTTGGATGCCATGATAGAACAGTGCGGTCCAAATTCTCAAATTGGTCAAGCATGTCAGGAAATAAAAGCGCAAATACAGTGTAATTATCTGGCAAGAGCTAAGTCCTGGGCAAAAGCGGCATCTGGAATAGGTACCAGTATCGTTAAAACCGAAACATCGGTTGGCATCGGTCTGCTTGCAGGGCACGCAGCAAGTGATGTGGTGAAAAAGTACGCTGGTTCGGCGGGCAGTTTCTTACTGGGTGGTCAAATTGGTGGATTGCTAACGTATAATGCCGGAGCGCATTTGAAAGCAAAGGAAAATCTTTTGTTATTAAGCATCGTTGATGCGCAAGTAACAAGCAGTATGCAAGAAGCCTATGACGATGATTCCGATGCTTTGCAGCCATTAACCGCACTTTGGCTAACCACACGAAAGACTGGTCTTGATGAGGCTGAAAAATACTATCAAACGTATAATAGCTCACTATTTAATAATGTCTTTAATAATGACACCGTGCAAACAGTAAAAGGAAACATCCAATCTACTCAGGATGAGAGGCAGACCGTCACAGAAATAGCTGCGTCTATGGGAATCACACTTTATCAACCTAAGTCTGAGTTTATTCTTCCTGAGAATTTCGAAGTTGGCGCAGGCGATGCAGTATATATATATACGAGCTTGAGTGCCGCATACCTTTATTCTCTTCCTGACAAAACAAGCATTAAAATTATGCGGGTTCCTGCCGGAACACATATGCAAGTGCTGGATAGAACCACAGATGCCGATGGAAACAGCTGGATTAAAGTGATTTATAAAGGGAACGTATGTTATCTAAATGATTCCGAGCAAACAATTCCTTTGAATTAAATAACTCCGTGTACAATTGAGAGCAAGCTTCCCTCCCCCCACACACCCTACAAACCACAGGAGGAATCACCCATGCAAACGAACCGCAGTCTCATCAAGCTCATTCTGCTGAGCATCATCACCTTGGGCATTTACACCCTGTTCTTCTGGTCTGCCTACGCCCGCGACATGAACATCGTCTGCGAAGGCGATGGCAAGAAGACCCGCGGCATCCTCGCCCGCATCGTCTTCTCCATTCTTACACTGGGCATCTACGATTTCGTCTGGCTGTACGGCGCGGGCGACCGCATTGCCGCCAACTGCATCCGCAAGGGCGTGTCAAACGACACCACCGGCGGCAAGGTTCTGTGCTGGTACATCTTCGGCGTGCTGCTGTTCGGCATCGGCCCGCTCGTCGGTGCGCATAAGCTCATCACCGGTCTGAACGACCTGTGTGCCGCCTACAACGCCGACAACCGCGGTCACGGCGCATCCGTCAACGTGAACATCAACACCGGCAGCATGTAATCCCAATTTCCCATGTCACAATCCCGCTTGCTCTCAATTTTACCATTTCCCCACATGTCAGGATGGCGGGTGCCGTCATCCTGACATGCTTTTTTCCCTTCACGGTTTCAGTCATCTGCACATCGAGGATTTTAGGGAGGAACAGTCGGCGCATGAAGAATTACAACAGACCATTCATCCTCATGATTTCGATTCTCTTGATTGTCATCGGTATCATGACAGCATGGTATATGATTACCCACGCGATTCCAAATCAGCCGTTTGAAGCAGCCAGCCGTCTCCCCCGTTAAACTACGAACCGCATTTTTACAGGAGGTACACCGCCATGAATGCCAAGAAAAGCAGTCCCTTTCTGTTCGTCATCCTGTCCGCCATCGGCCTCATCCTGCTGGGCGCGGGGCTTTACGGGTATTCGCTGTCTTACCAGCTTTACAAGGCGCTCGGTTCATCGCAGTATGGACAGCTTGCATGGGGGCTCGCCCGCCAAATGGGCGCAACGCAGAATCTTTCGCTTGCCGAATCCATTCAGCTGTGGCTCATAGATAATCATGGGTTTGTCATCGTCGTCGGCATTTTGATGATTGTCTTCTCCTTCGCGATGCTTCTTTTGAACGCCCGTCGGGAGCAGATGATAGAGATGAGCCCGGACAGCACAACTTGGCGCTGCCCCACGTGCGGCACGCTCAACAAGCGCGGCATCCGCACCTGCACGGAGTGCGGCAGCGATGCGCCGAGCCGCTCCATCTTCAGGAACTGATGCAGCATGGCGGGGGGCGATTCTCGTCAGTCTGCCGCTTTGTTTTCAGTAAAAGATGCATACAAATGGCATGTTTTTACATCCTTTGCAATTCGCAATTGCACGATATAAAAAGACACTGCCGAGGACAAACATCCCCAGCAGTGTCTTCATGTCCGCGCAGGGAAGCACTCACTCCCCTGCGCGGACGTTTTTTGATTGGCTTACTTCTTTTCCGACCCCATCGCGCCCGTCATCAGGACAGCACCCGAAATCACGGCGAGCAGCATCAGGATGAAGGAGAGGATGAACGGAACGCCCAGCGCGCCGATGGTGGACGTGCCGCCGAAAATCAGCACGAGGTCATCCATGCGGAAGTTGATTTCCGTCACCAGATAACGGAACCACGCAACCAGTGTGCACGCCAGACCAGCCGCCGCCAGCAGACCAATCTTCTTCACGCCCGCGACGAGGCAGCACACTGCCGACACGAGGAGCAGCACCAGCACAACCGCGTCGAAGTTCATCTTCGTGGTCGCAGCCGTGTCAATGATGATGTAGAAGATAGCCGCCAGCACCGCAATCACCGCCGCGATAATCGAAACCGTCTTGCGATCAGCGGGTGCCGCCTTCTTCTTGACATCCATGAAGTAGGACACCAGCATCGCGAGGCCGAAGAGCGCTGTCAGCACAATCAGCACGATGCGCGCAATCAGCATGTCCGTCTCGACCCAAGACGTCGTGTGGACGATGTGGCTGGTTTCGTTCATGCCGTTCATGGCGGCGGAGTTCGCGTAGACATAGAGGAAGTTCTTCGCCGAAGTGCGGAGGTTGTTCAGCAGCTTGCCGTCTTCCGCCGCCCAGCCTTCAATCTTCGACACCAGCCAGTCGCTGGAGGACAGCCAAGTGTCATTGCCCGCTTCCAGACCGATGGAAACGTTCATCCAGTTGCGGTTCGGCATAACAGCGTCCGTCAGCGTCACGCCGACGAAGCCCCATTCCTTGCGCAGAACTTCGTTGCAAAGTCCGCTGTGCGCACCTGCCCAGCGCGTGCCGATACGGTTGAAGGCGGTCATAGCGGCGTTCGCACCGCCCTCTTCCACCGCGTACTGGAAACCCTTCAGGTAGATTTCACGAATCGCCTGTTCCGTCGCGAAGGTTGCAGCCGACTGGCGGTTCGTCTCAAAGTCATTGAGCGCGAAGTGCTTGATATAGACGACCAGACCCTTCGAGCGAGCCGCTGCCACTTCCTGCGCCGCCATCTTGCCGGACAGGAAGCCGTCCTCAGAGTAATACTCGAAGTTGCGGCCAGAGTAAGGCGTGCGGTGGATGTTCATCGCCGGGCCATACCAGCCAACCACGCGGTTGTCGGAGCGCAGCGCATCTTCACCCATCGACAGACCGACATTGTAGAGGATTTCCGTGTTGAACGTCGCCGCCATGACAGGTTCGGAGGTATACGCCACCGTGGAGTTATTGCCGGCATACGTCGCCTTGATGCCCTGCGGGCCGTCCGCTGCCACCGTCGCGGGCAGACCGATGGAGTCGATTGCCCGCGTGCCGTAGCCGGAGTGACCAACCAGTTCCGCCAAATCCGTCAGCGTCAGCTGATTGAGCAGATCCACCCACATCGGGTCGTCGTAGTCCTTGCCAATCAGGTTCGCCAAGGTGTAGTTCGTCGCGGTTGAACCCGTAATGACCGTCTCGTCGGGCGCTTCCGCCGTATAGTTGAATTGCAGACCGTTGATGATGGCATCGTTCGCCGTCAGGCTGTCATAAGAAACCGGCCAAGTGCCCTGCCAGTCGCTGCGGGACAGGTACGTCACGAGTTTCTCGCCGTAGCTGTTCAGATCCGCACCACCAAACTGGTTGGTAATCTTGTAGCCCGTGCCGGACACGCTGTACGTCGCATTGTCGTCGCTGTCGACCGTGAACTTATAGACCTTTGCCGCGTCGCCAGGGGCATCCATCGCCGCCGCGCCGTTCGCGGTCAGCGTTGCGGTTTCCGCCTCTTCTGCGCCTTCCGCAGCCGGCGTTTCCTGTGCGATGGGGGCATATCCCTTCGCCGCGAGGATGTTGTTCACCGCGTCGTGTGCATCCAGACCAACGCTCAGGTAGTAGTCACCCGCTTCGAGAATGTAGGTTTTGTTGACATGTTCGTCGTAAACCGTCAATTCCTTGCGGTCAACCGTCACGGAGACGGTCTCGGATTCACCGGGCTGGAGGACATTCGTCTTGCCGAAGCCGACAAGCTGCACGGATGCCTTCTCAATCGCGTTCGCGCGGTCGAATTCGGTGTACGGCTGCTGACCGTAGACCTGCACGACTTCCTTGCCCGCGACGTTGCCCGTGTTCGTCACCTTCACCAGCACGGTGAAGCTGTCGGTTGCCGCGTCGTAGGTCACGCTTTCCAGCGCCTGTTCAAACGTGGTGTAAGACATGCCATAGCCGAAGGGATACGCGACTTCCTCGCCGTACACCCAGCTGTCGCCCTTGGACGCGAAGATGCCCGCATTGCCGGACGCGTTGCCCTGCTCCATGACCGCATCTTCATAGCGCGTTTCGTAGTACTTGTAGCCGACATAGATGCCTTCGGATTCCACCAGATAGTGAATCGCATAGCGCACCTTCGTCTTGTCGCCCGGCACGCCGTCAATCGTCACGCCGCCGACCGTGCCCGTCTCTTCATCCGCATTGTTATAGACGTAGGAGCCGAAGTTCTGAATCGCCGCGGAGGACAGGGAGGACACGGAGTAGGTGTCCACCAGTCGGCCAGAGGGGTTCACGTCGCCCACCAGAATCTGCGCCACCGCGTTCAGACCGTACTGACCGGGGCCGCCGATCCACAGGCAGGCATCCACGCCGTATTCCGGATTATTCACCCAGTCCATGGCCATGGCGTTGGAGGAGTTAATCAGCACAATCGTCTTGCTGAAGCCCTGCGAAGCCACATACTTGAGCAGCTCGCGCTCGGAATCCTGCAATTCAAAGTACGACGTACCGTCGGTGAATTCGCCGGTGTACAGGTCAGAGCCTTCGCCGCCGGAGCGTCCGATAACGACAATCGCCGCATCCTTGTAGCCGTCCAGATTCACGCCGGAAGATGCCACCGCGTCCGCCGAAACCTCGGCAATGCGGGTCGTCGCCGGGACGTCCGCATATTCGGTGAACATGCCGGGCGTGGAGCGGTTGGTCTTGTCTTCCTTCATCTGCGCAATCTGCGCGCTGTACCAGTCCATCATCGCAGTGTTGACGTTCAGACCCGCCGCTGTGAGCGCGCTGGTCATTGTCGCCGCCTTGCTGCTATCAACCTGCCCGGAACCCGTGCCGCCATAGATGGTATCAACTGCGCCGCGGCCGAAAACGGTCACGCCCAGTCCTTTTTCCATCGGCAGCGCGCCGTTGTTCGTCAGCAGCACAGAGCCTTCGCCCTGAATCTGCTCACACAGCGCCTTCTGCCACGCGGTCAGCGCATCATCGTCACGCGTACCGTCTTCCTTCAGGAAACTGGAGGCGTAATAGGTAGCGTTTTTGCTGGGGTCATCCGTCACCACGCTCGTGGTCACGATGCCCAGTTCCTTGTTGATCATCATGGCGTAAGCAGCCGTGAAGTAACTGCCCACCAGAACAATCGTCAGGAGAACACAGGAGATGGATGTCAAGAGTGCCAAGAGTTTTGTGCGTTTCATGGACACCTTTCCCTTTCTATGAGGGCTCAGCGCCCCCTTTGATGTGCGGATTCTATCACAAAAAAACGACACGAAGCGCATTCGTGTCGAAACCGGTTGTTTTTTGTGCGTAAATCGTCATGCGGACTGCTGCGAACGCGGCAGCAGAAGTGAGAGGGTGAACATCTGGTCTTTCGTGTCGATGCTCATATGCCCGTCGTACTTCGCGATAATATAGCGGATGGAGCGCAGTCCGAAGCCGTGGTACTGTGTGTCCTTCTCCGTCTTCGGCAGTCCCTCGTGCATTTCCGGCGGCTTGCTGCAAAAATTCTCGAAGACGATCTGCGTCATGCCCACCACGTCGCTGACGCGGATATTGACGCTGCGGTTTTCGGGCGCTTCCGCCATCACCGCCTGAATCGCGTTGTCCAGCGCATTGCCGAAGATGGAATAGATATCGGACTTTTCAATGGGCGCGAGCAGCGATACATCCAGCATCGTCGTCAGCAGAATGTGATTTGCGCTGCAATACAGGCTCTTTTCAGACAGCACCGAATCCAGCGCCGCATTGCCCGTGTGGAACGTGTACTCATAGCGCTGAATCTCCTGCTCCACCTCGTCAAAAAACGCCGCGTGTTCATCCAGCTGCTGCGTCCGGCGGTAGGTGTCGATGTGATAGCGCAGGTCGTGGCACTTCATGTTGATGCTGTCAATCGTCTTGCCCAGCAGCTGATGCCTGGATTCCTCCCGCGCCAGCAGGCTCTCGATGATTTCCTTCTCGCGGCGCATCTCGTCAGCGTACATGCACTGATAAATCAGCACCATCACCATAATGACCGAGAGAATCGAGAACAGGCGGTCAAGCAGCGAAATATCCGTCGGGAGCGACACGGAACGTACAAACACCGTCAGCAGCGTCACCAGCGTCAGGAACAGCACCTTCCAGTTGCCGAGCTTCAAATCGCCGTTCTCCGGGAAGCGCCGCACAAACATCAGGTAGCACACAGCGTACACCACCACAAACGATGCGCCGGAGAGCAGATAGAACAGCGGATCACGCGGCTTGGCCATCCAGCATGTCGCCAGTCCGCCGACCTTGAACGCCAGATTCTGAATCGCATAAGAGGAAATGCCGATGCAAAGCGCATTCGTCGTCGGAACGTCCATCGTCAGGCACAGCACCAGCAGCGATTCGGCAAAAAACGCCGCCACGCGCACAAAGGGATGCCCCAGCATCGGATGAAACCATCCCAGCACCAAGTAGCACAGCACCACCGGCAGCACGATTTTCAGCGGGCGCAGCCGCGACTTCATCCGCACGACGAACAGCCCCTCCGCCAGCAGAATCTGCATTGCGAAGAACATATGGAATGGAAAATCATTGTTCAGGTAATTCGCCAAATTCGTCAGCATCTTCGTCACCTCACACCGTAATAGCGGTTGACCGCATTCAGAAAGTCCCTGCGCATCGCGCGCGACAGCGGAATCGCCTCGCCGTGAACCGTCACGTCGTTCTTTCCGACCATCGTCACGAAGCCCAGATTGACGATATAGGAATGCGAGCTTCGGCTGAATTCCGCGCCCAACTGCTCCTCCGCCTCCTGCAGGGACGAGCGGACGGGGAATTCGCCCTGCGCCGTATGATAAATGACATGGTGATTGCTGCCCTCGGCATAGTAAATCTCGTTTTTCTCCAAGAACAGGATGTTGTCTTTCGTTTTCAGGCAGATTTTCGACTGCCGGTACTCCACCCGCTTGAACGCCTTGTTCAGCTTCACAGTCAGCCCCGGCAGCGTCACCGGCTTGACCAGAAAGCCGATGGCGTCCACCTCATAGCCGCGGATGGCGCACTGGCTGAGACGCGTGGTGAAAATCAGGA
>ERZ1035006.2046-NODE-2046-length-12085-cov-35.945470_pt1 | contig 12085 bp, 5 predicted proteins | sample MGYA00520694_ERZ1035006 | MGnify/ENA primary metagenome ERZ1035006 (study PRJEB33766, sample SAMN09781746) | gut metagenome | biome: gut microbiome | host: Homo sapiens | place: Madagascar | study: EMG produced TPA metagenomics assembly of the PRJNA485056 data...
TACTTCAGAAAAATCTTGCAATGAATTGCATACCTTCTGACGTATTCAAGATGGATCAAAACGATTATATCCATTTCTTGGAAGTCCGCCGCTTATTAATGGCAAATAAAATTAGAAAGTATTACGAAAGTTTGTAATTGAGAAAACAATGAGAATAAGTGAAGAAGGTCTTAGACGACGTATTGGTTCCGACAAGCTCATAGGCTGCTACACCCAAAAAGATAATGGGTATACATGTTTTAGGGATATTCGTGGTGAAGAGGGTGATATGGTAAAAAATCCCCATACTTCCCAATATGATCTTGAAATAGAATATAATGATTCTAACCTAGAAGTTGGAACATTCTATTCTTTTTCTTGGCATTTGATGGATGAAGACTCGATGTTAATTGAAATAGTTGGACAGCCAGAAAAAGTAAAGAATGTAGAATTCCTTACTAAACGCTTTAATGCCAAATTGCGCCTAAGTGGTAGCAATTTGGAAGAGGCTAATAACTTTCAAAAGACGGTCTTCAATGAAGTGACGGGAGCACAGCATACATATATATATGAGCTATTGCAAAATGCCAACGACTATCCTTTCAATAATGAGCAGGTAACAGTCAAGTTTATACTTACTGAACATTACTTGTTATTCATGCACAGCGGAGCTTGTTTCAATCTCCGCAATATTGTTGGTATTAGCAGCATAAATCAAGGAGAGAAAAAAGCGAATACCAAGACTATTGGCTATAAAGGTATTGGTTTTAAAACTGTATTCGTTAATAATGAGTATGTATTTCTCAAATCAGGAGATTGGAGCTTACGCTTTGACAAGAAATACTCCGAGGAACAATTCTATGGTGATTGTCCATGGGCTCTTATGCCTATTCCGACAGATCCTTCTGAGCTGGATGAGGAAGTACGAAATATAATTACGAAATATAACATGCGCGTTCAATTTGCTTTAAAGCATAAGTCTGATGCAAGCAAGAATATTGAACAGCTTGATAAAGTGTTTAACGACAATCAGATACTTCTCTTTATCCCGAATGTTTATCAAGTAGAGGTTATCGTTGACAACAAAGTTAGACACCTCGTCGAAAAGGATGCAACAAAATGGATTGTTACAGACTATACATATTCGGTTCCAAAAGACCTGAAAGAATGGGTCAAAGATAACATAAATTCGGGTGACAAAATTCCAGAAAAATTTCAAAATATCAATAATGTTCGAATTTCATTCGCAGTAGGTCGTGATGGCAACCGAATTATTCCTGTAGACAATGCAAGAGTATATAACTATCTTCCTACCGAATTGAAATTGGGATTTAATTTCTTGTTCAACGCCGATTTCGTACCTAATGGATCACGAAGTGGATTGCATGATGTAACATGGAATGACCGAATTATGGAACAATGCGGATGTCTGTTTGCAGATTGGTGGGTTTCTTTACTCCAAGAGGAAAATAAATACGATATGAACACCGTATTTGACATTCTTCCTCAGTTAGAGAGTCAAGATAAGTATGCTAAGTTATTCTTGAACGGCTTCTACAAAAGAATTGTAGAAATTCCTTGTATTCCAACTTTACGAGATGGTTATTATCATCTTGTGAAGCTGGAAGATGCCCTGTATGACAAGATTGGATTCATTGCATGTAAAAAACCTATACTTACCGACGAAGAATTGTATGACTTCTCTGATACAACTGGCTGTCTCCCACATCCTGAAGTAAGATGTAATGAGAAGCTGAATAGTTTGCTGAATCATTTTGATTGCAGTATTTCATTTAGTGATAGCGATTTATCTCAATTATGCTTTGAAACAGACTTTCTTGACTGGTTGACTAAAGATGAACATGATTACCATTTTCTTGGGTTCCTCCTTGAAAGCGGCTATATCATGAACTATTGGAACTACAAGATATTCTTGACTGAGGACAGAGAAATTGATAAGGCTGATAGAATTTATTATGACATAGATAACTTTGCTAAAGACATTTCTTTCCTTTCGAATGATTTGCCTAGACTCAATGTGAGACTACGTAATCTATTGTCAACCAACTATGATAATTGGGAGAGTAATAAAGGACACTTTAAGGCGTTCAATGACTACATTTTCGTAAAAAATATCTTTGACAATTTCGCGAAGTATGAAAAAATGTTTTCCGTAAAAGAGAATAGTATCCATTTCATACATTTTCTTTCTGTAACAGGTAGTATAACTCCAGTTCCACAGAATTATCCGTTCTTTGTAGAGAATGGCTGTAAAGTTTCTGTAAATCAAAATGTTTATCAAAAGAATGAAGTCGGCAGTGAACTGTCGGCACATGCTTGGATAGAAAAAGACTGGCTTTTTTTTCTTCATAAAGATTACTTCGTACAAGATGAAGAGAAAGTATGTCATTACCTTTCGTCAAAATGCGGTATTAAAGCACTAACTACAGGTGATTGTTATCGTTTATTCATAGCAAATGATGCCAAAGTTCCTGTAATTGCAACAAAGATTAAAGAGAAATCTGCCAGTATAGACTTCTACCACTATCTGCTTAGAATCCAAGATGCAGTCAATAATATGACATCTTCAATGCGCCAGAACTATTGTATTCTTACAACCGATGGCAGCACAGAGTTTTGGTCACCAATCACGAGAACTATTTTCTGGCAAGAAGACGAATGGGCTAAAATGAGTAATACTGTTTGGATGCCTAAAGAATGTTGTCTAGCAATAGATAATTGTTATTTTGAGGGGTTGACAGAGGAGAAGGATGCACAGCTGAGGACATTGTTTAGTACAAAACAAATCGTTCAGAAGTTCAGTGTATCAGGTCTGTACCAATCGCTGCGTACCCGTCTTGATGACGTATTTGCTATGATTACAACAAAGGAAATAAGTAAGGAATTCCTTAACTTTCTTTTCAAACATCAGACAGAAATATTTAAAAATGGTCAGATTGATAGTGTATTTAAGAAAACTCCGATTCTATGTAAAGATAGTGATGAGCTATCTGCTATCGAGAATTATGGAGGAAATGTCTATCTTCCGAACCCAGACGCACTTAGTCTCTACAATCAACCATGGTTTAATCGTACAACCATGACTTTGTGTGATGACTTTTATGAAGACCTATTTGATGGTACTGAGCGTTGCCAGTTCTTCGAGAAGTTTGGGATGAAAATCTTTGAAAAGATTCACTATCTTCGCGCTCATTTGCTTATTCATCTTGAACGAATCGAGAAAAAACTTGAAAACAGGGAAAATAACATCGCATTCCATCGTTATATTGCCAATGTTCATGATGAATTATCAGACAAGGATTTAGAGAATGTAAAAGATATGCCGATTTACATTTCATCTCCAAAGGAGAAAGGTGGTGTAATTGCAGAAAAATCTGAAAATCATTATCTTCCATCCCAACTTCTGTCTGATATAATCTCAAAAGATCTGGTTCCTATTTCTATTTTGGATTCGATTCATCCTGACTATATTACAAACGAGAAAGATAAGTCATATTTCATTGATAAACTCAAAAATGCAGAAATCGATGAAGAAGGTTTCTTTGACTATATTGTTAAGGCTGGAGTTGAACCAGAAGTGACCCCATATCTTAAAAATGCAGAACGTAATGTTATTTTTTGGAGATGGGTATGTGATAGTAAAGTTAGTAAAGAAAACAAAGCAAAGCTAAATATTCTGCCAATGCTTTTCAGATATGATAAAAGCATCACAGATAGCTTTGAAATTCCGTCAAAGCTATTTATATCAGATTTATATTCTGGTATAGATGGGCTAGAAGTGTTCATTAGTGAGAATGTAGATAGTCCAAAGTTCGTCTCACCTAAATATAAGGAAGATGGTGTTGAAAGAGATTGGATTGCATTGTTCAAGACTTTGAAAGTTACAATTGACTATAAGGATATTGTATTCAAAAATGTGATTCCTAATCTTGAAAAATATAATGACACAAACATTGTAGGTATATTGGCAAAATATGCTGATACTATAAAGCAAAAGCTCTCTGAAGGAGATGAAAATATAAAAAAATGTTTAAACGATCTCCATATAAAGTGCATTGATGGCATATTCAGAACTCCAAAAGATGTTGTCGTATCAGGCAAATTCTATGATGTTGATATAAATCCATTTCCTGACGTTGAAATCAATCAACTCGTTACAGAGGAGTATATCACTTGTACAGAAGATGACATTCACAGACGTAATGTCATCAAGCTCATTGTGTCCATTGCTGATAATTATGAAGTTAAGGCAGAGAATGCAACTCAACTGCGAAATCTGAAGTTAAGCTATTTTGCAAAGCATCAAGATTACTATGCTCAATCAGAGGCACATTATCGAATTATTGGAGAGTTAGCAAAAGCTTATAATGCTGATATAGTTGGTATTTCTGAGATTATACGAAACTTAGGACCAATAAAACTGTATACTACCAAGGGTAAATTCATTAATAGCTGCGGTCAATATCTTAGCACTGTATATATACCAAACTGCCAGTATATGGCAAATGGTATCACTGATTTGGACTTTGTTAGCGAAAAATATGAAGAATATTGTCCAAATAAACTTAAAAACATGTTTGTGCACTGCTTAGATGTTTGTGATGGTTTCCGCGTACATAATTTAAAACAACTCCAGAATGAGAAATTTGCTTATTATTTTTGGGGTAATTATGCCAAAGACAAAGAAAGATTCTTAAAGGAAATCATAACTGATGAAAATTTGAGAAACATTGCTTGTATTCCTACGCTCAAAGGTATGAAGAAACCTATGGAGGTCTATGATTACAGGAACTCTCAACTTCAAAAAATTGTACTCAAATTACAGGATGGAAAGGACAAGTTACCTGCTGTTGAATTACCAAATTGGGTGGATAAAATTGGTCTCAGAGGGCGACTTTATATCCTCGATTGTTTAGAGTATATGAGCCTTGATATAGCCGATTACCGACGTGAAGTTATCAAATGGTTTATCGACACTAAGGAGGAAACTTTACAGCGTCATAAAAATGCCATTGACAGATACAGAGAATCTGCAAATTGGTTTAACGGTGCCAAGAATTGGGTTCCATTGAGTTCGCTTGTGGCATTGGAATGGGGAAATGAAACCTTATATGGAAATTTCGGTGGCAATGCTTATGTCTGTCACCCAAAGTATTATATGCCAGAATCCAAAGATGACTATGTAAAATTGTTTAAGATTCTTGGTGTAAAAATTCTATCAAACAGTGATTTTACTAAGCAGAAGGCTGGTGTGTGTCAGAAAGATACAGCAGCTATAAGAGAAATCTCAAAACGACTATTATATCTTGCATACAAAACTGGTAAGGATAATTGGGAAGATATATACGCTGGTTATAAAGAGAAACTAGATAATGCAGATATTTCCAAGTGCGAGAGTATTATTTATTCTTATGATGAGCATATCGTCACTGATTTGGAAATATATAGCGAAGAACCAACAGCACTATGGTACGTTGATTCTTGGCGAGGTTCAATGTTCATAGAGGTTCTTGACTGGATCATTAAAAAGATTGAAGTCAAGGGAACATTTGACCAAAACTTTTTACGAAAATTATTCCTGCGTCCATTTGTGGATTTCATCAAGCAGCAAGAAGGTGGCTCTCTTCCAACAGCCTTGCTTGCATATTTGGATGAAAATGAAAGAGCAGGTATTGATATTGATGAAAATGTCAATGCAAAAGAGTTCTCTGAAGACGTGACTGATGTCAATAGCTTGCCAGAAGATGTAAAGCTTCAAGCTGGAATTGGTATGGAACAACGACTGAATCAGTCCAATCTGGAATCAGAAGAAACGGCAGAAACTGATCTTGACACTTCTTACACGCAACCCGTTGATGATGGACGACCTACTACAGAAAGAAAGCGAAGAAGTGACTTACATGGCACACATCAAAGACGTGAACTCTCAACACATGAAAGAGTCACAGATGAGCCACATCCTTCCAGCTCCTATTCTAGTGATTCTGATAGAAAGGTACCCCAAGCAGAAGAACGAAAGTCGTTTACAGATCGTCTGAAGAAGAAGTGGAATGAGTTGAAAAATGCTCCCGTACAAAAGCCACATAGTACAAAACATACTGAGAATGTTGATATTTTCAAGTCGCCTAGTAGCTCATCTTTTACAGAAAGTAAAGAGGAGTTTTTTGATGAAGACATCAATACTGTTCAATACGCTCAAAATGCAAGTATTATGTCAGATGGAAATCCATCGCATGACCATAGCAACCGAGACAACTTTAACAATAAGCAGAAGGCTGCACAAGAAGAGCTTGATAAAGCAAAGGATCAGACAGACCTTAACGATGCGATAATCCAAACAAAAAAATATACATTCCTTTGGTTTAAATATCTCATGGAACAGCTCTATAATCAGAAGGACGAAACAGTTCCTAATAGAAGCGTTCAAATAGACTTCAAAGAAGCAACAGTTCTGAATGATGATACTATTACAATACTCAAACCAAATAAGGTCATTCCAAAATGGATTGAACATGCAGATGACATTACATTGCATATTTTAAAAGGTGATAATTGTGAGAATATTAATGTAAATCTGCAATGCTTTACAGATGATGCTATATGGGTGTTATACGAAAATGCATCGGAATTAGAGACAAAACTCAATGAGGCTGAAAAGGTTCGTTTAGTTGCTAATGGCAGCTACGCAAATCATATAGATTCATTGACAAAGCAGTTTGTAAAACTAGATTTGCCAGATGACTATAGTCTTCGTGATAATATTCCAGACTGTATAAAGTACATCTATGGTCCTCCTGGTACAGGAAAGACCACAAGGCTTGTCGGTAAAATACAAGATATTATCCAGAGCTGTGAGACAGATTTGGATATACTTGTTCTTACACCAACTAATAAAGCGGCAGATGTGATTGCTTCTAGATTATCTGATAATGACGTATGCACACAATATACATATAGATTTGGTGTTACCGAGAGTCTAGAATTCTTGGAAACAAACAACGTCTATACGAGAAATGATGGGTTTATAGATAATAATGGGCATCATGTCGTTATAACTACAGCGGCACGATACGCATACGACTATTTGATGCCTAATGAAGAGATAATCTGCGATCATCATTGGGATTATGTTGTTGTTGATGAAGCGTCAATGATAGACATTGTAACTATGGCGTTTATTCTCTTTAAGAGTCAGGATTGTCAGTTTATCATTTCGGGAGATCCAAAGCAGATACAGCCAGTAAGACAGAATGAAGTCCAGCCAGAAAATATTTACCAGATGGTGGGGTTGAACAGCTTTGCTGCTGCTCAGAAGAATTCAAACGTAGAGTGTCTAAACACTCAATACCGCTCTATCCCTACCATAGGTGATTTGGTAAGCAAGTTCAGCTACAATGGCATTGTAAAACCATATAGAACTCTGAGCTCTCAGAAGCCATTAGACCTTGGATTCAAGATTTCAAGCATAAACTTTGTTGGTTTTAAGACTGAGCTTTTTGATAATCTATATGGGCTTGATGCCATAGATGGTTCGGCATTCCACTTGCATTCTGCTATATTTAGCTATGAATATGCAAGTTATATCGCCAGAAAGATAAAAGAATCCAATCCTTCTGAGCCTTATTCAATTGGCATTGTATGTCCATATAAGAAACAGGCAGATAGTATCAAGCAGATGATTGAGATGAGAGATATTTCAAATGACTCATGCAAAGTTTACTGTGGTACGGTTCATAGCTTCCAGGGTGATGAATGCGATATTATGATTATTATCCTTAATCCTCCTATAAATGTAGGGCTTCACTCTCATGTCAATAACCAAAACATTATAAATGTAGCGGTTAGTCGTGCAAAGGATTATATATTCTTTCTGGTACCTGATTGCAGAACACAAGGCTTCCCAACAAGAGAGGTCTTAGGTAAAATGTCTGGTGATAATAAGAATGTCTTGTTCTGTAATAAAATCGAAAAGGTAATGTTTGGACAAGAGGATTATATTCTTCAGCACACAAATGTAAGTTGTCATATGCCAGTCAATGTCTACTATGAGCCATCTGCATTATATGAGGTAAAAAAGGATGATCATGCAGTTGATATACAAATTAATGATGAATTTAGATAAGTGAATGTTGGTTAGACAGACTTATCTATATTGTAAATTTATAGAAGTTGGGAGATAGTTTCTCCCAACTTTTTTTGCTTATAAATGAATTATTTTATATGATGCAGATAGACTGCATAATTAATTCATACCTTTGCACCAGAAGTTGAACTTTAATAGAAAAAGGTATGGGACTATTCGATTTTTTATTTTCAAGCGGCGTTTCAAACAGCCAAAAGAAAGCGCATCGCAATGCTGGTAATAATACATCCTCAGACCATGAAAATTATACTCGTGGCTATGAAGATGGTTATGATGACTGTTGGAGCGACCATGATTGTTCTTACGATGACTATCACGATAGTGGTTTTTGCGATCGTGATGAGTATGAAGGCATCGAGAATGATGATTGCTATGACGATAATTGCGGCTGGCAGTCACCTTCTGAAAATAGATTTTTCACATTATATTATAAGGTTATGAAGAAAATAGCAATTCTTTTAGCAGCTACAATGGCTTTAGCCATCAATAGCAATGCGCAAAGTATGCAATCTGGCTATAAAGGCCATGTTGACGCAGGTTATTCTGTTGGTATAGGAGACTATGACTTTGGCCGTTTCGAAGTCAACACAACACATGGCTATCAAGTGAATCCTTATATTTTCCTTGGTGCTGGTACTGGCTTGCATTTTATGTCATCTTACAAAACAGGTGATATGGAAATACCACTCGATGTAAGAGATAGCAAAGTGGATATTCCGGTTTTCGCAAACTTCCGCAGTAATTTCACAAAAGGTAAGATTTCACCTTTCTTTGACATCAAAGGAGGTACGTTTGTTACCAATAACGGTGGTCTTTACGTGGTGGCTTCATTGGGTGTAAGATATGCTCTGAATAGCAAACAGGGACTTAGCTTGTCTGTAGGATATGCCGCAGAGAAACTTGAATTTGAAACGTTTGAACGTTTCAATGGCAGATATGATATGAGTTATACTCGCAAGCCTGCTACATATGACACAGAGTCAGTTAGCGTCAAACTTGGATTTGATTTTTAAAAGAATAATGTTTATCAAAACAATATGGAAAAATGAAAAAGTTTATTTTAGTTGCACTTGCTGCATTGTTTGTATGCAGTGCTGTCGATGCTCAAATTCTTCGAGCAGAAGAGTTGGAAAAGTACGCAAAAGAAAAGTATGGAGAGAAATGGGTTGATGCAGCAACCAATCTCGGTACCCAGTTGACATTGGATAAGAACAATGCCATCACCTATACTCAGGTTATCCCTGCTGAAGGCAAGACCAAAGATCAGCTTTATGTGTTGCTTAACTATTGGTTCACCGCAACTTTCAATGATGCGAACTCCGTCATCAAATTGAATGACAAAGAATTGGGAACAATCATCGCACAGGGTTTTGTAGAGAGTATTGCACAACATGCTGGTGGTACTAACGCTTACAACGTTAATTTACGCCCTGTTATCAAATGTGATATAAAGGACAATAAGGTTCGTGTTACCTACACAGTACCATTCTATTCTGTCAATGTTGCCGTTGGTGGCGGTTGGATGGGGGCAATGGGAGGCACTATCCCTACCCGTTCTGATCAGAATTGGCCACTTGATAAATGGTATCCTTTTGCCAAGAAGGACTCTCACAAGAAGACTTCCTGCAAAGCACTTGTCATGGCTCATGCCTACTCTAATGTTGTAATGGACAAGATTGAGGAGTGCATCAAGAATGGCTTCTCTGGTAATGAAAACGACAATTGGTAAATTCAAAATAACAAGAACATTATGAAAAAGTATTTATTTTTCCTTCTTACCCTCGTGGTAGCATCTTTTGCATTCATATCATGCAGCAGTGATGACGATTCAGACAATGGAGACTATGATAAGTCTATGATTGTAGGAACCTGGGAGATGACTGCTGTAAAGACATCTGAGTCTGGCACATATGTTGACTGGCCTTTCAGAAAGACTTACGCCACATTCAATGCTGACGGTTCTTATTACGGCTCAGGATATTTCGGAACTGGTCGAGGAACATGGTCTTTGAAAGGAAACACACTAAACACATATGTTGAGGGTGAACTATTTGCTTCTTATACCATCATTACTGCGACATCTACAGTTTCAGAGATGAAAATGTCTATAGGTGACGAAGCTATTTGGGTAAAATGCAAGAAGCAATGATGCTAATCAAGCACTACTTTGTAATGCTTTGAACATACTTCAGAAGGATGACAGGGTCAAACACCTTGCCACCCTTTTTTGGTTATTCCGCTTTTCTCGTTGGTAAGTAGCAGAAATAGACAATAGAAAGAAGCTTAGTTCCGTTATATATTTAAAATCACGACAAATTAAATATATACAAGATGGAACCAAGCTTCTTATATCATAGTTTCGGCATAAGCCGCAGTTATCAGTATCATGCAACCGAGTACAAAGATAATGCAATTATTTTAAAACTCAAAAGTTTTTCTCTTAAAAAAGTGAAATGTCCCCATTGTGGTGGTTACCACATCATCAAGTATGGTGTCATTCACCTTAAACTTCATAATCTCCCGATAGGCAAGAAGACATTCTTGTCCCTTACAATTCAACGCTACCTTTGCAAGGACTGTAAAAAGGTATTTCAGGCAGACATATCTTTCACCCATGGGAATGTCAGCTATACTTACCGTTTCTCTCGCTATATCATAGACCTCTTTAGACTTGGAGCTACCATATCCGACATAGCCAAGCATCTGGGGGTTGGATGGGATATGATAAAAGACATCCACAAGAAATACCTGAAAAGAAAATATGCAAATCCAGACATCTCAAAGGTGAAGCGTATAGGCATAGATGAGTTTGCCGTCCGAAAGGGACATGTGTACAAGACCATTGTCGTGGATCTTGACACTGGGCGTATCATATATGTAGGTGATGGTAGAGGAAGCTCCTCTCTCACAGACTTTTGGAAACGATTAAAGAGAAGGGGTGTTCAATTAGAACTTGTCACTTCTGATATGTCGGCTGCTTACATTTTGGCTGTAAAAGAGAATGCATCCGAGGCAATCCACGTATATGATAAATTTCACGTAGTACAACTTGTAAACGAAGCTGTTGACTAGGTTCGTCGAAGCGTATGGAACCAAGAGACTGATTTGGAAAAACGTAAACTCATCAAGGGTACACGATGGATGTTGCTGTCCAAAAAACTAGATAAATATGATGAAGCTGCAAGGAATCGTTTTGAGAACATATTACAAACAAATGAACCTTTATTCAAAGCATATTATCTGAAAGAGGACCTATGCCAAATCTGGATGCAGAAAAACAAGCAAGCAGGAGAAGAACAGCTGAAGTACTGGTGCAAAAGGGCACAAGAAAGCAAGCTAACTGCAATGGTAAAGGCTGCAAATTCCCTATTGGCCAAACGCACGGGCATACTGGCATGGTATGATTGCAAGGTAACCAATGCGATTTTGGAGGGTACGAACAATAAAGTAAAAGTCATCAAAAGGAAAGGCTATGGCTACAGAGATGACGAGTACTTCAATCTACTAATCTTGGGAATGCATGATGAGACTGTACGGAAGGAGTGAATATATGGTCTTACCAACGAGAAAAGCGGAAGAACCAAAAATGTGCCTCAGAAGGCATTTTTCATCCCTCAGAAGGGCAAAATTAGAGAGGTAAAAAGCAGATTTGTAAGGGCGAAATTGATTATTTTGAGCAATTATATTGACATATTTGCAAGAAAAGCAGAACATAAACAAGATAAATGTGAAGTAAAACACAACTAAAGGGAGTTTTCAAAAATACAAAAAGAAATATTTCCAGATGCATATAGCACACCTATTTCTTTAATTATCAATACTTTAAACATCAATAGAAGTTTTTAAAAAAAATAATCGAGAATCAATATCGGGTCAAATCGGGTCAAGGTCAAATCGGGTCATTTTGAAAATGAAATGTCATTTTCAGCCATAGTATAATAT
>ERZ1035006.2047-NODE-2047-length-12084-cov-6.165849_pt1 | contig 12084 bp, 10 predicted proteins | sample MGYA00520694_ERZ1035006 | MGnify/ENA primary metagenome ERZ1035006 (study PRJEB33766, sample SAMN09781746) | gut metagenome | biome: gut microbiome | host: Homo sapiens | place: Madagascar | study: EMG produced TPA metagenomics assembly of the PRJNA485056 data...
CGCACTGGGAGTGCGTGGTCACTCGCGAGGGCGAGCTTCTGGCAAGCAAGCCTGTCTTGAACAGGGAAAACGCCATCGACGGGCTCTATGCGCAGTACCCGGGCGCGCTGGTCGTCGTCGACCAGGTCCGCAACATCGGGTCGCTGGCGCTTTCGCGCGCCAGGCTCGCCGGGATGCCGCGACAGGGGCATGCCGCACGGCAAGGCCGTGAAGGCCGTGGCGAGGAAGCGGCCCAAGGTGATCTGCGCGGTCATGAGGGACAAGGCTCCGTGCGCAGCCTAACGGCCGGCGGGGGCCGCAGGCCCAGCCAGGCCTGCATCAGTGCTGCCGAAAACGCCCATCGGAAGGACGAGTCCCTCTTGACAGAACCATAGGAACACCCCCGCACTCATCTACTAGCATTCATTTCGGTCCAAGGTAAGTCGCCGACAATGATAGGCAACGTTGATGGGCGTCAAGGCCCTCCGCGTTGCTTCTAGGCGCAGGGGGCCCGAACCTAGGCAAGACCGCAACCGCTCACCCGCGGGCCGTCCCAAAGAGACCAACCCCTGCACAACGGTGGGATCCTCGCCAAAGAAAAGCCTTCGCTTCGATGCACCAGAAAGATCACCTTCGCAACAACCTTCGGGGAACCGCGGTTGTTACTCGCCCTATTCTGTACGAACGGCTTCCCAGAAACTCCGTTCTAGCCTGCTCATAGCCACTAACAAAGCCCTTCTCCCTTGCCTCCTCGGAAGTTCTCGACAATGTCTCCCTGTCAGAAACCCTAAGTTGAACGGTTTGACGGAAAAGAAGTTCGGCACAGGGGTCCAGGGAATCAAGCACGCAAAGCCGACCCGTTTCGCCTAGCGCGGAAAAGTAGTCCGCTGCCGCCGAAAACCACGAGTCGATAACCGCGAAGAACGCAGCCCTTTGTTCACGGGTGATGCTTTCCATCCCAGAAAGGCCCAAAGCCTGTTCGCCGCTTCTGAAATAGCCAATGACGTTTTCGGGGCGAGCCGGCTTGGTCATAATCGAGTCGGATCGAATCCGGCGATTGTACAGAGCCCTATCCAAATAGGAGACCCTATCCGCGCAAAGAAGACAGCTCAATGTGAACAGGTTGTCTTCATGAATGATGCCTTCATAGAACTTAAGGCCATGCTTTTCAAGGAATCGGTACGACGTCATCTGCATTGTAGGGATAGGATAGAAATCGCCTTCCCGGACGGTCTCCTCCATATACTGAGGACCCGTATACACGCCCTGGTATACGCCGTTCCTTCTGTAATACGTGGAATAGTGCGCAAATTTTTCTTTTAGATCATCGCTTTCGTAGAACACATTCCCTGTAAAAAACAGCTTATCAAGGTCGTTTGCCGTCATTTCGTGGCAGGCGGTTTCAATGGAATCAGCTGGAAGAGTATCGTCGGAGTCCAAGAACATCACGTAGCCATCAAAATCGGGGCGCATTTCCGCAATCCACGCTAACGCATGGTTTCTAGCCGACGACAGCTCAGCGTTATCTTGGGTTAAAAGCACTTTTGAGAAGCCTTCGATGGGCGTTGCCTCAATAATCTCGGCCGAATCGTCCGTTGAGCCATCGTTGACGAAAATGATTTGCTTTTCACCTTTATAGGTTTGGGAAGAAAGTGACTCGCAGAGGTCCCCTAGATATGGCGAGGCGTTATACACAGCGCAGATCACTATTACTCCCGCATCAGCCTTTCGATTCAAGGCTCTCCCTCTAATCGCATTTGAACAAATCGCAGGTGTATACCTTTTCGGCGACGTCGGTTAAGTCCCGATCCCAGCGGTTGGCTATAACCAGGTCGCTCGCTTCCTTGAACCGAGCAAGATCGTTTTCAACCGCACTGCCGAAGAACCGATCTTCTTCATACGTGGGGTCGTACACAACAGCCTCCACGCCCTGGACCTTGATGCGCTTCATCACGCCCTGGATGGAGAAAGCGCGGTAGTTGTCAGAGTCCTTCTTCATAGTCAGGCGGTACACGCCCACCTTTGGGTTTTTGATGCCCCGATTGCGCAGCTCGCCCACGCGGGCCAGCACTTCTTCGGCAACAAAGTCCTTGCGGGTGCGGTTTGCTTCAACAATGGCAGAGATAAGATTCTGGGGGACGTCCTGATAATTTGCCAAAAGCTGTTTCGTGTCCTTCGGCAGACAGTAACCGCCGTAGCCGAAGCTTGGGTTGTTGTAATGGTCGCCGATGCGCGGATCCAGGCACACGCCATTAATGATCTTCGCTGCATCAAGCCCGCGCACCCGAGCATAGGTGTCCAGTTCGTTGAAGTAGGCCACGCGCAGCGCCAGGTACGTGTTGGAAAAAGTTTTATTGCTTCGGCTTCAGTTGTGCCGCATAGCAGCGTGGGGATGCCAGTTGCACCATCGGCGTTCTCGCGTTTTTTCTCTTCTGGGGCAGCACCTTCCTGCAGCAGTTCGGCGAATTGCGCAGCAGCGTGCTGGGCTTCTTCGCCCTTCGCCGCGCCAACCACAATGCGGGAAGGATGCAGGTTGTCGTACAGCGCCTTGCCCTCGCGCAGGAACTCAGGAGAGAAGATTATTCGCCGGTCGGCCAGGCGCGCGGAAAGCTTTTCGGTGTAGCCAACGGGAATGGTGGATTTTATTACGATCCAAGCAGTTTCATTTACCACGCGCACAGCGGCAATGGCCGCGCTTCGACGCTAGAAGTGTCAAAGAAGTTCTTTTGCGGGTCGTAGTTTGTGGGAGTGGCGATGATGGCGAAGTCAGCGCCTTCGTAGGCTTCGCGCTCATTGAGTGTAGCCGCGAAATTCAGCTGGCGTTTGCCTTCGGCCCGCTCGCGCAGGAAGCGCTCTATCTCCGCATCGGCAATGGGGCTTTTGCCGTTATTCAGCAGAGCCACCTTTTCCGGCACCACATCCAAAGCACGCACTTCATTGTGCTGCGCCAGCAACATGGCCAACGAAAGGCCCACATATCCCATTCCTGCTACGGCTATACGCATGCTTTGCTCTTTTCTTGGTTGTGTCCATCGTCACTTATCTTGAACAGTACGAATTTATATCCTGAGCTGCCATTTGCATTCTACATATCACTATCCTCCCAAAGCGGGCGTACAGCTACCATTAATCCAAACGAAAGCAGAACGCCCATTACACTCATTGGAGGCAACATGCACAAACCAAAACGCCCGCATTCCGTCATTTCCTTCACCATCGTGCTCATCGGCATCAGTGCATTCTTGATTTTATGTTACTGCTCTTACCTTAATTTCCTCACTTCGGCAATCTCGGAAAGAAGCGCGAATCAAGCGACAACCTACGCAGATACTCTGCTTTTCTGCATCTTGCCACCTTTATTGATCATCGCTACCCCGAGAATGCTTGAGAGGTACAAGCAATTCAGCTCCTCTTGGTATCGCCTATTCCGCTGCGAGACAATGCAGCAGCGCCCCAATAGCAGAACCGCTCTAACGCTCAATACGATAACCTCTTTTATCGAAGCGCTCTGCGCATTTGCCGTCCTTGTTATAACACTTTTGTTTTTGCTCTTTTTCTTGGCTAAAACGGATGACCCACTTGGTGCGTTACTCCTACTTGGATCGATAATGTAACGTGAGATTCTCCAAAAGACCTCAAGGCCGAAGTAGGGGCAAATGGACAAAAAAGCGATTGAAGAAAACCTTGGTACCACTGTCGACAAACTAGCCCGATTAACAGGCACCACGCTACAACGAGGAAGTGCCTGGCATTGCGCTGCCGCCACCCTTCTCAACGAAAAAGGAGCGCCAAAATGGAATGAAAAAATTGCCCTCGAGATATACAGGGGTCTCCTCTCCATCTTCGAAAATCAAGAAAACTATCGAGAAGAAATCCTTAGCAACTTCCTGTCATCTTTTCAAGCATATCGACAAATCATTCCAAGCATCGAGCTGGTCAAAAACAACAGCTTCGAACCGCAAACCAGGGCAAGGCTTCTCCTTGTTCCAACGTACACTGCGCTCGCAGAAAGCTGTTTTTCGAACCTCGCACGATGCATCCTTTTTCCTTTATCTGAAGCAACAGGAAAGCAGTATAACCAGCAAAACAAACTTGGACAGATAGTTAATGCCCTCAAAGCAAACGAGCTAGAGCTGCTGTCAGCCCTTCCCGATGTCGACCTCAGAAATGCAATCAATCACGGAGGAATCAACATCAAAGGAGGAAAGAACGGAAGCTGCAGAATCGATATAACATTTACACGAAACAACAGAAGGCAATTTAAAACCCTCCAGCTTTATTCACTAACTTCCCAAACCCTCGATTTAGCAAGTGGAATAAAGGGGGGCACTTTTCGGCCTTTTGGCGGTCTTCGAACGCATAGGCGCCGAAAAATGGGTTGATGAAATCGGAGATGCCTACGAAAAGGGGCTCTTGATTGGCTTATCGGCTGGATCCCCCACCTTTAGATGCTTTGATGTCTCTACCGCGCAAATGAGCAACCAAATCAACTGTGTATTCGAGACAAGCGAGTCGGAAGAAAACGCAATCCTAAAAGAAGCCGAAAGAATTTTAGCCACCATCAAAAATCATTACCCCGAATTTGAGTTTTACAGCATTTCGTTCAATCACCCACGGCTGATTTCAAATTTCATCCGTGCGACAAAAGACGAAATCGATATTTTTGTAGCAAACGGACAAGTACCGCTAACTCTCATAAAAAGCATCGCCTCAAGAGGAGACATCCTATGGCAAGCGCCCAGCAACGAAGAAATCAACATGGCGGATGCGCTTTTCTATACTTTCCCCGAATTAAGGCAAGATTCGTTGATCATCACTGATGTTAAAGATGTAAGCCTAGAAGATCGAAAAAGGATAAAGGCAAAACTATTTGTTGGCAAAAACCTGACCCGCAATGCAATTATCGACCGCATCAAGGAAGCGCTAGCATGGCTAAAAGACCTCCGCAATCCGCCTTGTGCAACCACCCGAATCAAGCATGGCAGCATGCCCGCCGATTGCGTTCTTGTCGATGTCTACGAAAGAGAGGGCGTTGAAAACCGTTCTTTAGCGGAAAACAACACTAATTTCATTTGCGAAGTGGAAGAATACAGTAACCCCTTGTTTAAATACAGCAAAAATGGATTCACCTCCTATTTATACAAGAATGCTGAGACATTCTCACCGAACCTCGAAATACGATGGAGGGACAGGAAAAATCTAACCGTGGTAAACGGGAACAAGCCAGGAAGAAACGATCCTTGCCCTTGCGGCAGTAGAAAGAAATACAAAAAATGCTGTGGGAGCCCAAACCGAATCTACAACCAGCCAACCTCCCTTTCTGAATGACTCAACGCAATCGGCCGCTTAAACAACTCACGTTTCTAAAACGCACACGCCTCTAACCCTCCAGCACCAAGTGCAGACTCGAGCATCGCTCCAGCGAATGGGTGCCCTCAACAACATAATTCCAGGTTTCGACGTAATCCCCAGCAACACCAATCTCTTCAGCAAGAAAGCGCTTGAACCTTTCAATGTCGTTGACGTACTTCCGGGCAAACTTATGCGCTAGCAGCTCTTTCTCGTCGTTGCCGCATTCGCCGAGCTCGTTGCTTAATGCGTGTTCGAGGTTGCGGGAAAGGAAGAATGTTCTTATGGGCACTGTCCGCTGCTTGCTTGTTAGTTCCTTTATCGAAGAAAGCCGCTTCAAAGCTTCGCTTTTCTTCGCATTGCGCTCGGCAATGGCCGCAGGGTCGCGTGCTAGAATGCGGCCCTCTTCATAATGAAGGCGTCCATCGCTAGACACTTCGATGCAGCTAGAAGGCACGAACGCGCCGTCCGTACCGCATATAACCACTATGCGTTCCAAGTCTTTCCATCCGTAGCCACGGTCCCGCGCCAGGTGTTTCAATATCTCGTTGCGCACGTGCTCCCGTATCTTGGCGGGATCTTGACACGATGTGGTTACATCGCCATGAATCACGTCGAACTTCACGGCAGCATTGCTGAAGATCTTCGTGAAGATGCCACCCAAAGCAGCCTCGTCACTCGGTCCTTCAACAATGAACGATACAACCTTGCGCGTGCTAGCCAGCGAAAGCAAGGTTGATATTCTCGATTTAAAGCATGAAGATGGTCCCGCATTTGGTCTTATCGACCTTGCGGAGCGCTATGCGTTTTCCAATGTCCGCCGAAAGCTTGTAATCAAGGGCGAAGCTGCGCGGGAAGAAATTCCCGAAATTCCTAGGGAGGCTATTCGAGAAGCAATTGCAAAAGCCTTTTGCCATCGTGACTACAATCATGGTTCCGCGGTTGAATTAAACATTTTTCCCGACACTGTTGAAATAGTAAATCCTGGGCTATTTCCAGAGGGCGATAGCCCTGAAAACCACATAGAGGGCAAGGTTGGCGCTGTTTCAGACCCGAGGAATCCGCTTATTGCCAACCTGCTATTCCGCGCTGGTATCATCGAGCAATACGGCAGCGGCATTCCTAGGATCAAACGTTCTTGTGATGCTGCCAATGTGAAATTTGAATATCGGCAGGAAAAGGGGTTCACTCGAATTATTTTCTATCGACCTGGCTCTCAACTTCATTCTGGCAAGACCTCTGATGGTTCGCCACATGGCGCGCCAAGCGATTTCGCTATGCTCATCTTCGAAAAAATGAAAGAAGATGGCGTGATGACAACCAAGCAAGTGATGTCTTATTTTGGAGCAAAAGAGCGAAGATCCCAGCGCGCGTTAAAAGAACTTGGCGATGCGGGCTTGGCTACCTCGCACAGAGAGGGCAGCAAGGTTGTATGGCGACCTTTGCTTAAAGACTGACGGACGGCGACGGGCCGTGACGGACGGCTGGACGAGTTAGCGAAGCGCTGCGGCTTTATTCGATGGCATGGAGATGGCAGGGAAACAATATCTGACGACACCTACGCGACACTGTCGCGACCGTTAGGCGACAGTGTCGCGCAGGTGTCGCACTGGGAATACGGGGGCAGGCGCCGTTTTCCCACTTTTGGCGTGGCGCACAAAAAGCCTCGCTTGCGCAATTCATTCACTACAAGCGAGGCTCTGTCCGTTAAACGAGGGCAGTACGCGTCCCTATTTCCCTGCGGCTTTCAATGCTGCTTTGGGGCCTGCCACCAGCAGGTAGTACAAGCCCTTGCGCAGCGGCGTGGGGTTGTCCGGGAAGAACTGCTCGAAGCGCTTTGGGTGCTCCATCAAATAGCGCAGGTTCGCGTTCTGGTAGTCGCTGAACAGCGAGCGATCATACGCGCCGCCCCTGAACCCGGCGCGCAAGTCCTCATGCATCTTGACCACGAATTCACGACGCTGCTCCGGCGCCAAGCGCGCAAAATTCCACATATAGCTGTCATAACGCAGCCTGAACAGGACTTTCCGCAAATCTTCGCAATCAGGATCGTTCTTGATGAAGCGATCGGCCATGTCGAATTCCTTGCACACGCACATCACCTTTTGCGCGTCGTTCACAGAAGACGCTTCGTTGTCCTGGCGGTAATGCAGGATGGCCTCTTCGGACATAACAACCTTCTGCGCGGTTACCCACACCTTGAACTGGAAGCCCAGGTCCTGGAAGCTTGCGCCCGCCGTTTCAAGAAAACGCACGCCCTTCTCAACCAGCATTTCGCGACGATACAGCGCCGACCAAATAGAAGGAATGCAGTAGAACACCTCGCGAACATCGCGCGGATTAAAGGGGGCATCCGTCATAGGGGACTTGCACACGCTTATAAGCTGGTTGCGTTCCTTGGGCGTGCTCCAGTAGAACCAGTAGTTGGCTTTAGCCACGTCGACAGGAGCATCGGCGCTTGCGCCCTTCACCAGGCCGTACAGCAGCTCCAGCGCATTCGGCTCAAAGAAATCGTCGGGCTCCAGGATGCCAATGTACTCGCCGCGTGCGGTGTCGATGCCCAAGTTCATTGACGCGCCGTAACCGGAATTATCCTTATCAATCAGGCGAAAACGCTGGTCTTTTTCCATGTAGCGCTTGATGATATCTAGCGAACCATCGGTGCTGCCGTCGTTGACGCACAGCGCCTCGAAGTCGGTAAACGTCTGGGCAGCCAGCGAATCAAGCGCCTGCTCCAAGTACTGCTCGGAATTGCAGATGGGCACCAGCACCGAAATAGCAGGCGCAGGCCCTTCGGGCGCAGGGCTGATCTTCGCGCTCGCGCGCGCCGCATTCGCACGCGCCTGCTGCTGAGAAATCTGGTTCTTGCCCTTTTTCTCGGTCTTCGCAGCAGCGTTTCCGCCGGCAGCGCTCTTCGCGTTATTCTTCTTAGCCATTCCCTGCCCCTCTCAGATCAATTAAGTAAAAGTATACCGTTCAAACAAGAAGCAACCACAGGGCATATTTCAGCTGCTGCGAATCGCATCGGGCCACCCACAGGCCCGCGCGTCCACGGGCGCCATACGGCCAGGGCCGGCGCGAATCGCGCTGGACGTCCTCGGGCGCCACGCAGCCACGGGTTTCGCGAATCGCATGGGGCGTTCCGTGTTCGCCGTCGCCACAAGACGCCCTTTCCGCCAAAGGGCCATCACAACTACCAGCTTGAACCACCCAACCACACGCTGTAGTTGGCAAATACCCCACCGATTGGGGCTAGGCACCCAGCGACGCACACGGACATTCGCCGCCCACCTTCTACCCCTGCCCATCGCACCACGAACTTCACAGCAAAGCTTCAACACTTAATTAATTCCTCGCAAACGAGGTGCTTTCCTCGAGCGCATCGCATAGAATCGATCTAATGTAAAACGCGTTCATAAAACAGCGCCAGCAGAGCGCAACACTATTCGCCTCAACGCGTTATTGAAGCCCGCCGCCAACAAGGAGGTTCTTATGAAACTTGGATTCATCGGATGCGGAAATATGGCCAAAGCCATGATCAAGGGAATTATCGCGAGCGGTGCTGTTGCGCCTGGTGAAATCTACGGTTCCAATGCAACGCCAGAACACGCCGCTGCCGTAGCCGAAGAATTCGGCATTAACGCTGGCACCAACAACATCACCGTCGCTGAAAACGCCGACATCCTGTTCCTTTCCGTAAAGCCCTACCAGTACGAGGCCGTTATTGCCGAAATCCGTGGAGCAGCGCGCCCTGAACAGACCGTCGTCACCATCGCCCCCGGCAAGACTATCGCCTGGCTGGAAGAACAGTTCGGCACGCCCGTTCGCATCGTACGCACCGCACCGAACACGCCCGCGCACGTGCTGGCAGGCGTTACCGCCTACTGCCCCAACAGTTTGGCAACCGCCGAAGATGTTGCTGCCGTTCAGAGCCTGTTGACCAGCTTCGGCACCACCGTTGAGCTGGAAGAATCGCAGCTCGACGCCGCAAGCGCCATCGGCGGCAGCTCACCCGCCTACGTATATATGTTCATCGAGGCTTTGGCCGACGCAGGCGTGGCTGAAGGCCTGAAGCGCCCGCAGGCTTACCAGCTTGCTGCTCAGGGCGTACTGGGTGCTGCAAAACTCGTGCTCGAATCCGGCAAGCATCCTGGCCAGCTGAAGGACGAGGTGTGCTCGCCTTCCGGATCCACCATCCGCGGCCTTGAGGTTCTGGAAAAAGGCGCATTCCGCGGCACCGTTATCGATGCACTGCGTACCACCATCGAAAAGGCACGCGCTCTGTAACGCAATCGGGCACAGTTGGGTGCTTCACGGTGCCGATGCGCTGCGGCAAGCAGCGATTGGCGGAATCCAGAGAAAACAATTCGACATCAAGGGCATTAGGGGCAGAGCAGCGGAACTGTTTCTGATTGACGACATCGATTAAGCCCGAAGGGAATATGCATGGTCCCTCTGCGCTGATTCTTCAGAAGGACCATGCCGGCGCACAAATCGAACGTCTCTGACCAAAAAAATAGCCGCACTTGCTTACGCAATCGCTGCGAATCATCACCCCCGCAAACGAGCCCTCGCTGCATGCGCCAGGGCGCACACCGCACCTACGCCCGCCCGCACAACACCGAACAAAGACGAAGCCCCGCGCCAGCGACGACATTTACCCGCCAGAATTCAACGTAAACGTACCTAAAATCCTACATAATTCCTTATCTTTTTAACAATGTACCCAGGGGGGGTACGTTACTATGGGCTTATCCATCCCGGTTCAAAGGACAAATAGAAAGGCAAGGTGGGATCGCATGGCAAAAGCGTCAGCAAAGAATAAAACGCTTTCCGCTGCGGTAGCACTTGCGATGGTTGCTTCGCTGAGCGTTCCTTTCACGGCATATGCCGATGAAGATGCGAACGCTTCGCAAGAGGCAACCCAGCAAGAGGAAACGACAGCGGCAAACGACGAATCCGCAACCAACAACGAAGAAACTGCAACAGTTAAGGCAACCGGCGAAACTGAAGCAGACGCGAAAGGCACAATTGCGCTGCATTCCAACGAATCCGCGCAGGCAGTGGCCGAGGTTGACGGCATGAAGTACGCAAGCATCGCAGCAGCAATCGCGGCTATCGATGCTAAGGGCACCGTTACCCTCCTGGGTGATGCAACAGAGGACGTCACCATCCCTGAAGGCAAGGCCATCACGCTCGACCTAAACGGCAAGAAGCTCACCAACAAGGCAAGTCACACCATCACCAACAATGGAACGCTCACGGTAACGGACTCCATTGGCGGCGGCGTGGTTGACAACATCACCCATGCAAAGGCTGCGCTCTCCAACGCAGTAGGCGCAACGGCCACGCTTGAGGGTGGCACGTTCATGCGCAGCAAGGAAGCCGGCAAGGACGGCAACAACAGTGGCGGCAACAGCTACTACACCATTGAAAACTATGGCTCCATGAGCTTCGGCTCTGGTGCATCGGTGGAAAACGCTGGTCACTTCTCCAGCATGATCCGCAACGGCGGCAAGAACAGCGCTGAAAGTCCCGCTGAAATGACCATCAATGGCGGCACGTTCAGCGGCGGCATCAACACCATCAAGAATGACGATTACGGCAACCTCACCATCAACAATGGCGACTTCGACAACACGTCCCAGTACGTAATCATGAACTGGAGCAAGGCCACCATCAATAACGGCACGTTCAAGACCTCCAGCAAAGCCACCTCTGCTGTTCTGTTCAATTCTTCGTACGGCAACGACCCCGCTGACAGCGGAAGCCTGGTGGTAAACGGCGGCACGTTCACCACCAATTCCGCCGCCCAGCCCGTGCTGACGAACTACTACGACGCCAACAACACGGCAAAGTCCACGGTGATAAACAATGGCATCTTCAACGGGGATTTGGTAAACGAGTCCGCGCATAAGGGCCCGCTTTCCGTTTCCGGTGGCACGTTCACGGATCCGGCAGTCGCAAAGCACCTCAAGGGCGGCAAGGCAGTTTTGTTCAACGACGGCAAATATGCTGTCGGTAACGAGGAAGCCGTGAAGGGCGATGCGACCCATTCCGTAACCAATACCGACGGAACAGTTGTTTACTTCACTGATGCTCAGGCTGCAAACGACTATGCTAAGGGATCGGGCGCTCAGGCTCCTGAGGTTTTGAAGGTTACCGTTACTTTCGATTCCAACCAGGGCACGGCAGTTGACTCTCAGCTTGTTGCCGTTGGTGGCAAAGTGGCAAAGCTGGCAGATCCTACCAAGAAAGGCTATACCTTCTCCGGATGGTTCACTGACGAGGACTGCACCAATGCCTATGACTTCGATGCTGATGTAGACGGCACACAGCCTGAGTTCACTCTGTATGCCGGCTGGAAGGCGGTCCCCGCTACCGTTGAGCCTGGTGCTGGCGACAACGGAGACAACGGTAACAACGGCAACAACTCCTCTGCCAATGCGAACGTAAACGTCAACACCGTTAACAACAACGGCGACAATGCCGCAAGCGAAGCAAAGGTGACTACCGTGAAGACGGGCGATAACCTTGCCCTTATTGGTGGCGCAATTGCCCTGATTGCCGTTGCGTCTGCTGCCGTTGCAGGATTCGCACTGCGTCGCAGGAAGATGAACTAGCTTTTTGCTCACTGCGTTGCACTGACCGTAAGGCAATACGGCGGTAACGCGTACGGCAAAGGGTCGGGCCTGAGGAAATGAACTGCACCCCAAAACTTGGACGGCTTCAATAAAGACTACGCCACTAGGGACT
>ERZ1035006.2052-NODE-2052-length-12067-cov-7.073926_pt1 | contig 12067 bp, 22 predicted proteins | sample MGYA00520694_ERZ1035006 | MGnify/ENA primary metagenome ERZ1035006 (study PRJEB33766, sample SAMN09781746) | gut metagenome | biome: gut microbiome | host: Homo sapiens | place: Madagascar | study: EMG produced TPA metagenomics assembly of the PRJNA485056 data...
GTTCCAGAAGTAAGTTGAACGTTATAATCAATTATGAATATCATATTATTTTCGTATTTTCTAAAAGTTTTAAACCTTTAATTAAATATATTACAATTAATTACCATTTAAAGGATATATATCTTTATAACGTTCAAAGAAACTTCTGATTATTTTTTCAGTAACTTTTAAATCTCTCTGCTTATCACGCTCAATACATACAGATAAAGGAGTATCAAAGAAGTCTTTATATTCTATAGCATGATTTCCATGATCTATAGTTAGTGCACGATAGCAATCTAAAACTTTTTTATTTAAATTGGTATTATCAATAACTATATCATAGCCTCTTTCTAAGGCTTCAATTAAAGCTTCTTTTTGTATGTGTTGTACAATAGGTTCCCTATTAGGAACCCAATATTTACCAAGCATAAGTCGAATATCATCTTGATTGATTCTAACTCTATGTTCTGGGTCTTCGAGAACCCATTGCTTAGCCCAAGTACTTTTACCTGAGGCTGGAAGTCCTCTACAAATAATAAGTTTACTCATCTTCTTCTACATCAATACTTTCTGGTTTACCTTCCAGTTGAATATCATCAAAACATTCATCTGTACTAATTACGTCTCCATCTAGAGCTAATTTGATAGCTTCATCTTCAGATTCTGCATCTACTACATATGTAAGATAACTCCTACCCTTACATTTATATACCATATATAATACTAGCAAAGATTAAAAATAATATTATTAATATAATTGTAAACATACTTACAATTATGCCCTTCTCATAAAAATATGTATCTTTCCAATTTTTATCCCATCCAATATTATTAGCCAATTTAATCATTAGATATTCTTTAAAACTTCTTTTATGAATCTCTTTGTATCATCCACTGCTTGTGCAATAGTTTCTTCATCTAAAGTAACATCTAATCCAAAATCTTCAGATAGCCTATCTATTATGTATTCTTTAAATAATTCAGGAGTTTGCGCACCATCTTCTAGATAATCTGTAAACGCTAACTCTAAACTTTTTTTATAATTAGCTTCATCAATTTCAATTGTTCCCTTTAACTTCATAATTATTCATTTGTTAATGAACCCAATGGTCATTTATATCTATATCTGCACCTAAAAATACATTAGGACAAAATGGTTTAGCCCCTTCTATCATACAATTAATAAGAACTTTACCTACTTCTTCCTTAATAGCTTCAGGTGCCTCCAAATTAAACTCATCATGAACAGGTACACACATCTTAACTTTATCTTGATAATTATGCTTTACTATCCAATTAAATAATTTAATAGAAGATAATTTAAAACACATTGCACCTCTATTCTGAATCCTATAATTAATAGATTGTTTCTCAGAAGCTGATTTACGCTGCATATAGTGTCTTACTTCTTGTACTATTTCACTCTGAGGATGTCTCTCTTTTAAGTTTTGATAATATTCCCAAAATCCAGGCTCTTGCATCTTTTTATGAGTTTCTTGTAGTTCAGTAGCATCATAAATATGTGCTCTATGACCTGTTATAGGATTAAGTAAAATATAGCCATCTCTCATAACTGCAGCTCTACAATAATCTTGATAAGCTTTAATTCCAGGAAAACCTCTCATAAAGTCATCATAAATTTGTTTTGCTTCTTTTACTGGGATACCTTTATTATTAGCTATAGTGTTATAATCACCTCCATAATTTACAGCAAATTCAATTCCTTTAGCTTCTTGCCTAGCATTATGATATTTCTCTTTAATATCCTCAATTTTAGTATCTCTAGGAATAATATTAGGATAACTCATATAAGCAACTAAAGAATGTACATCACCACAGCCATGTTCAAATAGATCTATCATTGCTTTATCTTTAGAGACAGATGCAATAATTCTACTTTCCTGACTCTGATAATCTGCCGATAACCAAGCATATCCTTTTTCAGATGTAAAACATGCTCTAGTTTCTGCATCATGTGGTAAATTCTGCATATTTAATTTCCAAACACCTCCACCAGAACTTACCCTTGCTGTATCAGTACCTATAGAATGGAAATCTACATGTATTCTACCAGTAACAGGATTAATTGCATTAAGCCAGTTTTGACCATAAGTAGAAACGACTTTAGCTGCTTCTTGATATTTAAGAAATATTGGAATAATTGGAAAGTCATTCTTCTGAGGTTTTAAAACATTTGCTTCAATAGACTTCTTCTTTTGTTTAGTCTTTTTATCAAATGTTTCTATATTAATTCCAAGTAGCTCAAATAGAGGTATTACTTGCTTTTGACTACTCCAATTAATAACACATTTAGGTTCTAAATCAAATCCATTAAATAAATCCCCTTGTGTATCTACTCTTGTAAACTGATTTTTAATTACTTTCTTATAGGCATCAACTTTTCCATCTGGAGTATTTAAATCCTCTTGTGGAAATCTTTTATACCCATCTTTAAATAATTTTTTAACAGTTGTCTCATAATCAGCAGAATACTTAGGATAATCTAATTCTGGATACTGTATATCATATCCACTGTGAGGATTTTCTCTATCCCAAGCTACAACCCAAGCATTTAATTCGGAGATAGCCTCATCAAGTTTAGCTTGATCTTTAGCCATCTTAGCTTTCCATTTAGCTACATCTAAATGAACCCCACAATATTTAAAATAAGCTAGAGATTTAACGAATTCACATTCTAACTCTACTGCTAGCTTCATTCCTTGTTTTTCTACTTCAATATCTTGTTTCTCTTTTATATCTTCTATATATGTGACATCCCCTGCTGCATAAATAACAACCTCAGTAGTTAAACCATCATTAACAATTTTACCTCGAACTGTTTTATCAATATGAATATTTAAATAATTCCAAGCAGCTGCTCTTAAACTCTTTTCACGCATTTGAGTAGGGTATCCCAGATATAGAAGTTGCTCTACTATCATGCCATCCCAAATATGCTTAGGATAGATACCTTGAACATATAAAAAGGTTAAATCAAACATTAAATTCCATCCTAGAAATAATCTATCTGATTCTAGGTAGTCTTTAACTATTTGCTTTTCTCTTGGAGTTAAGGTGGTCCAATCAATAACTACTTGATTATCTCTATTACCCAGCTGTATAGTTAATAAAGCCTTAGTATGGCAGTCTAGTCCTTTAGTTTCAGCATCTAATTGACATAGTTTGAGCGGCAAAAGAACAGACATTGCCTGCTCTATTGTCGCTTCTACATATTTGTCAGTTTTAAATAAGTTTTTATTATGACTAACTAAATATATCATTTATAGCTATTTATAAATACGTTATTTAATACTATATCTTCATCGTCTATATTCAGTTTATCTTTGACTGCTTGCTCTACAGCTTCTTTTAATTCATCTTCGTCTATAACTAAATGTCCACTTTCTGAATATTGAGGTAAAGTAATATTTATAAATGTACCAATTTCAACATTAACTTCTACTTCAATATCTCTATCTAATGGCTGGTTATATGGAGCATTAGGATCATTTTCTGCTCCTGCTGGATAATATCCGCTATTCATTAAAATATTTCCTCTAATGGTAACTTATCTGTATCTGATAATGTAAATTCATCTACAAATATATCTTCTGTATAGTCTTCCATTAAATATGACTGTTTAACCATTCAAGTCCACATTCATCTATAGTTTTTTCTGTAATTCTTTCAGATTCTAGAGATATAGCATCTAATTGGTCTCGATACCACATATCATATTGTTCTTCTTCACTATCATCAGAATTTTCATCATAAATAAAGTCATCCAAATAACTAAAAGAGTTAACACAATCTTCCTTTAATTCATTTGCATAATCAACTTCATTCAATGGATCTTCATCTGATTCAAGTACTTCATTAATAGAAGCATCACAAGCAATAGGATATATAGCTCTAACTAACCACCAATTACCAGATATTAATTCTTCTGCTGTCATAATAATTTAATTAAACCACTTCCAAATCGTTTTCGTAATCTTTCTAATGCTTTATCTCTTATTTGTCTAACTCTTTCTCTACCTAATCCGAACAACTCTCCTATTTTAGTTACTTTCATTTGTGGGACTCCAATACCATAACATAATAATAGAATATCATGCTCTCTGAGTGTTAATTTAGATAAATAATTATCCAACTCAGTAGATACCATACGGTCATTTACTTCATTTTCTATATTAATACTCTTGTCTGGAATAACATCTCCTAATTGACTATGTTCTTCGTCTCCACCAATAAAATCATCAAAACTAGCTATTTTATTAAAGAATTGACTTAAATAGTCTATCTGTTTAGTAGGTATATCAGTTAGTTCATGTAATTCGATAGTATTTGGATTTCTACCATTCTTTTTAATGAATTTATTAGTAGCATCTACTATCCGAATTATTAATGCTTGTTGTGATATTGGTAATCTAATCTCTCTAGATTGCCAATAAATAGAAGTGTAAATAGCTTGTTTAATCCACCATATTGCATAAGTAAGAAATTTAACTCCTCTATTAGTATCAAAGTAATCTATAGCTTTAATTAAACCACAATTACCAGCACTAATTAAATCAATTAGAGGAATACCTTTATTTTGAAAAGGTTTAGCTACTTTTACTACAAATCGTAGATTAGCACAAACTACTTTATCTTTAGCTACTTTATCTCCCTTTTGAGCCTTAACTATTAAATCATTAGTAGTTTCAGCATCCAACATCTTGTATTTAGATACATCTCTAAAATATTTACTAATTAAGGTATCACTTCGGTCGATAAAGTTCTTATTCACTTACTTCATTAGCATTTTCAGTAATTTTAGTATCTTTAGTGTTAGAAATATCTTCAGCAGTAGTTTCATTATCTGATTTATTAGAAATTTCAGAATCTGATTTATCTAACCAACCTTCTTGATTATTTAAACCAATTCTAATGGACAGGATACCTTGATAAGCTTCCATAGCTTTAAGTTGAGAAATCAATAGGTCTCTATTTAAATTATCTATAGGTACCTTGTTTACCTTAGTTAGAAGAAAATCTCTTAATTTATTAGTCTTTTCATTGAGTTCCTCAAACTCAGTTACCATTCTGTTAAATGTTTCTTGTTCCATAATATTTGATTATTTAATCCTCTTTATGTGAATCTAAAATGTTAATCTTGCCATTTGCATAATTTATATATGTGGGTTTATATACATGTTGGTAAGCATTATTAAGTATAGATACATTAACTAGTTTTGTAGGAACTATTGACCTTTCACCAATTTCCAAATACTTATCTTTACATGTATGTAAATGCCCGCATACAACCAATTTAGGTTGCTTAAGTTTTATCATAGTAGCTAAACTTTCTCCCCCTGCATGAAGAGGTTCTTTATTCCACTGACTAGGTGGGAGTAAGTCCAAGTCACCTATTTTAGGTGTGTCATGTGTTAACCATATATCTATATCAGATGGTACTTGGCTATATAGTCCTTCCAGATAAGATTCATCATGCATAAATGCCCAATTTCCAAATTTATGACATTGTGGAGAACCATACACTTTAATTTCTTCGTCACCTAATATAAACTCAGCACAATCATTAAGTAGATAAGTTAGCTTAAAATCTGACAGATACTCCAGAGCCTTAGCTACAGGATAATTCTTTTCAAGTTCGCGATCATGATTACCAGCAACCATAAATACCTCTTTACAAGGTAGTTTATTAACCCAAGAAAGAAATGTTTTAAATAACCATACTATAGATGAAGTTCTATTATTTTGAATATCTAATGGTACTATATCTCCGGCTATCAAACATAAGTCGCATTCATCTATCTTTGGTAAAGTACCGTGTAAATCACTTATTGCTGCTATTTTTATCATTTTTCAATACTTCAAAATAACCATTCCAGGTTAAATTATTTTTAATATTTATTATTCGTCCATCTAGTGCTTTCCATTGATGAGCTTTAACTACATAATTAAGAGATTTATCATTGTACAGCATATCTAGCATAGCTTCCCAAGTACCAATGTTTCTTGTAGATGAATCTTCATTTCCCTTAACTACATAGTTGAATATCCACATTATTTGCCACTTTCTAAAGAAAGTAAATACAATATATGGATCCCACTCATGCCTTATATATTCATACTTCCATTTCCATCCTAATGCACTCATTCTAAAATCAAATATTTTATTATATTTGTCTTTAGATATAGGCATTCCAAAGAACCATGTCATTTTCCCACAATAGAAATGTATTATTGGCATATTAAACCACTTTCTACATTTCCACCATATATAAAAAGGATTATGATACTCATTCCATAACTTGGTAAATGGAGCTTTATATTTAAACCATTTAATTATTTTATTCATCTTCTGCATCCATTTCAGGGTCTTTTTGTGACTTATCAAGAAACTTAAAACACTTTAACTTCCAAGCATGACTCAACATATCTTCTTTTTTAATTACTAAACCTTCATGTGGTACCTTATTCTTACAAGAAGGTGAATTGCACTCCATATAGAAATTCTTATCATTAGCTAATTGCTCTAAGAAATTCTGACACCAATGTTGAGATTCCTCAAGATCAGGATATAAGTCTCTAGCATAACCATAATAATACTCAGTTACAGGAATTAAGCCAACTGATTTACAATACTGTTGTACTTCTTTCGCACTAAATTCATGTACTTCACCATCTGTATTAGTTAAAGTAATTCTATAAGGTCTTACTTTAAAATGTTTCTCTGGCTCATATACCAAATTATCTACAATAGCATTAGGCTGCTCACAACCATAATCATATCCTTTTTGAATATATGTACCAGTTGGATTATATCCTACAATTTCAGCATAAATAGTCATACCTTTCTGAAGATATGGGCGCAGATAATCATCAGCATATTTCCAAGTGTCACAACCATAGAAGCCTGATGTTACATTAGGATTATAATACTGATTTTTAATTACATTCTTTGAAGAATATAAATAATCGTAAATATCGAAGTTATTACCTGTAAGCCATTTAGCTAATTTTTCTTTCCAAGTAAGTTCCTTATGACACATTACATACGCTGAGATATGGGAAGTTCCATGTATTTTTTCAGTAATACTAATTAAGTCATCTGGTTGTATTACATTAGGACATTTCTTGATAATAACTGTGTCATAATGAAATCTGAATTGAGAAGGGATGACCTTATCGAGTTCTTTCTTAATCTTACGTGTCTTTTTTGAGCTTCCACCTGGAGTTCCTGGTGTTCTTTTAATGATGAATTTTTTATTAACCCAAAATGTCTTACCTTCATGTTCTACTGCATCAAATTCTGTACCTTCAACAAGTTCTATCTCTTTATTAGTTTCAGTCACTATCCAGTTAGTAAAATCAACAGCAGGCATAATAAATCCCTCTGACAATTCACCTTTTAACTTAACTACTTTGACTTTACCATTATCTTCAAATAGACCAGTTTTTTCTGGATTATTGTTTAATTCTTTATGTCTAAATAAATTATTATATGATAATAAGTTAGGATTAATACAACAAGCTGTAGGGAAATAAATATAAAGCCCTGGTTCAGCATCTATTGATGTAATGATATTAAATCCATCTATAGTAGCACATTTTAAACGAGTAACTTCTGGATTTGAATGGTTTCTAAAAACTCTAATATTAACTACCTTAGCTAGATAGTTTTCATTTGCTTTCTTGCTTTTGATTGGCTTCATTATCAATTAATTCTTGAGAGAATTTAATGTTATCTAACGAAATAATTTCAGATACCCAAGGACATTTATCTAAAATTGCTAATCTAATTGCCTCTTTAACCTTTTCTATTACTTGTTCTTTAGTTAAATTGGCATATTTACTTTTATCTACTTTGATACACCAAGGTAGGGCTGATTCAAACCCTCCTTGATGTATTTTTATAGTAGCATCGAAATTAATAGCATATTCCTTTAATTTAGAAACATACTTAACTTTTGGTTTCTTTTCAATAACTACTGGTGGAACAACTGATTTCTTTCTTGGCATTATGCAAATTCATCATCCGAGGCAGTGGATTTGAAGTACTCACACATAAAATTAGCGTAAACTTGTGACTGTGCTTCACTATAACTATTATCAAAATAGAATTGGAAACAATGGATAAGCTCATGCCAGAATGTATTAGTTATTTGATCTTCTGTTAGCTTTACTATAGTTTTATCCTCTAATTCTATAGTCTTAGCTATAGTTATAGTATTTGTAGCATCACACCAATTTCCATAATTATCATTATCTGTTTTTTCTACTAATTTTACTTTAATAGTATTTCCAGCGCACTTAAACTCACTTGGCAATTCCATCAATAATTTTCATTACTTGTTCAGGAGTCATCTCACATATATCTTCAGAATCTTCTAATAATGCTTTGTCTTCTAGATACTCTAATAAATCATCATATATATCTAAAGTTCCTATTGGCATATGGTCCTTAATTATAGAATATTCTATATCAGAGAGTTCTACTGGTTCAAATTGTAATAGATCCAAACCATATTCTCGACCTTGACATATTTCATATTCCCAGGCTTCATTAGAACCAAATCCCTTTGTAGTAAATGCACTACCTAACTTAAGTTTAGCATACATATAGATGCGATACATATTCTCATCTAACAGTTCATAGAAAGGCATATCAAATTCATCACACCAATCTACACTACTATTAATTAAATAATGTTTCATAATCCAGTTTGTGCTGTATAAAAGTTAATATTTCCAGTTCCTACTATATGAGCTTCCCCGTTTACTTTATCTATGTAGTATTCTACTTCACCATCAAAATCATTGATTATAGTAGCACACCAAGAATGCTCCTTTATCCAAGATTCCCATTTAGGATTATATTCAAGTATCTCATCAAGTAAAAATACTCCTACATAACCTGAATCTGCACAGAAACCTCCTATAGTCTCACCTTCATCAAAAGCAGCTAAATCTTCACGTATACCATCTTTTAAAGTTTGTAGAATATCTTCTAGAAGCTTTTTTGGTTTCTTCTCTGTTTGATAAGTAGTACAACTCCAATCTCCATAAATAGTAGATTTAGAAATATAATTATGAATACCTAATACTTCCATATTTTTCCCATAATCACATTTATCCCAATCATCATATTTAGGAGATTCTTTATAGTAACGATCTAAAGCAGCTTTATAGGCTAACTCTTCTGGGGTAGAGTAATCTTTAAATGCTTTACTACTTACAGATGCAGGAAGTCCAAAATCCTTGGCATTAGGATATTCGATAGGATTCTCCTTGATTATATAACACGGATCTGTAATTACAATAGTTCCTTTAAAGTACATTAGTCTGCAAAATTTAAAGTTGCTCCAATTTGAGCGTTATTTAATGTATCTAAATCATATTTATCAAACCTACCTATAGATTTGCCTTTATGAATTACTTCATACTGTCCTTTACCTGTTAATTTTATTTTCATAATTTTAATTTGGAATAAAATCAGTATAACCGAGAGTATCAATTGGTTGTTCCACTATATCTCTACAATACTCTTGATGAGCTTTTATACGCTCTTTCAGTATTTCTAGAGAGGAATCAACCCAATTAGTTACCCACATCATTTCTTTATTATCATTAATTATATAATAGCCATATTGGGTTGATTTAGCTACTATTTTACCTGAATGATAATCAATACCATCAATTCCTGGTGAATAATACCATATTGTATCTCCTATATCTAACATAATTATTCTAAGTCAAATCTAAATATTCTTAACTTAGGTTGAGTAGGTATACCATCATCTGAATAGTTAAAGAAAGTACATTCAGCTTTGTGTCCTTTGTACTTAGTTTCAAAGTTTTCAACATATTCAGCTTTAATTTCCCTATTACCTACTGGCATAGCTTCAAAAGTACGTCCATCTTCTAATTCACAAGTAAATGTCATATCCTCAGAACCTCTAAGTCCTAATTTATATCCAATTACTTTGAAATCTTCAGACTTATATTGTTTAATCTTTATGAGATTATTACAACGAGAACCTACTTTATAAGGTTTAGAAGGGTCTGTAATTACAGCACCTTCAAATCCTGCAGAAACCCATTCATCGTGAAGTTCCTTCATATTGTCCCAGCCAGATACATATTCATGTCCCAAGAGTCTGATTGGAGCTTCTGATTCATCCTCACTACCTTTATAAATAGGAAAATTATGAGCTTCTGCAAATTTATCCTCTAAGAACTTATAGCGTTCTGAAGCTATCATGTCAATATCTGCAGAGTTATAACAATCATATACCCAGTACTGCAACCAATCGCAATCATAAGCATTCTTCTCCATTCTAGCAGCTCCTGAAAGTTGCTGAAGAGTCTTACCTCTTACAAACAATTCACCATCGAGAATAATAGTAGGATTCTCTTTAAAGAAGGCTACTAGAGCAGGATTAGTACGCAAATGAACTGTACTATAATCATAATGCTCACCTCCCCTACTAGCTGTATGGATGGCTTTACCATCCCAATAAAATAATGCTTTCACACCATCAAGTTTTCTACTAATTAACCATTCCTTATTAAATATCTTAGGATTTGTAACCTTATCAGCTTGTTTAGCTAATTGGGGTTTAATCACACCATACTGATTGGTTTTAACATCTCCAAATATACTTAGAAGTTCATCATCAGTATATTCATTAGGATGTTTATCAATTTCCTTATAGCCTTTATCTAAATATTTTTTAACTTCAGAGTTAAATTGTAAAGTATATTGTTCTTGCCAATTTCTCTTCTGTTTAGTTCTATCTACAATAATTTGAGGTGAGAAGGTTGTTTTTCCTCTCACCTGACCATAACTACGTTGAATTATATAACCGGCTCGTCCATTGTCATCAACTGAATGCCATTCTTCATCACATTCTACAACTGCAAAACGAAATTTACCAGTACTAGCGCGTCCTAAAAGATATTTAATCATTACTTACGAAACTTTTCAACAATATTCCACAAATCATCTACTGTTTCTGTTGGAATCTCTGTACCATCTTCATCATAGGCTTTATTTACCTCATCACCTTCAAACAAAGCAGGTCTTTCATATATCCACCAATTAATCCAATCTATTCCTTCATCATCAAATAGGTTGACGTATGTAAGTTCTGACATTCTGGCAGAAATGTCGCCAATTGGAAGATTAAATAAATCAATACCAAATTCATCCCATCTATCTAATTCCTTATTAAATGCCAATGTTGTATTAATTAATTCTGTGAATTGCTCTTTTGTAATCATAATATCCTAATTAAATAGGTTAATTAAGTTATCTAATTAATTAGTTAATCTATTTAATAGAAAATTCTGGAGTTTATTTAACCCCAGAATGACCATAACCATCTTCCCCTCTCTCTGTTTTTTCTAGTTCAGTAACTGGTTGAAAATCAACCTGCTCTACTTTATAAAGTAAACCTTGACCAACTCTATCACCAGTTACAACTGTAAAGGGTTCAAATCCATTATTCTGTACTATTAAGCCTATATCTCCACGATAATCTGCATCTATAACACCATAAGAATTAGCCATAGTAATGCCATTCTTTAAGCCAATACCACTTCTAGTTACTACTGCAAGCATATAGCCCTCTGGAATACTCATATGTAAACCAGTTGGGATAAGTGCACGACCTCCAGGACATACAATTACTTTATTAATTATCCCGTCTTCATCATAACTAAGAATACAATTCCAAGTAAATTTCTCTTTTACTTTTGATACATCTGCTCTAAAATCAAATCCAGCAGATTTAGATGTTGCATATTCAGGAAGTTCGTTACTAGACTCATTAACTACAGGTACTTTAATCATTACAATAATGGTTTAAAATTTCTTTGATATTATCTATGGTACAGTCATCTGATTCACTATAAAAAGGAATAGTATGAGTATTATCTCTAAATAAAGCAAATGGTGTCATTCTAGCACTATATCCTCCTTTAAGCTTATATGCTTTTTGTTTTTCTTTATAATGCCATTCATTATAAGCATGAAAAACAAGATTAGGATAGTTAGTAACTAAATCAACTA
>ERZ1035006.2054-NODE-2054-length-12049-cov-30.900700_pt1 | contig 12049 bp, 8 predicted proteins | sample MGYA00520694_ERZ1035006 | MGnify/ENA primary metagenome ERZ1035006 (study PRJEB33766, sample SAMN09781746) | gut metagenome | biome: gut microbiome | host: Homo sapiens | place: Madagascar | study: EMG produced TPA metagenomics assembly of the PRJNA485056 data...
AGAATATAGATGAATTTGCCGAGCTGGTATCCGAGTCTCCGCAACTCCTCCGACCAGTCAATTCCGCGTGTCGATTTATATGCCAGGATCTCTGCCATGATATCACCAAAGGTTCCGGCAAGCAAATCCAGATTCGTCACATTCTTTCTCTCACAGGCAGATAATGTCCGCAGAGACTCCCGGATTTTCGCCAGCTTCTCCGGATAGACCTGACCGATCTTGCGCACACGTTTCCGTATAAAACTGCTATAACAAAGTCTGGTGAATTTTCGGTCATCCGCCCAGTCATCGAGACATTTGTAGTAGGTTAGAATGAGATTCATATCTGCAATATACTGTATAACCTCATTCTCCAGATATTTTTTCTTTCCAACCGGATGCACCATGCACGTTGCTTCTTTCATCTGCGTATCCGGCTCATATAAAGCGGTCAGAAGAACCGCGGCAAACGTCGAATCATACGTAAGTGACATCTGTCCCATCGCACCATCCGTATTTCGGAGTGCATGACAGACACCACAATAATACATGCGATACCGTTCATAATCTTTGACTTTCATCTCCGGTTTGTTCACAGTCACATATCCAAACATCGTCCCCACCTCCGATTCCAGCTACAAATATTAACTATTCTTTATAAATCGTGCACTGCATTTTGGACATCGTATCTCAATCTTCCCTTTTCCGCGTGGAATACGAATCTTCTGTTTGCACTCCGGACAACGATATATATGATGTGTCTTCCTCATCGTCATGTGACTTCTTTCTTTTCTGCCCCACATGCGTAATTTATATGTCTTTCCTAAAAACCATGTATTTTCATCTCTGCGTTTGTTTATATTCTTTGAAAATATACGAAAATATGCAAAAATAAACGTCACAAATGCAATCGTACTTAAGCTATTACTTCTAATAAATATATCCATAAATACTAAAATACATGCAATCCACATCATACACATGGAAAGCTGATCGGTTCCATTTCTACCGCGCATAAAATCCATCAATTTGCGTCTCATAAACATCCTCCATATCTATTTCTGATTTATATCTGATTCTGATATCCTTTACGCTTCTTCATTTTTTCGAGTTGTCAAGTATTTTAACATGGGGGAAAACTTCGTCAATGACTTTCACAGAGTTTTCACAAATTAAAAAATCCCTGATACATCTTGTATCAAGGATTATAGAGAGGCGCGAGCCGGATTTGAACCGGCGGTGAAGGTGTTGCAGACCTCTGCCTTACCACTTGGCTATCGCGCCATATATCATAAGGGGGGACCCACGCAGTGGGGGGATTCCTTATGATTAGTAAGTAGCTTTGCTACTTACAATATCTTTTCTTCTCATCAAAGAACCCACGCAGTAGAGAATTCCTTATCAACTCCCCGAGTAGGGCTCGAACCTACAACAACTCGGTTAACAGCCGAGTGCTCTACCATTGAGCTATCGAGGAATATATCGTCATTCCGAAGGAATGATGCAAAAGCGTTTATCTATTTCTATCTAAACGCAAAGTAGATTATATGAAATAATTCCAATCAAGTCAAGACCTATTTTAAATATTTCATCCGCAATCTACAAACGGAGATGGAGGGATTTGAACCCTCGCGCCGCGCGAACGACCTACACCCTTAGCAGGGGCGCCTCTTCAGCCACTTGAGTACATCTCCAATGCCTAAAAAACACATTTTACCAATCGGTGTTATTTAGTTCCGCGTCAACACGCTAAATTAGAATATCAAATATTATGCAAATTGTCAAGAGGTAATTATATACCCTTAGTATAATGTATTCCTATTTTTTATTATTTTATTCCAATAACTTATTCATAAGAAAGAAGCGTATTCACACCATCGTCACCTTCCATATAATGAACTGTGATTACATCACCTTCCTCAATCTTGATCAGGCTTTCATTTTCGGCAAAATTCTGTTTGTAGACAGAACGATCTTTCGCTGTGATATACACATATGTTTCATTTTCTACCATGATGTACCGGATCTGTGTGACTGTAATCTTCTTACTCAACGTATCTTCACTGACATCGTTTCCACTTGTCGTTATGCTGTTTTCGGCAAGCAGCTTCCGATAACTTGCAAGTGCTTCCTTCTGTGTCGCGCCGGTTGCCACGATGCTGTATTTTTCCACATTGACAAGTGCATACATCTTCACGAGTCCTGCATTATCTTTGAGCACCATGATATAGGTTGGTACATTTCCAATGTTGATTAGAGACGGGAATGATGACGTGTACCCGAGGTTTTGTACCTGTCCTTCCGCAGAGGACATCGCGGAATGTTCTTCCGCACCTGCGATTGCAAAATACTTACTCTCTGCGGTTCTTGAATTCATCAACACGAATCCGATATTCGACTGGTCTCCATTGACGGATGTCACACCTGTGTATACCCACACATCGCCACCCATCACCTTGTAACCATAATCATCGGTTGTCACCTTACAGCCTTTGTTTCCAATCTTGCTGTTAATGAATCCACCTGACAGCATACCATACCAGTTGTACCGGTCACATAAGAGATCACCATCATACACGCGGTCTACCCAGTTTGGAATATCATCCAGATCCATATATTCACAATCACCGCTGCATGGATCACAAAGCACGATTCCCTTCACGTCCTTCGCTCCGAATAACCCTGCATTCGGCTTTAATACCGGACAGATATAATATGGATTTCCTTCATTATCAAGTTCAAAATAATATCCGTTGAAATCATATGTCGGATACGAAAGCTGCACATGCCTCTGCAAATTCTTGCCAAAATATGCAGAGGAAGAATACTGAATTGGTTTTTCAAGCTTCACATAATCTGCTTCATTTTTGACCGGATCAACAAGCACATATCCCGGAATTCCGGCATCTTTATTATTCAGATATTTGATAAATCCCGCATATTCAAGCGGTGCAACCTTCATCGGCACACCATTATAATCAATGGTGCTGTATGTCTCACTAACCTGATACTGGCTGACAACGTCAGACAGAGAACCAATCGCACGATCACCGATGATTCTTGCACCGTCCGTATCCATCAGTGCAATGTTGTTAATATTCTCACTTTCCGGTACATCCGTTGCAAAATCACCATCCTCAACCTTGATGATTCCCGCATATTTCGATGCTCGGAACAGTTGAGAGGATGCCAACCCTCCAATAATCAGCCCTATAATTAACACAAGAATTGCAGTAAATGAAACCATTACCACCTTTGTCGAACCAACGGCTTCTTTGATATTACCTTTTTTAGTAATGCGTGTTCCTTTGAAATCAAAGGAGCAAAATCCGATTGCCGCAAGCGTAAGTATCACCCATGTCCAGAATCCAGAGGTATGTACATTGATTGCCGGTGTCAGGAAATAATAAAACAACGCTTCCACAACGAGCAGCAACCCATACAGAAGAATGTTTGATCTCCGGATAGCAAACCCTGTTTTTTCGCTTTTCTGCTGTTTCTTCCTGCGCTCCTTTTCCATATCTACATCATATTCGACTTTAACTTTGTTTTTTGCCATATTAATTATGCTCCTTCAGATAATCTGCAACCGCCGTCTCATACAGATTGTGTCCCTCGCTGTCGATTACGACGATAACAGGAAGATTCTCAACGCGCATCTTACGGATTGCTTCGGTTCCAAGGTCATCATAAGCGATTACTTCTGACTCCTTGATACACTTGGACAAAAGCGCGCCCGCTCCGCCGACGGCTGCCATATATACGGCTTTTTCCTTCACGATTGCATCAATCACTGCCTGGCTGCGCTTACCTTTTCCGATCATGCCCTTCAAGCCCTTCGACAACAGAAGCGGTGTATATTTATCCATACGGCTGCTCGTGGTAGGTCCCGCGGAACCGATCACCTGTCCCGGCTTTGCCGGTGTTGGTCCGAGATAATAGATTGTATTTCCTGTGATATCCAGTGGCAGAATCTTATCCTCATACAGCTTTGCACCGGTATACTCTACTTCCGGATGTTTCTCCTGCTCCACTAAGATGGCATCATACATCCGCTTGTGTGCAGCATCTCTGGCACTGTAAATCGTGCCGGTCAAATAGATATAATCTCCTGCATGAAGCTCCTTTAATTCCTCTTCGCTAAATGGTACTGCAATATGTCGTTCCATGTTCTAGTCCTCCATTTCTTGGTTATTATACTTACTTTGTCAACATATATCCCTTCATAAACATCCTGTTTATCTTATCTTGCTTTTCGTCTATTTCGAAGCTGATATACGTTATAATCAGCTTTTCCGTATCACTGACTTGTATTTCATAGACTATGTCTTTTTCGTTTATCTTCTGATTTTCTCTTTTATCCTCTAGATTCTTATAATATGAAATACAGGAAGTAAAATCTACATTCTTATATTCGCTGTCTCCGACTGTAATCGTTTTATTCTCATAGTTTTCGATTGTGCTTTCCTCGTTCCAATGTGCAGTCATCGTATAGATTTTTGCATATCCATCGATGATGATTCCTTTCTCTTCAATTGGATCTGCATAAAAATATACAGATTCCCATTGTTCACTGTCATGCGTATCTCCACCATACATCATACTATGTAATTCATCCTGCTCCGCTTCCGTGAGATTGGTCTTTATATATCGTCTGCCATACGCATTTCCACGCAAATAATCATACGCTTCCGCAGCCACTTCCTTATCCGAAGTTTGATTCTTTACAAACCTGTTTTTCTGTGACTGATAAGACAGGTAAGATGCATTTCCAAATGGAAGCAGAAGTCCTATGAATAAACATCCCACGAATACAAGGATCAGATTTTCATAATGCCGGTTCCACAGAATATAGATGATCTGAAGCAGTATAAACATGATTGCCGCATATCGCTGCTCCGTCAGTCCATACGCTTTGACACGTACTGACATAGAATAAATCTCAAGCAGGATAAACGGTGCATAAATATATTTCGTAATAGAAATAAGTTTCGCATAACGTGAAGTCTTCTCCTCCACGAACCCGGATGCCATCATCCAGATTGGCATACCGATTGCAAAAAGACTTGCACAGATACTGAAGATCTCGTTGCTCGGGACTTCCTGTTTCACGAAGATTTTTACCACATAGAGATAAATTACGAACATCGCAATCCACACGCATGGAAGTAGCACATACGATACAAATTTCTTTGTAAATGCCGCGTTATCTTCGCTTGTGTCCGAGACAGCAAGCAGACAGGTTGGGAAATACGCAAGTGCACTCAGCAATAACTGAATATACGTTTCGACTCTCCAGACTTTCATATGGAAAAGCAGAGAATCTATGATTTTAACAATCAGGATGACTGCAATATTGAGCACCAGATACACACCTGCTGCCCGAAGCAGTGCAAATAAAATCCGACCGATGCAATGGGGCATATCAAGTCTTTGCTGCCTGATCAGCACATAAACAGTCAAAAGCACAGTACAGGCAATGTAAAAGTATAAGATATTTTCAAAGATCAGATTCGTTACATCTCTCTTTTCTACATTTCCTGCTGCAAACTTATCTGCTGCAATCTGGAAAACGATTGCAATCAAACATGTTACGCCATAACCACTCAGCCATTTTTTCTTATTTTTTCTGGTTTCTTCTGCCGTTTTTTTCCACAGGCTTTCTACCAGAATATTTCCGGCAATCCAGACAGAACATACAAAAATAATTTTTTCCGGGTTAAAACCTTTCCACTGACCATCTATGATCATCACGATTGCTACAATCAGCGCGCAGAAAATACTCGCAGCATAACGTATGTAAATCTGCTTGAATTTCGCCATATTCTGGTTGATATAATTTGAAACCTTTCCCAAGTACATATCTCCTTTCTTTCGGGCACGCATGATTTTCATTTATAACCTACACATGCATCCATCCAATCTCCTGTACATCTTATTCTATCATTTCTTCCATATCATTTATATTTCTACAACACAACTGTCTTGTGGCGGTTTACATGGCAGCACATATTGACGGCAAGCGGCATACCTGCGATATGTGTCGCATAAGTTTCAATATTGACGGCGAGCGCCGTTGTCTTTCCTCCAAGTCCACCCGGACCGATACCGGTCTTGTTCACAAGCTCCAATATCTCGTCTTCGAGCTTCGCAATATGTGCCTTCTCCGAATGTGAACCTGCCGGTCTCGTGAGTGCTTTCTTCGCAAGCTTTGCCGCAAGCTCAAAATCACCGCCAAGTCCAACACCGACTACCATCGGAGGACAGGCATTTGGACCCGCATCCTTCACTGCTGTAAGCACAGACTGACGGATTCCTTCTTCTCCGTCTGCCGGCTTCAGCATATAAACCTTACTCATATTTTCACTGCCAAAACCCTTCGGTGCAATCGTGATTTCCAGCTTATCACCCGGTACAATATCATAATGGATGATTGCCGGTGTATTATCTCCGGTATTTTCACGCAAAAGTGGATCCCTCACGACAGATTTCCTTAAGTAACCTTCTGTATATCCCTGACGGACGCCCTCATTGATTGCATCTGTGATGTTCATTCCCTCGACATGCAGATCCTGTCCAACATTCACGAAGAACACTGCCATTCCCGTATCCTGACAGATTGGTGTCTGATCTTCCCCGGCAATCTCCATATTCTCAATCAACTGATTCAAGATCTGTTTGCCGAGCGTGCTGTCTTCCTCTTTTGCCGCCTGACGTATCTTTCCATCCATATCATCTGCCAGATACAGATTGGCCGAGATACACATTTCTTTCACTGCTTCAATGATTTTGTCTGTGTGTAATGTTCGCATGGTTTACTCCTTTTCAACATACTAAGGCTGCTACATGATTTCTCATATAGCAGCCCTTTTCTTAATCATCCAGATAGTCGTCTTTATCCTTCATATCAATCCCGCGCTTCTTATTCTGTGCATGTACATAAATGGATACAGAAATATATGTCACAAATAACAATACAAATATAACACCTACCCAGTACATCAGTGCATATAAGAAATTGGATACGCCATCAATTTTTGAAAGACCTTCCAATCCTTCTTTAATACTATCGTTCATCGCTTTTCCCTCTTTTCACGACTTACTTATCTTCTGAACTCTCCGGTTCTTCTACATTACCCTCTTCGTTATCTGCCTCATTCATCTCGCGTTCCATGATTTCCAAGGACTCGGATTCATCTGCAGATTTCTGACGTACCTTTGCAATACTTGCAACGGTAATGTCACTTTCCAGATCCATGTTGATGAGCTTCACACCGGTTGTAATTCTGCCAAGTGTCGAGATATCCTTACATAAGAGTCGGATTACAATACCCTGGTTTGTAATCAGCATGATCTCGTTATCATCATTGACCGCCTTAAATCCTACAACGGTTCCGGACTTATCTGTAATCTTGTAACACTTCACACCCTTACCGCCACGGTGCTGTGGTGTAAATTCTTCGACAAGTGTACGCTTACCAAGACCATTCTCCGATACGATCAGAAGTGCTTCGCCCTGTGTATCGAGCTGCATGCCGATAACCTCATCATCACCGGCAACACTCATACCGATGACACCCATAGATGTACGTCCGGTTGAACGAACCTCCTTCTCATTGAAACGGATACACATACCCTGCTTTGTGATCAGGATGATATCCTTCGTATTGTTCGTTGCCTTTACCTCGATCAGCTCATCGCCCTCTTTCAGGGTGATTGCAGCAAGTCCGGACTTACGAACATTTGCATACTCAGTAATCTTTGTCTTCTTAATCATACCATTCTTTGTAGCCATGATCAGGTATCTTCCCTCATGGTACTCACGAATCGGAATCACGGCTGTAATCACTTCATCCGGCTGGAGTTGTAAGAGGTTTACGATTGCCGTTCCTCTTGCAGTACGTCCGGATTCCGGAATCTCATACGTCTTCAGACGATATACACGTCCCTGATTCGTGAAGAACATGATGTAATGATGTGTCGTTGTCATGAACAGATTCTCGATGAAATCATCCTCGATTGTCTGCATTCCCTTGATGCCCTTACCACCACGGTTCTGACTCTTGAAGTTATTGATTGTCATACGCTTTACATAGCCAAGCTTTGTCATAGCAATTACAACATTTTCCTTCGGAATCAGATCTTCAACTGTGATATCATCATCCATATCAATGCCGATGGAAGTTCTTCTGTCATCGCCATATTTTGTTGCGATAATCAGGATTTCCTCCTTGATTACACCAAGGAGCAGCTTCTCATCTGCCAGAATTGCCTTCAACTCTTTGATGAGTTCCATCAATTCTCTGTATTCTTTCTCAAGCTTTTCTCTTTCCAAACCGGTCAGCGCACGCAGACGCATATCTACGATAGCCTGTGCCTGTGCATCGGACAAACCGAAACGCTCGATCAATGCAAGCTTTGCATCGGCAACGGATTTGGAACTGCGGATGATATGGATAACCTCATCGATATTATCAAGGGCAATCAATAATCCCTCTAAGATATGCGCACGATCTTCCGCTTTATTTAAGTCAAACTTCGTTCTTCTTGTGACAACCTCTTCCTGGTGCTTGATATAATATCCAAGCATTTGGAGGAGATTTAATACCATAGGCTGTCCATCGACCAATGCCAGCATGATTACACCAAATGTATCCTGCATCTGCGTATGCTTGTATAACTGATTCAGTACGATATTCGCATTACAGTCTTTTCGAAGCTCGATCACGATACGCATACCCTCACGGGAACTCTCATCACGAAGAGCTGTGATACCCTCAATCTTCTTTTCTTTGACAAGCTCTGCAATCTTCTGAATCAGCTTTGCCTTATTTACCATATATGGAAGCTCGGTAACAACGATTCTCTGCTTTCCGTTTGCCATCGGCTCGATCTCAGATACGGCACGTACCTTGATCTTACCACGACCGGTTCTGTATGCTTCATTGATACCGGCTGTACCAAGAATAGATGCACCCGTTGGGAAATCCGGTCCCTTGATGATTTCCATGATTTCTTCGATTTCTGTCTCACGGTCCTCATTCACACGGTTATCAATGATCTTAACAACTGCATTTATGACCTCACGCAGGTTGTGAGGCGGAATATTTGTCGCCATACCTACGGCAATACCCGTAGTACCGTTTACCAGCAGGTTTGGATAACGGCTTGGAAGTACAACCGGTTCTTTCTCTGTCTCATCAAAGTTCGGGATGAAATCAACCGTATCCTTGTTGATATCTGCAACCATCTCCATGGAAATCTTGGAGAGACGTGCTTCTGTGTATCGCATCGCAGCCGCGCCATCACCATCGACAGAACCAAAATTTCCATGTCCATCGACCAGTGGATATCTTGTATTCCATTCCTGTGCCAGCTTTACGAGTGCCTCGTAGATAGAACTGTCACCATGTGGATGATATTTACCCATTGTATCACCGACGATACGGGCACATTTACGATGTGGCTTATCCGGACCGTTGTTCAGTTCCACCATGGAATGTAAAATTCTTCTCTGTACAGGCTTCAAACCATCCCGCACATCCGGAAGAGCTCTTGCAGCGATAACGCTCATGGCATAATCGATATACGATTCTTCCATGGTTTTCTTCAAATCCACTTCATGGATTTTATCAAAAATTGTACTATCGTCCATTGTTCTCCTCCTACTTAAATGTCAAGATTCTTAACGAATTTTGCATTTGCCTCAATAAATTCACGTCTTGGCTCTACTCTTTCACCCATCAGTGTATCAAAGGTTAAGTCAAGCTCAGACTCACTGTTTTCATCAATTGCTACACGCAATAAAACCCGCTTTTCCGGATCCATAGTTGTATCCCACAACTGCTCGGCATCCATCTCACCAAGTCCTTTGTATCGCTGGATTTTGTTGTTATTATCACGTCCAACCTCATTTAAGATATCTGCCAATTCTTCGTCACTGTATGCATACCATGTCTTCTTATTTTTTTCCAGCTTGTACAGTGGTGGCTGTGCCAGATATACATGTCCTTCCTTGATCAGATCCGGCATAAACCGGAAGAAGAAGGTCAACATCAAGGTTGCAATATGTGCACCATCGACATCGGCATCGGTCATGATAATGATTTTGTCATAACGAAGCTTCTCAATATTAAAATTCTCGCGAATACCGGTACCAAATGCGGTAATCATGGCTTTGATTTCTTCATTTCCAAGAATCCGGTCGATTCTTGCTTTCTCAACGTTCAGAATCTTACCACGCAGTGGAAGGATTGCCTGTGTTGCACGGGATCTGGCAGTCTTTGCAGAGCCACCAGCGGAATCTCCCTCTACGATGTAGATCTCGCAGTTCTTTGGATTTGGATCCGAACAATCAGCAAGCTTACCGGGAAGTGCCATATTCGTCTCAAGTGTACTCTTACGGGCAACATCTCTTGCCTTTCTGGCTGCCATACGGGCACGCTGTGCGACAACTGCCTTACCGACTATAGCCTTTGCTACCTGCGGATTCTGCTCTAAGAAATAAGTAAGCTTCTCTGTCACAAGTCCTTCTACCGCCGTTCTCGCTTCTGCATTACCAAGCTTCTGCTTTGTCTGTCCTTCGAACTGTGGCTCCGGAATCTTGATACTTACGATGGCTGTCAAACCTTCTCTTAAATCATCACCGGACAGGTTTTCCTCTTTGTCACGCAGAATCTTATTGCTTCTTGCATAATCATTGAATACCTTGGTAAGTGCACTCTTGAAACCGGTCAGATGCATACCACCTTCCGGTGTGTTGATGTTATTTACAAAGCTCAACGTAAGCTCATTATAAGAGTCGTTGTGTTGCATTGCCACTTCGACATAGATATCATCTTTGTTGCCTTCAATATAGATAATCTTGTCGTAAAGTGCAGTCTTTGTCTTATTCAGGTAAGCGATAAATTCCTTGATACCACCTTCATAGTGGAAAGACTCTCTCTGCTCCTTGCCCTCGCGCTTATCTTCAAGATTGATTTTCAATCCCTTCGTCAGGAAAGCCATCTCGCGAAGTCTTGTACGAAGTACCTTATAATCAAAGATGACATCATCAAAGATTGTATCATCCGGCATAAATGTAACCTTTGTTCCGGTCTTATCGGTCTTACCAATTTCTTTTAACTTATAAATTACGTTTCCCCGCTCATAACGTTGCTTGTAGATCTTACCATCTCGGGAAATCTCAACCTCCAGCCAGTTAGAAAGCGCATTTACAACGGATGCACCTACACCATGCAGACCGCCGGATACCTTGTATCCGCCACCGCCGAACTTACCGCCTGCATGCAGGATTGTAAATACAACTTCAACAGCCGGAATACCAGCCTTTTTGTGGATACCTGTCGGGATACCACGTCCATTATCGATAACAGTAACAGAACCATCTTCGTTGATTGATACATCGATTTCTGTACAGAATCCTGCCAATGCCTCATCGACTGCATTATCTACGATCTCATATACAAGATGATGAAGTCCCCTTGTTGAGGTACTACCGATATACATACCCGGTCTTTTACGAACCGCCTGCAAACCTTCCAAAATCTGGATTTGATTCGCATCATAGTTACTTTCATTTTGATTACCCATCTAACTCCTCCTGTATCGTTCCGGCAACAACCTTATATACCTTATCGATTGCCAGCCGTTCCTTTATAAAATCATCATATCCTGTACATGTAAGAATTGTCTGGATTCCTTGAATAGAATCCAATAACGCATCCTGACGATTTCGATCCAATTCAGACATTACATCGTCTAACAGTAATATGGGATTATCCTGAATCAGTCTTTTTACTAATTCTATCTCAGCTAATTTCAACGAAAGTGCCACAGTTCTCTGTTGTCCCTGTGAACCAAACTTTCTTACATCCATCCCATCGATCAAAAATGCTATATCATCACGATGTGGACCAATCTGTGTTGTCTGATATCGAAGATCCATCTCCTGTTTTTCATCAAGCACTATGGAAAAATCTTTTTCTTCCACATTTTTTTCATATACCAGATTTAAATGTTCTTTTCCAGATGTCAAATTGTTATGTATAGCTGGAATTATCTCATTTAT
>ERZ1035006.2057-NODE-2057-length-12042-cov-5.068574_pt1 | contig 12042 bp, 12 predicted proteins | sample MGYA00520694_ERZ1035006 | MGnify/ENA primary metagenome ERZ1035006 (study PRJEB33766, sample SAMN09781746) | gut metagenome | biome: gut microbiome | host: Homo sapiens | place: Madagascar | study: EMG produced TPA metagenomics assembly of the PRJNA485056 data...
GCACCCACTCCCGCCCCTGCTGCCCCTGCACCGGATGCCAACACCTGGAAATGCGCCTGCGGCAATCTGGCCACCGGCAAATTCTGCACCGAGTGCGGTGCCAAGCGTCCCGCGCCGGAGGGCTGGGTCTGTGCCTGCGGCGCAGTGAATAAGGGCAAGTTCTGCTCCGAATGTGGTGCCAGGAAGCCTGCCGGAGTTCCCCAGTACCGCTGCGACAAGTGCGGCTGGGAGCCGGAGGACCCCACCCATCCGCCCAAGTTCTGCCCGGAGTGCGGCGATCCCTTTGACAGCAACGACATCAAGTAATTCTTTGCGCACCTTTGGTGCACCATCTGAGGAATAGGAGGGATATGATGCCTACACAGATCTCGCAATACAAATGCCCATGCTGCACGGCGCCTCTGCGGTTTGACGGAAATGCCGACCGCCTGGAGTGCGACTACTGCGGCTCCAGCTACACCGTGGCCGAAATGGAGGCAATGTACGCCCAGCAGGATGCCCAGGCGGAAAAGGCCTTTGCCGAAGCCGAGGCAGCAGCCGAACAGGAAGCGGTGCAGCAGCAGGAGGAAACGGCTTGGGATGCCTCCGGGTTATCCCAGGACTGGGGTGCAGACGGTGAAAAGCTCCGCATGCTCCACTGCCCCTCCTGCGGTGCTGAACTGATCACCGATGACACCACAGCAGCCACCAGCTGTCCCTACTGCGGCAACAATACCATTGTGCCGGGGCAGTTCCAGGGGGCGCTGAAGCCGGACTATGTGCTGCCCTTCAAGCTGAGCAAGGAGGATGCCCAGGCGGCTCTGAAAAACCACTATAAGAAGAAGCACTTCCTGCCAAAGGAATTCTCTGCCCAGAACCATCTGGAGGAGATCAAGGGAATTTATGTTCCCTTCTGGCTGTTTGAATCCGGTGCGGATGCGGACTGTACCTTCCACGCCACCCGCAGCCACTGCCACCGGGAAGGGGAGTATGATGTCACCGTCACAGAGCATTTTCGGGTGCGCCGGGGCGGCTCGATGGAATTTGAGCACGTTCCCACGGATGCTTCCCAGAAAATGCCCGATGACTACATGGATTCCCTGGAACCCTATGATTACAGCGATCTGAAGCCCTTCTCCGTGGGCTATCTGCCGGGGTATCTGGCGGATAAGTACGATGTTCCCCCGGAGGACTGCATGACCCGGGCAGATCAGCGATGCCGGGCTACCGCCATCGAGCAGATGCGCTGGGATGTGGTGGGCTACGATACCGTGGTCACCACCGGGAGCAATGTCTCCTTGCAGCGGGGCAAGATCCACTATGCCCTGATGCCGGTGTGGACCCTGCATACCAAGTGGCAGGGGAAGGACTACCTGTTTATGATGAACGGTCAGACGGGAAAAATGGTAGGCGATCTGCCGGTGTCCCAGGGGAAATACTGGGGTACCTTTGCCGCACTGACCGGCGTATTCACCGTGGCTATGACGGTTCTGGGCGTTGGCAAATGGATCGCCATGCTGTTTATGGGTTAAGGAGGGGATGAAGATGAAAAAAAGGATTTCCCTCGTTGTGGTATGGGTTTTGATGCTTTCCTTGCTCTGTCTCCCTGCCAGTGCTGCCCAGGGCCGCAACGGCTATGTGCTGGATGCAGCAGAGCTGATGCCGCAGGAACGTGTTACAGAGCTGGATGACCAGGCGGCGAAAATGTCGGAGCTGTACCAGTGCGGCGTATACATTATCACCGTGGACGATTTCACCGACTATTCCAGCGCCTCGGATGCCTATGGCGCGGCCAAGGAGCTGTACCGGGCCTGTGAGATGGGCTATGGAAGCGAAAAAAGCGGCGTAATGCTGCTGTTGTCCGTTGCCGACCGGGATTATGCCCTGATCGCATACGGCTATGGAAACACCGCCTTTACCGACTACGGCAAGGAAAAGCTGAAGGAAGTTTTTCTGGATGACTTTAAGAAGGACGATTGGTACGGCGGCTTTTCGGATTATCTGAACAAATGCGAAAGTATGCTGGCAAGCGCACGGGCCGGAAGTCCCCTGGACAAGGGAACCAACCCGGCAGCCGGGCCCGTAGGACTGGTAATCTCTCTGGTTCTGAGCGCCTTCCTGGCCTTTGTGGTCTGCACCGTGCTGAAAAGCAGTATGCAGTCCGTCCATGCCCAGACCGAGGCGGATGTCTATCTGCGGGAGGGCAGTCTCAATATCTCCCGGCGGGAGGACCGGTTCACCTATGCCACCACCCAGCGGGTGAAGCGGGAAACCAAATCTTCCTCCGGCAGCAGCGGCGGAACCACCGTTGACAGCGACGGCTTCTCCGGCAGCAGCGGAAAGTTCTAAAATTGAGATTTCGGGGAATTTCCCCGGGACAGGAACAAAAAGCAAGGGATCCGGGAGGATTTTTCCGGATCCCTTTGATTTGTTGCGGAAAATTTCTGTTTATATCGAATTTTTTCTTGACAATTCGCAAAAGAACGATTATAATACTCTAGCCTGGTGTAGGCCCTGAAAGCATCCAGGATCAAGCCGGATGCCATCGGAGGGAGGGAAAACAATGTCTGAAATTCGCGTCAAGGAAAACGAATCTCTGGAAAGCGCTCTGCGTCGTTTTAAGCGCAGCTGTGCCAAGGAGGGCGTTATCGCTGAAGTTAAGAAGCGCGAGCATTACGTCAGCCCCAGCCTGAAGCGTAAGCAGAAGTCTGAAGCTGCCCGTAAGAACAAGAGAAAGTTCTATTAATCGAAAATCCCTCTTGATTTTATGCGCAAGACCGCCCTGCCATTTTGGCAGGGCGGTTTTTCAATGGATCCACAACCCCAGATGCCTGACTTCTCAGATATTCTGCCCTCGGAACAGCTGGAAAGTGAAAAGTGTGTGCCAAAGCCAGACATACGCTTATACTTTTTAGTTTTGCATTTTGTGTTTGCGCAGCGACTGCTTGGCGCAGATCAGAATATCCGAAAGAATCTTTGCTTCCGTGGGATCGCAGTCAGCCACGATTTCTGACAGCCAGCTGTTCATAAGCGGCTTTCCAACCTGGGTTTCCCGACAAAGAAGTGCATCGGCAGAGCAGTCCAGGGCATTCAGAATGGAAATAAAAACCGCAAGGCTGGGCACAGTGGAGCCGGACTCGATGTGACTCATGTGACTGGGGCCAACGCCGATCCTCTCAGACAGCTGCTCCTGGGTGAGCCCTTTTTCCATGCGAAGCCCCTTGATCCGCTGACCAATATCCTGATAATCCACAGACATGTATATCCACCCCTTAAAATATGTACAACTGTATTATAAGCACAGGATGGCCCTGCGAAAATGATCTAAAAGTACAGATGTGCCTTTAATACAGTCCGGAAGAAAACCTGGACTTTTTATGGCTGTGCTGACATTACCGAAATTGGTGAAATATGGGGCTGTAACGGTCAGCCTTTCCCAGTTCCTGATACAGGCCGATGAATTTATGCACGCCCAGTGCCTGCGCCTCCTGCTGCAAGGCAGAAAGCTCGGCTCTGGTACGCCAGAGGGTGAACCGGGCGGTTTGATCCTGGGTTTCGATCCGGTAGCGGCAGTGGAGCCGGGGATCGGTAAAGAAGCTTTCTGCCTGAGGCGGCTCTGCGGGGGTGATGCTGGCTCCCTGAGGGGTCAGGCAGATCTGCTCGGCATCGGCGGCCAGATCCAGCCAGATTTCCCGGCCCTGCCAGCAACCCAGATGCTTTTCCAAAGGAACGTGGTGGGGGCAGGGGGAGAGAAAAACCGGGCAGTGCAGACCCTTGGCATAGCCGTCAGACACGGCAACGGGGCAGGGGGGACAGGCGGTGAGCCGGGCGGCCAGGGCGGCCTGGGCTTCTCGTCCCGGCTGCTGAAAATCCAGCACCAGACCGCTGCATTCCAGCCCTTGCAGAACACGGCACAGCCGGGTGTAGACCGGGCCGACGGCGTTTGTATCGGGTAGTGGATCCCGGTCATCCAGGATCAGCAGAGAACCCCTGGGCAGATTGTAGGGCAGTCCTGCCAGGGCCGTGCCATCCAGGGAAAAATGACAGCCCATCCAGGCGATTTTCGGCGGGAGAACCGAAGTTTCGGCAAATTCCTCTGCCGTCATGGCAAGATATCGTTCGTTTGCCATGGACAAATGCTCCTTCCTGTGGTATAATCCTGCCAGAATCTTATGATGGACAGGGTGTAGATATGCTCTGCCCCAAAACAGGAGGAAACAAACATGAAAAACATGGAAAAGTACTTGACTTTGCTCAATGGCGAGGCGGATGGTCTGCTGCTGACCTCCCGCTACAGCCGGCATTACAGTGCAGAGTTTGATATCGCTGAGGGTGTTGCCATCGTCAGCAAGAAGGGCTGCCGCTATTTCACCGACTCCCGGTATATCGAGTCTGCCGAGAACGGCATCCAGGGCTATGAAGTCCTGATGGTCGATCAGCAGAACGGCTATATCAAGCGGCTGACCGATGCCATCAACGACTTCGGCATCACCACCCTGGGCTATGAGGAAGAATTCCTGACTGCCGGTGAGCTGGCAAGCTATCAGGAAAAGCTGCCTGTCCGTTTTGCCCCCTACAGCAAGCAGATCGACAGCTTCCGCGGCGTTAAGGAAGAATGGGAGCTGGAGCGGATGCGCAAGGCTCAGGAGATCACCGACAAGGCCTTTACCGAAGTTCTGGGTCGAATCCACGAGGGTATGACCGAGCTGGAACTCCAGGCGGAGCTGATCTACTGCCTGTACAAGAACGGCGCTATGGGTCTGTCCTTTGATCCCATTGTGGTTTCCGGCCCCAACACCAGTATGCCCCACGGCGTTGCCGGAGAGCGGAAGATCCAGGCCGGTGATTTCGTGACCATGGACTTCGGCGTTTTGTACCAGGGCTACTGCTCCGATATGACCCGTACCGTGGCTGTGGGCTACGCCACCGAGGAAATGAAGAAGGTCTATGAGACCGTTGCCGCCGCCCAGCTGGCAGGCATTGCCGTCACCAAGGCCGGTGCCATCGGCGCAGATATTGACGGTGCTGCCCGGAAGGTCATCACCGATGCCGGTTACGGCGAATACTTCGGCCATGGCTACGGCCACAGCCTGGGTCTGCAGATCCATGAGTCTCCCAGCCCCAATGCCGGCAACAAGAATCCCATGCCCGCCGGTGCTGTCTGCTCCGCTGAGCCTGGCATCTATCTGCCCGGTAAATTCGGCGTTCGCATCGAGGATGTGACCGTTCTGAAGGAAGGCGGCTGCGAGATTCTGACCAAGAGCCCGAAGAATCTCATCATTGTGTAAGAAATTTCTTTTACCCTCTTGCTTTTTTAGAATTTTTGCGGTAAAATATATGCGCAATGCTATGTAAAAACGCTTCCCAAAAGGGAAGGCATTCTTAGGAGGATAAAGAAATGATTTCTGCAGGCGATATTCGCAACGGCATTACCTTTGAGATGGACGGCAAGGTTATGCAGGTCATCGAGTTCCAGCACGTTAAGCCCGGTAAGGGTGCGGCTTTTGTCCGCGTCAAGATGCGCAACGTCATCACCGGCGGCGTGACCGAAACTTCCCTGAACCCCTCTGCCAAGTTCCCCACTGCTTTCATTGAGAGAAAGAAGATGGAGTACTCCTACAACGACGGCCAGCTGTACTACTTCATGGACCAGGAGACCTACGAACTGGAGCCCCTGGATGCCAGCGTTCTGGACGACAGCTTCCGCTTCGTCAAGGAGAACGACCTGTGCACCGTCATGAGCTACAAGGGCAAGGTCTTCGGCGTGGAAGTTCCCAACTTTGTGGATCTGGTGGTCACCTCCACCGAGCCTGGCTTTGCCGGCAACACCGCTACCAACGTCACCAAGCCCGCTACCGTGGAGACCGGCGCTGAGGTCAAGGTTCCCCTCTTCATCAACGAGGGCGACAAGATCCAGATCGACACCCGCACCGGCGAGTACCTGGGCCGTTCCAAGGTGTAAGCAATATCGGATCATTCCGTATCAAAGGGGACGATTTTCGTCCCCTTTTCCCAAAACAACAATGGCATTGTGGGCATAACTGCCCCAATCCCCAATGAAAGGAGAAATCACTATGACGATTTCCGAAAAGTCCGCATACCTGAAGGGCCTGATGGAGGGCCTGTCCCTGGACACTGAGACCAATGAGGGCAAGATGATCGCAGCCATCGTGGATCTGCTGGGCGATATGTCCAAGCGGGTCGCCGATATTGAGGAGACCACCATTGCCATCTCCGATGAGCTGGATGAGATCGAAGAGGATCTGGATGCCATTGAGGACTACATCCTGGATGAGGATGACGAGGACGACTGGGACGACGAAGACGAGGACGACGAAGACGAGGACGACGACCTGGAAGACTACGATGACGAGGGCTTCGACTTCGGCGACGAGGAGAGCACCATCTACGAGGTGCAGTGCGCCTGCGGCGAGATCATCGACTTCGACGAGGAAGTGCTGGAGAAGGGCAGCATGGTTTGCCCCAACTGCGGCGAGACCCTGGAATTCACCACGGAAGACGAAGAGTAATTTTTGATCCGGGCATCCGTAGAATTATCTGCGGATGCCCGCAAAAAAAGCTTGACAGTTTCTGACTTTGGTGATATAATATCGCTCGTGGTGATGCGATGCACCCGCAATCCTATGGGCCTTTAGCTCAGTTGGTTAGAGCCTCCGGCTCATAACCGGATAGTCCCGGGTTCGAGTCCCTGAAGGCCCACCAATGATACAAGGCCTTCCGCCTTTCTGATAGATAGGGGTATAGCTCAATTGGTAGAGCGGCGGTCTCCAAAACCGTAGGCTCTGGGTTCAAGTCCTAGTGCCCCTGCCAAACGCAAAAAAGCCATCCTACTTAGGATGGCTTTTTGTCATGTACGAAAACATTGGATGTGCTGTAAAAGAGGAATCAAAATGGAAGAATTGCTGGAAATGTATCAGACCATGGGCATCTCTCCTGCCGTTTACGCATACGGTGAAAAGACCATTGCCCGTTTGAAGGAACGCTTTGACGCTGTGGACAAGGTGGCGGAGCATAACCAGGCCAAGGTGCTGTGGGCCATGCAGAAGAACAAGGTTTCTGCTGCCTGCTTTGTGGGTACCACCGGCTACGGCTATGATGATTTCGGCCGGGACAACCTGGAGCGGGTCTATGCCGATGTGTTTCACACCGAGGCTGCTCTGGTGCGTCCGCAGATCACCTGCGGCACCCATGCCCTGACGGTGGCCCTCAGTGCCAACCTGCTGCCGGGAGATGAGCTGCTGTCCCCGGTGGGTATGCCCTATGATACCCTGCAGGAGGTCATCGGCATTCGGCCCAGCCCCTGTTCTCTGGCAGAGTACGGGGTAACCTATCGTCAGGTGGATCTGCTGCCGGATGGCGGCTTTGACTATGAGAACATCGCCAAGGCCATCGGCCCCAAGACCAAGCTGGTCACCATCCAGCGCTCCAAGGGCTATGCTACCCGGCCTACCTTCTCCGTCAAGCAGATCGGCGAGCTGATTGCTTTCTGCAAGAACATCAAGCCGGATCTGATGGTCATGGTGGACAACTGCTACGGCGAATTTGTGGAGACCATCGAGCCTTCCGATGTGGGCGCGGATATGACCGTTGGCTCCCTCATCAAGAACCCCGGCGGCGGTCTGGCTCCCATCGGCGGCTACATCGTAGGCACAAAGACCTGCGTGGAGCGCTGTGCCTACCGGCTTTCTGCCCCCGGACTGGGACAGGAGGTAGGTGCAAACCTGGGTCTGATGACCGCTCTGTATCAGGGCTTCTTCCTGGCACCCACGGTGGTGGCCGGAGCGGAAAAGGGTGCAATCTTTGCCGCCAACCTCTATGAGCCTCTGGGCTTCCGCTGTGTCCCCGGCGCCCAGGAGAGCCGCCATGATATCATTCAGGCGGTGGAGCTGGGCAGTGAGGAGGGCATGATCGCCTTCTGTAAGGGTATCCAAGCGGCTGCACCTGTGGACAGCTTTGCCACGCCCTGGCCCAGCGATATGCCCGGTTATGAGGATCGGGTGATCATGGCAGCCGGTGCCTTCGTCCAGGGCAGCTCCATTGAGCTTTCCGCCGACGGCCCCATCCGGGCCCCCTATGCGGTGTATTTCCAGGGCGGTCTGACCTGGTATCACGCCAAGCTGGGCATCCTGATGAGCCTGCAAAAAATGGTGGAAGCCGGACTGGCTTCCCTGTAAGAAATTGCAAAACCGCCGTGGAAGCTCCACGGCGGTTATTTTTTGAATTTTTACAGATTCAGCAGCTTTTCCAGAGCGGCCAGCTTCAGGCTGACGGTGAGCACTTCCATGGCCTTTTCCAGCTCCTCCACAGGAGGAAGGCTGGGGGCGATGCGCAGGTGGTCATCCTGGGGGTTGCGGCCGTAGGGGTAGGCGGCACCGGCGGTGGTCAGGGTGACACCGGCCTGCTTGCACAGCTGCCAGGTGCGCTGGGCCGTGCCGGGCATGGTGTACAGGCTGACAAAATAGCCGCCCTTGGGATCGAACCAGTGGGCAAAGCCCAGGGGCTTGATCTCCTGATTCAGCCAGCGGGAGACACAGCGGAATTTGGGAGCCATGATGGAGGCATGGCGCTGCATGATCTGTAGGGTGTGGGCCTTGTCCACCAGATATTTCACATGGCGCAGCTGATTGACCTTGTCGTAGGAGATCATCTGCACGCCGAAAATGCCGGTAAAGTACTGGATGTTGGCAAGAGAAGCGGCCATGCAGCTGGTGCCGCCGCCGGCAAAGGTGATCTTGGAGGTGGAGGCAAACTCAAACACCATGTCCGCCCGGCCGGCCTGCTCGCACATGGAAAGAATGTCGGGGAAGGGGGTGTATTCGCCCTCAAATTCATGGATGCAGTAGGCGTTGTCCCAAATGATGGCAAAGTCCGGGGCGGCGGGCTTCAGGTTGGCAAACCGCCGGATGGTCTCATCGGAGAAAATGATGCCGTCGGGATTGGAGAACTTGGGGACGACCCAGATCATCTTCACCAGAGGATTCTTCACATATTCCTCCACCATATCCATATCCGGGCCGGTGGGGGTCATGGGGATGTAGATCAGTTCGGCACCGTAAAATTCGCCGATCTGGAAGTGACGGTCATAGCCGGGGGAGGGGCAGAGGAACTTGACCTTTTCCTCCCGGCACCAGGGCCGGGGGCTGTGGAGCAGACCGTGGGTATAGGCACGGGAGACGATATCACACATCATATTCAAAGAGGCTGCGCCGCCGACAAACACATTCTCAGGCTTGCAGGCCAGCACATCTGCCCAGTAGCGCCGGGCAGCGGGCAGACCCACCAGCTCGCCATAGTTCCGGGAGTCGATGTCGCCGTCAAAGCAATCCTCGGGCTTTTGCAGGACGGTGAGAATGTCGCTGACCAGATCCAGCTGGGCCTTGGAGGGCTTGCCCCGGGCCATATTCAGGTTCAGCTTCTGCTCCTGGCAGTGGGTGTAGTGGGACAGAACGCTCTGGTATTCCTTTTCAAGCTGTTCTTTGGTCATGCAGGAATAAGGTGTCATATCCATCATCCTTTCGTGATTTTACAGGGATTTTTAGGCTTATTATACCTACTGATAAAGAAAAATGCAAGATACAATTAGTCGAAAATTCATTTTTGACAACCGTAGATTTATATTTTGGAGAAATGCACAAAACGGCCAAAAATGCGGTCGCTTTTTTTCACATATTCGTCCCTTGCTTTTTTTCGGGCAGGGCCTTACAATTCTACTATATTGCGAGTTAGTTCCATTTTTTGGCTTTCATTTTGAAAGGAAGGGACAGTATGAACGAGATCGTGAACATTCCTGAGATTTTTGGCAGCGATGTGTTCAATGAAGCTACCATGCAGGAACGCCTGGCACCGGAGGTTTTCCATGCCTGGAAGAACTGCATTGCCACCGGCTCTCAGCTGACGCTGGAGGTGGCCAACCAAATCGCCGAGGCCATGAAGCTGTGGGCTCTGGAGAAGGGCGCCACCCACTACACCCACTGGTTCCAGCCTATGACCGGCATCACCGCTGAAAAGCATGATTCCTTTATCTCCCCCACCGGAGACGGCCGGGTGATTATGGAATTTTCCGGTAAAGAGCTGGTGCGGGGCGAGCCGGATGCCTCTTCCTTCCCCAACGGCGGCCTGCGGGCAACCTTTGAAGCCAGAGGCTACACCGCATGGGACCCCACGGCCTTTGCCTTTGTCCGGGACGGCAGTCTGTACATTCCCACCTGCTTCTTCTCCTATACCGGGGAAGCACTGGATAAAAAGACCCCCCTGCTGCGCTCTGTGGAGGAGGTCTCCCGGGAAGCTGTCCGGATCCTGCGGCTGTTCGGTGACCAGACCACCCAGCGGGTCATCTGCTGTGTGGGTGCAGAGCAGGAGTATTTCCTGCTGCCCCGGGATATGTATGCCCAGCGGGAGGATCTGCGCCTGACGGGCCGCACTCTGTTCGGTGCCCTGGCCCCCAAGGGACAGGAGCTGGATGACCACTATTTCGGCACCATCCGCACCCGTGTTTCTTCCTTTATGCGGGATTTGGATGAGCAGCTGTGGCGGCTTGGCATCCTCAGCAAGACCAAGCACAACGAGGGCGCACCCTGCCAGCATGAGCTTGCCCCGATCTATACCGATGTCAATACCGCCTGCGACAACAACCAGATGATGATGGCCATTATGAAGAAGGTGGCGGCCAAGCACAATCTGGTGTGCCTGCTCCATGAAAAGCCCTTTGCCGGGGTCAACGGCTCCGGTAAGCACAACAACTGGTCCCTGTCCACGGATTCCGGCAAGAACCTGTTCAGCCCCGGCAAGACCCCCAGCCAGAATGCCCGGTTCCTGCTGTTTCTGGCTGCCTTCCTCAAGGGCGTGGATGAATACCAGGATTTCCTGCGGTGTACCGTAGCCTACGCAGGCAACGACCACCGTCTGGGCGGCGGCGAAGCACCTCCTGCCATTGTGTCGGTGTTCCTGGGGGAGGAACTCAACGGCATCCTTCAGTCCATCGTCAACGGCGGCAGCTATGAGAAGAAGGAAAAGTGCGTGCTGCGGATCGGCGTGGACGTTCTGCCTCCTATCCCCAAGGACACCACCGACCGCAACCGTACCAGCCCTCTGGCCTTTACCGGCAACAAATTTGAGTTCCGTATGCTGGGCTCCTCCCAGTCCATTTCCGGCCCCAATATTGCCCTGAATACCATTATGGCAGAGGAGCTGCGGCAGTTTGCCGACCGTCTGGAGCAGGCGGCGGACTTTGACCAGGAGCTGCATCAGCTGGTATGCGAGGTCTTTACCAACCATCAGCGGATCGTTTTCAGCGGAAACGGCTATGGCGAGGAATGGAAGCAGGAGGCAGCCCGCCGGGGACTGAGCAATTATCCCTCTACTGCCGAGGCCATGCCCTCCTATGTCTCCCCCAAGATCATTGACCTGGTGACCCGCCATGGTATTTTCACCGAGGCGGAGATCCGAGCACGGTATGCCATCCACCTGGAGGCCTACAACAAAATGGAGGCCATCGAAGCCCGCACCATGCTGGATATGGCACTGCATCAGATTTTGCCTGCGGCCCTGCATTACAGCCGGGATCTGTGTGAAGCCGTGCGGACCAAGCAGCGCATTGGTGTCAGCTGTCAGGCGGAGACCAGCTTGATCGGCAAGCTGTCTGGCCACACCGATGCCCTGTATGCCACCATCGAGAAGCTGCAAAAGGCTCTGGCGGAAGTTCCTGAAAATGTGGAGCAGACCTCTGTGTACTATCACAGCACCGTGATCCCCATCATGCAGGAAATGCGCAAGGCAGCCGATGCCCTGGAGACGCTGACGGATAAGCGCTACTGGCCCTATCCCACCTATTCTGACTTACTGTTTTATTAATTAAGGCAACACCGCACAATTGCATCTGCGGGCCTCAGCGGATCTTTTGCCCCAATCTTGCAGTTTGAAGAACTTGAAAGATAGCGCAGCCGTTGCCAGCGCAAGCTGGCTTACGGATGCGGCATACCCCCTGCGGGTATAGCGCAGCCGTTGCCAGCGCAAGCTGGCTTACGGATGCGGCATACCCCCTGC
>ERZ1035006.2058-NODE-2058-length-12041-cov-6.569247_pt1 | contig 12041 bp, 10 predicted proteins | sample MGYA00520694_ERZ1035006 | MGnify/ENA primary metagenome ERZ1035006 (study PRJEB33766, sample SAMN09781746) | gut metagenome | biome: gut microbiome | host: Homo sapiens | place: Madagascar | study: EMG produced TPA metagenomics assembly of the PRJNA485056 data...
ATAATATATAATATTTTTATTCTACTGTGATTCCATATCTTTGCACTGCTCGCACAACCGGAAACTATTCTTTCCGTTCTTCTTTGCCTCTTCCATTGCCTGCTCTGCACTGCGGTACAGCTCATCAAATGTCTTTCCGCAATCCGGGAACTTACTGACTCCGCAGGAACAGGTCACCTTGATATCCTTAATCGAAAATGAAAGTTCACTCTGTAAATGTGTCATCCGGACAAGCAGCTCATCACTATCTACCGCCTCGTCCATAAATACACCGAAACGGTCTCCTGTGATCCGTCCGACAGCATCCCTGTCACAAAAGCAGCCCTGCATCCGGTCTGCTACCTCATGCAGTACCTTATCCCCTGCCGAATAGCCGTGCCGGTTGATCAATTCCTTATAATTGTCAATGTCGATGCTGATCACATAGAACTCACTGTCCGGTGAATGTACAATATGTCCCTCGATCCGTTTCTCTAACTCTACACGGTTCCACAATCCGGTCAGGTAATCCTTGGTAGACAGCATCTCCATCATCCGGATCTTATCAAGAATCTGCTCCTCTTCCTGCTTAAACCGCTCTCCCTGTGCTGACATCACACGGTTCAGGCACTTATACATCTGTTCCTTGGTATAAGGCTTGGTGATATATGCATCCACACCTGCCGAGAGGATCTTCTCTATTGTCTCATCACTGCCATGCGTCGTGACCACAATCGGGATACGATCCATCAGCGGATCTTTTTTTAACTCCCGGATCAGTTCATTCGCATCCATATCAGGAAGATGTGCATCCATCAACACAATATCTGCACGCTTTACATGCTTGAGATACTGTAATGCAGCGTTACCTCCGGTCGCTTCCACAATTGAATAGGCATCTTTAAAATATTCTGTAATGATCGCGCGGTTGACCGCCAGACCATCTACGATAAGCATTGTCTGGTACTCGCCCTCATGCGCCGTCGACAAACGAATCGTCTGATTCGCAACATTTTCCAGATTTTTTCCGAACTTGCACAGCACTTTTTCAAATTCTGCCGCAGGCAGCGGCTTTGAAAAATAATAGCCCTGCGCCAGATTGCAATCCATTCCCCGCAGCAGATCAAGCTGCTCTTTGGTCTCGACACCCTCTGCCACGACATAGAGATTCATCCATTTTGCCAGTCCGATGACAAAACTCATGATACCTCTGGAATTATTTTCTTCGGAATAATTCTTCACAAAGTTCATATCGAGCTTGAGCATATCAATCGGCATCGATGCAAGCATATTCAGTGAGGAATAGCCACTTCCGAAATCGTCCATCTCGATCTTGAACCCTTCTTTTTTCAGTTCATCCACAACCTCAAGCAGCTGATCCGGATTCTCTACATATGCACTTTCCGTGATCTCCAGATGCAGATGCCCCGGTTCTAACCCATGCCGGTGTACCGTATCCAGTAAAATCTGCGGCAGATTCGACTTATAAATATCCTTGCGTGATACATTCACCGAGATCGGCACATAACAATTATACTGGTCGAGCCACTCTCTGATCTGCCTGCATGTCTCATCCCAGACAAACATATCGACTTCTGTAATAAAACCATTTCTTTCAAATACCGGGATGAACTCTGCCGGGGACATGAATCCATTCTGCGGATGAATCCACCGGACTAATGCCTCAGCCCCTGACAGTGTCTCAGAAAAAATATCATATTTTGGCTGAAAATACACGTGAAACTGGTGCTCACGGAGCGCCTGCTCCATATCGTCCGTGATCCGTTGCTCCCGTAGTAATTGTTTGCGCAGCGAATCATCATAAAATGAAATTTCCTTTACATACTGTCCCTTGACCTGATTGACAGCAAGCTTTGCACGGTCACGCATACTGTCGATCTCCATGTTCCGGTCATGGATCTCATATACACCCAATTTGAGTGCGACCTTCATATCCAGCGGGAATTTGTCTATATGGCTGGTCATCTGATCGTAACGCTGTTTAATATAACTATACTCCCGGTGTTCTGCCAGCAGGAAAAAGTGGTCTGCATAAGAACGTGTACAGATACAATTCTTTGTCTCGGAATAATGTTTTAACAATTTTGCAAAATATGCCAGCAGCTCATCACCAACCTGCCGACCATAGGATTCATTCACCAGCTTGAAGTGGTCGATATCGAGTGCAATCATGTCCCACTCAACCTCTTTCTGTTCCTTCAGAATACGGGCTGCATGCTCTGCGAATGCCTCTTTCGTATACAATCCGGTGATCTTATCGCGCTGCAGCACATCGATCTTTTTGCTCGCCTCATGCATCTGGATCGCACGCATCAGCCGATGCTTGAGTACACTCGCATGATACGGCTTGGTGATGAAATCGCTCGCACCCATCGTGAGCGCCTTGAGTTCAGATTCCCCGGTATTCTCCTGGCTCAACACCAGCACCGGAATCTCCGATACACCATTCTCCTCATGCAGCTGTTGAAGAACCTGATATCCATCCATGACAGGCATCATAATATCCAACAGGATAGCCGCCAGAATATTTCTTTTTTTATCTACAATATCCAGCGCCTGTTTCCCATTTTTCGCGGTCAGAATATTATAATCTGCCCCTAAGATATTCGATAATATGTCCCGGTCTATCTCCTGATCATCTACGATCAGAAGTGTCTGTTTCGGCTGAACCTGATCCACAACAGTACCTCCTCCATCTGTGCCACGCCTTACTTTTCAAGTTTGTATCATATGCACAGTAAAATGTGCGATAACGTAACTGTTCAGTACCCTCACAGTTACGATGCAAAATCCCAAGCTGATATCCTACAGCTCGCAGTTATTGACTGTACGGGGGAACGGAATGACATCGCGGATATTGCTCATTCCGGTCAGGTACATCACGCAGCGCTCAAAGCCCAGGCCAAAGCCTGCATGTCTGGCACTGCCGTACTTGCGCAGATCCAGATAAAAGCTGTAATCTTCTTCTTTTAAGCCAAGTTCATCCAGTCTGGCGAGCAGCTTCTCATAATCGTCCTCTCTCTGGGAGCCTCCGATAATCTCACCGATACCCGGCACGAGACAGTCTACGGCTGCCACAGTCTTGCCGTCATCATTTAATTTCATATAGAATGCCTTGATCTCCTTCGGGTAATCTGTCACGAATACCGGACGCTTATAGATCTCCTCGGTCAGATAGCGCTCATGCTCTGTCTGCAGGTCTACGCCCCAGGATACTTTGTATTCAAACTTATCATTGTGCTTTTCCAGAATCTCGATTGCCTCTGTATAGGTGACACGTGCAAAATCGGACTCCGCCACATGATGCAGACGGTCGAGCAGTCCCTTATCAATGAAATTATTGAAGAAGTTCATCTCCTCCGGTGCATGCTCTAATACATAATTGATAATATATTTCAGCATTGCCTCTGCCAGATCCATGTTATCCTGCAGATCTGCAAATGCCATCTCCGGCTCAATCATCCAGAACTCTGCGGCATGACGCGTCGTGTTGGAATTCTCCGCACGGAACGTCGGACCAAATGTATAGATGTTCTTGAATGCCATCGCATACGCCTCTCCATTGAGCTGACCGCTAACGGTCAGATTCGTCGGCTTTCCAAAGAAATCCTGACGGTAATTGACGGTACCGTCCTCATTTTTCGGTATTTGATTCAGATCCATCGTTGTCACCTGGAACATCTCACCGGCGCCTTCACAGTCACTGCCGGTAATCAGGGGTGTATGCACATATACAAAATCCTGCTCCTGGAAAAATTTATGAATCGCATATGCGATCAGTGAGCGCACACGGAATACAGCCTCAAATGTGTTGGTTCTCGGACGGAGATGTGAGATGGTACGCAGATATTCAAAGCTGTGCTTCTTCTTCTGCAGCGGATAACCAGGATCAGATGCACCCTCTACTTCCACATGTGCTGCCTGGATCTCAAACGGCTGTTTCGCCTGCGGTGTCTCCACCAGTTCTCCGGTGACAATGATTGCCGCACCTACATTTAATTTGCTGATAGCCTCAAAATTGTCCAATCCATCTCCGTACACAACCTGTACCGGCTCAAAAAATGTACCGTCATTAACTACGATAAAGCCGAAGTTTTTTGAGTTACGGTTGCTGCGTACCCAGCCTCCGATCGTGACCTCTTTGCCAAGATACGCCTCTCTGTTCCTGAACAATTCTCTTACATTTGTTAAATCCATTGTTTTAATCCCCTTCTATAATAAATAGTCATCAAATAATGATCGCTGTTTCCTGCTGCGGTTTTTACTGTGCTTTTTGTGTGCTGTCCGAAGCATCTGTACTGCCCGCATCTACACCGGTGTATGTGATATTGCATTTGTCGATCAGATTGGTCAGTGCCGTCGTGAGCAGATAACGATGCTCCAGATAGCTTTTTCCATCTTCGTAATCACTGTCATAGGCAGCGTAGAGTTCATCCTCTGTCTTATAATTACCGCTCTGCATCGCAGTCGCAATATAATCAGCAAAGCCTTTTTCATCCAGTGTCCCGCCCTCTGCTTTTACGAGTGCCTCAAGCACCAGCTCGTCATCCAGATTGGATTCCATCTCATTTGTGATCGTCGACTTAAAATCGTCCTCTGTCATGTTGTAATTTGCTGAGAGATAATCTGACAGGGTATTGCCATCCGTACAATTCTGTGCGGTAAACTGCTGAATATACTGATCTACTTTCTGATCAAGCAGTCCATCGGGGATCGCAATCTTGCTGTTTTCAATCAGCTGATCCAGAACCGCTGTGCGCGCTGCTACCGTGCGGTTTTCTTCATTGGACTTCTCCAGATAAGACTTTGTCTCATTGTACAGATCATCCACCGTGCTATAATTGAGGTTATCGGCTACGAAATCGTCTGTCAGCTCCTCATAGCTGGTATCCAGCTTTTTCACGATCTTATTGACCTTGACCGTAAATACAACTGCTGCACCAGCCAGTTCTTCAGACTGATAATTCTCCGGGAATGTCAGGTCAAGATCTACGGTATCACCCACATCCACACCGACCAGACCCTCTTCAAACCCATCAATAAACGTATGTGATCCTATCTCAAGCACATAATCCTGTGCTGTACCGCCGTCAAACGCAACACCGTCCTTTTTCCCTTCATAATCGATATTGACACAATCACCGTTTTCTACTGTCTGCTTGTCCGTGTCCTCATAAGTCGGATAGTAGGTCAGCATGTTATCAATATAGTTCTCGACATCCTCATCCGTGACATCGAATTTTCCCTCTACCGTAACATCCATACCGTCATAGGCACCGAGCGTCACATATTTTTCTACATCATAGGTACGCACGTTACTGACTTTTTTTCCATCTGTATTTCCAGCGCCACAGCCTGCCGCAGTCACTGTCAGCACGACTGCCAGTGCGGCTGCCGCTATCTGTCGTCTTATTGTTTGCTTCATATTACGCTTACTTCCTTTCCTGTTTGCCCACACGGTGAACTATTTTCTCACGGACTTTGCAGAAAATGCAAGATCCTGCGTGGACATTCATTTAAATGTTACCATAGAAACCATGAAATGAAAAGGTTTTATTGATTTTTGTCCAATGGAATGGTACAATAGATTTCGGATTTGAAAGCAAGGAGGATAAATTATGTCAACACCTATGATCGTTTTTCTGGTCATCTTAGCAGTACTGATCGTTGTAATGGTCGTTCTGTACTTTCTGGGAAAGAAAATGCAGAAAAGAAAGGAGGAGCAGGATGCACAGATGGCAGCCGTTGCCCAGACCATCCCTCTGCTCGTCATAGATAAGAAAAAATTAAAACTAACCGAGTCCGGTCTGCCTCAGGCAGTACTTGACCAGACACCCAAGATGATGCGCCGCTCCAAGATGCCTGTCGTAAAGGCAAAGGTCGGACCGAAGGTCATGACATTCCTGTGCGATGCTGAGATCTTCGAGCAGATTCCTGTCAAGCAGCAGATCAAGGCTACCGTAAGTGGTCTGTATATCACCGGTATCAAGGGTATGCGCGGTCCGTTAGAGACAGTTCCCCATAAGAAGAGTTTCATGACAAAGTTAAAAGAAAAAGCAGGAATGTAAAATAGCTAAAAAAAAGAAGCCGTACGGCTTCTTTTTTTTAGCTATTCATATTCAAGCATTGCATCCATATAACGGTTCAGTGTATCCAGATATTCCTTCATCTCTTTTTTCAGCGAATCATTCCGTAATGCAAACTCGATATTGGCCTGAATAAAACCGATCTTGGTTCCGACATCATAACGGTGTCCCTTAAAATCATATGCATAGACCGGCTGCTCCTTTGCCAGCCTGCGCAGCGCGTCCGTCAACTGGATCTCGCCACCCTTTCCGGCGTCCTGCGTCTCCAGAAGTGGAAAGATCTGCGGTGTGATGATGTAGCGGCCGAGTACTGCCACATCCGTCGGTGCCTCATCCAGATTCGGTTTTTCGATCATATCATCTACCTTGTAGATACGCGTATCTACCATATGACCGTCTACAATACCATATTTATTCACAGCTTCATGCGCGACCGTCTGCACACCCAGGATCGTCGTCTGATATTCATCATACACTTCGAGCATCTGCTTTAAACACGGTTTTTTTGACACAACCACGTCATCACCGAGCAAAACAGCAAACGGCTCATCCCCGATAAAATGACTGGCTGCGAGAATCGCGTGTCCGAGTCCGCGCGGCTCCTTCTGCCGGATATAATGCAGATTGGCCATCTCCGGAATCTCACGCACCATCTGCAGCATCTCTGTCTTTCCGCTGCGTTCCAATTCCAGCTCCAGCTCAATCGAACGATCAAAATGATCTTCGATCGAGCGCTTATTTCGTCCGGTCACGACAATAATGTCCTCGATACCGGAAGCTACAGCCTCCTCAATAATATACTGGATCGTCGGCTTGTCAACGATCGGCAGCATCTCCTTCGGCTGTGCCTTTGTTGCCGGCAAAAAACGGGTCCCTAACCCTGCTGCCGGAATAATTGCTTTTCTGACTTTCATTTGTATCCTCCCCCTTGTCGGCTCTACGCCAGTTGAAAATTCCCGATTCCTTTTGAACGGATATCTATGTGGATCTCGCAATCCGCCATTTTTTCAAAATTCATCTCCAGTTCATAGCTGACACTGGCATGAATATGATGCTCTGACTCCTCAAACGTCACACCTCTGGCATCGATCCCCATCATCAGACTGCCAAACGGCATATTGTAGCATGTCCGGTTCTTTTTATTTTTCTCAAATACCATGTGCACATTGCTGACACCACGCTTCATGATATCGAGTGAGCCAGGCTGCAGCTTCAGTGTATTTTTCGTCACTCCGTCAAACCCTTCTATGATCTCATCATAGATCACATAGTGCTTATCATTCTTTTTATAATATGTACCCGGGCATGTCACCTCGACCGGCTCCGGTGTCTCTCCACTGTCCTTTGAAAACTGCAGACCGGAGATCGTTACTAATACATCCTTTGTCATGTATGCCTCCTTTGTTTCTCATTTAGTATATCAGTTTTTATCCCTTATGAAAACCTTTATTGCTTCATTCCAACTATTTTTTCAGGAAACGGAACCGGAGCCGGTAGCGGTGTTCCCGCAGCAATGTCTGATATTCTGTGGCACTGAGTACCTGTGTGAGTTCCTGTTTTGCTTTCTCACCAGTCACGTCATAGCCCTCCGATGAAAAGCACAGATTGGGATACAGCACACACCACCAATTATGGCCCTCACCATCTCCGATTATGATCTGCAATGCCCGGTACGTGCCGGCAGGAAATGTATAATCGCCGTACACCTTATCCGGGAATTCTACATTTGCAAGCTGCACACGCACCTGCTCCGCTTCTCCGTCCTGCTCCAGCGTCTGCTCTGCAACTGCACGGATCTGGTCCATATTTTCATCAATGATCTGTTCGCAGTCTGCCCTGTCTTTTGCATGTTGCAGCTTCAGTTCCATCCACGCACCGACAGCATCCCGCACAAGCAGTTTTCGGCGCTGGTCGTTTTCGCTGTCACTTTTGGCAATCACATGAAAACGCAGCACTTTATCAGAAATTGCTTCGACCTGACGTGCCCGCACTGCATTTGCTGCAAACAGATAACATCCTGTCAATAACAACAGCGTGCACACAACAAATAATACCCGATTAACGGTCTTCCTTTTTTCATTGATTACAAAGCCTGTGTTTTCCATGATTTTCCTCCTTTTGGCACACAACACACCGCGTGTATCCTAAAAAGAAGTATAGCCGCCTCTTTACAGACTTATTCAAGTACCTGAAGATCAATCCTATACTGCGGCTGCACAAGCTGCCCATCCGAATCCCTGATCTGTGCCCATTTTGTGACGGGTGCCAGACGTTTACATAACAGGTCGGTACTCTCCTGCTGCAGGCGTGCTCTTTCCTGTTCTGATAGCTGCAGCCGGTTCTGCGCCACAGCGTCCATATGCAGTTCTACACACCAGCGTCCATTCTGTGGCAGGTATCTGCGTTCACTTCTGATTCCACTAAGTTCGACGATCGTACCATCTGCAAGCCCCAACTGCATCTTGCGCAGTTTTCCCTGTAGCAGCTGAATGAGTCTGGCCGTATCCGGGGCGACCGTTTGCTGAGGCAGACCACAGCTTTGCACGACATAATGATCTACATGCGGCGGCCAATGCTCCCCCAGCACCGGCAGCAACAACACTTTTTCCCGATTCTGCTGTTCCATATACAGATCTCCCAGCGTAGGAACTCCGGCATTTTTTTCCTGTTCGTCGCTCTGCGCCATATTCATCAGATAGCTGCCCGGATGGTCTCCTGTAGCATCTGCCAGTTCTTCTTTGTCCAGACTATCAGCCTGTATAAAATAGACAATCGTATTCCATGAAAAATGATGTTCCTTCATTGCATATCGGTAAAACGAACCGAGAAATTGCGTATCGTCTGCTAATGCCTCCGACAATAAAATAGTCTGCATATGGCTGTCATCCGGCTGTGCCGCCTGCAAGCGTCCAAACATTGCATATGCCTGCGGATAACCGGCGGCAGTCAACGTGACATTGTCTTTTTGATACAGACTGCTGCCCGCACTCTCCATCTCCTCGAAAAAAAATGTAAATTCATAGCTATCCTGCCCCACTGCCGGCGAGACAGCAAGAGCCAATGGAAAAGACCGTTTTTCAATCTCAAGCTGCCCGCAGCCATTCAGGCACATACTGACTGCCAACAACAGTCCTGTGACCTTCCATCTGCGCGTGATTTTGTCTGCCATTCCTATTTTTTCTCCACCTTTCTGTGCGTACTCCACACCACCACAACCGTCAACACGGTCAGAATCAGCACGAGTGCCGGCACTGCAGCTGCCAGATATATATGTCCCAACACAAGATTCCATTTCCGGTAACGATAGAGCAGCAGTGCCACCAGATATACCAGTACACCGCTTCCGATCAGCGACCAGTGGCGCTGCTGCCGGCCACCTATGTGTTCCATGCTCCACGTCACCGCATGCCACGCTGTTTCCACAAATACATACATCCCTACAAACCAGATTCCACACATCCATGCATCCTGTCGTTCGAGAAAACCTCCCGGTACTTTCACCATTGCTGCCAGTTCCATCAAGGTATCATCCATTACTGCCACCGTAGGTGCACCATAGATGCCGGTAAGCGTCAAAAACAGAATCATCTGCAAAATCATACTGAACAGGTAACTGCGCTTCAGATGCATGCACAATTGTTCACGCTGACTGGTCACATCCGCATAGATTGGTAAACAGGCAATCATCATCGTATAGCCGAACACAACATAACTGCTGCCTAACAACTGCTGCCCGCTGATCTGCGCGACCGGCAGCCAGTGATCCGATTCGATATTCCAGACAGCCAGCAGTACCATAAGCAGCAATGGTACTGCCACAAACCAAAACAGCAATTCACATCTACGCCCCCTGCATTCCGTATCTGTTCCGAGTCCATATAGTATCAGTATCGTTACTGCCCCCATAACCAGCCAGGCCGGTGTGTCGCGAATCAGATACATACTGACAACCTGACAGAGAAGCTGCAGTCCGTAGGCAGCGGTAAACAAGGCAATGAGCAGATACAATAACTCTACCATGCATGTTGCCCATCTGCCCAGATACCTCTGCAGCAGTTCGCTGTAGCTGCACTCCATGTGCGATATCAATAGGAGTACGATCCGTAAAAACAGATACCCGGACAGACTTCCTATCACAAGTGCAAAAAATCCATCCATGCCACTCATCCGCGTCAGCTGTTGTGGCAGCAGCAATATGGGCAATGCCAGAAAACTATAAAAAAACATGTATCCGGTCTGTCTGCCGGACATTTTTCCATTTTTGATATCCATACCGACACCTTCCCTATTTTTTCTGTCTTTTCTGTTTTTTCTGCCAGCGAAAACGTATCCGGTTACTCTCTCTGGCATATGCCGGTCTCCGATCCAGCCAGAATAACGGGAAACGGACGATGCTGTCCTTCCATTGCGCCCCATCCTCCACGCCTGACACGGCAAATGGCATCAGATACGGTACGCCAAAGGAATACAACCCGGACAGATGAATCAACAACGCCAACAGTCCCAGCAGATAACCAAACAGACCCAGCCAGGCACTGAGCAGAATCATCACAAATTTTAGCAGCCGGAATGCCGTTGCAAATGCTTCATTTGGAATAGCAAATGAACACAGTGCCGTAAATGCCACTATGATCACTACGACCGGGCTTGCTATACCGGCATCTACCGCAGCGGTTCCGATGATGAGTCCCCCCACGATACCGATTGTGTTGCCCATCGTTCCCGGCACACGCACGCCTGCCTCCCGCAATAGTTCAAATCCAAATTCCATAAGTATCAGCTCCGTCAACGATGAGAACGGCACTCCCGCGCGCGCCTGGGCAAAGGTCAGCAGCATCGCAGTCGGCAGCAGTCCGGTATGGAAATTGATCACTGCCAGATATAATGCCGGTAATGACAATGCAAAAAAAGCTGCCAGATAGCGCACGATCCGCTCCAGCGTGACGATCTGCGGACGATTATAATAGTCATCGCTCGTCTGCATAAATGCATTACAGTCCGTCGGCAGAATCAATGCAACCGGTGAATTATCACACAGCAGCACAATCCTGCCTTCCAGCAATGCATGAACTGCACGATCTGGCCGCTCCGTCGTCTGGAACTGCGGGAACGGAGATGCCCAGCGCCGCTCTGTCAATTGCTCCAGCATTCCGCTGTCCAATATGCCGTCAATCTCAAATCGCTCCAATCGATGCCGGATCTCCTCCAGCACTTCCATACGAGCAATCCCCTGCATGTACATGAGATTCACCAGCGTCGATGTCCTGCGCCCCGCCGTTGCTTCTACATTCTTCAATTCTGTCGCACGCAGCCGTTTCCGGATCAGTGCCGTATTCATCTTTACCGAATCTGAAAATCCCTCGTTCGATCCCCTTGTGACCTTCTCCGATGCTGTCTCCTGCACACCCATACCCGGATATCCACGGTCCGAGATCTTGAATACGCGGTCGACACCGTCCACAAACAAAATCAGACCACCTGTGAGCAGCCCCGCCGCGGCATCCTCCAGATCACGGTACATCTGCACATCCGTCATACCACGACCATTTTCCAACAAAAAACCGGCAACCGTCTCCCTGCTGCACCCGGATAATGTCCCCAGAAGTTTTCCGATCTGAGAATTTCCATAGTTTGAAGCTGACATGGCAATCTCTATATAGGCAACCATACATGCCAGTTGCCCATCCTGTCCCAACTGCATCGTGACCATCTTGATGTCTGAGCAGTCTGAGAAAATCTCCTCAAATACATGCTTGTTATGTCTCAGATTGTCTGTCACTGTATATTTTTCCATCAAATGCTCCTTTCCGCATATATAGAAAAATAGGCGTTTGCGAAACTATTTTTATCAGGTTTTGAGTCATGCAAGCACATTGTTAAGAGGTCGCAGCTCCCGCAAGCATGTCTGTTTTGCTTTCGTTGCACGAACCATTCCGATGAGCCTCGGAAAAACCT
>ERZ1035006.2060-NODE-2060-length-12030-cov-3.948142_pt1 | contig 12030 bp, 9 predicted proteins | sample MGYA00520694_ERZ1035006 | MGnify/ENA primary metagenome ERZ1035006 (study PRJEB33766, sample SAMN09781746) | gut metagenome | biome: gut microbiome | host: Homo sapiens | place: Madagascar | study: EMG produced TPA metagenomics assembly of the PRJNA485056 data...
CCATCGCGTAGGCGAAAAACTTCGGGTTCACGAACGCAAACTGATAGAGCCCGATAAACAACAGGACGAGCCCGGCCAGCACCACCATGGAGGTCTTAAGGCGCCGCCGCTGTGCAAGTCTGACAGTATTCATTTGATCACCGCGGGGTTGCAGCAGGCCGGACGCGCTCTGCGGGTCAGGCCGAAAAGTTCCAGGAGCCTGTCTTTCGTGAGACTTCTGCGGCCGAATCTGAGCCGGTAAAAGATAAGGACGATGAAAAGGAGGCTCCCGACGGTACCGATGATGAGTTCAATCGGAAGTTCATACGGCATGATGATGAGGCGGCCGATCACGTCGCAGATGAGCACAAAAAGCGCACCGAAAAGGGCGGTATCCGGCAGCGTCGCCCGTAAGTCATCGCCCTTAAAGATCGCAACGAGGTTGGGGACGATGAGCCCGATGTAGGAGATGCTTCCCACGACCGTCACAACGGAGGCCGTAATCATCGCGGCGATCGAGAGCCCGGCAAAGAGAACGAGGGAGTAGTTGACGCCCAGGTTTTTGGAAAACTCCTTTCCCATCCCGACGATGTTGAACCACTTGGCGTAGATCCAGGCCGCGGCAATTAAGGGGACCACAAGATAAACGAGCTCGTAGTTGCCGCGCAGAACCAACGAAAAGTGCCCCACAAGCCACGTGGAAAGGGCCTGCGTCATGTCAAAGCGAAACGCTAGAAAACTCGTGATTCCGCCGATGACGTTGCCGAACATGATGCCGATTAAGGGCACCATCACCGGGTCCTTCATGGGGATCCGCAAAATAAACCACACAAAAACCCAGGTACCGGCAATCGCCGCGAGAAACGCAAACGCCGCGCGCGACCAGAGGCTTGAGTCCGGGAAAAAGAGCAGCGCTATGAGGATTCCCAACTGCGCCGAAGAAATTGTCGCGCCCGTTGTGGGGGAGACGAATTTATTGGCGCAGAGCTGCTGCATGATGAGCCCGGCAATGCTCATTCCGACGCCCGTGCACAGAACTGCCGCCAGCCGCGGCAGGCGCGAGGCAAGGAGCACGTGCAGCGCTTCGGCGTCGCCCGTGAGGACAGCCGCAAGCGAAATGTCGGCCGCGCCCGCCGTGAGTGACGCAAGGCCCGCAGCGAGCGTGAGTGCAAGAAGGATCCAGGTGGATTTGGTCATGCCTGTCAGGAAAAAAATCGACGGGTTGTGTGAAAAACGGAGGGACTTTAACCGAGACAGTAAATGAGAATCGTTCCTATTCAATAATTGTTACAAATTTGGAAGAAAAGTTAACGGAAGTTCATCGGGGTTGGTTGAGTAAATATTGCAACCATCTGAAGTTAAACGAAAAAGTGCAGAATCTGAGGGCGGTGTCGGAGTTTTCCGACATATTGCAGAGAAAATATGTGTTAACACTCTGTTAACGACGGTAAAGCCTTGTTTTGTATGGTTTCGGGGGTGTGTTTTACACCGGTTGGCTGAATTTGGTCCGAAGTTGTTGAAAATGCTTGAGAACGATTCTCATTTGCGCGCATTTCAGTAGTATTCACGGACTTTAACGCGAAGGGCCGCTACGCATTGCGGCCTGACGACACGACCGGGGAACCGGGGAGAAATTTTCCTACTGCCATGAAAACAACCAACAAAACCCTCTTTGTCGTGCTGCCGCTGGCAGCCGCTGTGAACGCCGCCTGGGCTCAGGCTGCCTCGGATGAATACACCACGCTGGATACGTCCGTCGTTTCAGCCTCGGGCTACTCGCAGGACGTGCGCGAAGCGCCCGCGAGCGTCTCGGTGATCCCCGCCCAAGAACTGCAGACAAAACCCGTGCGTGACTTGGGTACCGCGATCGGGGACATTCCGGGTGTGGATCTCGATTCCACAAAGATGGGTAATTCCACGATTTCGATCCGCGGATTTGACGCGAGCTATACGCTGATACTGCAGGACGGGCGGCGCCAAAATTTCAGCTCCGCGATTCAAGCCAACGGCTTTGATCCGACGACCGCCTTTATTGCGCCCGTGGGAATGATTGAACGCATCGAAGTGCTGCGCGGCCCGGCTTCCACCGTCTGGGGAACCGATGCCGTCGGAGGTGTGGTCAACGTCATCACGAAAAAACACGTGAAGGAACTTACGGGATCGGTGACCGCTGAAGGCACTTTCCAGGAACACAGAAAGAGATACGGCAACAGCGGTGCGGGGAGCTTTTTCTTCGGTATTCCTCTGGTTGACGAGTCGCTTTCTCTGATGCTGCGCGGCCGCTACTACCGGCACGAAGACACGGGCATCATGAACCCGAATGGCGCCTACGCCGGACACTCGCCGAGCGAAAGTTACACGAGCAATGTGGGCGCACGTCTGAACTGGACGGTCAACCCCCAAAACTTCACCTTTGCCGATTTTGACTTCACGCGCTTTTCCGGCGGCTCCATGAATACGAGCAGCAGCTCCATCAAGGCCCAGCAGTGGTACCACAAATACAACCTCGCCCTCGGACACGAAGGCAAGTACGGGTTCGGGCGCACCGAAAGCTATCTGATGTGGAACAACCTCTCGCAGATGAAGACAAAGACCACGCTCACGCCGCATTCCACGAAAAAGGCGGTGGCTTCTGAAAACCACGGTTCATTCTCGGACCCCTTAAAGCAGACGAATACCTATACCTTTGCCACCAAGGCGATCATGCCCTTTGACTTCGACCGCTTCGGCAGCATGAGTCTCACGGCGGGCGTGGAAGCCAACTACGAAGACTACGAAAATCCGTCGACTTCGACGGCTTCGCAAAAGGGGCCCTTTGATCAGACAACGCTTGCCGTCTTTGCCGAAGGCGAGTACTTCATCAACGACGAGTTAAACGCCACGGTCGGTGCCCGCTACCAGTGGAGCGACATGTTTGACGCAAATGTTTCGCCCCGCGCTTACCTCGTTTATAAGCCTGCACAGTGGCTGAGCTTTAAGGGCGGCGTGGCCGCGGGCTACAAAACGCCCAACGTCAAGCAGGTTGTGGACGGCTATTACGACGGCAGTGAGCCCGGCGACCGCTCCTGGGGTAACCCGAACTTAAAGCCCGAAGAAAGCTGGAGCTATGAACTTTCCACGACTGTGGATCTCGGGCGGGCCGCACAGGTGACGCTCGGGGGCTTTTACACGGACTTTAAAAACCTGATTGCTTCGGAAGAAAGAACGGAAGCGGGCTACTGCAACGCCGAGGGCAGCGCCTGCGACAAGCGCCTCATCAACTACGGCAAGGTCCGTGCCAAGGGCATTGAAGTGCTCTTTAAGACCGCGAAGTTTGCCGGTTTCTCCTTTACCGGGGGCTATACGCTCACTGACGCCAAGATCACCGCAGGCGCCGACAGCGGCAAGCGCCCCAACGAACTGCCGCGTCACAGCCTGCAGCTGCGTGCCGACTATCAGCAGGGACCGTTCTCGGCCTACGTCAAATCCACCTCCAAGTGGGACATGATCTGCAACAACAGCAGGACCGGCATCGGACTGGGCAACAAATACAAGGACTACACGATTGTTGACGTGGGTGCGACCTACGTTGTGGCGAAGAACCACCGCTTCTCCGTGGCTGTGAACAACGTCCTTGATAAGGACACGGTCGAGTGGACGGAAACGAAGCCGGGCCGCTACGGCAACCTCTATCGCCAGTACCTGGACGGCCGCAATTTCTGGGTTTCCTACACCTATGACTTCTAAACGTCCGTCATAAGACAAGAGCCCCGGGGGCCGCAGCGGCATTGACTGCGCTGCGGCTTTCGGGGTTTAACCCGTTTAAACGGACAGGATTTTTCTGCCATGGAACTCATCAAAGACAGTGTTGACTACATCATCTTCGCGATCCTCGGCCTCATGGGGTTTGTGACCGTGTGGCTCACGATTGAGCGCCTTTTGTTTCTGCGGTCTGTTCAGCCCTCCGGCTACGCGGATAAAGACAGCTACGACAAGGCCCTCACCGACAACCTCACGACCCTTTACATCATTTATTCGAACGCCCCCTACGTCGGGCTTTTGGGGACCGTGATCGGCATCATGATCACCTTTTACGACATGGGGCAGAGCGGCAACATCAACGCTTCCGACATCATGACGGGGTTGTCTCTTGCGCTTAAAGCCACGGCGCTGGGGCTCGCGGTCGCCATCCCCACGCTTGTGATTTATAACGGCCTGCAGCGCAGAATCAACGTGCTTTCCGCCCAATGGAAAGACGCCGCCAAGTGAGTTGCGCCATGATTGAGATTCCCAAGAAGGAACCGTTAAACATCGTTCCTTTCATCGACATCATGCTGGTGCTGCTGGCGATGGTGCTCTCAATTTCGACCTTTATCGCCAAGGGTGAGATCAAGATTAATCTCCCGGCTTCAAAAACGGCGTCTCAGGCTGAAAACGTGAAGGACCCGTTACTCGTGCAGGTCGATGCGGCCGGTGACTTTTTCCGCGACGGCACACGGGTGTCGTTTGAAGAACTCGCCGAGGCGATTGCCGGAATCCCGCGGGATAAACCCGTGCTTCTCAGAATGGACCGGGAGTCCAAGTTTGAGCACTTCATCCGCGTGATTGACCTTTTAAAAGAACATCAGCATGAAAACTTCCGAATCGCCACAGAACGTAAAGACGGCTAGACGCCGCTCAGCGGTGTCTTTTGCGGCGGCGGTGGCGCTCTATCTGCCGGTGATTGCCTTTGTCTTTTATGCCGCGCCGGTTTTGACCTACAAAGCCGCGGGCAACCAGGCGTCCGTCGCTCTTTCCTTTGCGCAGGTCGCAGGGGGTGCCGTTTCTCAAGCCCGGGCCGAGACCGTGCCGCCGGAACCGGAGCCTGAGCCCGAACCCGTGAAGGAACCCGAACCCGAACCGGAAGTGAAAACGCCGGACCTCGAGCCCGTGCCGGTGGTCAAACCCAAGCCCGTCGTAAAGAAGGTTGTTGAAAAGCCTAAACCCAAGCCTAGGATCAAGCCCAGACCCGAGAAAACGAAAGCCGTCAAAACCGTTCAGCCCAAACCGGCTGAAACCGTGAAAAAAGCGGAAAAACCCGCTGAGGAAAAACACACGGCTGCGGTGGCCGCACCGGTGGCCGGAGCGCAGACTGCCTTCGACGCCGGCGGCATCTCAACGCTGGTGTACGGCAAAACCGACGATCCGTTTCTTGCGCGCGTCAAACGCGCCGTGGAAAGCGTGCTGCATTATCCGCGCAAGGCCCGCGTGATGAGGCTTCAGGGCGTGACCGTCGTGCAGTTTGTGATTGCCGCGGACGGCAGTCTCACGGAACTTGAACTCTTTGAGACAAGTCCCCACGGCATTCTCGACAAGGCGGCCTTACGTGCCGTGAAGGAAGCCCAAGGCGCATGGGGCAGCCCCGCCAAAACCGTGCGTCTGAGGTTTCCCATCCGCTTTGAACTCAGAGGCTGAGTTTCGGTTATAGTCCCGAAAACTGAGAATTTCGGGACTTAACCATGAGAACCTTCCGACTGGCGGCCGCGGCGCTCGCCCTGTGCCTCACAACGGCCCTTCACGCCGAAACACTCCGGATCGGGGTGCTCCCCGCTGCGGACTCCATTGTCCTTGAGGCGGCCGTCGATGAAGGGCTCTTTAAAAAGGAAGGGCTTGACGTGGTCACGGTCCCCTTTAGGAGCGCGCTTGAAGTCGGAGCCGCGATGCGCGCGGGGCAGTTGGCGGGTCACTTCGGGGACCTCATGAACGTCATCACCCAAAACGCAACGGGTGCGGCCCAGAAAGTCATTCTCACGACAACGCACACAGCAGCCTCGCAGCGCGCGTTCGGGTTTGTGGTGTCGCCCAAAGCCGCTGACCGCATTCAGAGTCTTTCGGACCTGAAGGGCACCGGTACCGCAATGAGTGCGGCAACGATTATTGATTACCTCCTTGACCGCATGAAGATGGAGGAAAAGCTCCCGGCGGGGGCCGTCAAAAACGTCGAAATCCGTCAGATTCCGATCCGGCTTCAGATGCTTCTGGCGGGCAAAGTCGAGACGGCGCTCTTGCCTGAGCCCCTCGTGACGGTGGTTGAAAAGAAGGGCGGCCGCGTGATCTGGGACGATGCGGGGCTAAACGAAGCGCTTGCGGTTGTGGCTTTGCGTAAAGAGAATCTTGACACCAAAACCGTCACCGGGTTTCGTAAGGCTGTGGCAGAGGCCGCCCGTTTGATCGAAGCCGATCCCGAAAAATACCGCGCGGTGATGGTGAAGAAAAGACTCATCCCGGCGCCCGTCGCGGCGGGTTACAAGATGGTGCGATTTTCGCTTTTCGGGACCGCCGACGGCCTTCCGCCCTTACCTACGGAAAGTGATGTGAAGCGCGTGGGAGCGTGGATGCTCGACCACAAGATGGTTAAAAGCGTGCCTTCGCACAAGGACATCGTCTGGACACCGTAACGGGCGGCAGCCTTCTTTTGCTTAATCCATGTGAGTATTTCGGCTTATTGTCCGGGCGCGGCGCGCCCACTAAACTCCTGCCACCATTTGTTTTTCGGAGCGGCAAGCATGTCCGCTAATTTCCACGATCTCATTCACGGGTTCCACCGCTTCAAGGAATCCTACTTTATGAAGGAGCGCGAATTCTTTGACGCGCTCGCGCACGGCCAGAGTCCCAAGACTCTGGTCATTGCCTGCTGTGATTCGCGCGCGGATCCCGCGCTTCTGATGGGCTGTAAGCCCGGTGACCTTTTTGTGATCCGCAGCGTCGCGGCGATTGTCCCGAGCAAGGACGAGGCCGCTCACGCCGACGCCGTCATTGCCGCCGCGGAATACGCGGTCAAACACCTTGAAGTAAAGCACATCATCGTGATGGGGCACTCAGGCTGCGGCGGCATTCATGGGCTCATGTTTCCGGAAAAAATCGCGGGAGAACCCTATATCTCCCGCTGGGTGTCGCTGGCAAACCCGGTGCTTGCGGAACTTAAGGCTGAAAACCCCATGGAAGACGCGGTCCTGCGCACCCGGCGCTGTGAAGAGGGGGCGGTGCTTTTATCGCTTGAAAACCTTTTGTCGTATGACTGGATTCACGACAAGGCCGATGCGGGGGAACTTTCCCTGCACGCGCTTTACTACGACATGAAGGCGGGGAGCCTTAATATCTGGAACGCCGACATTGAGGATTTTGAGCCCTCTCACGCGCTTTTTGCGCCGCGCGGGTAATATCCCGCAGGAAGGCCTTTGCGGGCTGTAAGCGGATTAATTGGCCATGCACGATATTGAACAACCGGATCTCTTCGGACTTACGGACGCGGAAAAAGACCGCGCCCGTCGCCGCGTGCGTAAGCCTTATCCCAAAAAGAAGGATAAGCCCGTGAAGTTCGCGGCCCCGGGCCGGACAAAAGCCGCTTCAGAGGCCGAAGACGTTTCTGCCGCCGATGAACTCATTGACGGCGTCCCGCAGCACGTCAACACTTACCATCCCGACTGGATGGATGAGATCGGGCGGGCAAAAAACGAGCGGCTTGCTGCGGTTCTGAGAACGCTTGCCGCTGAAGGCGCGAAGCCCGCGCCCGAGGTGACCGCTGAAGCTTCTGAGTCGGAAGCTGAGGCTCCCGAGGATGCCCCTGTCAGCAAAGAGGCGCCTGCGGGTGCACTTGCGTCCCGGGGTGCTGCAACGGACAAAACCAAGGACGATGCGCGTACCACGGCGACCCGCTATTCGCGCGGGATCAAGATCAGGGCCTACATCTTCTTTACCCGCGGCTGGGGTTACAAAGCCACGGCCGGGTTTCTTAATCTTTCAGGCTACACCGTGCGCGAGTGGAAGCGGCGGTTTCAGCAGGGGACGTTTTTACCCGATCTCACCGACGCCGAGCGCGAACGCATCGCGCAGGAGACGTCGGGTAATGACCAAAAGCCCTTGACGGAAAAACTCAGCAAGATCGGCTGAGTTTGGTTTGTCAAACCTGTTGTAGAAGTACAACGCGGTTTTTCTCTGTATTGATACAGCAACGTCAGAAAATTATAAATAAAATCAGCGGCTTGGAATTTACCGGAGGATTTTGCTGTCGCGTTAACCCTGAGCGGTTTTTTCTTAGAAAAAGAAAAAATTCGAAAAAAGGTCATTTTTTCCTTGCGGGGGGGGGGATTTTTCTGCAATTATGTTCATTGAGTCCCAAAGAAATTCTGCTATTTAGCCAGTAGGAGATCAGAAAAAATGAACAAAACATTCAAGGTCATTTTCAGCAAGACCCGGGGGGCGCTTGTCGCTGTGAATGAAGCGGCAAAAACCACATCCAGGGCTTCGGTGAAGACAGCGGTGGCTGGTGTCTGTGCGGCATTACTTTCAGTGCCAGCGATGGCGGCGGGGTTTACCGACTACTGTCAGAACGGTCAATGTGATGTCGTCGGAAAGACGGTCGAGGGTAAGGGTTCAGTCGTGCAGCTTGACAGCAGCACAGTTCAATCCATCACAATTAAAGACAGCACGATCTCCAACACGATTTTCAAGCTGAGCGGGTCGCAGAAAATTTCTGTGTCCGATACGGGTTTTATCGGGATGGTGTCTAGTACACCGGGGGGCTTCGGGATTTATGCTCACAACGGATACAAAAATGATGTGGCGAACGAGAAGGCGACCGAGGTTGAACTTAATAATGTGACCTTTAAGGACAACACGGTTTCTTACGGCAGTCTTTTTGTCTACGACAAAACCAAGCTTCATATGAAGGGTGGTGCGTTTCTCAAAAACGTGACAAAAGACATCGGCGGCGGCGCCATGATCAAGTCCGGCACCATCGTCTTTGAAGATGTTTTGTTTCAGGACAATGTGGCAAGGAATGAATCCGGATTCGCGGCAGGCGGAGCTGTCTACGTTGACATCACGACCGGCATTAAGCAAAACAAGAAAGATTCGGTCGGAGATGTGACATTTAAACTCACCAAGGACATGGCTTATACCGGTAATACGATTGATTCGAAATTCAAGGGGGAAGTAGACACCTGGGGTTGGACCGCCGAACCGTGCGGCGGGTTCCTTTTCCTTGACCGTTATGCTAGAGGGGCCTTTGATATTGACGATGGGGTAACGCTTACGATCGGAACGGCCTCCGCAACCGGAGAGGATGATTCGATTGCGAGCGCTCTGCCCAAAACATCGACTCAGGACCCCGGGTACTCCACTCTTGTGAAGAAAGGTGCTGGTACGGTCGTCATGTACGGCTCAATGGATAAGTATTTCGGAGACTTCACTGTTGAAGCCGGTACCTTTGATGTCCGTAAGGCTTGGAAGAGCCTCGGCAACACGACAGTGACGGGCGGCGTTTTGTCGGCTTCCAACGGTATCACCCTTGATACGATGAAAGCCGGTACCAACTTGGATTTCATCCAGAGCGGCAAGCTGACAGTTTCCGGTGAAGGCACAGTTACTGTAAAGTCTTTAAAGCTTGCAAATTCAGCTAAGGCTACATCCGGACTTCCCTCTGTCCAGATTAAAAAGGGTGGTACGCTCAGGGCCGATACGATCGAAGTGGCTGCCGGAGAGGTAACGCTTGCCGGCGGTACCCTTGAAACCGGTTCAGCTCAGGTTTACAACCTCGGCACGAAGAGCGTTATCAATGCTGATGCATCCAAGGTTTCTTCAGAGAAAGATCTGAACGGGCTTCACCTTAAAACCGGTATTACAGCCACGAGCGGCACGCTTGCCCTCACCGACAAGGGCTACTACACGACCGCGTCTCTGAAGGCGATGTCTGGTGCGCTTAAAGGCGGCTCGGCCTCCCTCTCGTTCCTTAACTCCAAACTTTATAAAGCGGCAGGAGAAACAGCGGAACTCGTGGACTCCGTGATTCAGTCCACGGAACAGGTGACGGCTTCTTCGACAGTGACAACGAATGCTGACGGCAAGGCGAGTGCACAGGTGACCGTGAAGAATTCCGGTGCCCAAAGCGTTGTGGTGAAAGACAGCGCTCAAACGGGCGCCAAGGCGGTCGATCAGGTGACCTTTGCTGCGCCTGAAACCTCAGGTGAAATGACGCTTGTGGGTTCCGCTGCGGGCGGGCATCTCGTTCAGAACACTGCCGGCAAAGCCGTTGACGTGGAGGTTGCGCCAGACCTTACGCTTAACCTCGGCCAGACGGAACTTCCCGAGCAAACCACGGGTACGCTTTCTAATCTCACGCTTTCAGCCGGCACGACCGGCACGACCGACGTGCCCCGCAAGGCAGCAGGCTTGACTGTCGCGAATATCGTTGCCGCGGTGGAAAAACTGGTCGCTGCCGGCAATAACCTCGTGACGGTCGGTAACGAGCGTAAGCGCGGTGTTCTCAAGATCGGTACGCTTGATCTTGGTGCCGGTTCCAAGGTGTTCGTTGATCCTGCCTGGCAGAATGATGCGGCGCTCAATACGATCGGGAACGCCTCGCACCTTGAAATCGCACAGGTGGGAAGCCTCCAGGGAAGCCTTATTGCCGGTCAGAACTCGCTGATCACGATCGGCGCGACGGCAGCGCAGGCAGAGGCCGCCTTTAATCAGGCCGGCCTGAACTGGGGTAAAGAAGCGGTGTCTGCAGCCCTTTACCTTGGCACATCGGTGAACCCTGAGGGCGGCATCCTCGTTAACGGCAGTCTGACTGATGCCGGTGCAACGGCCGAAAGTGGAACGGTCACTCTCGCTGCCGGTTCCCTCCTGATGGTTGACGCGGCCGCTGTCGGCGAGAAGGCAGTGACAGGTACCGTCAGCGCGGTGGGTGGCGCCAAGGTAGCGCTGGTCAACGCCGCGGAAGGCACGTTTAAGTTGGCTGACACCGTCACAGGCCTCACATCCGCATCGTTCGTGTCCGACAACCTCTTTACGAAGACGGCTCTCAATGGCTCCGACGTCTCCACCACGGTGGACAAGAACGCTTTAGGGGGCGCCGTCGCTTCGATGGGCCTGCAGTCCATGATCCGCCGTGCCGACAGTGTTTTGGCTGCGACGGTTGCCGACCGCACGTCGATTGATCAGGAGCTCGGAGCCGGCGCCAACCTTTGGGTTGACGTGGGCGGCGAAAGCTACGAGGCCGATGGCTTTGACAACAACGCAAGCTTTAAGAGCGACATGGGCTACGGTGTCTTTGGTGCCGATGTGGCGGTTTCTGACGACATCACCCTGGGCGCCGCACTGCAGTACGGCACGGGCTCTGCGCGAAGCAGCAATTTCGGCATGAAAAACGAAATTGACACCTGGGGTCTGACGGCCTACAGCGTTTATAAGACGGGTGACGCCCGTTTTGTCGGTGAAGTCGCGTATGTGAAGGCCAAAAACGACATCTCAGCGTCCGCTGCTTCGAAACTGAGCCAAAGCGTTGACACCGAAATGCTTTCGGCCGGCATGAGCGCGCACTATCAGTTTGACGCCGGTGCCGTGACGGTCACGCCGAGCCTTGGGATTCGCCTCTCGCAGCTGAAGACCGATGCCCTCAAAGTGGGCGCCATCCGGATTGCCGATGATGAGATGACGGTTTTCCAGGTTCCGGTTGCGGTGCGTGTCGGCATGAAGCCCGTGGAGGCTTCCGGCTGGAACATTGCGCCTGCGGTGAAGCTTGCCTATGTGCCGACCTTCGGTGACGATGAAACCGATATCCTGGGGTACCAGCAGAAGGTTCTCGACACGAGCCCGGTGCAGGCCGATATCGGCGTTGAAGCCCGTAAGGGCAACTTTATGGTCAACGTGAACTTCCTTGCCGGTACCGGCAGCGAAGGCGCGAAGGCCGTGGGCAGTAAGGTGGGCGTGAAGTACCTCTTCTGAGGCTTGACGCGGTAACCCGTCTGCCGTGCGCACTGACTCCGAAGCGCCCGGCAGACGAAAATACAAACGGGAAAGGCTTTGCGGCTTTTCCCGTTTTTTCAAAGACATTTGTAACGAATCAATGCTTTGACTCGTACCACATCAGGAAGATTGTCGCGATGGTGACAACCGACCGATCAGCAAAGTAAGCAGCCATACATTCATCTGAAAAACTTCTCCTTACAGTAAACAACTGCAAAAAGGACCTGCTGATTTCATAGAAATTCCGCGAGGAAACCCGCGTCTTCAGACGCGGGAGGAATCGCG
>ERZ1035006.2065-NODE-2065-length-12016-cov-13.388763_pt1 | contig 12016 bp, 10 predicted proteins | sample MGYA00520694_ERZ1035006 | MGnify/ENA primary metagenome ERZ1035006 (study PRJEB33766, sample SAMN09781746) | gut metagenome | biome: gut microbiome | host: Homo sapiens | place: Madagascar | study: EMG produced TPA metagenomics assembly of the PRJNA485056 data...
CTGCTCTACTTTCCCGACACAACCGACGGGGCGACAGCGCGCCGTCATATCATGGTATGGATTAAGCGTTGCGAAGCCGGGGGCATAAAGAAAGACCGCCAGGCGTTTCTTTCTACGCCTGGCGGTCTAGATATTTCACAGAATAAGAACTTAGTTTTTCTTCCAAAGCTTGGTCATATCCTCCAGCGTCTTACCCTTGGTCTCAGGAACGAGCTTCCATACAAAGATGGCAGCGAGGATACAGATAACACCATACAGACCATAGGTGAACCAATAGCCCAGGCTGTTAGCCATCGGAACGAAAGAGGTAGAAACAATCCAGTTGAAAATCCACTGGAAGGCTACGGCAATCGCTACGGCAGCACCACGAATCGTATTAGGGAATACCTCGGCGATAAGTACCCAGCAGATTGGTCCCCAAGAGAACATGAACGATGCAGAGTAAACCATGATGGATACCATGCACAACAACTGCAGATTAGGATTACCGAAGGTGATGGCTACACCGATGGCACCCAATGCCATGCCCAGAGAACCGGTAATGAGCAAAGGCTTACGTCCCAACTTCTCTACCGTAAAGATGGCTACACAGGTGAAACCGAGGTTCACGATACCATTGAATACGGTCAATACCATCGGATTGTCAAAGCCCATTGCCTCATAGATGCGAGGAGCATAATAGAGCACGGCATTGATACCTACAGCCTGCTGGAAAACAGAGAGCATCACACCTACGAAGATACAGAGCACACCGTAAGTAAGCAGTTTCTCCTTCTTCTCAGTAACCGTATTCTTGATGTCATCCAAAATCTTCTTAGCCTCCTCAGCACCATTGATGCGAGCCAGGATACGCTCAGCCTTCGCATCCTGACCAACCATGGCAAGATAACGGGGAGTCTCAGGTACGAAACAGATAAGCAGAGCAAACAAGCCCGCAGGAACCATCTCAGAACCAAACATATAGCGCCATCCGGTTTCAATAGCCCAGGCAGCCTCGCCACCATTCAGAATCTGGTTCATACCATTGCCCACACTCTGGATAGCAGGAGCAATATGATCGCCAAGAATGAAGAAGTTGACGAAATAAACCACCAGCTGACCGAAGATGATGGCAAACTGGTTCCAGCTGACCAACATACCACGGATGTTACTAGGCGCAATCTCACCGATATACATCGGGCACACAGCAGATGCCAGACCCACACCGATACCGCCAATCACACGATAGAGGTTGAACACGATGAGGAGCGTAAGATTAGGTTCGCCCTTTGGCAACACCAAAGACTCAGGACACATAGATCCCCATGCAGAGATGAAGAACATCACACCCGCAAAGATCAGCGAACGCTTACGGCCCCAGTTAGAAGCCAGCACACCCGAAAGCGCCGAACCGATGATACAACCAATCAGGGCACTGGAAGAAGTGAATCCATGCCAGAAATCGGTATAGGTGAAATCCTCAGCACCCATGAAGAATGCCTGCAAACCCTTCTCGGCTCCCGAGATTACCGCGGTATCATAACCGAAAAGCAAGCCGCCCAAAACGGCTACCATCACAATTGAAATAAGATAGGCTCTAGAGCCTGTTTGTTTTTGTTCCATTATTTTTTAGGTTTAAATTTTAATCAATTTTTTGTAGAATAGCGTAGCATTTACCGGCAGGAAATCTTCTTTTTTCATGCCAAAAATCAATCTCCACCTGATAATATACGTTTTTTCTTTATAAATATTACGTTCAACATGCGGTTTTCCCCCATTTTTTTTGTAAATTTGCACCAAAATAAGAAGAAACATAGAAGTTAGGTAATATGAACATAGCAGATTTTCTACATCAGCAGGGCGATAAGCGAGGCTTTTCGTTCGAGGTTTTACCTCCGCTGAAAGGTAACGGAACAGCAGCACTCTTCCGTACCATCGATGCGCTGAGCGAGTTTGGTCCTCGCTTTATCAACATCACTACGCACCATAGCGAGTATGTATACAAGGAACTGGAAAACGGTCTCCTCACTCGCCAGCGTGTACGCCGCCGCCCGGGCACCGTTGCCATCGCAGGCGCTATACAGAATAAGTACGACATACCTGTCATCCCTCATATTATCTGCAGCGGTGCTACGAAGGAAGACATCGAGTACGAACTGCTCGACCTCCAGTTTCTTGGCATCAGCAACATTCTCGTTCTGCGAGGAGACAAGGCGAAAGAAGACCGGCAGTTTACACCAACCGAGAACGGTCATGCCCATGCCACCGACCTCCTGAAGCAGGTGAATCAGTTTAATGACGGTTTCTTCTTTGACGGCACACCCATCAAGCACCCGGGCGACAAGTTCTGCTGCGGTGTAGCCTGCTATCCGGAGAAGCATGAAGAGGCGCCAAACCTGGAAATGGATATGCAGCATCTGCTGGAGAAACAACAGTTGGGCGCAGCGTATGCCGTTACCCAGCTCTTCTACGACAACGAGAAGTTCTATGCTTTCGTTGAAAAGGCTCGGCAGATAGGCGTAACCATTCCTATCATTCCTGCCATCAAGCCTTTCGCCAAGTTGAGCCAGCTCACTGTAGTGCCGAAAACCTTCCACTGCGATATTCCAGAAGAACTCGCACAGGAGGTATTGAAATGTAAAACTGACGAAGATGCCAAGCAGCTCGGTATCGAGTGGACCACCGCTCAGGTGCAAGATCTCTTCGAACATGGTTACAACAATGTTCACTTCTTCACCGTATCGGCTGTAGACAGCGTCAAGCAAATAGCAAAAATTCTGTTTTAAATGCAAAGAAATGAAGTTATAGGTCAGCAAGAAGTATGGAACCGTCTCATGGAGATGGTTCAGGAGAACCGTTTGCCCCATGCGCTGATGTTCTGCGGCCCGCAGGGCTGCGGCAAACTGGCGATGGCACTGGCTTTTGCCAGCTATCTTCTGGGCGATTCACCGATGCTCAGGAAATGGGAACATCCGGACCTCCACTTCACCTTTCCTACCATCAAGACCGCCAATATGGGCAGCGAACACAAACCGGTGAGCCTCGACTTCATCAAGGAATGGAGAGAGCTGCTGCTTTCTAAAGGTCCTTACATCCAGATTAGCGACTGGATGCTGAAGATGGGCAAGACGGATGCCGACTATAACAAACAGGCTATCATCACTGCCGAAGAAACCGATGCCATCTCTCACGAACTGATGATGATGTCGAGTCAGGGCGGATACAAGATCAGTCTGATATGGCTCCCGGAACGTATGAATATCCAGAGTGCCAACAAGATACTGAAACTGCTGGAGGAGCCGCCACGCCAGACGGTGTTTCTGCTGGTAAGCGAGAATCCGGAACTGCTGCTCGAAACCATCAGAAGCCGTACACAGCGTATCGACTTCAGGAAGATAGAAACCGCTGAGATGGAAAAAGCGCTGACGGAACGGAGAGCGCTGGAGCCAGACATGGCACACCGCATAGCCCGTATCGCCAACGGCAACTGGAACCTCGCACTCGAAGAACTGGATGCAGGAAACGAAAACCGGCAGCATCTAGACATGTTCATCATGCTGATGCGACTGGCTTACATGCGCAAGATAGGTGACCTCAAGAAGTGGACCGATGTGATTGCAACCTTCGGAAGAGAAAAGCAGAAACGCATGCTCGACTACTTCATGCACATGCTCAGAGAAAGTTTCATGTACAACTTCCGGAATCCGGAACTGAGCTACATGACGCAGGATGAGGAGAACTTTGCCAAGAACTTTGCCCGCTTCATCAACGAAGCAAACATCATTGACATCTCCAACCTCTTCGAAGACAGCAAGCGCATGATTTCGCAAAATGCCAATGCCAAAATCGTTTTCTTCGATATGGCGCTCAAAATCATCGTCCTCCTGCTGAGGAAGTGAAGACAGGAAGCAGCACGCCCTGAAAGGGCAGAAGCTCCTAGCCCAGGGCATCGCCCTGGGTATAATGGCAGACAACAAGGCGCCCTGTAAGGGCAAAAGCTTTATGTCTTGCCTGGAGTTTTAAAGCTTTTGCCCTTACAGGGCGACAAACTAGCGCCCGTAATAACCCAGGGCGATGCCCTGGGCTAGGAGCTTCTGCCCTTTCAGGGCGTATGGGGCAATACAGGGCGTATGGGGCAATACAGGGCGTATGGGGCGAAACAGGGCGTATGGGGCAAAACTTGCAAAAGTTCTGTTCATTGTTCATTATTCATTGTACATTATAAATTATACATTATAAATTAGACTATCGTGGATTACAAAAATATGAAATTCAGGATGTGTAACGGCTGCGACCGTGGTCTGTGCGCTAAGGGCGTAGGAAGACAGGACAGACAGCTCAACACATACGACTGGCTTGCCGATGTACCCGGCAATGCTGAAAGTACTGACCTCGTGGAGGTACAGTTCAAGAATACCCGTAAGGGATATTACCACAATGTGAATAACCTCGACCTGAAGAAGGGCGATATAGTGGCGGTAGAGGCTAACCCGGGTCACGACATCGGTGTGGTTACGCTGACCGGACGACTGGTAAAACTCCAGATTAAGAAGGCAAACCTCAAGTCGCAGGATGATATCAAGCGTATCTACCGTATCGCCAAACAGGTGGATCTTGACAAATGCAAGGAGGCTAAGAGCCGTGAACACGGCACCATGATTCAGAGCCGCCAGATAGCCAAAGATCTCGGACTGAAGATGAAAATAGGTGATGTAGAATATCAGGGAGACGGCAACAAGGCTATCTTCTATTACATCGCTGACGAACGTGTGGACTTCCGCCAGCTCATCAAGGTTCTTGCCGATACCTTCCATGTACGCATCGAGATGAAGCAGATCGGTGCACGACAGGAAGCAGGCCGTATCGGTGGTACGGGTCCTTGCGGCAGAGAACTCTGCTGCGCTACCTGGATGAAGAACTTCATCAGCGTTAGCACCAATGCAGCACGCTACCAGGACATCTCTCTGAATCCTCAGAAACTTGCCGGTATGTGCGCCAAACTGAAGTGCTGTCTCAACTACGAGGTAGACAGTTATGTAGAGGCTAGCAGAAAGTTACCTCCTAAGGATGCCGTACTGCAGACTGCCGACGGTGATTTCCATCAGTTCAAGGTGGATATCCTGGCAGGTCTTATCACCTACTCTTCTGACAAGAACCTTGCTTCCAACCTCGAAACCATCAGCATCGAGCGTGCCAAGGCGATTATCGAAATGAACCGTCAGGGCGAGAAGCCATTGAGTCTGCTGGAAGACGGTAAAGCTAAGCCAGCAGCGAAGCCTACCGACCTGCTTGCCGAAGCTGATTTGAGCCGCTTTGACAAGGCTAAGAAAAAGAAGAAGAAGAACAATAAGAATAAGGGACCTCGCCAGCAGGAGGGAGACAACAAGCCTCAGAAGAACGAGAACCGCGCGCAGAATGGCGACAACAAACCTCAGAAGAATGAAGGCAAGCCAAACAACCAGCGCCGCGACAACCGTAATCAGGGCAATCATCCTAAGGGTGACAACCGCCAGCCAAGAAACGACAGACGGCCTAACAAGGGCAACAAGCCGCAGAATGGCAACAAGCCACAGGGTGGAAATAAGCCACAAGGCAACAACGCCCCACAGAATGGCAACAAGCCACAAGGCAATAATGCCCCACAAGGCAATAACGCCCCACAAGAATAAAGAATAGGAGCTAGAAAAAGATGAAAAAGACTGTTTATTTCATCGTTTTGACAGCGATCGTTCACATTCTCTCTGCCTGCAGCGGTTCGACCGTATACGATGAGTATGCCCATACACCGATTGCAGGATGGGAGAAGAACGACACCCTATCATTCGAAGTATCACCTCTACTCGAAGCCGGGCATTACAAACAAAGCCTGGGACTTCGCATTACAGGTGCCTATCCGTTCATGGGACTTACGCTCATCGTAGAACAGACGGTTTATCACCAAAACAGAAAGATACCTGGCGAATGCAAGATAGATACGGTAAACTGCCAGCTGATTGACAACAACGGCGTGAGCAAAGGACAGGGTATCAGCTACTATCAGTATAACTTCCCTATCAACATCTATCAGATGCATCAGGGAGATTCCATACACGTAGCCATCAGACATGATATGAAAAGAGAAATCCTCCCTGGTGTGAGCGACATCGGCATCAAGATTTCAAAGATACAATAAAAAAAGAGTGAACAGATTGTTGATGAATCTGTTCACTCTTTTTTTTAACTTCTCACTAAGTTCCTTCCCGCATCAATTCTCAAGAAGATGAAAAGAAGGATGGTAAATCCCCATAACGAACTGCCACCATAACTGAAGAACGGCAGCGGAATACCGATAACCGGTGTTAAACCCAGCACCATTCCCACATTAATAAACAGGTGGAAGAGGAATACCGACAGGACACAATAGCCGTAGATACGCCCGAATTTATAAGGTTGCCGCTCAGCCAGATGCATCAACCGCAATATCAAAGCCAGGAAAAGCAGCAGCACGCCTGCCGAACCGAGGAAACCTTCCTCCTCGCCTACCGTACAGAAGATAAAGTCTGTATCCTGCTCAGGCACGAACTTCAGTTTGGTCTGCGTTCCATTGAGGAAACCTTTTCCCTGAAGTCCGCCGGAACCAATGGCAATCTCACTCTGATGCACGTTATATCCCGCACCAGCCAAATCTTCATCCAGTCCCAGCAGTACGTTGATACGCACTCTCTGATGAGGTTCCATTACATGATTCAGCACATAATCGGCAGAATAGAAGAAAGCGATACTTCCCAACGAAAAGATGGAGATGAGGAAGTAATTCCGGAACCGGGTTCTCAGTCCCTGATAAACCAGGAATCCGATGAGCATAGCACACAGGAAGAGCTGGATCCACACAATGTCGAACGGAATGACATAGGTAGAAAAGAGCACGAAGAGCAGCGTAATGCCTACCGAATAGGAAAGGATCATCAGTGCCTGTTTCCTGTCGCCCGTATAGGAGTTCACCATGCCAGCCGTAAAAATCTGCACCAGCAGAAGCACGACAAACTTACCCACAGAAGTATAGGTATCCCACATCATCACGTTCTCATACTTCACACCCACTACGAAATAAGCCACCATCGACACGCCGGTAAAGAGAATGGCACCCGGCATTCCTTCGCGGTAAAGCATGAGGAAGAATGAAAGATAAACCAAGGCAGAACCCGTTTCGCGCTGACCTACGATACAGAGCATCGGCAGAACGATAATGCCTACGGCTGCCATGAAATGCTTCAGGTTCTGCATACTGAAACCATAGCTTGACATAAACTTGGCTACCGCCAGAGCCGTAGCAAACTTACCAAACTCAGCCGGTTGCAGTCGGAGCGGTCCCAACACCAGCCAGGAGTGGGAACCCTTGATGCTATGCGGATTGAATATCGTAGCAAAGAGCAAGAGTATCAGGACACCATAGATGACATACGAGAAGGTATCGTAAAACCGGTCATCAAGCAGCAGGATTACCAATCCCAGTGCTATGGATGTGCCAATCCATATAATCTGCATACCCGAGCGGGCACCCAGACTGAATATCTCGTTGTCACCATAGTTATAGCTGGCTCCACAGACGCTCACCCATCCGAAGATAAGGAGTGCCAGATAAATACCTATCGTCCACCAGTCAAGTGAAGCAAGCACACTAGGTTGTTTATTATCGATCATAATCTATAAACTATAAACTATTAACAGAAAACTATCTACTGCTTAATCCGTAGGCGATTCTACGGGCCTGCATCTCTGCAGCCCTGCGCTCAGAATCAGGAGATAACTTACCCTTGAGATACTGTTCCATCATCAGACCGCCGATAGGCACACCATAGTCAGCACCCCAACCACCATTCTCTACATACACGGCAATGGCAATCTTCGGGTTGTTCATCGGAGCAAAGCCCATGAATACAGAGTGGTCGTGGCCACGGTTCTGTGCCGTACCCGTCTTGCCGCAAGCTTCGAAATCGTAGCGGCCGAGCAGCTTACAGGTTCCCTTCAGCGCCGAACTCCTCATACCGGCTACCACATAGTTGTAAGCCCGTCGGGAAGCCTTGGTATAATGGCGTCGGGTATAGAGCGTATCAAGCGGTTCTCCCTTCACCTTTCTCACTACATGAGGCACATAATAGTATCCCCTGTTGGCAATGGTAGCACCCAGGTTGGCTATCTGCAACGGCGTGAGGTTAACCTCACCCTGACCGATAGAAATACTGATTACCGTCAGTCCGTTCCATGAACCTTTGTAAGCCTTATCATAGAACTGTGCATTCGGAATCAGACCGCGTTTCTCGCCAGGCAAGTCGATGCCCAACTTATATCCGAATCCCATGCTCACCATATAATCTTTCCATAAGGTCATCGCATTCTGTACGCTGCCATACTTCTTGCGGTTACCTATCATATAGTAAAGACCCCAACAGAAGTAACCGTTACAAGAGGTACTGATGGCATCAACCAGCGAAATAGGCGACGGGTGACCATGACAGCCCACATGCAGACCCTTATAAGAGAAACCATGATTACACGGGAATGCTGTTCCCGGTGTGATGATACCTTCAGTAAGATAGGTCAGCGCCTGGCTGGTCTTAAAGGTAGAACCCGGAGGATACTGACCCTGAATACTACGGTTCAGGAGCGGTTTCCACGGATTCTGCGAGAGCCACTTGTGCATCTTGCCGCGGTTTCTACCCACCAGACGTCTTGGATCGTAAGAAGGAGAAGAAACCATAGCCAGCACATCGCCCGTTCTAGGATCGATGGCAACGATACTGCCGATTTTACCCTGGAGCAGACGTTCGCCCAAGGCTTGCAACTTGACATCCAATCCCAGCGTCAAGTCCTTTCCTGCCACAGGTTTCTGGTCGAGTTTACCATTCTGATAGCTACCCTGTATTCTTCCGTGGGCATCTCTCAGCATGATCTTCACACCCTTCTCACCACGCAGCAGCTTCTCATAAAACTTCTCGATACCCAGTTTTCCGATATAGTCACCAGCCTGATAGTAGTCATCATCTTCAATATCGCTTTGCGAAACCTCACCCACATCACCCAGCACATGGGCTGCATAAGGGTAGGTATATTCTCTGACGGTACGTTTCTGGACATAGAAACCGGGGAATCGGAACATCTTCTCCTGGAACACACTGAAATCCCGGTCGCTCAGCTGTCCCATAAAAAGCTGCTGGGTATAGCGCGAATAGCCCGGGTTTTTAGAGCGGTCCTTGATATCGTTCATTCGCTTGATAAAAAACTCTTTCGTAATACCCAGCGAATTACAGAAATCCATCGTATCAAGCCTGCCGCTCTCCTCGTTCATGACCACCATCAGATCGTAAGACGGCTGATTATACACCAGCAGCTTACCATTACGGTCGTAAATGGCACCACGGGCGGGAAACTCAATATGCTTCAAGAAGGCATTACTGTCGGCATTCTTCTTGTAGTCGTCGCTCATAATCTGAAGCGTAAACAGACGAATCATGTAAATGACCACAATAGCTATGGCCACTCCACCGATAACGAATCTACGTTTTTCAAGATTGTAATCCAACATACCTTATTATATATAGCAAACTAAAAATCGTGTTCTTTTCTCTCTCATCACTTATCCGGAATCTTACTTTCTGAAACTTTCTGTCGCCATCACCAATATATAAGTGATAACCGTACTTCCGCCTATACATTCCAACCAGTGAACCCAATTAAAGAAATTGAATGTTTCGAGTGTAAAGAACAATAGATTATAAACGAGAATGATGAAGAATACGTACCAGCAATATGCACCTACGCCGATAGAACGCATGGACGGTTCCAGATCGTCGGCGCTGTCACGCGGTACGAAAAGTTCAAACAAATAAGGTTGTAGCAGTCCTACGGCAGTCATCGAAGCTGCTGCAACACCTGGCGTATTGGCAAATACGTCCACACAAAGCCCCATCATAAAGCACCACAATAACACCGCCCATTTAGGATGGTTGCGGCGGAAATGCAGTACCATAATGATATACAGCAAGGGGGTGGCACAATTGAATAGATGAATATGATTAAACACCAATCCCTGTACCAGCACGAGCACCACAAAGGTAGCTAGTCTTTTCACTAAATCTATACTCATTGCTTTTTATATCCTCTTACTATACGTCATTATTGATTATTGTCTCCATTTGTTTCGATGCTATCCTGTGCTGCACGCATAATCTCCAACCGCTCTTTCATGGCGGCATCATCAATTACACATACATCACGCAGACGGGCAAAATCGGTAGAGAGGCGAAGTTGTACGCGATACGACAGTCCATCGGCGGAGTTGAACACGTGCAATATCCTGCCTACTCTCACTCCAGGAGGAAATACAGCAGAATAGCCACTCGTTACCACATAGTCACCCAATTTAAAGTGAGCATGACGTGGCACCTCTTCCAGATAGGCAAGGTCAGACACACCACCCTTCCAGCGCAGATAGCCAAAATAGCCTCTATTCTGAATCATACAACTGATGTTCGACTTCGTGTTCAATACCGGAATCACGATAGCGTAATGTTCTGCCACCAGATACACGATACCCACAACACCCGTACCGCTGATTACACCCATATCCTTACGGATGCCATCCGCACTACCCTTGTCAATTGTCATCAGGTTGCCGGGTTTATCGATACTATTCGCCACCACCTTAGCCGGAATCAGACGATAGTTTCTCAGCAATGCAAACTGATCACGATGGTAGATGCTGCTATCCTTGGTCACGCTCACGAGACTGTCGGAAAGTTTCTGCACCTCCTGTTCGAGATACGCATTGCGCTGTGTGAGTTCCTGGTTCACCTTGGTAAGTGAGAAGAATGTTTCTACATTCGCATCCCATTCATACAACTTACCCGTTACGGCATTAGCCGAGGAGAACCAGGCACTGCCCTGATAGCTGTTATACTGAAACAACAGCACCATACTCACCACCTCAAGAATCAGGAAGACAAACCAATGGTTGTATTTCGCTAAAAACTCTAAAAGGTTGCGCATACTTTATTCTTATATTAGAATAAGTTCTGATTATCTCATCAAGAATGAGAATCGGTCTACATTCTTCAACGCAATACCAGCACCCTTGGCAACACTGTGCAATGGATCTTCTGCGATGTGGAATGGGATATTGATCTTATCCTGCAAACGCTTGTCGAGACCACGGAGCAAAGCACCACCACCAGAGAGCCAGATACCATTCTTCACGATATCGGCATAGAGCTCAGGAGGTGTATTCTCTAATGCTGAGAGTACAGCGTTCTCAATCTTTGCCACGGTCTTATCCAGACAGTGAGCAATCTCCTGGTAGCATACAGGCACCTCCATAGGCAACGCTGTAATACGGTTAGGACCATGTACGATGAAGTCCTCTGGAGCCTCATCACCAAGATCGGTCAGAGCTGAACCCACATGAATCTTGATACGCTCAGCCATACGCTCAGAAACCTTCACGTTGTGCTGACGGCTCATATATTCCTGAATATCGGCAGTAAGGTCGTCACCTGCTGTACGGATTGAGTTGTTCGATACGATACCACCCAATGAGATGACAGCGATTTCGGTAGAACCACCACCTATATCAACAATCATATTACCCTCTGGAGCCTCAACATCGATACCGATACCGATAGCGGCAGCCATTGGCTCAAAAATCAAATATACATCACGTCCGTCGGCATGCTCGGCAGAGTCGCGCACAGCACGAAGCTCAACCTCGGTAGAACCTGAAGGTACACCGATAACCATACGGAGTGAAGGAGAGAAGAGACGGCTACCTGTATGAACCATCTTAATCAATCCACGCATCATCTGCTCACAGGCAGTAAAGTCGGCAATCACGCCATCACGCAATGGTCGGATAGTACGGATATTATCATGAGTCTTCTCGTACATCATCTTAGCCTTCTCGCCCACAGCAATCATCTTATCGGTGCGGCGGTCAAGGGCTACAACAGAAGGTTCATCCACTACAATCTTATCATCACTGATAATGATGGTGTTGGCGGTACCC
>ERZ1035006.2067-NODE-2067-length-11982-cov-3.711998_pt1 | contig 11982 bp, 7 predicted proteins | sample MGYA00520694_ERZ1035006 | MGnify/ENA primary metagenome ERZ1035006 (study PRJEB33766, sample SAMN09781746) | gut metagenome | biome: gut microbiome | host: Homo sapiens | place: Madagascar | study: EMG produced TPA metagenomics assembly of the PRJNA485056 data...
CAAATGAGCCAGCGATGCTGGCTCATTAGTTACGTAAAAAAGCTCACAATTTCGGATGTATGGCACCTCTGCCGAGACTCGAACTCAGATTTAACCCTTAGGAGGGGCTCGTTCTATCCTGTTGAACTACAGAGGCAACCAAATTTTTTGAGGCTCGGGCATTGTAGCAAAAGAGCGGGATTGAGTCGTGCTTTTGCCAATATCCAAACAAGGGGTTGAATGATATCAGATAAGTGAGATGCGTTTTTGGTGCTTTTTACTCTGCCTTGAGAACCGAGTAAATCGCCCCAAGAGACGCCACCCCGATTCCGACAAACGTCCAAAGATTGTCTCCGGTCAGATTTCCCACCAACCCCAGGACGCCGCCCGAAACGGCGCTTGCGAGCCAAATATTCGGATGAGCACGTCGAACACCGCCCGCCACTAAAAAGAGTAGGGGCGCCGCCACGCCCGGCACAAAGAGCGAATAGGCTTTCAAGAGCCACCCGATAATATCGCCCGAGACCCAAGCGCTTGAAAATGCCAAAAGACCAAGGACAAAACTGAAAAGTCGCACGGCCTGCGGACGCTCTTTGCCGCAGACGTCTTTTTCCAAGATGCCGGCAGCAGACAACAGTAACGTATCGGCCGAACCAGAAAGCGCACTCACCAACCCCAAAGCCAGCATGGCAACAATCACGGTCGGCAACGGCGAGTCGGCTAAGAGCCAATCGGTCACGGGTTGCTTGGCCTCGATATTGAGTAACGCCATCGTCGTGACGATGATCCCGAAAAACGCGAGTACCGGTGCGGCACCCAATGCGGCGTGTTTGGCCGCTTCGGGACTCTTGGCCGCAAAGGTGCGGGAAAACATATCGGGCCCAATCACAAACGTGATGCCGACCAATACCATCATTTCAAGCCATTGAATAAAGCCGAAGGTTTCGGTGAAGGGAATTTTAGGCAGAGCCAAGACGGCTTGCGGACGAACCCACAGGCACCAAAGCGCCGTCAGGGTAAAGCCAACTAATAAAAGCACTGCCTGAAGCGCATCGGTACGAATGACGCCGCGCTGCCCACCCATGGCCGTGTGCAGGATGATTCCAAAGGCCAAAGCCGCATAAAAAATATCTGCTTCTATTCCCCCGACAATGACGCTCAAAAGTGCGCGCAGTGCACAAAACTGCGCCGCCGTCACCGCCACCCAGGATACGCTGATAATAAGCCCCGCCCAACGCTGGGCACCGCGCCCGACTTGCAAAGCCAAAAGATGCGGCAAAGTGATGGCTTGTGTTTTGCGAATGAAGGGCGCCACAAAAAGAGCGTGAATCGTCAAGCCGATGGCGCCCACACCCAACCACCAAAATGCAGCCGGCCCGATTTTTTGTGCCAAAGAACCGATCCCGAGCGTGGCCGATCCGCCGATAATGGTGCTTACCAACGACAGAGCACAGAGCGTTGCCGACGTCGTGCCCGAGGTGGTGAGGAGATTTCGGATTGTTTGGTTCTTTTTCGTGCCGCGAATTCCAAGCCAGAGCAAGGCGGCAAGATAAAACACAATCAGAGTTGTCAAAAGAGTCATTGTGGTGTCGTCGGCAGAGCAGGGAAAAGGTAGCCGTTATTGTATCGGCGAGAAAGCCCGAAAGCTCATCATGCAAACGGCCGAATTGTCGGAAATGTTGGACAAAATCAACGCGCAAAAATAGCAATTCTGATACCATCAACACTTGAAGGTTTCGCGCGAGATTTCGCGCATTTTTCCGGGCCCACGCACATGTTTAATTTTCGAGATCGCATCGACTTCTGGCTGAGATTCGGCTTCGGTGCGTTGATTCTGATCGGCTGCTACTTTGTCATTCAGCCGTTTTTAACGGCAATTATTCTGGCCGCCATTTTGGCAGTGGTCAGTTGGCCGCTGTATTTGCGTGCGGTTAATAGTCTTGGCAACGCCACGGCGGCAGCGGCATTGATGATCACGATCATTGTCATTACGGTCTTGATTCCGTTGTCGGTCTTAAGCGGCGTTTTGGCACACCAGATCCCTGAAGTCATCCTTTGGGTCAAAAACTGGGTGGCCGACGGCATGCCTTTGCCCGATTGGCTTGTCAATATGCCCTACGTGGGACAAAGCATTAGCGACGCGTTTCATTTCGGTTTGGATCCGAGAGCATTAAGCGGCGTGTTGCAAAAGTCCTTTGACCCGGTGAGCAAATGGATTCTCAATATCTCGATGGGTATCGGTAATGGGCTTTTTCAGTTGGCACTGGTGGCCTTCATCGCCTTTTTCTTCTACCGTGACGGACACTCCTTGGCTCGCCGTCTGCGAGTGTCGCTCGATCGTATTTCGGGCGGCTTGGCGAAGGAATATTCGGACATTTTGGTCAACACCACTCGCTCAGTGGTCTTTGGCGTCATCGGTACGGCGATCGGTCAGGGCGTGGCAGCCGGTATCGGCTTTTGGTTGGCGGGTGTCCCGGGCGTTGTGATGTTGAGTTTCGGCGTCTGCGTGCTTTCCGTTGTTCCCGTGGGCCCCCCCTTGATTTGGGGCCCCGTAGCAATTTGGCTTTGCGCGACCGGCAACATGGGCTGGGGCATCTTTTTGATCGTCTGGGGTGTGGCCGTGGTGAGTTCGGTCGACAACTTCCTCAAACCCATCCTGATCAGTCGCGGCTCGACCTTACCCTTGGCACTGGTGTTCTTGGGGGTTTTGGGCGGCATTATGAGTTTCGGCCCCTTGGGCATCGTGTTGGGTCCGATCGTGTTGGCCGCAAGCATTGCCATGTTCCAGGCCTGGATCAAAAACCCGGTCGGAGTTCGTGTCTCTACCAAGACCGACTGGGTCAAAGGTGTGAAGGTTGATAAAGACGCCGAGGATAGAGAGCCCGACTCTCTGGAAGAAGCGATTGAAGAAATCGTCGAAGCCGATCCCTCGGAAAGTCAGGACGTGTCTGCGGCATCTGCCAAACCTGTTAAGGCCAAACCTTCAGAATAAGTAAAGCACGTGGCAAGCCCAAAAATCCTTTACAATCTTGACACGAAATGAAATCAAACGCCCGAACCTGTTTCGGGCGCTTTGTTTGAGAACTCAGTCAAGTACATTTATCAGAAGAAAGAATCGTTATGGCAGTGCGCAAGAATTCCGGTGATTACAAGGAAAGTTCCATTCGAGTGTTAAAGGGGTTGGAACCCGTGAAACAACGTCCCGGGATGTATACCTTAACCGACAATCCTTTGCATATCATTCAGGAAGTGCTTGATAACGCCAGTGACGAAGTCTTGGCGGGGTTTGGAGATGCCATTACCTTGACGATTCATATCGACGGCTCCGTATCGGTGGAAGATAACGGCCGCGGTATTCCGACCGGTATTCATCCGACGGAAGGTGTACCCACGGTCGAATTAGTTTTCACACAGTTGCACGCCGGCGGCAAGTTCGACAAGACCGAAGGCGGTGCCTACACTTTCTCGGGTGGTTTGCACGGTGTTGGTGTGTCAGTCACGAACGCTTTGTCGACGAGCCTGACGGCTACCGTCTGGCGCGAAGGCAAGCAGTTTGATATCGGCTTTGCCGACGGTTTTGTGGTGAGTCCCTTAACGAGCCAGCCGTCGCCGCGCGCCAAGAGTAAAACCGGTACGCGTGTGACTTGCAAACCCGATCCCAAATATTTCGACAGCCCCAACATTCCCGAAGCTCAGCTTGTACGTTTGTTGCGTAGCAAAGCTGTTTTGATGCCGGGGTGTCTCGTTACCTACATCAACGAAAAAACCGGCAATACCCAGAGCTGGCAGTACCACGGCGGTTTGCGCGAATACCTCTTGGCCGAAATGAACGAACCTTTGTTGATTTCGCCTTTTGAAGCCCAAGGCTGGGCCGATGACTCCACAGAAGAGTTTGCGGCCGGCGAAGGCGCACAGTGGGTGGTGGTTTGGACCGAAGTCGGGGGGTTATCTCGCGAAAGCTATGTGAACTTGATTCCGACGCCTGCCGGCGGTACGCACGAAGCCGGTCTGCGAGAAGGGCTTTTTGGCGCCGTCAAAGCGTTTATGGAAGCCCACGGTTTGATGAGTAAGGGCGTAAAGCTTTTGCCTGACGACGTCTTTGCACGTGCTTCTTTTGTGCTCTCGGCCAAAGCTTTGGATCCGCAATTTCAGGGCCAGACCAAGGAAAAGCTTTCTAGCCGCGAAGTCTTACGTTTGGTAAGCAACTTCGTGCGTCCGCAGTTTGAGTTCTGGTTAAACGACCATATCGAAGAGGGTAAAAAACTTGCCGAACTTGTCGTGCGTCAGGCGCAGGCTCGTCAGCGTTCCACCCAAAAGGTTGAGAAAAAGCGCGGCTCTACCGTGGCGGTTCTGCCTGGCAAACTCACCGATTGCGAATCGACCGATATTGAACGCAATGAAATCTTTCTGGTGGAAGGCGACTCCGCAGGCGGTACGGCCAAGAAGGGGCGCGATAAAGAAAACCAAGCCATTTTGCCTTTGCGCGGCAAGGTTTTGAACACCTGGGAAGTCGACAGCGACCGTATTTACGGCTCACAAGTCATTCATGACATCGCCGTGGCTTTGGGGGTTGATCCGCACAAGTTGGACGACGACACAGATCTTAAGGGCCTGCGTTACGGCAAAGTTTGCATCCTGGCCGATGCCGACGTCGACGGAAGCCATATTCAGGTGTTGCTCTTGACGCTCTTTTATCGTCACTTCCCCAAACTGATTGCCAACGGGCATGTGTATATCGCGATGCCCCCGCTCTTTAGAATCGACGTTCCCAAGATCGGTCGCAAACCTGAAAAGAAGGTGTACTGTGCCGACGATCGAGAACTGAAACGCACGCTTGCCAAATTGGAAAAAGACGGTATCGATACGGCAAAACTCAATATCTCCCGCTTTAAAGGTTTGGGCGAAATGAGCGAAGCACAGTTGGCCGAAGCGGCTTTCCATCCCGACACCCGCAAACTGTTGCCCGTGACTTTGGGTGGCGTTGAGGTCGAGCAGACCAACGCGGTGATGGGGCTTTTGATGGCCAAGGGAGAATCCTCCGGTCGTCGCAACTGGATGGCGCTACATGGTGACGATGTCGAATTGGATGTGTAATTTTTAAGGCATAGGGCGGCAGGGATGAGTGTTTCAGTGCAACAGACAGTGAACGACGTCGGCAATTTCCTCGAAGCCGTCCAAGAGCTGATTTTTTCCAATACGCTGAACAACACCTATAAGCTTGCCCTCATCATCGCCATTGCTGATTTGGCGCTTGAACAAGCAATCGACGACACTGATGCCGATCGGCCGCTTTACGTCTCGTTTGTGAGCCTTGGTGAAAAGTTCTTGGAAATGTATTGGCCCCAGGCCAACGACTATCAGACCGAGGCTTTGTTGGAAAACGGTTTGCGACTGGCTAAGAGCGGTCGCATTGAGCAAGGGGCCAATAAGGGGCAACTGAAAATCTTCAGTTTGATCGACGACTTTTGCACTGCCTATCAAATGGCTACCGGTGACATACACCGTCCGACGTATTTGCAGGCGCGCCGCATTCCCGGGTTTGAAAGGCTTGTAAACGACTGTACCCGTGACGTTGTCGTCAAAAATCCCCTGAAGTACATCAAGGGATGCGAATTTCTCTTTACCGTCGACAAGACGCGTAAAGCATTGGTGATCGGCTCGGCGCACGCCATGATGCTCAGGCGTTTCCACACAACAGTGACGGAACTCGCACGCCATCGCTGGGAAAACAAGGTGCGCTCATTGGATAAAAACGCCGCGATCTTGGGCGAAAGTCCCGTGATGAGTCTGCGAGAGTTTTTATTCAATCAAACCCGAAGCGAAAACCTGACTGTGGCTCGCAACATTCTGACCGATGTCACCGGCGAGTGTCACTGCTTTTATTGCGGATGCGCTTTAGGCAAAAAGACGCACGTCGATCATTTTCTGCCTTACAGAATCTTCAATCTCCCGCGTATCCATAACTTCGTTTTGGCTTGCGAGCATTGCAACACCAGCAAGTCCGATATGTTGGTTTCCGACGACCATGTCACGCATTGGGTCGAGCGCAATGTCCGGTACGGCAACGATTTGTTCGGAGCTGCGCAGGAAGTCTTTTTCCCGAACGAATACAAAGGCTTTTATCGCATCGTATATGATACGTATGATAATGCGCTATTCAGGAACGAATCGTTTTGGGTAGAAAGCGGCAAAAAGCCCGTCTATACGACTTATCCGGATAAAGAAGAGAAGGCGGCATTTTTAAAACGCTTTGAACCTCTTGCCGCATTGAAACACGATTGAGGATTGGGTTTTGTTTGACGGGTTGGAGTGAAGGCCCAGAGAAGTATTCCTCTCAAGGGCCTCGGCTCACTCAAGTATTATTTCAGAGCCTGTCCCCAAACTTGCAGAATCTGAGGCTCTCTCCAGGCAAGTGCTTCGCAGTAATAGGGCAGGGGCCACAATTTTTGCTCTTCAATCGCTTTGATTGCGCGAAGTTGCGGATCGGCTTTACAGGCGTTTTCAACGGCTTTGGCACAGCAAAGCGCATCACCACAAAGTGCAATGGCGTCCGGCTTCAGCGCGAGGAGTTTTTTCATGTCCTCGACTTCAACAATTCCCGGAATCATTTCTTTTTCAGGATCGGTTTCAACCGCGTTGACGATGCCGTAATGTTTTTGAAGCGTTTGGGTCAATTGGCTCGACGACGTGACGGCAAACAGATACGTGTCCAAGGTTACGGGCTGTCGGATGCCGAGCAGAATTAGCAACCGTTGACCGGCTGCAATTTCATTTTTGAACTTGGCCACCTCTTCAAAGCGCGTCTCATAGTCCGAAATGACGCGTTCGGCGTGTTTTTCGCATCTGTAAAGCGCACCGGCGCGGCGCAAGACTTCGGGGACCGAGCCTTCGACATCGAGAATTTTGACATCGACACCTTCGCTTTCAAGTTTGTCTTTCATCGTCGCGGGATTGAGTTCTTCTCGATGGTTGTCTTCCAAAAGAACGTAGTCGGCGGGCAGCTTGTCGATAGCAGCTTTGAGAATCTTGGGCTTGTTGTGCATGGCACAAGCCACACATTCGAGCGGTTTTTCCTGAGGATGCAAAAGCTCCATCGAGGGCACGTCGCCGCCGATCAGACCGTAGGCGTAGATTTTGAGGGCAGCAAGATATTCGCAAGCTTTGTCGCCGACAAAAATCGCTTTTTCGTAAGTCGGGTAGGGGGTGAAGTTATTGAGCATCTTTCGTCCTGTTAAGAAAGTGTGATGACGGTGTCGGCACCGTCTAAAAGTGTGGATTGGTGAGTAATCAAAAGCACGGCCGTCTCGGGTAGTTCCTGTCGGATCAAAGCCAACATGGCTTTTGCCGTTGCATCGTCCAAGCCCGACAAGCTTTCATCCAGAAGCAACACTTCCGGCTTGGCACCAAAGGATCGAACCAAACAAACGCGTTGCTGTTCGCCACCCGAGAGTTTCACCGACCAGTCTTGTGAACAATCAAGTTGATTAGTGAGTTGCGTAAGCCCAATGTTCTGTAAGAGCAACTGAGCTTGGCTGTCGGTCAGATTCTCGGGCGCATTCGGGTAGGCGAGATTGGCTCTCAGTGTTCCTGCAAAGACATAGCCGCGTTGAGGAATCCAATAGACCTTTTTGGGTGAGCCGATGGAGCCCTCAAAATCAGGATAAAACCCTGCCAGAGCTTTCATAAGGGTACTCTTACCGATGCCGGAAGCCCCGACCAAAGCAGTGACAGTACCGGGCTTGAGTTTCAAATTGACGCTAAGGCGGCGTTGCGAGTTGTCGGGTTGCGCCGGAAGATTCAAGTTCAAGTTGGCAGTCAATTCTGAGGCTTGAGAGCGGTGTGCCGTCAACTTGTCACGCATTTGGTCGGCGTTTTTCAAGCCTTCTTCAAGACGACGCAGACGTTCGAAAGCAGCGGAGAGTTTTGCCAGATCGTCGTAAGCAAAAATGATCCAGGAAAGCGAACGCGCGACGTCGCCGAAGGCACCGCGAATTTGCATGAGGCCGCCCAATTGAATACCACCCGCTAAAAAGGTTGGCAGTGAAAAGAAAATAGGGGCTAAGTGCGTGAATTGTCCGAGGCCGACAGTAAAAAAGTCCAAATCTCTTTGCTTTTTCACCAAAGAGATCAACATGTCCATGAGGCTGCCGAATTTTTCATGTAGTCCCACGGCTTCCATCGATTCGCCTTGCGCACCGGCAATGGCATCCGAATGCCGTCTTTTTTCCATTAAAGACGCACGCAGGTTAGCTTCGGTATGTTGGACTTCGATATTGTAGGTTTTGAGCTTTCGGCCGATTAAATGCGTCAACCAGGTCGAAAAAATCGTGTAGATGATGCACACCCAAAACATATAGCCCGGAATTGTGATTCCAAACAAAGTAATCGACCCTGAAAGCGACCAGAGAATGACAGAAAAGCTTCCGATCGTCAGTAGCGAATCGAAAAGGCTGACCGAGAGGTTAACCGAGAGCGCCACCAGGCTACGAACGTCTTCAGTCATACGCTGATCGGGGTTGTCCGGTTCCCGGCCGCTTTCTCGCAAAAGAAAATGCGCACTGTTTTTGGATAACCAGCGATCAAAAAACACGAACGTAATGTCTCGTCGCAACGCGATGATCAAACGGTCTTTGAGATAACCGGCCGAAACCAACAGTGTGATGATGACGGCAGCCAAGCCGATGAAAAATAAGAGCTCTCGATAGATGGCGTCTTTGTTGACTTGTTGGAGTGCGTCATAAAACCTGCCGTTCCAATCGTTGAGTTCGACGGCAAGTTTGATGTTGACCGTATAGGCCGACAGCAGCAACGCAAACAAAGCCCAAAACCAAAGGCGTTTTCGGCTAAAGAGATACTCTCTGAGAAGAATCGTGAGTCCGCTTGCGCTCATAGTGAAATTTGAAGGTAGAGTTCATGAAGCCGCGAAGCGCCAAGGAATCAGCGCTTCGCGACGATGAGAGTTCTACAAATTAGAACTGAGCGGAGAGCCACACGCGGGCACCTCGGCCGTAGCCGTACGTTCCGTTGAGCAGTCGATACTCTTTGTCAAAGAGGTTGGTGATGGCCACGCCGGCGTTGAAGTTAACAAAGCCATCGATTTTTGGAGACCATTGCAAACCGATGGAATGCGTCATATAGCTGGCAAAATCGAAATGAGTGCCATCGTCCGGGTAGGGAGATACGCTACTCTTGCCACCTTTGCTCCAGTGGGCACGATACCAGAGATCCAAAGCCTGACTTGGAATTGTATAGCCGAGTCGTAAATTTGCGGATTGTGGTGTGACACCCTCAACACGCTCATCCGTATCTTTGTCGGTAGCATGAACTAATCCATAGGAAGCTTGGACGCTAAAGTCGTCGATGGAGTAATTGGCTGATAATTCAATACCCTTTCTGACGACATGACCGATGTTTTCTATTTTGTAATAAAGAGTAAATGGGTCTGAATCTTCATACCAAGAATCTGGGCTGATGAAGTCTTTTACGTCATCGTAGAAAAATGTTAATTTAGTATTGAGTTTATCGTTTTCAGTTAAAAGTCCGGAAAAGTTTAAGTTGGTACCAATTTCCCAGTTGGTAGAGCGTTCCGGTTTCAAGTCTGGATTGGGATAGACGATATGAGTGAAAGTTATGCCAGGATAGTATGCGGTTGAATAGAGTTCATCCAAGATGGGGGGACGATATCCAGTGTTGACTGATGCCCAAATTTCTGCCGATTCCATGGGACGTAACGTTAGGGTTAAGCCTGGGGTAAGCTTTGAATCGGATAGATCATCATATCCAGTGTTGGATTCTCGTTTGTAGTAGTTCCAACGTAAAACAGGAGTCAGTGAGACATATCGGTTGATTGAATAGACGTCTTGGATAAATATGCCGGCATCTAAAGCATCGGAGTCGGGGCGAGTGGAGTTGTATTCCCAACTGTTATTGTTTTCGTTGAGTGATTTTCCCAATTGCGATTTTTTATAGATGTCACCACCAAACGTCAATGCATGATTTCCGAAAAAATGAAATTCGGAAGTGTTTTGAATGTTACCGCCGAAGGAATCAAAATTGTTTTTAGAATGCATATCAGTGGAACCAATATCAAACGAATATTCTGACTTCACATACTGTATGGCAGACTTGATATTGATCAGGTCGCTGTGAGCATATTCCCACTTACCGGTCACTCGGTGTTGCTTGTTTTTGTAGCTGTCGCGTGCTCCGTAACTATCCCATTCGTCATTGGCTATGTCATAGTTATAGGACACAGACATCAGCATATCGTCAATGGGCATTGCTGAAATTTTTGCCATCACTGATGTGTAGTCGCTGTCAGCATTGTTATGAGAACGATATCCGCGTGATGATCTGATTTCGCCCGAGTCTCGACGATTGACACCAACAACGACATCCCATATGTCATGTCGACCGAAAGCATAGATACCTTTTTGCCAAGATTCTGTGTCAGTTGAATAGCCAGTCTTAAGCAGCATTCCGTAGTCTTTGTCTGTTCCGGCCAAAAAGTCGGTAGCATCTTTGGTAGTCACGGAAACAGTACCACCGATCCCGCCATTGCCGTAGAGCGAGCTACCACCACCACGCTTGACTTCGATTTGCTTGAGCGTTTCAGGATCAGCGAAGATGCCAATAAACTGATTTCCGCCAGTTGTCGTGTCATCTTGACGCATTCCGTCAATCAAATAAGTGATCTGATTGGCATCGGAGCCACGTATGCTGATTTTTGTGAACATCACACTGTCTTGACTTTCAACATCAACATTGGGAATTGTAAGGAGCGCTTCGGTAAAGGTATTGGGTGCCAGTTGCTCGATATCTTTACTGGTAACTACGGAAATGGAAGCCGCAGCTTCGGAAACGGGTTGTGCCACACGGGTCGCCGTGACAACCACTGGTTCATCGACGGTAACGGTTTCAGCCGCGTAACAAGCAGAAACAGCCGTGGAGATCAGAGCGAGAACGACTCGTGGGGGGGGGGTAAATTTAGATAGATTGTTCATAGCAGTAGAGCAAAATCACCATTCAGAAAGCAAGAACAGCAAATTTGCAAAATAGTAATGAGAATGATTCCCATTCTATGTAACAAATCTACACAAATGTCCCTGGTCAAATAAGGTAAATACCTTATTTGGTGAAAATTTGATTTGGCACAAAAGTGTTAATTTATGTAAAGAAACTGTAAATAAACATTAGGCGACTAAGGAATTTATCTTGGATTTTCTACTGTTTCCGTTTAGGTGAATGAAATAGAGTCGCAAAAAATCCTCGCTTTACTGATTATTTCTGCAAAGCAAGGATTTGATCAGATACGTTTCTGAATTTCAGTTACCGTTACTTTTGAGCGTCAACATACTCCTTGAGTTGCTCGTTGGTGAAACCGCAAGCCTCGGTAACACCTTCGCCGTAGGCTGAATCAGCCATATAGCAGTGGTAGGCATGCAAGAGTCGAATGCGATCGGGAACGCCAGTCATGGCGCGTGCCGTGTTGGCAAATAAGCGTGCCTTCTCTTCAGCGGACATCAGGCGGAAAAGCAATCCGGGCTGGGTGTAATAATCGTCATCATACTCGCGTATGTCGTAGTTATCTGCGGCGCCGGACAATGGCATTGCCGGTTGGCGGGCATGCGGACTCTCTTGGAAGTGGCCGAACGTATTGGGCTCGTACGTGACGTCGGTCGCTTGGTTTTCCACTCGCATGGCGCCGTCTCTATGAAACATCGCTAAGAAGGGGCAACCGCGGGCTTTGTTGACCGGGATTTGCCAATGATTGACGCCTAAGCGGTAGCGCTGTGCGTCGCCGTAGGAAAAGAGACGTCCTTGCAACATGCGATCGGGCGAAAAACCGATACCCGGCACGATATTGGCGGGATTGAAGGCCGCTTGTTCCACATCCATGAAGTAGTTTTCGGCATTCTTATTGAGTTCGATTTCGCCCACTTCGATCAGGGGATAGTCGGCGTGCGGCCAAACCTTGGTGAGGTCAAACGGATGGTAGTGCAC
>ERZ1035006.2070-NODE-2070-length-11973-cov-5.487246_pt1 | contig 11973 bp, 8 predicted proteins | sample MGYA00520694_ERZ1035006 | MGnify/ENA primary metagenome ERZ1035006 (study PRJEB33766, sample SAMN09781746) | gut metagenome | biome: gut microbiome | host: Homo sapiens | place: Madagascar | study: EMG produced TPA metagenomics assembly of the PRJNA485056 data...
CGCCCTTGGCTCCCCCTATGGGGGAGCTGGCGAGCGAAGCGAGACTGAGAGGGCGGGTTAGCACCCGCGGGCAATGACGAGACTGTGACCCTGGCAGTAGACCCACACCGCTGGCGGTCACCCGGTTCGATGGCGGGTGGTGAATGTGACTGAGAGGGTACCCAGTTGCAATTACCGCATTTTCCCGAATTTGCTACTGCCTGCGCCCTCTCAGTCACGGCTTACGCCGTGCCAGCTCTCCCAAAGGGAGAGCCAAGGGGCGGGCGTTGCCCGCCCAGCGCACCGAAATTTCTGCGCCGGTAATTCGGTGGCATCGCCCCTACACCCACCGAAATCCCCCCTCAGTATTTTGACGGAAAAGGGCGTTGAAAAACCCCGGTCATTGTGCTATACTTATAAATATATTGCCTGTTTTCCAATTGCAGGTACAAGGAGGAGTTTTCCCGATGAATACCGCTTCCCGAAAGCAGATCCTTACCTTTGGGATTTATGTGATTCTGCTGGCCCAGCTGAATGTGGATATCTTTACCAGCAATTTCCGTGTTTCCCTGGGCATCCTGCTGCTGCCGGTGCTTATTTATCTGTACCATGAGATCCCGGTGATGCCCATTGCCCTGGTGTCCGGTGTGGGCGTGTTTGTGTCCCGTGTGTTTATCCAGTCCCTGCGCTATGGCTTTGCGGTGGGGGATATTCCTGCCTTTTTCCCGGAATTTGTGTTCTATTTGGTGTATGGGCTGCTGCTTTCCGGCTATTTCCGCCGGAAGAAATTCAAAATGCCCCATCCCCATTGCTACATTCCCCTGTTCGTGATGGACTATCTGGCAAACCTTTCCGAGCTTCTGTGCCGGTTGGGGGCGGGGGCCTTCTCCCTGCCTTTGCAGATTAACATTTTGCTGGTGGCCCTGCTGCGTACCGTCATCCTGTGGGCGGTGATTACGGGGCTGAGCCAGTATCGGTTCCTGCTGGTCAGCGCCGAGCACGCCAACCGCTATCAGCGGCTGATCCTGCTGATCTCCAAGCTGAACTCCGAGGTCATCTGGATGCACAAGAACACCGCCATGATCGAAGATGCCATGGCCAAGTCCTATCAGCTGTTCTCCAGGCTTCAGGAGGCCCAGGTGGATCCGGAGCTGTCCCAGAGTGCCCTGACGGTGGCAAAGGACATCCATGAGGTGAAAAAGGAATATTTGATGATCCTGCGGGGGATTTCCGAGGCCCTGGATCTGAACCTCCACGATGGGGATATGTCCCTTTCCGACATCCTCACGGTGCTGCAAAATTCCCTGACCCTTTTGGCCACCCGGCAGGGAAAGAAGCTGACCATGGAGATCCAGATGGAAACCAACCTCAAAACCGACAAGCACTATTTCCTCCTGTCGGTATTTCGCAATCTCTTTACCAATGCCCTGGAGGCCAGCACCGGCGAGCATGTGCAGCTGGGCTTTACCGAAAGCCAGCAGGGGGATCTGATTCAATTTGCCATCCGAGACAACGGCCCGGGGATCCCGCCGGAGATCCTGCCCAGCATTTTCCAGCCCGGCTTTTCCACCAAGATCAACTTCTCCACCGGGGAAGTCAACCGGGGTCTGGGGCTGAATCTGGTGGAGGATGTGGTGAAAAATCAGCTTCAGGGAGACATCCGGGTGGAATCCCGGCCGGGCTGCACCACCTTCTATATTCAAGTGCCGAAAACGCAGCTGGAGGTTGCACAGCAATGAAAATTTACCTCATAGACGACGATCCCAACATCCTGAATATTTTGAAAATCATCATCCAGACCCGGAATCTGGGGGAGATCTGCGGCCTGTGCGGCTCTCCAATTGACGCGTTGGAGGACTTAAAGTACATCAAGCCCGACATTGTCATGGTGGATCTTCTCATGCCCGGCATGGACGGCATCACCTTTGTGGGCCAGGCCAAGGCCCAGTACCCGGACATTGGCTACATCATGCTCTCCCAGGTTTCCAACAAGGACATGATCTCCTCGGCCTACGAAAGCGGGGTGGAATTCTTCATTCAGAAGCCCATCAACGCCATTGAGGTGGAAAATGTTCTCACCCGGGTGATCCAGAGCATCACCATGAAGCGGGCACTGAGCAGTATGCAGAATATTTTTGCCGCCAGTATGCAGGACGTGATGCCCAAGGCCCCGGCCCAGAAGAAGGAGCCTGCCCACATCACCAAGGCCAAGGACATTTTGCAGCGGCTGGGCATTATCGGGGAAATCGGCAGCAAGGATATTATTAATGTCGTGGACTACATGATCACCCACCGTGACATCGCCTCGGACATGACCCTGACGGAGCTGTGCGCCCAGTTCAGCGACACCCCCAAGTCCGTGGAGCAGCGCATCCGCCGCACCGCCAACACCGCCATGGTCAACCTGGCCCACCTGGGTCTGGAGGACTACTCCAACGATACCTTCATGGAATTTTCCAACACCCTTTTCAACTTTGAACAGATCCGAACGGAGATGGATCACATCCGGGGCCGGAATCTGAAGGGCGGAAATGTCAAGATTCGGAACTTCCTCAACGCCCTTGTGTCATATTGCTACAAATAAAGGCGCCTGTTTTATACAAATCCTCCAAAAAATATTTTTTAGCAAAAAAATATCGAAACGGTTTGAAACCTCTTGAAACTCCATGCTTATAATCTGGCCATAACAAGCAAGACGAAAAACAGACGAAAACATGGAGGTTCCCATTATGCTTACCATTCTCAAAGGCGTTGGCCTGCTTCTTCTGACCTTGGCAGTTTTTTCCGTATTCAGCATGAAGGCCCCCAAGGGCTCCGCTGCAATGTCCGGCATGGCAAACGCTGCCATCGCTTCCTTCCTGGTGGAAGCCGTTCATAAGTACATCCTGGGCGACGTTCTGGCACTGGAGTTCTTCCAGGTGCTGGGCTCCACCTCCGGCAGCCTGGGCGGCGTGGCAGCAGCCATCACTGTTCCTCTGGCCATGGGTGTCAACCCGGTTCTGGCAGTGGTCGCCGGTCTGGCAGTTGGCGGCTACGGGATTCTCCCCGGCTTCATCGCAGGCTACGTTATCAGCCTGATCGTTCCCACCCTGGAAAAGAAGCTGCCCGAAGGCCTGGATGTGATCCTGTGTGCGCTGCTCACCGCACCTCTGGCCCGCTTCCTTGCCATGTTTGTCAACCCCGGCGTTAACATGGTTCTGGCCGAAATCGGCGGCGCCATCAGCGCGGCTGCTGAGCAGTCCCCCCTGGTCATGGGCTTCCTGCTGGGCGGCATCATGAAGATGATCTGCACCTCTCCTCTGAGCTCCATGGCTCTGACCGCTATGCTGGGCCTGACCGGCCTGCCCATGGGCATCGCCGCCGTTGCCTGCGTGGGTGGTTCCTTCACCAACGGCCTGATCTTCCACAAGCTGAAGCTGGGCAACCGTGGCAACGTCATCGCTGTCATGCTGGAGCCCCTGACCCAGGCCGACATCATCACCGCCAACCCCATTCCCATCTTCTGCTCCAACTTCCTGGGCGGCGGCCTGGCCGGTATCTCCGCTGCTGTCTTCGGCATCGTGAACAACGCCCCCGGCACCGCATCCCCCATCCCCGGCCTGCTGGCTCCCTTTGCCTTCAATGACCCTGTGAAGGTTGTCCTGGCTATGGTCTTTGCCGTCATCGGCGGCAGCGTCGCCGGTCTGCTGGGCGGCTGGGTCTTCCAGAAGCGGGAATCTACCACCGAAGCCGTCTCCGGCACCCAGGTTCCCGACGCACAGCCCGTGTAAGAGAACCCCTGTATCCGCAACGACCTCCATCGGGTCTGCTGCCGTGCAGGAAAACAGCCCAGACCCCATTCGTCAAACGATTCGCCGTTCCGAAGCGTGGCTTCGGAACGGCTTTTTTGTTTGGAATAACCAGGCAGAAATTTCGGCGGGCATATGCCATCAAATTACCGAGCGGAAATTCAGTGGCACAGACCGTGTAGGGGCGGATATCATCCGCCCGCCAACGTTGCAAATTTTGGGGCAGAACCGTATTGGCCCGGTAATGTAACAATGTTGTAAATACACCATGTTTCGACATTGTACCCCGGAATTTTAATGGAAAAATGTTCGTATTGCATTGTCGGCGCATTGCGCCGACGTTATTTCCCCATAGGGGAAATAACCGGGCGGATAATATCCGCCCCTACACGGTCTGTGCCGCCGAATTACCGCCGCAAAAATAAGGATACGCTCTGCTAGCCCCCCGGAAAACCAAAAAAACACCGAAAGCGGGGGATCAGTCCGCTTTCGGTGTTTCTTTTTGGCGGTTTCTTCCGAAATCCGCAATTTAAACAATTCCTATCCTACCCCCACGGCGCAGCCGAGGCAATGCTTTGCTCCCCGCGTTGCTGCGGCTTTGCCGGGCTCCCGGGGGCGGGAGGCGGAATGTGTTTACTGGATCAGGCCGCTTTCCTTCAGCAGCAGCTCAATGTCGGTGCCCTTGGCCTTTTTCAGAACCATCTTCAGAAGCTCCCGCTCCTTGAAGCTCAGCTTGATATCGGTGATGGGCTTCTTATCAATGGCGTAGTAGCAGGCCCGCAGCAGCTCCCGGACATCGTACTTGCTGCCCCAAACCTCGGGAACGCCCCGGTCGATGTTCAGCAGGGTGTACACAGCCTCCATACCGGTACGCATGGAGTACTCGGTGGTGAAGATGGTGTCTCTGGGCGTCTCAGCGAACTGGCCCAGGAAGGCGAAGTTCACGCTGCCTTCGGGCACCACCAGAGGCCGGTCGGACTTGTGTCTCGGCTGGAAGAAGGCGTTGATATAGGGCATATAGCAGGTGGTGGTGTTGCAGGCATTCTTGGCAAGATCCGCAATGTGATCGTCCGCAATGCCGATGTGATACAGCCACTCCCGGCAGATTTCTTCGCCGGTGCACTGCTTCATGGGCTTCTTGACGAAGTTGCCCTCCTTGTTGGTGCTCAGGCCGTACAGCCACACCAGAACCAGGTTCTTGTCCTGGGCCTTGAACTGGGGCTGACGGTTGATGGTCCAGGACAGGTACCAGTTTTCGGTGCTGTCCTTGACGGTGACGATGCCGCCGGTGGTGACCTTACCGGCTCTGGGGTCACGGTGGCAGATATCCATAATGTGGGAGATGATCTCCTCGTTGGAGGTAGCCACGGTGGCGCTCATCCAGTTGGTGGCGTCCACATCGGTGCAGAAGGCATCGGGGTTGCCGTACTCGCCGTGATCGGCCTGGGCGGCAATGGCCTTCCACATATCCCAGGATTCGCCCTTGCCGTTGACAATGCCGCTGAGGTCAGGGGCGTGGGTCTGGTCGCCGTAGCAGGAGGTGTCGGTGCAGCAGCCGTTGGTGATGAACACCAGATCGTCCTCCACCAGATCAATGGTCTGCTCCTTGCCGTCCTTGACGTAGAGGATCTGCTTGGCGATCCGCTTGCCGTTTTCCTTCTCGATGATCACGTTCTTCACGTCCATGCCGTACTCGATGGTCACGCCGTGGCTTTCCAGATACTTCACCAGAGGCAGGATCATGCTCTCGTACTGGTTGTACTTGGTGAAACGCAGGGCGGAGAAGTCCGGCAGGCCGTCGATGTGGTGGACATAGCGGCACAGGTAGCGCTTCATTTCCAGAGCGCTGGACCAACGCTGGAAGGCAAACATGGTCTGCCAGTACAGCCAGAAGTTGGTCTGCCAGAAGGAATCGGGCATGATCTCGGAGATCTTCTTGCCCTCCAGCTGATCCTCCGGGGTGATGAACAGCTGGCTCAGTGCCATGGCAGAGGCCTTGTCCAGCTTGAACTGACGGTCGGTGTGGGCATCCTGGCCCCGGTTGACGGTGGCACGGCACAAAGAGTAGTTGGGGTCGTGCTTGTTGAGCCAGTAGTACTCATCCAGCACGCTCACGCCGGGGGTCTCAATGGAGGGAACATCCCGGAAGGTATCCCACATGACCTCGAAATGGTTGTCCATTTCCCGGCCGCCCCGCATGAAGAAGCCCTTGGTCACATCCCGGTAGCCGTCGCAGCTGCCGCCGGCCAGTTCCAGCTTTTCAAATACATGGACCCGCTCGCCCTTCATCTGACCGTCACGAACCAGATAGAAAGCGGCAGTCAGACCGGCCAGGCCGGTGCCGATGACATAGGCGGATTTCTTGTCAACATCCTTGGGCTTTTCGGGATGGGCAAAGGCTTCATAAGTTCCGGCAGAATAATACATAACGCAGTTCTCCTTCTATAATAATGTTGAGGTGGAGGAACCTTGTGAGGGGTTCCCTTAACTTATGGCCTTATTATATCCCCCGAAAAAACATTTCACAACAGACACAATCGCCGCCCTGTCGGATTTCTCATCAAGGCGGCGATGGTGTATAGAATTTTATCACTTGTTGGCAGTTGATGCACCGGGGCTGTCCAGCCGGAACCGGTTCAGGGCACCGGAAAAATCACTGTGAATCACCCGGGCAAACCGGGAAATCAGCTCCTGGGGATCCTGGCGCATATCGTCCTTGATCCAGTCCAGCAGCAGGCCGATGAAGGCGTAGGAATACACCTGGGCGATGAAGGCCTTGTCCTCACTGCGCACCACCATATTGGCGGAAATCTCGTCAATGACCCCCATCAGCAGATTTTCCGTCAGGGGGCTGAGGTACTTTTCCACCATCTCCCGGCTGACGCACCGGTAGACATTGAGGATAAAGGGCTTATTCTCCCGGACGGCCTGGAAAATCTGAACAAACCCCTGCTGCCAGGTCTCGGCAGTTTTCTTCCCCTCCAAAGCCTTCTTCGCATCCTCCAGACAGGCCCACTCCACCAGATCGTAAATGTCCTTGAAGTGGTAATAGAAGGTCATCCGATTGATCCCGCAGTCCTCGGTGATATCGCTGACGGTGACCTTATTCAGGGGCTTCTGGGCCAGGAGCTTTTTCAGAGAGTTTTCCAGGGCGTATTTGGTAAATTGGGCCATAACGCTTTCCTCCGTTTCCTCTGTTTGGATTCTATTATAGCGAACTTGGCGGAAGCGTCAAGACAGCCGGAGGAAAATTAACGGTTTGGTAATATGGGCGGGGTGTGCCAACAAATTGCCGACGCAAAATTTCGATGGGCCGGGCGGGCAGCGCCCGCCCCTTGGCTCTCCCTTTGGGAGAGCCAAGGGGCGGCTGCGCCGCCCAATCTCGTCCACCACCCGCCATCGAACCGGGTGACCCCCAGCGGTGTGGGTCTACTGCCAGGGTGGCAGTCTCGTCATTGCCAGCGGGTGCATACCCGCCCTGCGGCTTTTTCCAACTCCCGGGCGAAGGCCATGGGGACGGCCAGGCCGCCGGTGCCGGTGCCCAGGCGGATGTGGGGCTTGTTGCTGCCGTGAAAATCGCTGCCGCCGCTGCTGAGAAGCCCAAACTCCCTGGCAATCTGCTGGGCGGTGTGGGTCATGGCGGGGGAGAAGGTGGGGTACAGTGTCTCCATGGCCAGAAGCCCTGCGGGAATGGCTTCCGGCAAAAACTGCCGTAGCCCGGCCTCGTCCAGATTCAAAAAGGCGTGGGCCAGCACCGGGACGGCCCCCAAGGTGCGCAAAAAGGCAATGGCCTCCAGGGCATCGGGGCGTTTGGGGGGCTCGAAATATCCGGCTTCCGTGGAAAGCAGGTCGTGAAAGGCGTTGGCAACGCTGAAAAAGTAGCCCTTTTCTGCCAGGGCGGCGGCAATCACCGCCCGGTTCATGGTGCCGTTGGGGTGGGAGGCCAGAAGCGCATTGTAGTCCAGCCGGTAGCCCAATTTATTCAGGGCCTGCACCAGCTGGTAATTGCTTTCGGCCTTGCGGCGGTTGTAGTCCTCCAGGTAGGCCGTCAGGGGAGAAAAGCTCTCCCGGGGCAGAAACAGTCCCACAATGTGCAGCTCTCTCCCCCGGTACTCCGTGGAAAGCTCCACCCCGGCAATGGCCTGCACAGCTGTGCCCTCTGCCGCGGACAGAAATTCCGGCAGCCCCGCGGTGGTATTGTGATCCGTCAGTGCAACGGCCCCTAAGCCCAGAGCCTGGGCGCGGCGAATGATCTCCGACGGGGTACAGGTTCCGTCGGAGCAGGTGGAGTGGGTGTGCAGGTCGCAAAAGTGTCCCATGGTTCGCCCTCCGCTTTTCGTTTTCCAATCGGGCAGCACCGCCCAGACCGTAGCGGGGATCGGTGGTGTTGTCATCTATTTCATATATTACATAGTTTATCACAAAATCCGCTATTTGACAACGGTCAATCCCTGGGGTATACTGTGGAAAAAAGGAGGGAAAAAGCCCATGATTCAGGACATTCAGCCCAAATGTTATCACAATGAATACACCCCCCGGCCCCTTGGGGATGGGGATACGGTCTTTGTTTTCCGGGGCCGTCAGGTGCTTTTGCGCCAGGAAGGCCCGGGATTTGCCTTCCCCACCGGGCATGACGTGCAGGATAAGAACCTGCAATACCTCTTTTCCATAGACGAAAAAGCCTTCTTCCTGTCCCGGGAGGAGGTTCCCGGCTTTTCCTTCCAGCCTCTGTTCCTGCTGCGAAAATGCACCCCCCAGGATCTGTGCTTTGCGGGAATGACCGCCTGGCATCTGTACAATTGGTACGAAAACCACCATTTCTGCGGCAAATGCGGCCGACCCCTGCACCACCATCCCACCCTCCGGGCCATGGAATGTGACTGCGGGAATCTGGAATTTCCCGTCATTGCCCCGGCGGTGATTGTGGCGGTGACGGACGGGGATCGGATTCTGGTCAGCCGCTACGCCGGCCGGGAGTTCAAGGGTCTGGCCCTGATTGCGGGCTTCTGCGAAATTGGGGAGCGGGCGGAGGACACGGTGCGCCGGGAGGTGATGGAGGAGGCTGGTCTGAGGGTCAAAAACCTGCGCTACTTTGACAGCCAGCCCTGGGGCTTCGCCTCCAACCTGCTCCTGGGCTACGTCGCCCAGCTGGAGGGCAGCGACACCATTCATTTTGACCGGGAAGAACTGCAAACCGCCTACTGGATCCGCCGGGAGGACATGGAGCCGGTGACGGAGAACCTGCTGAGCCTGACAGGAACCATGATGGAAGCCTTCCGGCAGGGACGGTTGTAGGCAGATTGCACCCGCCAAACATGGGATTCGTAGGGGCGGCTAATAGCCGCCCGGCGATTCCCATTGGGAATCGCGCGGCACAACGTGCCGCAATGTACCATGTTCCGACATGATACCGCCGAATTTCAATTCAAAATGTTGGGCATTGCATTGTCGGCGCAATGCGCCGACGTTGTTTTCCCATGGGGAAAACAACCGGGCGGATACTATCCGTTGAATTATGGTGTGATCGCCCCCGGCGATCATTGGATTTTGATCCGCTGCGCGGCGCACCGCCCCTACGAACGCACCGAAATTTCCGCCCGGGTCATTTGGTGGCACCGTCTGCCGAAAATCTTATCCCAAAATCCTCTTTATTCTTGTCAAAACCGCCCATGTACGATATAATATACCTATCTAAAAACGAACAGGAGGGCATTGGGATGCTGAGTCTGTGCAATGGTTGGGAATTTGTTCCCCAGTGGTCGGAGGAATTCGCTCTGGGGATGGGGGCCGGGGAGGCGGTGCGGCTGCCCCACACGCCTAAGGAGCTGCCCCTGCATTATGCCGATCCTGCCGCTTACCAGATGATCTGCGGCTATCGGCGCAGGCTGGAATTGGGGCAGGAGCTGGCGGGGAAGCGGCTGTTTTTGCAGTTTGACGGAGCGGGGCATATCGCCACGGTGTTCCTCAACGGCAAGGCCCTGACCCAGCACCGCTGCGGCTATACCGGCTTCCGGGTGGAAATCACCGGGGAAGCCAACCTGGGCGGGGAGAATCTGCTGGCGGTGAAGCTGGACACCCGGGAAAACCCCCAGATTCCCCCCTTCGGCTTTGCGGTGGACTACCTGGCCTACGGCGGCCTGTACCGGGAGGTTTGGCTGGATGTGAAGGAAAAGTCCCACATTCAGGATCTGTACATCACCACCCCGGATGTGAAAACCTTGAAAATCCGCCCCACCCTGTGCCATGGGGAGGGGTGCATCCTGCTGGTGGAGCTTTCCAAGGGGGAGCGGCTGCTGGTGAAAAAGGCCTTTAAGGCCGGGGGCACCATGACCATCTCCTGCCCCATGGTCAAGCCCTGGGACACGGAGCGGCCCATTCTCTACAACTGCCGGGTGACCCTGCTGAAAATCGGACAGGTCATGGACGTGCAGGAAGCAAAGGTGGGCTTCCGCACCGCCCAGTTCCGTGGGGACGGGTTCTATCTCAACGGCAAAAAGACCTTCCTGCGGGGTCTGAACCGGCACCAGAGCTACCCCTACATGGGCTACGCCGCCCCGGCCTCCCTGCAGCGGGAGGATGCCCGGATTTTGAAGCAGGAGCTGGGCTGCAACGCCGTGCGCACCTCCCACTATCCCCAGAGCCACCACTTCCTGGCCGAGTGCGACCGGCTGGGTCTGCTGGTCTTCACCGAGATCCCCGGCTGGCAGCACATCGGCGGGGAGGACTGGAAAAACCAGGCCAGGGAAAACACCCGGGAAATGGTTTTGCAGTACCGCAACCACCCCAGCATTGTCCTGTGGGGGGTGCGGATCAACGAAAGCCGGGATGACGACGAGCTGTACCAGGCCACCAACGAAATTGCCTGGGAGCTGGATCCCTCCCGCTGCACCTCCGGCGTGCGGAATTTTGAAAAGAGCCATCTTTTGGAGGATGTTTACAGCTACAACGACTTCTCCCACTGCGGGGATAACCCTGGGTGCAAGCCCCGGCGTTCCGTCACCGGGGAGAACAGGAAAGCCTTCCTGATCTCCGAGCACAACGGCCACATGTTCCCCACCAAGAGCTTTGACCCCTGGGAAAAGCGCCAGGAGCAGGCCCTGCGGCACATGCGGGTACTCAGCGCCGCCGCTGCCGATGGGGATCACGCCGGGTGCTTCGGCTGGTGTATGTTTGATTATCAGACCCACCCGGACTTTGGCTCCGGGGATCGGATCTGCTACCATGGGGTGATGGATGCCTTCCGCAACCCCAAAACCGCCGCATTCGCCTACGCCAGCCAGGGCTGCACCGCCCCGGTGCTGGCAGTGGGCTCCGGCATGGACATTGGAGACTACCCCGCCGGACGGATCGGCCCGGTGGCGGTGTTTACCAACGCCGATCAGGTTTCTTTGTATAAAAACGGCCGTTTCGTCACAAAACTGAAAAGCAGTAAGCTAAAGGGCCTGCCCCATCCCCCGCTGCGCCTGGATGACACCATTGGAGACCTGCTGGAAACGGAGGAGGGCTTCCCCAAGGCCAAGGCGGACATGGTTCGCAGCTGCCTGCGCATCGCCCGGAACAAGGGCATGGACAGCCTGAGCCCCGCAGACCGGGCGCAGATGGGCCTGGTTTTGATGAAATACGGCATGAAATTCGAGGATGCCGCCGCCCTGTACGGAAAATATGTGGGCAACTGGGGTCAGAAGGCCGTGATCTGGCGGCTGGATGCGGAAAAGGACGGCCATGTGGTCAAGTCCCTGACCTGCGCCCCCAGCGCCCGTCTGCGGCTGGAGGTCACAACTTCCGCAACGTCTCTGCATGAGGGGGACACCTACGACATGGCCGCAGTGCGGATCCGGGTGGTTGACGAATTCGGCAACACCGCTTCTTATGCCCAAATCCCGGTGGTGTTCACCATAGAAGGCCCCGCCCGTCTGGTAGGCCCGGTGGCCGTAACCGCCGAGGGCGGCATGTGCGGCACCTATGTGCAAACCCTGGGCAAGCCCGGCAACGCCACCCTGACCATCGCCGCCGCCCAAGCCGGTGTGACCAAGGTGGAGTTTACCATTGATTGACATTTGACGGGGAAAATGGTATCCTTGCTGGGGAAATGTAATTTCGATGCGCATTTGGCGGCGCAGCCCGCCCGCCGCAGAGGGTAAGACGGCGCGAATCCGGCGGCGCAGCCGCCCTTGGCTCCCCCTATGGGGGAGCTGGCGAGCGATCA
>ERZ1035006.2072-NODE-2072-length-11970-cov-3.684347_pt1 | contig 11970 bp, 8 predicted proteins | sample MGYA00520694_ERZ1035006 | MGnify/ENA primary metagenome ERZ1035006 (study PRJEB33766, sample SAMN09781746) | gut metagenome | biome: gut microbiome | host: Homo sapiens | place: Madagascar | study: EMG produced TPA metagenomics assembly of the PRJNA485056 data...
CAATTGCATATTGCCTAAAAATCTCAATGACGCGCGAAAAAATCTCAGTCAAGTGGTTAGAGTGTGTCGAATTTCTTCAAATGTGCTTAAAATACCCCATAACAAAAATACATGACTCGGAGTTTCACGATGACGCAAAACATTTCTGAAGAAGTCCGTTTGGCTAACGACATGCTCACGGCCCGTGTTCTGGCCCTTTTGGATAGGCATCCCGAAATGAACGATGCCGATTTGGCGATCCCCGGCTTGCATCTCTATAGACACACATCGCCCAAAAGCGATTTGAACTGTTTTTACACGCTTTCTACGGGGTTGATCCTGCAAGGCGGCAAGCGTGTGAAGGTCGACGGCAAGAATTGGGAATACGGCAAGTGCACGAGCATTGCCACGGCAGCCGATACGCCGAGCTCTTACGAAATCTTCGAGGCTAGTCCGCAAAAGCCCTACGTGGCCGTGGCACTGAAACTTGATCCGTTGCTCGTGACCGAATTGGTGCAGTCGCACCCGGAAATTCTCGCTAAGCACGGCCAAGAGAAATTTCAGCATGAAAACCGCATCTTCACGGTGGGCGTGCCTTCTTTGGATTTGATCGAAGCCTACTCGCGTTTGGTGCGCCTGTTGGATACGCCGGAACAAATTTCGGCGCGTGCGCCGTTGATTGAACGCGAAATCGTTTACCTGTTGTTGATGAGCGATCAGGGCGGCGCGCTTTCGCACTTCTTTACTCAAAACAGTACGGCCAATCGCATCAACAAGACGATTAACTGGATTCGTCAGCACACGGGCGAGCCGTTTGATATCGACATGTTGGCCGATATGGCCAATATGACGCGATCGACTTACTATCGCCACTTTAAGAGCATCACCAAATTGTCGCCCTTGCAGTACCACAAGCGACAGTGCCTGTACCAGGCGCAGCACCTGATGATGACCAAGGGCTATAGCGCCACGCAAGCCGCGTACGAAGTGGGTTATTTAAGTCCCAACCAGTTTAGTCGCGAATACAAACGCACCTTCGGTTTGGCGCCGCGTCAGTTTGTGACGGCGCAGACTCAGTGCGAATGTAATGCTTAATTTTTTGTGAGGAAGATTGAAAATGCGACCCAAGGTCATTTGCCACATGATTGAATCCGTCGACGGGCGTTTACACCCGTCTCGTTGGTCCAAGCCTTTTAACGACATCGATATTTCGGAGTGTTATGAAGCTTACGCCGCCAAATTCCCGGCTCAGGCCTGGATGGTGGGCAGAACCACGTTGGCTGAGTTTGACGAGCAAGTCGAAGAAAAAGAAAGCGCTGTGGTTGAGGGCGGCGTGACGAAAGCTTGTGTGTTCAATGCCTTGGAAGACGGTCAGACGATGGCTGTCGTTTTGGATCCCAAGGGTAAGCTCCACTACAAGACTTCGACGATTCCTGAGAATCAACATATCGTGACGATTGTGGGCAAAGGCGTTTCTCAAGCCTACTTGGACGAGTTGGAAGATGTCGGCGTTTCTTACGTGGTGCCCGAAGCCGTCGACGACTTGGCTGAGATTTTGGAGACGCTCGCTTCGGTCTTTGGGATCGAAACGCTGTTGCTCGAAGGCGGCGGCGTGATTAACGGGGCGTTTTTAAACGCCGGTTTGATTGACGAGCTCTCCGTGCTGATTTATCCGGCTGTGGACGGTCTTTTTGGCGTCACGTCCATTATCGGGCACAAGCCTCTTGATGGCAACGCGGACGCACGACCGGCAGCCAAGACGCACTTGGAGCTGATCGACTCCGAAGTCAATGCCTCGGGGCTGGTGTGGTTGCACTACGCCATGCACAACGAAGCGTAATCTGATTTTTTTACCCAAATCTTGAAAGTCTCTGGGCGTGCACCGGTTTCGGCACACGCCCTCTTTTTTACTTTACGTCAGGAACAAAAATCAGAATTTCCAGCGCAATTGCGCGCTGCCCGTGACAGCCGAACCGTTTCCGTGCGTCAGCTCGGTGTCTAGGCGCAAAGAAGCCGAAAAGCCCGTTTCTGTAAAGAGTCCAAGGCTCACGCCTGCCAAGTAGCGATTTTTGTCGTTAAAGGTCACTTCTCGCGTAAAGGTGCCGTTCATGCCTTTCAAACCGGCTTTGAAGTCGCCCGCATCGTCCGTCAATTCTCGTTCGTACATGGCGTAAGCATTCCACTTCCACGAGTAGCCGGTGAATTGAGACGGCAGGTAAGCGGTTGAGGCTTTCACCCCCAACTGACCGCGCACCGACGTGTACCAACGGGAATCGATATCCAGAGCACCGGTGCCGGATTCTGTGTCAGACGGCGTTCTCAACGTGGTGGCTGTGATGCCTGCAATGGGGGTGAGCTCAACCGGACCGATATCAAGCTCTGCCCCTACTCTTGCCGAAGCGGAGAGGCTCATAAGGATGCCGTCGGTCTTATAGGTCTGCCCCAAGGATTTGCGCTCGGTCTCAGAATTGACGACGCCCACTCTGGCGGAGCCTTCGACAAACCACGTGCCGTTGTTGTAGGGATAGTCTTTGATTTGACCACCGAACCACAGGCCTTCGCTTTGGGCTTCGCCACCTGCGGTGTCGTCAGACTTGAGATAGGCCGCCGCCAAGTGCCAGCCCACTGTACGGGATTGGGATTCAACTGTGACCCCGCCTGCAAGACCTGCGATGTCGGTGTCGGCCGTGCCTTCGTCAGAATGTTCGGACACCTTGCCGCCGAAGGGCTGTACCCAGATCGATTTGCCATCGGGCGCCGGGTCTTGGTGGGCAAACGTGAAGGTTCTGTCCAAGAGACGCTCCAAAGCAAAATGGCTTCTGACGCTCATCATGTGCGCATCTCCGCCTAAAGACGAGATCGTGTCTGAAATGCCGGTGCCGGTCGTAAAGTCCAACTTGGCAATCAGGGTTTGGGCACCGGCGTCGGTCACAGTATCGGCATTGGCGTCGAGTATTGAGGCGATCGAACGTTGCCATGCCGGCGTTCCTGCTACCAACTTTCGGCTGTAGGCATCGGCTTGACGCGTGACGGTTAATGTTGAATTGTTGTCGGCCACTGTGAACTGAAGCGTTGAAGATAAGCCTGCCATGTTTGCGGTATCGAAACTATAAGTGAAGCTTTTGTTCTCGAAATCTTTGCCAATCACGGGGCTGCCTTTTGCTGTCGATGCTTGAAGTTTTGTGCCCGATTGGAAATAGTCAATCGACGGAACCAGTCCGATGTCGGCCTTGTTATCGGCAAAGGTTACCGTGCCCGAAACGACAAGGCCGTTCAAGTTGCCTTCGGCATCGATGCCTACGACCAAGGTCGCGTTTTCGGACTGGGTGTAGTTGCCGTCAATGTAAGTCGTGCCTGTGGCAGGGCTCGAAACGAGTTTACCGTCGTTGACAAAGGTTTCTTGTACAAAATCGGAACCGTTACTGACGATAGCATGGGCAATACCGTCTTTGGGCGGCGTTAATACAAATGTACCGCCTCCCGTGAGTGTGGCCCCCGGTTTGATATTGACGCCTAAGACCTGCGCAAGCCCCGTAAACGTTGAGACCGTTCCTGTTGCGACAGATGCGACTCCTGAAGCCGAACCTACCGTCAAACGAATACCGTCGGCGCCGATGATGTTGCCGCGATAGGCGTTGCCGTTGAAGACGAGTTCGGTCGTGAGATCGATGTTCGTGTCTCCAAAAATGGGAATGTATGCGCCGGCTGACGGATAGAGCTTATTGGAAGTCATGTAACACTTTTGTTCGTCGCCGACCACAACCGCTTGTGCGTTCCAATCGGAAACGATGTCGCCCGTGACAACGGACGAATTCGTGAGTTCGATTTTTTGCACCAAGGCGTTGGGCGCAATATAAATGGCTTTACCGCCTTGGCCTTTTGCCGAAACGGTACCGGATATCACCACCGAGTCCATCAAAGCCCCGTTGACCGCATCAAGCGTATTGGAAGGAATCAATTCCCAAGTATCCGACGGCATATAAAAGCGCATGTACGAGCCGCGATATTCGTATTTGTCGCTCACCATATTGGAGCCGAAATCAAAGGAAAGCGCGATACCGGCCTCGCCGTCGGCTTCAATGCTCGCTCCTTGGACAACGTTTAAAGTGTGGTTTCGCCCGTAGGTGAAGGCAACGCCCAAGCCCCCTTGACCGTTTGCCGAGACTTTTACATCCCGGCCGATCGTGAGACTGTTTTTTACGCCGTCAATTCGCACGCCGATCGCGCCCAAGCCGTCGGCCAACTGATCGGCGGCAACGGTGACAGTGTTGAGGCTTCCATAGATATGGGTACCGACAGCCAAAGATTGCGTGCTCGAGGTGTCGGTCAGCCATTTTCCGTCTTGTCTTTGCGTAAAAGGTTGTGTGATCGTTTCGGTTTGCCCGCTTGCATAAAGCGATGTTCCAAAAAAGCGCTTGCGATCGAACTCAAACCCCAAATCCTGCAAAAACGCCAATTCCGCTTCCATGAGCGTCCCCCAGTTGAGCCAGTTTTGGTGACTGAGCATCGAATTTTGCAGTTCGATGTGGCTGAAGCTGACCTGATACTGCGTCGGGGTTATGGCTTCCAACCCTAAGAGCGGAATACTGCCTTTGACCGAATTGAGCATCGTGCCGGCAATCAGGTTCCCGTCACTGTCGACAATTGGTTGATCGGAATAGTAAATAACGGTATTTTCACCGATGAGCTTTTGCACCTCAGTACCGGCAAAACTTAGGCCTCTGGAAGATACGTCATAAAGGACGTTGAAAGCGCCATCCAGTTTCCCTTTGTTGATGATGTCTTCAGACCATTGCCCGTCTTGGGCCTCGATGAAATGGACGGTTTGATTGGCCTGGGCCTTATTGCCGAAAACATCTCGGAACCCTTGCTCGAAGGGCGCTAATTCACTCAAAAACTTTAGGTTACCGTTTGCATCGGTTTCGAGAAGTGGTTGCATACCATACGCATGAATGAATTCATGTATGACTGAGCTCGACAATTGATGTATGCTCCCGTTTTGCGTCAAAACACTCACGGGGCCTGCATCCCAACCGGCATCGGGCCAGGGAAGATCGATGGAGACGAGGGCGACTATCATGTCACCGTAGTCTTCCTTTCCGGTGACGGCGTTGAATAAAGTGGAGGTCCCACTCAAGGTCATGTCACGAATCGAGCTAGCGCCTGCATTATTGTCTTCTGTGGCCGTCGGAAGAAAACCGATGGTGGGCACAAAGACCGCAGATCCCAAAATGTCGCTCAAGTAGTCGATGGCGACTTGCATGGATTGCCGATCGGTTTCATTCAAGTCTCGAATGTCGTCGTTTCCAAGGTAGTCCTGAACGAATTCAGGCAGAAAATCGCGATCCGATGGCTCGAACACGTACATCGTGGCATAGACTTTACCGTGAATATCGTCAAAGTCAATGGTATAGCCCGCAAAAGCAGAAGATGCAAAGGCAAGCGAGACGGCTGCGGCAATCGCAGAATTGCGCGCCAATTTTCTTATCGGATGCGGAATTGTTTTCATAACCTGTTCTTAAGATGAATAATCTTTGTCCATCATAAACGAGATCACAAAAAATGTTGCCACGAATGCACGGGTTAAAACTTCCATCGCAGTTGCGCGCTACCTGTCACAGTCGAGCCATTGCCATGCGTCATTTCAGTGTCTAGCCGCAGGGATGCGGAAAAGCCCGTTTCGTTAAACAATCCCAGACCGATACCTGCCAAGTAGCGATTTTTGTCGTTGAACGTCACGTCGCGCGTAAAGGTGCCGCTCATGCCCTTTAAACTGGCTCTGAAGTCTCCGGCATCATTCGTCAACTCGCGCTCGTACATGGCATACAGATTCCATTTCCACGAGTAGCCCACAAATTGTGACGGCAAGTAAGCACTCGAGGCTTTGACACCCAATTGACCACGCACCGACGTGTACCAACGGGATTCGATATCCAATGCACCGATGCCCGATTCGGTATCCGAGGGCGTTCGGAGGGTTGTGGCGGTGATACCCGCAATCGGTGTCCATTCAATCTGGCCGACGTCAACTTCTGCCCCTACTCTTGCCGAGGCCGAGAGACTGTAGAGGATGCCGTCGGTTTTGAAGGTTTGGCTTCCGGTTTGTCGTTCGGTGTCGGTGTTGATAACGCCCAATCTGGCTGATCCTTGAACAAACCACGTACCGTTCTTATGCGGGTAGTCTTTAATCTGAGCACCCAACCACAAGCCTTCGGATTGGATTTCGCCGCCTACGGTGTCGTCCGACTTCATGTAGGCTGCTGCCAAGTGCCAGCCGACCGTTCGGGATTGGGTTTCAATCGTGACGCCACCCGCAAGCCCTGCGATGTCGGTGTCAGCCGTGCCTTCGTCAAAATGCTCTGAAACTTTGCCGCCGAAGGGCTGAACCCAGACCGACTTGCCATCGGGCGCCGGGTCTTGGTGCGCAAAGGCGAGAGTGCGATCCAACAAGCGCTCCAAGGCAAGGTGGCTTCGAACGCTCATCAAATACGCATCACCGCCTAAAGACGAGATTGTGTCTGCAACGCCGTTGGAAAAGTCCAAGGAAGCAATCAAGTTTTGCGCATCACGATCGGTGACAATGTTTGCATTGGTGTCGAGAATTGAAGCGATCGAGCGCTGCCACCCCGAAGCTTGCGCCTTCAATTTGCCACTGTAGGCTCCGGCCTTGCGCGTCACGGTCAATGTCGAATTGTTGTCGTCGACGGCGAAATCCAGAGTCGAAGATAAGCCCGTCATGCTCTCGGCATCGAAACCGTAGTTGAAGATTTTGCCTGTCACGTCTGTGATGCTGACCGGATTGCCTTGAACGGATTTGGTCTCAAGCGTTGTCGCGGCACCATAGTAGTCAATTGCCGGAATCAGACCGATCGTCGGATTGGTGTCGGCAAAGGAAGCAGTGCCTGTTACGACAAGTCCCGAGAGCCGATTCTGAGAATCAATGCCGACAACGAGACTTGCACCGGAGTTTTGCTGGTAATTGCCGTCAATGTAGGTGGTGCCTGTAGCAGGACTTGAAATCAGTTTGCCGTCGTTGACAAACGTTTCCTGTACGAATCCCTCACCGTCAGTGACACGGGCAAATGTCTTCCCCTCTTCCTTCTGAGGCGTCAACACAAAGGTGCCGCCGCCCGTGAGTGTCGCGCCGCGTTTAAGCGTAACCCCCAAAACTTGCGCAAGCCCCGTGAATGTTGTGACGGTGTCGGCGTCAATCGTTTCGGTTTCTGTGCTTGAGCCCACCGTGATGCGAATGCCGTCGGCTCCCAAGATGTTGCCGGCGTAGGTTGCGCCGTTGAGGACCAATTCGGTTGTGAGATCGATTGCCTGATTGTCAATGAGCGCGCCGGCGTTCGGATAGTCTTTGTGTTCGGCCTGATAGACATTATTGCCGTTGATTTGGCCGGCGAAGCTTTGTGCGTTCCAATCCGAAACAATATCGCCCGCCACCACGGCCGAGTTCGTGAGTTCGATTGTCTGCACCAAGGCGTTGGGTGCAATGTAAATGGCGCGACCGCCCGGCCCCGTTGCCGAGACGGTGCCCGAAATCGTGACCGAGTCGAGCAAAGCGCCCTGCAACGCATCGATCTTTGAGATAAAGGGGACCCATTGACCGTTATCAAAAGTGTAACGCATGTATGAGCCGCGCATCTCGGAGGTGTCGGAGATCGCGTTCGAGCCGAAGTCAAAAGAGATCGCCGTACCTCCGATACCATTGGCCTCAATAACAGCATTTTCGGCTAGTGTCAAAGTGTGGTTGCGCCCGTATGTAAAGGCTACGCCCAAGCCCCCCTTGGCCGTTGGCCGAGACTTTGACACCTTCCTCAACGGTGAGATCGTTCATGATCCCGTCGACACGCACGCCGATCGAAGCCGTGCCGTCAGCAAGTTGATCGGCTTTAACATTGACGGTATTGAGGCTGCCGTAGATGTGCGTGCCAATGGCAAAGGCTTGCGTGCTCGGCGTGTTTTCAACCCAATCCCCTTCATTTCTTTGCGTGAAAGCTTGCGTAATATCAACGCTTTTGTCATTGTCGTAAAGGGATGTTCCGAAAAAGCGTTTGCGATCGAACTTAAAGCCCAAATCTTGTAAGAAAGCCATTTCGGCTTCCATGAGCGTGCTCCAGTTGCGCCAGTTTTGGTGGCTCAGGAAGGAATTTTGCAATTCCAGATGGCTCAGTTCAATGTCGAAGTCTTTTCCGTTGCCGGCGATTTCCAAACCGTTGATCGGAATGCCACCCACGACCGAGTTGGTCATGTCGCCTTCGACCAGTTTGCCATCGGCGTCGACAATGACAGTGTCGGCATTGTATATGCGCACGTTTTCGTCAATCAGCTCGTTGACGTGCTCTCCGGCAAAACTCACGCCGCCGCTGCTTTCGCGAAATAAGAGGTTAAATTGGCCAGCCTCTTCCTGCGTCTTGATAAATTCTTCGGTGAATGCTCCGCTTTCGGAACGAATGAGGTTGAATTCCTTTGAGCCGGCAGCCGGATTGCCAAAAACGTCCCTTAATCCTGCTTCAAAAGGAATCAATTCCTCGCCAAAACCGTATCTCCCTTCATCGTCACCGTAGACGTCGGTGAGCATCCCGTAGGCATGGATGAGCTCATGGATAAGGACGCTTGGCAGATACATGTGCGGGCCGTTTTGTGGCAGAACGCTTAAAGGGTGGACGGAGAAGCCCGAATCTTCGCTACCCTTGTTGATCGTGACGACACCAACTGCCTCATTGCCAAAATTTTTGAGTCCGGTCACGGAGGCAAAAAACTGCGTACCGAGTCCGTCGGTGTTTTCGCTTTCGGAACCGGCGGAGGCATTATTATCGGCTTCCGACGACAACAGTAGGTATAAAAGGGGTGTGTTCTTAGAGGGGCCGAGTAAATCACTTACGTGGCGAAAAGCCGTTTCAAGCGATGTGCGATCCGTTTGAGTGAGCGATCGGATTTCGTTAAAAACTCGAGATAGTCTTCGGAAAGATCGTCGCGGTCTTGACTTTCGAAGACGCGCACCGTCGCATAGGGGCTACCGTCGATACCATCGAAGGTGATGTCGTAAGCGGCTTCGACACCGGGACTCATGGCCAGCGCAACGGCTGCGGCAATCATGGAGGTCCGTAGGATCAGTCCGGCGGCTTTTGGTGTCGAAGTCATGGCGTGTCCCCTCTTTTTGGGATGAACTTGGTTCCATCTTAGCCCATGAGAGAAAAAAGTGTCTCGCCATGTCGACATGACGAGACATCCGCAAGGTGCAAAACGACAAAACTTACACAAGGCAGCGAATGGGAATGCCGAAGGTTTGGTTGAGTTTGACGATTTCGGCATCCGTGAGTTTGCACTTGCCTGCTAGCGCAGATTCAAGTTCGTGTTCGTTCTCGAAAACGCCGAACAAATCCGAAACGGTCAGGTCGTTTTCTTCCATACAGTAGCGAATGATTGCAGACGCCTCTACTGGAGTTGACGGGAAAAAGCCTTGCCGTTCTTCGTAATCTTTGAGAAGCAATGCCAAAGACCGAAGCTCAATATCGTCCATCGAATCGGGCTTGGGATCGGCTGCCATCAAAGTACTCAGTCGCTTCATGGAGCGTTCGTAATCATCACGGGTCGCAATCATGTCAATGGTCGGCATTCTCTAACTGCAAATCTGGAAACTGACGAAATTGTCCGCCTCAAAGAACGAGGGCTGCCGAGGGTCGGACAACTTCTTAGTCTTTCGAGCTGACCTCTTTGTTGCACACGCATCCATTGTAGGTTTTCCCAAGGGATTTACAGCCTGCTGCATAACCTCTTCGGCTTCCAACAAGGTATTGGCCAAACGAATCGCCGCTTCTTTGACTTCCGGACGCGTTCGCCCCTTGCGACGCACCCAGGTGGTTAAGGCTTCGGCGGCATGAAATGTCTGACCGCGAAACAGACGTTGCAGCACCAAGGCGGCTGCCATGCGCTCTTCTTCGGCATCGGTCAAAATGGCGCGCAAGGCGTCGAGTTCGTCATTGTCAACACCGCAGTTGACCAAAAAGGTTAAGCGTGTTGGCAAGCTCGTGCGCGGCATTACACGGTATTTGTTGCGGATTCGTTGGACAACGGAGGGTGCCAACTGGAAAAAAGCACTGGTCGTAAGCATCTGCGTGATCCTTCAGTTTAAGATGTCTCTGCGAAATCATTGAATGATCTCATTGTAGATGTGCAGAAGCCTGAATTGTGGTGTTTATTCTTTTAAATCAACGATGTATGAGAAGACTCAAAAGTGACTCAAGTCATTGAGCCACCCCGACCAAAACACTGAAAAAATGATCTTCAAGTCAACGGCCGCCGATTGCGTCATATTGCCCTATTTTCGGGCTTAGGAAGGTGTCTATGGAAGAAATGTGAAAGTCGCAAAATGTTGTTTCATTGCGACAAAAATCCCGCGAAAATCACGCAAACGCTGTCAATTCGGGGTTTTGCAGAGGATCAATTTTGAAAATTTCAATTTTCTCTATCGGATCAATCCGATCGAAAAGAAAAAGGCTTCAAGCATGACCGATGCCCGAAGCCCTTTTTTGCAAGTCGAATTGTCCGCAGACGAATTACGCTTTCTTCACCAACACCGCGGAATAGAAACCGTCGGTGTCATGCAGGTGCGGTAGCATCACGAAGTCGTCACCGAAACGTTCTTTCTGGTCAGCGGGCAGCTCCACGCCTTGCTTAGCCAGAACGTCCGTGGCGTTTAAGCGCTCAAATTCGGGATGGCGAGACAAAAAGTCGTCGACCACATCCTGGTTTTCCTGTTTGAGCATTGAGCACGTGGCGTAGACGATGCGACCGCCCTTCTTTAAGAGTTTGGAGGCTTCTTCCAAGACCGACTTCTGAACGGTGTTGATGCGCTCAAGTTCTTCGACCGACAAGCGCCACTTCAAATCGGGATTGCGACGCAAAGTGCCCGTACCGGTGCAAGGGGCATCCACCAACACGCGATCGAACTTGCCGCGCAAGCGCTTGATACGGTTGTCGTGCTCGTCGCGAATGGCAACGGGATGAACGTTGGAGAGCCCCGCGCGACGCATGCGAGGCGTCAAGCCCCCGAGACGCTTTTCATTGATGTCAAAGGCGTACAAACGGCCGGTGGAACGCATCAAAGCACCCAAGGCCAAGGTTTTGCCGCCGGCGCCGGCACAGAAGTCGCAAACCATTTCGCCGCGACGCGGTGCCAGAAGACGAGCAATGAGTTGGCTGCCTTCGTCCTGAACGTCAATGCGGCCTTCCTGATACATCGGCCAGCGAATGAGACCGGGCTTGTCGATTAAGCGCACGCCGTCCGGGCTAAAGCGCATGGGTTGTGCTTCGACATGATGCTCTTTCATTTCTTCGAGTACATCTTCGCGCTTGGCTTTTAAAGCATTCACTCGCAAATCCAAGGGAGCACCCTTGCAGCAGGCTTCGAAAATGGCCTTGGCTTCGTCTTTGCCGTATTGGGCCTCAACTCGTTCATAGAGCCAGAAAGGCATTTCGGCCAAGACTTCGGGCGCAGCCTTTTCCATCTTGACAGAGAGCATGTTGGTCACGGGACCCTTTTCCGAGCCCATCACGGCATCGGTCATCGAGTCCGGCCCATATTGCAGTGCCAAGGTCAAAAGCGCTGCCGCACGCGGGGCACGTTCGGGTTTCACGGGCTTCATGCGATAAGTAATGCCTGCCAAGTGGCGCAATGCGTAGAAGATGGCTTCGGCCAAAATGGTGCGATCGCGGCTGCCGAGCTTGGGATTACTCTTAAAGAAGGCCTTCATCAAAGTATCGGCCGGACCGTCGAGTTTGAGAATGACGGCAAAGGCGCGCGCCAATTCGTCCACGATCAAGTTGGTGACACGCACCTTATCGGGGTTAAGCTTGACCATACGGGCGCCCGAGCCGCCTGACTTTTGATTGCCGGCCTTGCGGTTTTCTTCCATCTGACGACGGTAGGCTGCCTTTTGACGATCGGTCATTTTCTTCTGACGGTCGTCCTTATTGCGACGGGGT
>ERZ1035006.2073-NODE-2073-length-11960-cov-5.870307_pt1 | contig 11960 bp, 8 predicted proteins | sample MGYA00520694_ERZ1035006 | MGnify/ENA primary metagenome ERZ1035006 (study PRJEB33766, sample SAMN09781746) | gut metagenome | biome: gut microbiome | host: Homo sapiens | place: Madagascar | study: EMG produced TPA metagenomics assembly of the PRJNA485056 data...
AAAACCCGGCAGGGCCCGAGTTTTGCGCAGCAAAAGTTTTTCGCGCCTTGCCTGACGTGCCTGGTTCTGAGCGAGCGTGGCGGAGCCAAGGAAAGGCGAAGGAGGACGTCCTGGCATGGGGGGTTCTGCGCAATGGATTCAGGAGCCTGGACGGCATGCCTGCTATGAGCGCGTATTCGAGCCGAAGAAGGTTGGAGCGGACGGGGCAGCCAGAATGATTGCCCGCATGACGAAGACTTGGTTTCATCGGCCATAGCCATAGGCGGCATCGATTCGAGAGTTGGCAAGGTTGCGCGGAGAGCTTACAGCAGTCTTCTGACCCGGCGACATAACCAGAAACACCCCTGCTTTTACATCGACTTGCACATGAGCGCTAGGGGCGTTTGGCACCGCCGCCCTTCAATGTGAGGCGATATCGACTGGATTCGTTCTCGGGATGCCGACAGCCAGGACTGAACTGCACCCTCGGCCGCATCCTGCGTAGGTGCGGCTGCTGCGCCCCCGCGGCTTGCAAGGCAATTATTCGATATGGGAATGACACCGATCGCCGTCAGCGGCGACCGCGACGCTCTTCGGCCCATGTTGCAGTCCATGTCTCCTTCTGCATGCGTGGCATATTGCGATGGGCACGCGTCGAGTACGCCCGCAGATGCGGGCTCATGGGTGGTTGTTTACTGCGATAGGAGGAGCGTTTCAACTCGAGAAATGGCGTTGGGATCGTATAGGGTTTTTCTAAGGGTTTCTAAGGAAAAGAAATATTTCCCGGAAGTGGCGTCAGGACCACCTGTCCCATATCCGGGGCAATGGGTGTCTCAATCTAGGTGTAAAATACATTGTATTGCAAACATAAGAGGAGTGATGACCCGTGGAATACATCGATCTCGTCAAGAGCGACGCCGACGCCACCGATATGAGGGCTTTCCTCGCTGACGGCGATGCCGTTGCCGTGACGATCCGCATTCCCGCGAACTTGCGTGATTCGGCGAAGAAAGAAGCAGAGCTACGTGGCACCACGTTCAGCTCACTTTTGCGTGAGTGTCTGGTTGGCGAGTTGACGAAGGATAGGAAGTAGAAGTGGCAGATATCACAAAACTCGAGAAAGAACTCTGGGAAGCTGCGGACGACCTCCGCGCCAACTCGAAGCTGACTAGCCAGCAGTACTGTATGCCCGTGCTCGGCCTCATCTTCCTCCGCTACGCATGGGGCAGGTTCAAGCGTGCTGACGCGCGGATTCAAGAAGAGCGCTCGAAGAAGACGGGACGGCAGGCTCCCGTATCCCCCGAGGATTACGCCGCAAAGGGGGCGATGTGGCTTCCCGAGGAATCTCGATACGATTACCTGCTCATGCTTCCCGAGACGGCGGATGCCGGCAAAGTCGTCAACAGGGCCATGAAGGCGATCATGGACGCCAATCCGAGCCTCTCCGGTGCGCTTCCGCAAACCTACACCGACCTCGGCAACGAGCTACTGCGCAACGTCCTCCGTATCTTCAACAACCCACAGCTGGACGAAGAAGGCGATGACATCATCGGACGCATCTACGAGTACTTCCTCGGAAAGTTCGCGCCGTCGGTCGCGAGCGACGACGGGGTGTTCTTCACTCCCAAGTCCCTTGTCCGCATGATTATGAACGTCATCGAGCCCGAACGCGGGACGATGCTCGACCCCGCCTGCGGATCGGGCGGCATGTTCGTGAGCGCCGCGGACTACGTGCGCGAAAATGGCGGCAACCCCATCGACTCCATGATGTTCTACGGGCAGGAGAAGGTCGAGTACAACGCGGACCTCTGTCTCATGAACATGGCCGTCCACGGCATGCAGGCATGCGGCGACATCAAGTCCGGAGACGCGGCAAACTCCTTCTACCACGATGCGCACAAGCTAGAGGGCCAGTGCGACTACGTCGCCGCCAACCCTCCCTTCAACGTCGACAAGGTGAAGGCTTCGCAGGCAATCGATGCTGGGCGCCTTCCCCTCGGCACCCCAAAGGAGAACAAGAAGGGAGAGGTGTCCACGAGCGGAGCGAACTACCTCTGGATCAACTACTTCCTCTCGTATCTCAAGGATCACGATGAAGCAAAGGGCGAGAAGGGCGGACGCGCGGGCTTCGTTATGGCGTCGTCCGCGACCGACTCCAACGCCGAGAAGCACATGCGCCGCAAGCTCGTGGAAGACGGCTTCGTCGACACAATGATCTACGTGGGCAACAACTTCTTCTACACCAAGAGCCTGCCCTGCACCCTGTGGTTCTTCGACAAGGGGAAGAAAGGTGAGCTGAAAGACAAGGTGCTGTTCATCGACGCCCAGCGCTACCACACTGCGGTCAGCACAACGCTCAACGAGTGGACGCCCTGGCAGCTGAAGAACCTCTCCGCAATCGTCTGGCTCTACCGCGGGGAGACCGAGAAGTACTCTGCGCTGATCGACGATTACCGTAAGGCGATTGACGAGGTCGCCCCTCTGTTCCAGGATGAGCGCGCGCGCAAAGCCATGATGGGAATCTCCGATATTGATGACTTCGTTCGCGCGAAGGATATTGCCTTTGAGGCGATCGAGCGACAAAAGCAGGTCGACAAGGAGGAGATAGACAACCTCCCGAAGCGCCAGCAGAAGGCAAGGCGCGAGGTGCTCGCCGAGCACGTAGCGAAGATGGAGGCAGCCGCGACCGTCATATCTGAAGCGGTCTGGCTCACCGAAAAGTTCGGCAATGGCGAGTGGGCGGATGTCCCCGGGCTTTGCAAGATTGCGACTCGAGATGAGATACGCGGCGACCAGTCTGCCGACAAGAGCTCCTGGAGCCTGACCCCTGGCGCCTACGTCGGCGTGCCGCCCGTCGAGGACGATGGGGTCGATTTCCATGAACGCATGGGTGAGATCCAGGGGGAGCTCGTTCGCCTGCAGGCTGAGAGCAACGACCTCATGGCAACCATCTCCAAGAACTTCGAGGAGCTGGGGCTATGCCGATAGCAAAACTGAAAATCAATGACGTGTGCAACGTGTATGACGGACCCCATGCGACGCCATCCCCATGCGAAGACGGCCCCGTATATCTTGGAATTCCAAGCATTCGATCCGATGGCACTATCGACATTGAAGGAAGCAAGAAAATTTCATGGGAGGAGTATCCGAGGTGGACGAAACGCGTGACTCCTCAAGAAAACGATGTCGTCTTCTCATATGAGGCAAATCTTGATACTTACGCGATTATTCCGCCTGGATTTGTTGGGTGCCTTGGTAGACGTATGGCAATCATGCGCCCTAACACCGAGGTTGTTAATCCGCGTTTCCTTTATTACTACATGCTCTCGCCAAAGTGGAAAGAAATCATTGCAAAAAAAACCGTTACCGGCGCAACGGTCAATCGAATACCTATCGCAAAATATCCAGATTTTCCAATTGAGATACCAACATTGAAAGAGCAGGATCGAATAGCTGACATCCTGTCCGCCTACGACAAGCTCATCGAGAACAACCGCAGGCAGATCGCGTTGCTCGATGAGGCCGCCCAGCGCCTCTACAAGAAGTGGTTCATCGATCTCAAGTTCCCGGGACACGAAAGCGTCGCCATCGTCGACGGCATTCCAGATGGATGGGCTAAGGGCTCGCTTTCTGAGCTCGTGGAATTTAAGAGGGGAAAGACGATTACATCGGCACAGACTGAGGCTGGAAACGTCCCTGTTGTTGCTGGTGGTCTAACCCCTGCTTACTATCACTCAAGAAGCAATACAAGTTCTCCCGTGATTACAGTAAGCGGTTCAGGCGCAAATGCGGGCTATACGCATCTATACACAGAGAAAATCTGGGCATCCGATTGTTCGTTCGCGGACGCTTCTATGACAGATGTATTGCCGTTCGTGTTCGAATCTATAATCAACCTCGGCAATGGGTTCAAGCACCTTCAGCGGGGATCTGCGCAACCCCACGTTTACCCAAAGCATATTAACGCGATGCCATTGTTGATTCCCACATCAGAACTTCAGACTGCATTTTGCGATGCTGCGACCCCTGCGTTCTCGCAGATTGACGTGCTTAGAAAAGAGATTAGCAAGGCGATGGAGGCACGGATTCGACTTCTCCCGAAGCTCATGTCCGGCGAAGTCGAGGTGATGTAGTTGAATCCAGAGAAAATCGCCTACCTTGCCCAGATACAGGGGGTTATCAACCGTATGGCATCCGTCACTGCGACCTGCAAGGGCTTCACTGCGACCATCTTTGCCGCCGTCGTGGCCATCGTCCTCAGCGGCGGGGATTCCAACAGGGTTCTCGCGCTCGCCATCTCGCTGATCCCTGTTCTTCTGTTCGCGTTCTATGACGCCTATTACTTTGCTAAAGAGCTTCAGTACAGAGATCTCTACAGCGAGGTACTTTCAGGAGAGCACGTGGTCGACTTCGATATGCGGGTCGGAAAAGTGACCAATAAGATTCGCTCCAGGGTCGTCAAGTCTATCAGCATCTGGCTTTTCTACATTTTGTTTTTGGTTGCGTATCTGGTGCTTTTCATACTGATGAGCACCGGCGTGGTTTCTTAGGAGGCAACATGGCACATAAGACATTCATCTCGTACAAGTACAGCGACGCCAAAGGTTTGCGCGATCGCATCATCGAGTCTCTCGGTTCTGATGCGACCTACTATAGAGGCGAAGACGGTTATTCGGACGATTTGTCCAGCCTCAAGGCCGAGACTATTAAAGGTCGTCTGAAGGACATGCTGTTCGATACGACGGTCACTATTGTCATCGTTTCGCCCGAGATGCTGCAGAGCAATTGGATTGACTGGGAGATTGAATATTCGCTACGCGAATACGAACGTAATGGAACTACATCCCACACTAATGGCGTAGTCGGAGTCGTCATGAACGATTGGACAGGCGGAACGGGATGGATCAAGACGAACCACAACAATGCCGACGGGTGCAGCTCAGTGAGCTATAACGAGTCAAAGCTGTTCAATATTATCAACAAGAACAGGTTCAACCAAACCCCTAAGAAATACGCATGTGAATCATGCAGAACGGTAAACTCGCTCAACGGGTCTTACATCGCATTGGTCGGGCAGGACGACTTTCTCGCTGATCCCACTCGATATATCGAAAATGCGTACGACAAGAGCCAAAAGCTCTGGAACTACGACCTTTGGAAGACGAGATAGGTGACCCTCATGCCTAAGAGCAGATACTCCGAAGAGGATGCCGTGCAGAAGCCCGCCGGGGAACTGCTCGCATCCATGGGCTGGGACGTCTTTTACTGCTTCGACGAGGAGATCCTAGGGACTGATGGCACCCTCGGCAGGTACGACTACGAGCACGTCCTCCTCGACAGATATCTCGATTCCGCCCTCCTCGAGTTGAACGAGTGGCTCGACAAGGAGAAGCTTCAGGAGGCGAAGTCGACTCTCGAGTCGTCTCTGGCCACCGACTCCCTCCTTCAGACGAACGAGAAGAAGTACAAGATGCTACGCGACGGTATCCCCGTCGAGATGGCACGGGAAGACGGAACCTCGGAAACGTTCCACGCGCAGGTGTTCGACTTCGAGAACCCCGAGAGGAACCACTTCGTCGCAGCCGAGGAGCTCTGGGTTCAAAGCCCGCTCTACAAGCGCCGATGCGACCTCGTCGGATTCGTAAACGGGGTCCCGCTGGTGTTCGTCGAGTTCAAGCGTCACGACAAGGACGTCCGCAACGCCTACAACGACAACTATTCTGATTACCAAGACACCATCCCGCAGATCTTCTACTTCAACGCCTTCGTGATCCTCTCCAACGGACTCGAATCACGAATCGGGACCTTGGGAAGTAGCTATGAGTTCTTCCACGAATGGAAGCGACTCGACGAAGGCGACGACGTCGGATCCGTAGCCCTGGAGACGATGCTTAAGGGCGTCTGCTCCAAGAAGAACTTCATGGATCTGCTCGAGAACTTCATCCTGTTCGACCACGGCCATGAGCCCGCGGCGAAGATCCTCGCGCGCAACCACCAGTTCCTCGGTGTCAACAAGGCGTACCAGGCGTTCGAGAACCGAGAGATCAACGAAGGGAAACTCGGCGTCTTCTGGCATACCCAGGGCTCTGGGAAGAGCTATTCGATGGTCTTCATCGCGCGCAAGATCAAACGCCGCTCGAGCGCCGTATCGCCGACGTTCCTCGTCCTCACCGATCGAGACGAGCTCGACACCCAGATCTACGAGACATTCGAGAGCTGTGGGTGCCTCGGGGGCGTGTCTTCCAAGGAGTGCATAGCGTCGAGCGGCGCAGATCTTCTGAAGAAGCTCGGGGAGAATCCCGCGTTCATCTTCAGCCTCATCCACAAGTTCAACGATTCGGATGCGGATCCAATCCGTCCCAACCACGACATCATCATCCTATCGGATGAGGCGCACCGCACGAACAACGGAATCTACGCCGACAGCATGGCCCGCATCCTGCCCGATGCTTCCAAGATCGGGTTCACGGGCACCCCTCTGCTCGAGAACGACAACCTCACCGCGCGCACGTTCGGCGGGTACCTGTCTATATACGACTTCAAGCGCGCCGTCGAGGACGGAGCGACGGTACCCCTCTACTACGAGAACCGCAGCGACATGCTGGGAATCGAGAACCCCGACATCAACGAAGAGCTCCTGTCCGCCGTCGAGAAGATGGACGTGGACGAGAACCAGGCTGAGAAGCTCGAGCGAGACCTGAGCCGGGAGGTCCATATCCTCATGTCGAAACCCCGACTCGAGTCCGTGGCGAGGGACTTCGTCTCCCACTACTCGAGTATCTGGCAGTGCGGCAAGGCGATGTTCGTGTGCGTGAACAAGGTGACCTGCGTCATGATGTACGACCTGGTCCAGAAGCTCTGGGCCGAGCAGATCGCCCACGAGAAAGCGAAGCTCTCCAAAATGGAACAGCAGGAGGCGCTCGAACATCAGCGCAAGATCGACTGGATGGAGTCGACGGAGATGTGCGTCGTCGTGAGCCAAGAGCAGAACGAGATAGCCCGGTTCAACGCCTGGGGGCTCGATATCAAGCCCCATAGGGAGAAGATGGAGAAGAGGAAGCTCGACGACGAGTTCAAGGATCGTGACAACCAACTCCGCATCGTCTTCGTGTGCGCGATGTGGCTCACCGGCTTCGACGTCAAGTCCCTGGGGACAATGTACTTCGACAAGCCGATGAAAGCACATACGCTGATGCAGGCGATCGCCCGCGCCAACAGGGTCGACCAAGGCAAGAGCAACGGCCTCATCGTCGACTACGTCGGCATCGTGAAGGCTATGAGGAAGGCGTTGGCAGACTACACGAACACCAAGGAGGGAACCGGCACCGACCCCGTGGTGGACAAGGAGAAACTCCTCGCGAAGATCGCGTCTCTGACCGTCGATCTCGAGCAGCTGTTGCTCGACAACGACTTTGACCTCGGGCTGCTCATGAGCGCGAAGGGATTCGACAAAATATCCGCAGTCAAGGACGGCGCCAACGCGGTTTGCGGGTCTCAGGAGCAGCGCAAGCGCTTCTGCATCGTCTCGCGGGAGCTGTTCAAGATGTACAAGTTCACGAAGCTCGAGGAAGTCGGCCTGGAACTCTGGCAGAGGAGGGACGCCCTGAGGGCCATCTACAACGAGTTGATGAAGAAGGTTAGCGTGGCGGATACCACCGAGCGGATGGTCGAGCTGCAGGGAATCGTCGACTCCTGCATCACTGTGACCTCGGCGCAAGAGGAGCGCAAGGCCAGCACCAAGTTCGACATCAGCGGCATCAACTTCGACAAGCTGCGCAACGAGTTCGCGAAGGTTCAGCGCAAGGAGCTTTTGCTCGAGGACTTCTCGGAGGTGCTCGAGGAGCGAATTGAGGATGCCATGAAACGCAATCCCCTCCGCGCGGACTACTACAAGCGCTACGAGTCGATCATCGACTCGTACAATGCCGAGCAGGACAAGGCGACCATCGAGCGCACGTTCCTGGAATTGATGAAGCTCTCCGAGGAGCTCGACGAGAAGCAGAAGAGCTACATCAAGGAGGGCTTCGCACGAGAGGACCAGCAGGCCGTCTTCGAGCTCATGTTTAAAGACGAACTCTCGAAGACGGACATCGCCAAGATCAAGGCGCTCGCAATCGAGCTCGCGGACGTGGTCGAGGCCCGTCTTGCGGAGATGGTCCGCTGGACAGAGAAGGACCAGACGAGAAACGAGGTTCTTTCGCTCATTAGAAACGAGCTGTGGAGCGGCCTTCCCGAGGAGAGCTACCCCGATAACGATCTGCCCGAAATCGTTCAGAAGGTCTACGGGTTCTACTATACGAAAGCGATTGCAGCATAGGAATTTCGAGAAGAGGGCACATGAAAGACCGATTCAGCATAACCACATACTCAGTCCAGAGCATCCTCGGGCTCATCGAGAGCGGAGACATCGCCATCCCGGAGATTCAGCGCCCGTTCGTGTGGGACAGCACGCAGGTGCGCGACCTCGTCGACTCCCTCTACCACGGTTACCCGACGGGATACCTCATCACCTGGAAGAACCCCGACGTGAAGATCAAGGGCGGCGGCACCGCCGAGGGCAAGACCGTCCTCATCGACGGCCAGCAGAGAGTGACCGCACTCATGGCCGCACTCGCCGGCAGGCAAGTCCTCAACGACGACTACGAGTCCAAGCGCGTGAAGATCGCCTTCAACCCGCTCTACGACGGCGACGACACCCCGTTCGCGGTTCTTACGCCGGTAATCGAGAAGAACCCTGCGTGGATACCGGACATCTCGGTGCTCTTCGCCGCGGGGTTCAGCACCTTCAAGTTCATCGGGAACTACATCGCGGCCAACGAGGGGTGCGACCCCGACGAGGTCAGCTCCCGTATCGACGACCTCAAGGCGATCGCCGCACGGCAGCTCGGCTGCATCGTCGTCAACGCCGACTGCGGCATCGACGAGGTGACTGAGATCTTCATCCGCATCAACTCCAAGGGCAAGGTCCTCTCACAGGCGGACTTCGCCATGTCGAAGATCGCAGCCGACGAGGCCCACGGCGGAAACATGCTGAGAAAGGCGATCGATTACTACTGCCACCTTGCCGTGAAGCCCGAGTTCTGGAGCACGATCAGCAACCAGGACACCGACTACATGGCGTCCGAGTACTCGGGGCTTGCGGAATGGCTAAAGAACGACAAAGAGGACATCTACGATCCCGACTACAACGATGTACTGCGCGTGGCGTTCATGTACAAGTTCGGCCGCGGCAAGCTCGCCGACCTCGTCGCCCTTCTCTCCGGGCGCGACTTCGCGGAACGCGACTACAAGGCCGAAATCGCAGACGAGTCCTTCGAGATGCTGCACGACGGCGTCGTCAGGTTCATGACCAAGGACAGCTTCCAGGACTTCACCTCCGCGCTGAAGTCGGCCGGGTTCGTCTCGCCGTCGATCATGTCCTCAAAGGGCGCCGTCAACTTCGCCTACAACCTGTATCTCAGGTTGCGCGACGACGCGGAGGTTCCGGCAGTCGAGGTGAAGCGCTGGGTCCAGCGCTGGTACGTCATGTCGGTGTTGACGGGACGTTACTCCGGTTCGTCCGAGTCGCAGATGGACCGCGACATCAGGCGCATCTCGGAGCAGGGCTTCCTCCCTTTCTACGAGGAGGTTGTGGCCTCAAGGCTCTCCGATACGTTCTGGGAGGTCGAGCTTCCCCAGAACCTCGTCACCACGTCGACCAGGACCGGTGCGTGGATGGTTTTCCTGGCCGCCCAGGCGCGGGAGGCCAACAACACGCTGTTCACCCAGGGGTTCAAGGTAGCGGACATCATCGGAAACGTCGGGGACATTCACCACATCTTCCCCAAGGCATACCTCCAGGAGGAGCTCAACGCCCCACAGCGGCTCTACAACCAGGTCGCGAACTACACGTACCTCGAGCGTCGCATCAACATCGCCATCGGCAAGAAGCGTCCCGGTGAGTACTTCACCGCCGCGCGTGACGCCATCGACTCCGGCGAGACGTATTTCGGCGACATCGGAAGCAGCGAGGAGCTCTCCGCGAACTTGGAGGCTAACTGCATTCCTAACGGCATCTTCGACATGGGCGCCGAGGACTACGAAGGATTTCTCGAGCAGCGCCGGGTGCTGATGGCCAAGAAGATTGAGCGCTACTTCAAGGGGTTGTGATGTAGGGATGAGTTTCCTTCGTTTTGATCGAGTTGGCTGATTCCGATTCCCTTGAATCAGCCCTTTGCTCAATGTGGATTTGTCAAATCTTCAGCGATTTTGCACCACTCTGCACCTCTGTGCACTGATTCAGAAAGGGGGGCGTTTTGAAAGTCACCCGCTACTATTCCAAGAGTGGTGCGAGCCTTGGCGCGGCAACCATCCGATGATATAAAATAACCAGTCACTTGGAAACGAGTGGCAATCAAGAGCCGGGGGATCCCCCCGGCATTTTCTTTATCTAGGGAAGTTTCGCATGAGGGAGCTCTCGGCCTTCGTGGACGAGTTCGGCAACCTCGGCGACGATGCGAAGTACTACCTCCTGGCGCTCGTCCTGCACGATCAGTCGAAAGACGTTTTCGAGTGCATTGGGCGCTACGGGGCATGGTTACGCGTTCCACGCCGCCTTCGAGTACGCGCTGAACAAGCAGGCGATCGCCTACAGGGACTGCAGCCCCGCGGGCTTCCGGCTCCAGCAGATAGCGGACTTCATCTGCGAGGTAGAGTTGGCCGCGATCAAGTACGAGGCGAACGAGGCCGGCGGAACCGAGAGGCTATTCTTCGGCACCAACCGCGACTTCAAGAAAAACTACTTGAAGAAGCTCCGCAAGAAGCGCTTGAGGTAGCGAACGGGGCCGAGCATCGCCCTGCGCCGACCCTGGCATCAGGCCCACGCTCTTGGCGGTGCCTCAATTCTCCAAACCCCAGGCAGCTCATAGGTTTATCTATCCTCGAAGTTGCGCAAGGAACCTCTCCCATTCGCCGTGACCCACCGTGACCCGCGAAATTGCCTTGAATGACCCGGAAAACCGTGACCCAAATTTGACCCCATGGATTCGCGGCATTTTTTGAGACTAGGTGTAAATAGGACAAACTGGAGCAAACTGCGACAAACTGGAACAAACTGGAGAGAGCTTTTAACTGTTGAGTGGGAATAGAACAGACGTTCGATATAATAATATAGTATCAGATAGCGGGCACGGTTTCAATTGAATCCGTGCCCGCTGCTGTATGCGTGTCCTTGCACGCCCAATATGTGCCGTAAAAGCCGTCTTCTTCGACGTCAAAGTGAATGCGCTTCGTTTTTGCCTCTCAAAATCTTATTTTCACGATTTGCATTTTCATCCCGTTGTCACCGACCCTTGCGAGAAACCGGAAAAAGCCGCTGACAGAAGGGTCTCTCAAATCGTTGTAGCCCAGCATATAGCCGCGACTTGTGACCTGCAGACGGCTGTCCCACGTGCCGATTTCCTTGGCGGCATCCGAAACCGCAAAATATGCCCCCACATCCTTGATTTTTGCGGTCTTAAGCCATGTTTTTGCGATCATCTTTACTGCCGTCCGATTGGCAGCATCAAAGACCAGCACTCCGCCGGGGAAAGCGTCCGCCATCCCCTGCACCAGTTCCCGGACCTGCTCCGTCAGGAAGTAATAGAACACCCCGGAGGCAAAGAACACCGCCCCGCCGGAGGCATCGATCTTGTCAAACCATGCGGGGTCTTTCAGGTCGCAGGGGATGTTTTGCTCCCGCTCCCCGGCGGGCAGCAGCTGCTGCCGCAAGGCAATCACATCCGGGAAGTCCAGATTGTAGATCTTGCATCTACCGTTGTCGCAGGTTCTGCCGGTGTTGTCCAGCCCGCAGCCCAGATTGACCACCGCCGCATTGGGGTGGCCTTTCAAGTAATCCCGCACCTCGAAAGCAAGATCGCCCTGCCGCATGGCCACCTCCAGCGCACCGAAGCGCTGCATCAGGCTGCGGGAGTTTTTCTCTGCCTCTGAAAAGTCGTAGTCGA
>ERZ1035006.2078-NODE-2078-length-11936-cov-4.080380_pt1 | contig 11936 bp, 9 predicted proteins | sample MGYA00520694_ERZ1035006 | MGnify/ENA primary metagenome ERZ1035006 (study PRJEB33766, sample SAMN09781746) | gut metagenome | biome: gut microbiome | host: Homo sapiens | place: Madagascar | study: EMG produced TPA metagenomics assembly of the PRJNA485056 data...
ACTCAGGGCTGCGTATCTTATATGTTCGATGAGAAGGGTCAGATTATCATCGACAAGGAAGAGTGCGATATGGATGCAGATGAGCTCATGATGCTGGCACTGGATGCAGGTGCAGATGATTTTTCGGAGGAAGAGGACAGCTTTGAGATTACAACAGCACCAGCAGACTTTGATGCTGTACACAAGGCACTTGAGGATGCAGGAATTGTTATGGCATCAGCGGAGGTCAGCATGATTCCTCAGACTTATGTCACACTTACAGAGGAAGCTGATATCATCAATATCGGAAGAATCTTAGACCTTCTGGATGAGGATGATGATGTACAGGAAGTGTACCATAACTGGGAAGAGTAATTGAGCAGAGATTGCGTGTAAATAGCATAGAGCTATTGGAGATGAGACCTTCTTGTCTGTGCAGGGATTGCATGGACGAGGGGGTTTTATTATACCAAAGTATGCAGGAAAAGCTGCCGGTGGCTGGTTTTTTGCATGTTAATGCATGTACAATCAGAATTTGATTGCAGGATTCTACTGAGGTATAATAATTTATATCGAATTGGTTAGGAGTGAGTACAATATGAAGAAAAAAGCAAGCATAAGTCTAGCTGGTATATTAACTCTGTTTGTTTTAATCGGAATAATAAAGCCGGGTACAGATGTAAGCGTTCCCGATACTCAGGTTATTGAATCTGAGACAGTACGGGTGCAGGCTGGTGAAACTCAGACAGACGCTGCACAAATGTCTTCTGAGGAAGCTGCAAGTCTTGCAGAGGCGCATATAAATACAGCACTGGAAGCTTTTGTCAATGAGACAATTCCAGAATACAGCGGTAATCCATATGTGGAATTAAATGGAAACGTGCCATATTTTACAGATGAAGAACTATCCACAACAGCCTTCGAGCTGTACAGTGAGCTGGATTCTCTTGGTAGATGTGGGGCATGCTATGCCAATGTCTGCAAGGAGATAATGCCTACAGAGGAGAGAGGCAGTATAGGCATGGTGAAGCCCACAGGCTGGCATACAGTAAAGTACGACTGCATAACGGACAGATACTTATACAATAGATGTCATCTGATTGGCTATCAGCTTGCAGGGGAAAACGCTAACGAAAAGAATCTGATAACAGGAACCAGATACCTGAATGTGGATGGCATGCTGCCCTTTGAAAACGAGGTGGCTGATTATGTAAATGATACAGATAATCATGTGCTTTACAGGGTTACACCGGTGTTTTCAGGGGATAATCTGCTAGCATCAGGCGTAATTATTGAAGCCAAATCTGTAGAGGATAAGGGAGCAGGGTTGCAGTTTAATGTCTACTGCTACAATGTCCAGCCGGGAATATCCATAGACTATATTGATGGACAAAGTTGGGAAGACGAAAGTTCAAATACATCAGAATCTGATAATGAGGAGACGCAAGCCACAGCTGTACTACAGGAGCAGACTGCAACACAGTCAGATACAATTTCTTCACAACAGGAACAGAGTGCAGAACAAACAGATAATGCCGGTGGGCAGGAACAGCCTTCAGTATCAGAAACACCTGCTGCATCAGGCGGTGATACAATGGTTTGGCTGTCCGCAACCGGTGAAAAATATCATTCTATAAATAATTGTGGAAGAATGAATCCGGATAATGCGACACAGGTTACAGAAGAGTATGCGATTAACAATGGATATGGGAAATGCAGTAAGTGCTGGTAGGTCATACAAGATTCAGCATGACCTCAAATACACTTCCCCCACCGTCATTGTCATGGACTGTGATAGAGCCATGATGGGCATTTACGATTTCCCTTGCAATGCTTAGTCCCAGTCCAAAATGCTCCTTGGTGGAGCGGGAATCTTCTACCCTGTAGAAGCGGTCGAATATATGCTCTTTAGCTTCTGCAGAGATTCCTATACCATCATCAGCCACAGATAAAATGATATTTTTACCATTTGTCTTGATAGCAAGCCAGATATGTCCCTCTGGCTTGCTATAGCTGATTGCGTTGGAGAGCAGGATGGAAAGTACCTGTTTGATTCGCTCACCATCGCAGGCACATACCGGTATATTTTCTTCCGGCAGAGATATATTAAGTCTCACATGATTTGGGGATTCTTTAGCCAGCGGATAAAAAGCCTCGTAGGTTTCTATCAGGAGGGTATCAAGCTCTGCGGGCTGTATATCATAGGTGAGCTTGCCACTGTCTGTCTTTGCAAGCAGCATCATGTCATTTACCAGATTTGTCATATGCTTTCCCTCTTTTTCAATAGTATTAATCAGGCTTAATGCGGATGGAGCGTTGGAATCCGTCTGTCCATCAGCATTAAGCCCACTGAGTATATGGCTGGCTGAGAGAATCACAGCTAAGGGAGTGCGCAGCTCATGGGATGCAGCAGCCAGAAAGGCAGTCTGACTTTTCTGATTCTCCCAGAGGGGGCGGAGCAGACGCCCTGTGAAAAAGTGGCAGAAGAGCCAGAGGGCAGATACTGCGGTTAAGTCAATCAAAATAAAAATCACTATCTGAAAATGTACCTTGCTGTAGTATTCCTTCAAGGGATATAGGATTACCACTTCTGTATCCTTGTGAAGGGTATTTTTAATCTGGGCAGCGCAGGCGTAGTAATGGTCATTTTCATAAGTATATTTAAAAGACTCCTGTATACAGGGCGTGTTTGAGTCATTAGCAGCCAAAAGCGCATGACCCTTAGCGTAAACCTTAGCACTTATAAGCTGGGTTTCTTCGGTCTGATAATTCTGGTTTAGCAAAAGCGGAGTGCCGCAATCATAAACTGACAGTATATATTTTCCGTTTAAGGACAGCTTCTGCAAGAGGCTTGGATATAATGTCGAGTTTGCCTCTATGTGAGTGAGGATAGAGCCTGACTCGCTCTGAAAGGAAAGCAGATAGTTGTTTTCCAAATTTGTCTGTGACAGATAGAGATATATGACAGACATGGTAATTAAAATCAGGCTGGATATGCCTGTAAACAATAAAGTAAGTTTGTGCCTGACATTTTTATACATCTGCTTCCTCCAACTGATAGCCTACACCGCGGATGGTGCGGATTGATACTCTTGAACTGATTTTTGCAAGCCTTCTGCGGATAAAATACATGTAATTGTCCAGATTGCCATCCTCCACAGCACCATCGGGACCCCATATTTTACTTATGATAGTGTTTCTGGGCAGGGTCTGGTTTGGATTTTTAATGAAAAATTCAAGTAACTGTCCCTCAGTCTTAGAGAGGGTGCAGGAGCCATTATCTCCCATGAGCAGGTAGGAGCTGGTGTTGAGCTTTATATCAGCGAAGCTTACAGTGGAATCCAGCATGAGGTTTCCCGGTCGTCTGCATATGCATCGGATACGGGCTGCCAGTTCTTCAAAGGCAAAGGGCTTGACTAAATAATCGTCTGCACCGGAATTAAGCCCAGTGAGCTTTTGGTCAAGTTCGCCAAGGGCAGTGAGCATGATGACCGGAACCATCATTTCTTTTTTTCTGATTTCCTTTAATATAGATATTCCATCCAGATGAGGGAGCATACGATCCAGAAGAATTATGTCGTACACAGTCTGTTCTACATATAATAAGGCGTCAGCCCCGTCGTTACAGACATCTACATCATAGCCCTCTGTCTCAAGCTCATATTTTAAGGTCATGGACAAATCTTTGTCGTCCTCTACTAATAAAATCCGCATTATTTTCTCCTGCTATATATTTGATATTATTTTAACATAATTCTATCAGAGAAATCTCTAAAGAATCTCTATAAGGCAATTAAAATTAGAGACAAATTAGAGAATGCTTAGAGGGCATTTAGAGATTGCTTTGATAAAGTAATATGCAGGAAGCGAAAGGAGACTAGAAAATGATTAGGAGAAAATACAGGAGAGCCTTAAATACTGTGGCACTGGCATTGACCGCCTCTGTAATGCTAAATATGACAGGCTGTGGAGGAATTGGCACAAGTGCTGGGACATCAACAGAAGCCACAGATACAGCAAAGGGACGATATATAGAATCGGAAATCAATATGCCGGCAGACTGCAGTTCACCAAATGTAGTTACATTTGACGATGGAAGCACTGCTTTTGTAGATACTAACAATGGAGTCTTGTATACAAAGACCTCAATCGACCAGACAGACTGGCAGGGCAGGGACATACCAAAGCTTATAGAGCTGATTGGACAGAGTATGGATATTGAGGTGGCAGTCCCATCAAAGGACGGCAAGTTATTTATCTCATATAACAATTGGGATGAAGTGGAGGACGTTGACAGTGCAGTGGGTTATCCGGCTCATTATCTGCTTATAGACAGTGATGACAGTGTAAGAGAATTGACTTTGACAGATATAGAAAAACTGGAGCACGCTGTCTTTTCAGATGAGGACACCCTGTATCTGGGGGATTATGATGGCAGGGTTATGCGTCACAGCATATCCTCAGGTACCAGTGAGAAAATCTTAAATACTGATAGCGGGTATATTGAGACCTTAAATATTTTTAATAATAAGCTTTTTGTCATGGATTTGGAAAAAGCCTACAGCTATGATCTGACTTCCGGCACACTGGATGAGGATGATTCTGTACTTGATGACTTTATATCTAAGATGGGATATGATGACGTGCAGCAATACTGTGGGGATTCAAAGGATTCAGACTCAATCTATGTTATCTCAAGAGATGGCATCTACCACCATAAGATGGGTGGAAGTGTTATGGAAAAGCTTGTGGATGGAATGATGACCAGTCTGTCTGATCAAAGCCTTTCGCCAAGCAGCGTCAGCGAAAAGGATGGTGTCATATATCTGTTTTTTAATGATGGTAGTGCTTTCTCCTACAAATATGATGAGACAGCCTCTGCTGAGATGGAAAATCAGATTGAGATATATGCCTTAGAGGATAGCAAAACTGTCCGTCAGGCAATCAGTGCTTTCCGCAAATCCAATCCGGATGTCTTTGTGAAATTTGAGATTGGAATGGATTCAGACAGTGGAATCCAGAAATCTGATGCAATTACAGCCTTAAACACAAAGCTTTTGTCAGGAGAAGGACCGGATTTGCTTATTTTAGATGGACTTCCAATGGAAAAATATGAGGAAAAGGGCATATTGGAGGACTTAAGCAGCACCGTGGATGAGCTCACAGACAGTGCCAATTACTTCGAGGGAATTTTAAAGGCATATGAGAACGATGGCAAAATATATGCTCTTCCAACCAGGGCAGAGATACCGGTGGTAATCGGTGACAGTGAATTAACAAAGAAGGTAAAGGACACAAAGAGCCTTGCGGATGTATCTCAGCAGATTTTATCTGATAAAGAGGTCTATGCCACCACTCTAGGTACTTATTCACCGGAGGAGGCTCTAAAGCTGGCTTATTTTGGAAGTTCAAACTCATGGAAGAAAACAGATGGCAGCATAGATGAGGAAAAGATAAAGGAAATACTTGAGACTGCAAAGGTGATTTATGGGGATGACGCAAAAAATCTTACAGAAAGCCAGAAAAACAATCGTGAAAATATTAACAAAGCAATAGCCTCATCCGGTGAAATTGATGCTGATACCTACTGGGGCAGCGGAGCAAGCCAGGCAACTGATGTAGCTGGCAAGTACCAGTATGCAGGAATAGGAAGTCTGGGCAATATGTCTGATATATCAGAGTTTTTCTCGGTGCCACAAAGCTATGACGGAATATCATATGGCAAGTATGATGGAGATGATGATAATCTGTTTATTCCTCAAAATGTGGTAGGAATCTGCTCAGCAAGTGATAAGAAGGAACTGGCAGAAGCCTTTGTTAAGGAGCTTCTCAGTCAGAATGTACAAAAAACCGATACAGAGGATGGCTGTCCGGTTAATAAGGACGCATATGATGAATTTGTTGTAAATCCTGACCCTGGTTCCATGATTGGAGGCTCCTTTCCAGGGGCAGACGGCTCAGACTGTGAGCTTATAACATCATGGCCTGCAGAAGCAGAACTGGCTGAGCTTGAAGACTGGCTTGATACAGCAAGTACCCCTCAGAATATAGACAGTGATGTAAAGATGATTTTTATTGACAATGGAACGGCTGCCGTATCAGGCGAGAAGGATGTGGATTCGTGTGTTAAAGAGATTGTTCAAAAGCTTACACTCTATCTTGCGGAATAGACATTGGCTGTATTTTACCATGAGTTTTACAGGGGTAATGGTATTTGTGCTGTTACCCTTTGCCAGAACTATTTACCAGTCATTATACTGTAATGCGACAAAGCAGTTCGTTGGAATGACAAATTACAGGATGGTGCTGCAAAATGATGCTTTTGTGCTTGCAATGAAAAATACAGGGAGGCTGCTCATATTTGGCATCCCCCTGCTTTTACTCCTGTCTTTCTTGCTGGCACTGCTCATAACGCAGAAAGTCCAGAAGGAAAGGATAAAGACAATCTATCTGATTCCAATGGCTATTCCTACAGCGGCGGTGGTGCTGGCATGGAAGATATTCTTTTATAAAAAGGGCATGCTCAATCAGCTCCTTGGACTCTTTGGAATAATGCCAGTAGATTGGCTAAACAGTAATGCGTCCTTTTGGGTGCTGGTTTTTAGCTACATCTGGAAAAATCTGGGATATACTCTGGTGCTGTGGCTTGCGGGACTGGATTCCATTCCAGAGAGCAGGATAGAGGCAGCAAAATGCGATGGAGCTGATTCCGGGGAACTATTGCGATACATTATTCTGCCATCTCTAAAGCCATTTTTTTATACTATTACCATTTTGTCCCTGCTTAATTCCTTTAGGATATACAGGGAGGCTTATCTGGTGGCAGGAGCCTACCCACAGCAGAACATGTATCTGTTTCAGCATCTGCTGCACAATTGGTTTGCTGGACTTGAGGTTGATAAAATCAGTGCGTCAGCAGTATTTTTGACAACCATATTTGGAGCCTTTGTGACGGTTTTGGAGCACCTGTGGAATCGGGAGGGGGAAAAGGACAGTCTTCCCACCTTTAGAAAAATTAAGTCAGGGGTGCAGGAGTTTTTCTATGACCTGAGCGTGAAACTTAGTATAAGAAAAAAGGTCAGGCACATATTTGCCCCGGCATTCAGCCTAAAGTTTAAGAAGATACTTGAGATTATCATAATCGCAGTAATTGGCTTTGTAATCGTTTATCCTGTGCTTCTGGTTCTGGCAGGCTCACTTAAGAGCAATCAGGAGCTTTCCAACTGTCTGGGCGGGATTTTGTCAGACGATGCAGGAGAGGTGCAGTGGAAACTCACCTATGTTTATCCTACTTTAAGCCATTTTAAGAAGCTGCTCTTTGAGACACCACAATTCCTAAAGGTATTCTGGAATTCGCTTGGAATGGTGAGCCTTATTCTGATTGGCCAGGTGTTGGTTGCGGTGCCTGCTGCCTATGGTTTTGCAAAGTGGGAGTTTAATGGCAAAAAGCTCTTGTTTTTTGTATATGTAATTTTGATGCTTATTCCTTTTCAGATTACCATGTATCCATCTTATCTGGTTCTTAGGGATTTGAAGCTTATTAATACAATCTGGGCTGTTATACTGCCTACGGTTTTTTCAACTTTTCCTGTCTTTTTGATGTACAGGAGCTTTAGGGAAATTCCTGTAGAGCTGTATGAGGCGGCAAAAATGGACGGAGCAGGAGAGTGGGCTATGTTTTGGTATATTGGTATTCCTCTGGGGCAGTCAGGAATTTTCTCAGCACTGGTTCTTGGATTCTTAGACTACTGGAATATGATGGAACAGCCACTTGCCTTTATACAGGATAAGAGCCTGTGGCCTATTTCACTTTTCCTTCCGGAGGCAGATGGTATTAAGACGGGACTGCTGCTGGCGGCATCGGTTATTACCCTGATCCCGGCATTGTTTGTTTTTTCAATAGGTCAGAACTATCTGGAAAAAGGAATTGTTGCTTCGGGAGTAAAAGAATGAGGTGGAATAATATGGAAGAAAACAAAAAAGGCATAAGAATGAAAATAAGGATTTTTGCAGTATTTCTGGTATTTTTATTGGTCTGCACTATTGTGAGCAGGGGGCTATATGCAGCTAACCTGCCCATGGTCAGGGTGGGCATGAGAGAAAATAAAGTAATCAGCCAAAACATCACAGCCAATGTGGAGCTTGAAGCCCAAAAGGAAGTGCCTGTATTTACCAGTACGGATGTGCTGATTGACAATATTCTGGTGTGTGAGGGGCAGACAGTAAATGCGGGGGATGTACTTATGACAGTTGACCTCACTGATTTGGAAGATCTCATAAGGACAGCAGAAGAAGCTGTGAGCCTTCAGACGCAGAAGCTTACGGAGTTAGACGAGACAAACTTAAGTATTGACCAGAGCAATGCTGAAGCGCAGGCAGCAAGACAGAGGAGCATTGATTCCGCTGCGGAGGATTTAAGCCGCACAACCGCTCAGGATGATGCCCAGATAGCAAGACTGCAGGCGGAGGTGGATGAGCTGTCCGGTCAGGTAACAAGCCATAATAGTGAGATGCCGGCAGCAGACAGTGAGGATTATCCAGCCTGGAAGGAAGCCCAGGACGCACTTGAGGCTTCACTTAAGGAGAAGCAGGATTCCCTTGAGGAAGCCAAGACCACCAGGGAAAATAATGCCTATTCCAAGCAAAAGGACTTGGAAAATGCACAAAACACGCCAGCCGAGAAAACCGACAGACAGAGTGAAAGCTCGCGCATGGAGCTTACAACAGCCATTGAGGAGGCACAGGCAAGGCTTGACGAATTAGAGCAGATTAAAGAAGCTAATGGTGAGATTTGCACAGAAACAGACGGAGTGATTGAGAAGCTTGAGGCAGAAATCGGTACCCATACCACGGAAAGCCCGGTTGCCATGCTGGGAGACTACAGTGAGGGCTTGCAGGCGAAAGCTGTGATTAGTGAGGACGATAGGAAGAAGATTTCTACGTCAGATAAGATGAGTCTGTCATTTATGCAGGGGGGCATAGTAATCGATGATATCCCTATCCAGTCCATAGTCAGGCAGACGGATGGCACTTATCAGGTGGCTGGACTTGTGGACTTGGACAGTGTGGACAGCTATAACAGGCCGGAAGCCGGCATGCTGGGAGAAATGACTATAACAGTTGATTCAAATAGCTTTAACTGCTGTCTGCCCCTCAGTGCGTTTCACTCTGATGGGGAGAAGGACTATATCCTAAAGCTTGAGGAGAGGGATGGTTTTCTTGGAAAGCAGTATTATGCCAGAAGAGTCAACGTGACCATAAAGGCAAAGGATAATTCCTATGCAGGAATGGAAAGCGATTCGATTGCAGATGGGGATGAGATTATCCTTGAGTCTGACAAGGAAGTGCTGGAGGATAAGGAGGTCAGGCTGTATGAGGAGGAATAAGGTCAGAAATAGGAAAAGCTTCTTCCTTATTACCTGTGCCTGCGCACTAGCAATTGGCGGACTGGCATGGTATATGATAAAGTCCGGTCAAAGCAAGGATAAGTTACAGAGGGTAAGCTGCCAGATAGAAAATAGTTTTGATACCGGTACAGCCGAGGTTAATTGGAAAGATACCCTAAAGGAGCAGGAGTTAAGCTGTGTATTCTGGATTGATTCAGGAAAAAAGAATATCGAGAACACAGATTACCATAAAAGCCTGATGGCGAAAACGATAGTGGTCTGCGGTAACTCAGCAATCCTTTTCCCGGATGAAAATTATGTGAGTGAGGAGGGTTATTGCCTCTTGGGAAAGGAAGTGGCAGTGAAACTATTCGGAAGTACATCCGTAAACGGCAGGAGCATCTATGTGGATGGAAAGGAGTACAGCGTTGCAGGAGTCCTAAAGGAACAGAAGGATATTGCGGTGATAGCGTCAGACGAGGGGATATTTCAGAATGTCAGTTATCTGTATCATAATGATTTTGAAAAAGGTAAAAATCTACAGATAATAGAAAGCCTTTGTGGGAGCAGACTGTCAGAATCTAATTAGATTCTGGCAGTTTTTTTATATTACTGATAGATTGCCATTATATAATTCGTAGTATAAAGTGTAATTACAAAACATCCCGGATGCATCCAGGGAAGGATGGAGAAAATTATGAAAATAGGAGAGAAAAATTATATAAAGCAGTTAAAGCTTCATAACGAAAAAGCTCTTGCTTATGTGATTGATGAGTATGGAGGGTTACTGATGTCAGTAATACGCAAGCATCTCTTTTATCTGCCAGAGCGGCAGGAGGAATGTTTCGATGATGTGCTGTTAAAAATCTGGCAGAACATAGACAGCTTTGATGAGACCAAAAACACCTTTAAGAACTGGGCTGCGGCGGTAGCAAAGTATCAGGCGATTGATTACTTAAGGAGCTATCAGAGAGAGGTTCAAACAGTAAATATTGAGGATACGGTGATAGTCCATGAGGATAAGACCCTTGTCCAGATAGTAGACAAGGAAATATCGCAGGAGGTTGAACAAATGCTGTCCTGTCTGAAACCGAAGGATAGAGACCTGTTTTACAAGCTTTATGTCGAGGAAAAAACTATGGGGCAGGTAAGTCTCGAAACCGGGATGAAGCAGGATGTTATATACAACCGGCTGTCCCGCGGCAAAAAGAAACTCCGCCAGAATATATTAGAAGAGAGAGGGGCATAATCATGGGAAAAAATATTTATGAGCTTTTAAATGATGTTGTGATAAATGAAAAAGAATACGAGCAGACAGAGTTTAATGATTTTGATAAAGCGCGCAGCAAACAGAGGGTATTGAGAAAGGTAAGGGCACTTGAGATGAAGAATAAGAAAAATAGCAGGGGAAAAGCAGTTGCAGCCGCAGCGGCAGCATGTGCAGTAGTAATCGGGGCGGTAGGATTTACCAATCCTGCATTGGCAGATGTGGTATACAGCAATACCATAGGCAGGCTGATAGAAAATAAAATAGGTACAAAGGATGAAAACGAGGCAGACTTATATAAGGCTGTAGCCGAAAACTCGCTAACTGCCCAGGAGGAGGTGGCAAAGAGCCAGAATGCTGATGATTACAATACAAATGCAGAGGCAGAAGGAATCAGCGTATCAATTTCTGATATTTATTGTGACGGATATGTGGTGTATTACACAGCCGTGTTACAGACTGATAATGAGGAATTAAAGCAGGCAGATTTTATAACTGCTGAAAAAGGAGGAGAGGAGCTCACTGTCAACGGAAATCAGGCAGGCGGAGTCATGATGGGCTTTGAAAAAGCCTCTGATGGAAGCTATGTGAAGTCAGGTCAGATAGATTTGATTGGCTTTGGCAGTGATGGAGATACAGAGGATTATTCAAAGGCTGATTCTCTGGAAATTGAGTATGTCATAACTAATCTGACAGGCTACAAGGATGATGAATGGGATGCAAATGGCGATTATGTGAGTACAGCTTCTGTGGATGGGGACTGGACACTTAAATTTCCTGTTACGGTTGACCGCTCAGAGAATGTGACCTATGACCTTAATAAGGAAGACAATGGTGTAAAGCTCTGCAATGTGGTAAAGACCAAAGCAGGACTGGTGCTTACAATCGAGACACCTGATTTTACCCAGGCACCATATAATGACCCTTATAACGACCCTGATATGTCAGTGGTTGACGAAAACGGAAATGCCTTACAGTGGTTCACAGGTGGTATATCTCAGGAGAATGAAGACGGAAGTGCTGTATACAAAATCATGGTACTTTATGAGGGACAGACCAATCTCAGCCTTGAAGTGACAAGCAGAGACGAAGAGCAGAGGGAGATTGCATCAATTCCATTTGAAATTAAATAATGAGATTTAAAAGTTGTCACATTAAATTGTATATGTGACAACTTTTTTGTCTTTATTGTGGGCATGAGCGACAAGGACAAGGACATCAAGCCCGGCGACCACGAACTGCGTCCGGACATGGCGTATGAAACCATTCTGAGCGAGTTGATTAGTGATCCCATGGACAGTTCG
>ERZ1035006.2080-NODE-2080-length-11925-cov-3.637405_pt1 | contig 11925 bp, 11 predicted proteins | sample MGYA00520694_ERZ1035006 | MGnify/ENA primary metagenome ERZ1035006 (study PRJEB33766, sample SAMN09781746) | gut metagenome | biome: gut microbiome | host: Homo sapiens | place: Madagascar | study: EMG produced TPA metagenomics assembly of the PRJNA485056 data...
CTGCTGCCATCATTGCTGCTGGCTGTTGTCTGCGCTGCATTGTTTGCGGCGTTTCGCTATGCCGTCAAAATCCCGACGCTTTCCGCTCTCGTTGCCGAGCTGGCAGCCGTGTGGCTGGTGTACGGCGTGGTCGCACTGGCGCTGACGATGCTGCAAAACCATATCAGCCAAAAGAAATCCGCCACCCATAAAGAAGCCGCCGCCGAAGGCGTCGCTACCGCTGTGGCGATGCTTTCCAGCATTGTCAAATATGCGGCGGTCATCGTGACCGTGCTGGCACTGCTGCGGGTGGTCGGTGTGGATACCGCCACCATCTTGGCTGCTGCGGGGATCGTTTCGCTGGTTGTCGGCTTTGCATCCCAAAGCCTGATCGAGGATGTTATCACCGGCATTTTCATTCTGTTTGAGGGTCAGTATAAAATCGGCGATATGCTCGTGCTTGGCGATTTCCGCGGCACGGTCATTGATATCGGCGTGCGCACCACCACGCTGGAGGATGTGGGAGGCAACCGTCTGATCGTCAATAACTCCGATATCCGCAACGTGCAAAACCGCTCCCGCCGCGAGTCCAAGGCTGTGACCACGGTTTCCGTCACCTACGGTCAGAACATGATCGAGCTGGAAAATATCTTAAAGGAAGCCCTGCCCACTTGGAAGGACAAAATCGAATGCAAGGGTCTGTTTCTGGAGGACCCCAGCTATAACGGCATCGACGAGTTCCAGGACAGCGGCATTTTGCTGCACTTCTCGGTAAAAACCAACGAGGAAGATATCTTTAAAGCCCGCCGCGCGTTGAACCGCGAACTGAAGCTGCTCTTCGACAAAAAGGGAATTGAGATCCCGTTCCCGCAAGTCGATGTACATACAAAATAAGACATACTTGAGGAGAAGAAAGATGAAGAACACCAAACTGACCGCCGCCCTGCTGGCTGCTGCCATGACGGTTTCCCTTGCAGGCTGCGGCAGCGCTGCCAGCAGCGCCGCACCCGAAGCGACCCCGGAAGTTACGACCACCCCCGAACCTACCGCTGAACCTACGCCCGAGCCGACCCCGGAACCGACCGCAGCCCCGGCAGAAGAACGCGGCGAACCCGCATGGATCACCAGCCACAGCGGCACGGATTTTAACATGGACGACCTGCTGTACGTCAACAGCGCTGCCTATCAGACGACCCCCGGCGATGGCACGGCGTTCTGCGCGTCCATGACGCAGTATAACTATATCCCGCAGCCAGGATCTGGCGCACCCAGCGGAGAAGTGGAAGAGGACCCGTTCTACGATGCCAGCATCTATACATGGTACGATGCCGACGGTACGCTGCACTGGTACCGCGACGGCAAAGGTACCGTGGGCAGCACCGTGATTGAGATTGACCCCAACGGCGATTGCGGCATCCTGTACGCCGCCCGTCTGGACGGCAGCACCGCGCGCGGTTATTACCCCACCAAGGAAGCCATACAGCGTGTGCTGGAAAGCAACGGGCAGAATACGTTCCTGAGCAGCTACACCTCGGCGAGTGCGTCCAGCTACAGCCCAGACACCAGCACGAATTTTTATCAGGACTACGCCCAGTATCTGGAAGGTGCAACGTATGAAGGTTACGTCAGCGGCGACAATGGTCAGATGGATTTGTATATTGACGACAATATGAACGTTGTGTCGATGCTTTACCAGCTGTTCGGTGGCGCACAGAATGTCCGCGGCTATTTCCCCGTGCTGGATTTCTACACTCAGGAAGTCACCGCCAGCATCCCCGATACCAGCGCTGTGACGGATAAATTTGCCAGCTACGATACGGTTACTTGCACCATGGTAACGGACGACGGCACCTATGAAATGCCGATGAGCGCCGGCTGCACCAGCTACCTGACGCTGTACAACAACGATTTGACGATTGAGGTTTCCCCCGCCGTAGAAGCGTTTGACGATAACGGCAATTCTCTGGGTCAGCAGACCACCCTGACCAGCAATCAGGATTTTGTGCTGACGGAACCCGTAACTTTTACCATCCGCTAAAACAAATGGCAGCAGCCTTGTTGGGGCTGCTGCCATTTGTTTGTCTTTCGACAAACTGACTCCGCACGGCAATTGCGCCGTGCGGAGTTTTTGTGATGCCGTTCGACAGGTGGATTTACCCGGCTGACGGTTTTCACCCCGCCGTGTCAGCCAAGCGGGGCAGGTGCTGCTTCCACCTTGACCGCAGCGCGATCGCTTTGGGCAGTACCTTTCGCATCCAGCGTGATATGCACAAAATGCGCAGGATTGTCATAATCCTTGGTTTCGCCGTCATCGGTATAGTAGGTATAGGCGGCGCCGTCGGGGGCGTAGGCAAAAAGGCGCAGGTCGGCAAAGTCCACATCGGCAACCGTTTGGATATCCCTGCCGCCCTTGGCGAGGGGCAGCATATGCCCCTTGCGCACAAAGAACACAACTTCCGTCAGCGCCACCGGGATATAGTGGTGACCCGCGGGCAGTACGCTGGTTTCGATGCGGTTGCCCTCGGCGCAATTTACCCGCACCTGCAGCATCTCCTCCGGCAGGTAGACATAGCGCCCGCGGGCGTTTTGCTCATAGACCGGGGCAATCAGCAGGCTTTCACCGATCATCACCTCATCCTCCACCTGACGGGCAAAGGCATCCTGCGGGAAGGCAAACGCCAGCGGCATACAGTACATACCGTCGTGCAAGGCAGCTTTCATATACTCGCTGTAAAGGTAGGGCAGTAGCAGGTAGCGCAGCTGTAAAATGCCGGCAAAGGCGGCTTTGTTTTTAAAGCGGTAGGGCTCCTGCCTGCGGGTGCCGTTGGCAGAGTGGTTGCGCAGCAGGGGAGAGAAGATGCCTAACCCGTACCAGCGCAGCAGCAGATCCTCGGTGGTGTTGCTGCCAAAGCCGCCAATGTCGGGACCCTCGTACAAAAAGCCGCACATATTCAGCGAGGGCATCATATGCAGGGCAAGCAGAATGTGGCTCCACCAAGACTGATTGTCGCCGGTCCAGATGCCGCCATACCGGTGCATCCCGATGCAGGCAGAACGGGAGTACAGTAAAATGCGCTTGTCCGGTGCCAGCCGCTCAAAGGCTTCGCCTGCGGCGCGGGTCATATTATAACCGAAAAGATTATGCACCTTGTCGTGCCGCACGCGACCCTGCTTGATATTGTGGTAGAACAGCGTGTAGTCGTTTTCGTTGTTGGAAAGCCCTGCCACCATGCCGGTAAAGGCAAAAAAGCTGGAAATATCCAGGTTTTGTTTGCTGTATTCCTCGATTTTGGCAAAGGTCTTTTTCAGCGTTTCCTCAGAGTAGAACAGGGCAGGCTCGTTCATATCGTTCCAGAAGCCTTCGATCCCCTGATCCAGCAGGAATTTGTATTGGTCGCCAAACCAAGCGCGGGCTTGCGGGTTGAGCATATCGGGAAAGTGTACCCGCCCCGGCCACACACCGGCAACAAAGGGCGTGCCGTCCTGATTGGTGCAGAAATAGCCGTTTTGCAGACCTTCCTCATACACAGGGTAGCCATCCTCGATTTTGACACCCGCATCAATGATGGGGACAAGGCGGATGCCCTGGGCTTTCATCTCAGCGGCAAAGTCCGCAAAATGCGGGAAACGCTGCGCATCCACCGTAAAGTCCTTGTAGCGCTCCATGTAATCAATGTCCAGCACCACGGCGTCCAGCGGCATATGGTTAGCGCGGTAATTTGCCGCCACCTCGCGCACCTCGTCCGCGCTCATATAGCTCCAGCGGCTTTGGGTGTTGCCAAACGCCCATTTGGGCGGAATATAGCTGCGCCCCACCAGTTGGCGGAACTGGCGGACAATGTCGGTCAGGCTTTCGCCCTCAATGATATAGAGATCGTAATTTTCCTCGGCTACCGTGACGCGCAGGGTGTCCAAGTCGGTGTAGCCGCAGTCAAAGGTGACCTTGCCGGGGAAGTCGATAAAAAAGCCGAAGGTGTCCCTGCCGGACACGATCATAAAATTGTATGCCCCATACAGCGAGGATTTGCTCTCGGTATGGTTGGGGTCGTCGGAGCATTTGCTTTCATACAGCCAGCCGCGTTTGTTTATGCCGCGGATGTTTTCGCCCAGACCGTACAGGATATCCTGCGGGTCCATAGTGTAGGAAAAGCCGTCCGGCTCTTTGGTCAGATGCGGAATCGTTTCCGGCATCGGTGAAAAAGAACCCACAACGCTCTCGGTATCAAACGGATGCCCGTATTGCTTTTTATAAATCAAGGCAGCACACCTCCTGTGTGATTCTACGCCTATTATAAACGATGAACCGGGCAAAAGCAATCACACTTTTTTGGCTTATGGGGCAAGTCGGGGTCTTAGGCGGGCTGGTTTTGCTTGTCCTCGGGCGGGAAGGCGTCTGTATTTTTGGTTTGCTGCCCGCCATCGTTGGGACGCTGACCGCCCATACCGCCTGCCATACCGGAGCCGGAGGTGCCGGTTTGGGCGGTGGACTTGGCAGAGGCGGACTCCGTTTGCAGGGTGTAGGCGGCATCCGTCGAGAGTGCGCCGGAGGAGTAGAACAGATAGCTGGCATTGCATACCGCCGTGCCGGAATACACGACCGTGCCGTTTGCATCCGTAATGGTGAAAGCATCGCCTGCAGTCAGACTTATGCCGGAGTTGTCCGTGTTGGTGTTCGGCTGCATCGTCGGGGGCTGCTGTGTGCCTTCCGAAGCTTGCGGCGGGGTGGGGGCGTTGTCCGGCTGAGCATCGGTGATGCCGGGCTGTTCGGGGCGCTCACCGTCAGTGGGCTGTTCGCCCGGTTCGGGGCGCTGCCCGCCGCCAAAGCTGCCGCCCATACCGCCGCGCCCGCTGCCGAAGGTTACATAGGGCTGCTCGGCGGTCAGGGTTATTCCCATACCGCTGCTGCCTGCCGCCAGTACCGTGCCGCCGGCCACGGTGATTCCGCCGTCAGCATCCAGCGGCTGGTTGTCGGCGGCGTTGGCAGTCCAGACCTCGATGTCGCCGCCGGAAATCGTCATCGTACCGTTGGAATCAAACCCGTCCCCGGCAGTGGTGTAAGCGCGGAGGGTACCGCCGGAGATATTGATCTCGAAATCGTAATTCGTCAGCGAGCTGTTGCCGGCGTTCAGGCAGTCGTCCTGGCAGGTGATGTCGATACTGCCCGATGCAAGGTTCAGCGCGGCGGCTTCGATTCCTTCATAGGCGTTGATGATCGTTAGGCTCGGACCGTCGGTGCCGTCCGCGCCGATGTTCATAACCAAATCGCAGTGCAGCGCATCGTCCGTTGCGTCCAGCGTAAGGGTGCCGCTTTCCACGTTCAAAAGCTGCTCGGCGTTTATGGCGTCATTGACCGGGGCGTTGATGGTCAGCGTTAGCTCCCGAATTGTCAAAGAGGCATCCTGTGCGGTTTCGCTGTCCGTCGTGCCGGACTTTATGCCGTTCTTGCCGTTGGCGTTCAGGGTCAGGCTGCCGCTGCCGCACAGCACCACCTGTGCGCCGTCCTTACCTTTGATAACGGCGTTCTCGGCATCGGTGTTGTCCGGGTATTCGGTGTCGTTGTTTTGGGCGGCATCGGTCAGCGTGCTGGTCGTGCCATCGGCAGCAACTATCGTAACAACGCTGGATTTTCCGCAGGTTATGGGGGCGGTGGTGCTGCTGGTCAGGCTGAGGTCCGACAAAATCAACGTGACATCGACGGTGCCTTTTTTGACCCTGACGGAACCATCCGCACAGCTGCCCGTCAGCAAATAGGTGCCGGGTTCGGAAATGGTCAATGCGGTGCCGCTGATTTCCACACCGCTGCCGCTGCCGGTAATGCCGCTGTCCGTAAAGGTCAGCGTAAGGGCATCGGCGGAATTATACGAGGTAGTTTCTGCGGCGACGGAGCCGCTTAAAACAGTGTCGGCGGCAGTAGCTGCCGCGCATCCGGTCAGGGATGCCGCCAGCGATATCGCCAACAGAAAAGAAAGTTCGCGTTTCATAGAAGTATCCTCCTTGGCGGGATTTCTTTGGGAACGCCCTCATTGTAAAAAACAAACCTAAAGGCAGCCTAAAGAAAATTGCGGTATTTTCTTTAGGCTGCCTTTAGGTTTGCCATGTACACTTACAGGCACAGGAGGCGAAAACCATGGCAACACAAAGCTGTTTTAAGCGTTATGAAAAGAAATACTGCCTTACCAAGGCGCAGCAGCGCATCATTTTGGTAGGGATGCAGCCCTACATGAAAAAAGACGCCTACGGCGAATACACAATTTGCAACATTTACTATGATACAGACGACTGGCGGCTGATACGAACCTCGCTGAAAAAGCCCGTCTACAAGGAAAAGCTGCGGGTGCGCAGCTACGGCACGCCGACGGACAACGGCAGCGTTTTTGTGGAAATCAAGAAAAAATATGACGGTGTTGTGTATAAGCGGCGCGTCACGGCGGGGGCAAGCGAGATACAGCCGTTTTTAAACGGCATCTGCCCCGCAGAGCAGTACGACCAGATCGGGCAGGAAATTTTGTGGTTCCAGCGGTTCTACCGCACGCGACCCAAGGTGTTTATCGGCTATGACCGCCTTGCCTTTGCGGGCATCGACGACCCCGAGCTGCGCATCACCTTTGACACCAACCTGCGCTGGCGCACCACCGATCTGGACCTGCGCTGCGGCGACTACGGCAAGCCGATCTCCGGCTATGGCGAGGTGCTTATGGAGGTGAAAATTCCCGATGCAGCGCCGATTTGGCTGAGCCGCCTGCTTGCCGAGGCGAAGGCTTACCCCACGTCCTACTCCAAATACGGAGCCTGTTACTGCTATGATATGCCGGGTACTGCTGCCCGCGCGAACGATAAGGAGGAAATTCCCTGTGCTTAATTCCATCATTACTTCCGAAATTACGCTGGACACCTTTTTGATTTGCACCGCTGTTTCGCTTTTGCTGGGCATCGGTCTTGCCTTTGTGGTCACCTACCGGGAAAAATCCAGCCAGAGTCTGGCGCTGACGCTGACCATCCTGCCCGCCGCCGTGCAAATTGTCATTATGCTGGTCAACGGCAACATCGGCGCGGGCGTTGCCGTGGCGGGCGCCTTCGGGCTGGTGCGGTTCCGCTCCCAGCCGGGTACGGCGCGGGAGATCGCGGTGATTTTCCTTGCTATGACCATCGGTCTTGCCACCGGTATGGGCTATGTGGTGCTGGCAGTGCTGACCTTTGTGCTGCTGGGCGGGATGCTGATGCTGCTGACCCTGCTGCGTTTCGGGCAAAAGCCGGAGGCAGAGCGCACCCTGCGCATTACCATTCCGGAGAACCTTGATTACGAGGGGCTGTTTGACGACATTCTCGACCATTACACCCGCCAGTATGAGTTGGTGCGCGTCAAGACTGCCAATATGGGTACGATGTTTGAGCTGGAATACCGCATCACTTTGCCCGATGCAGGCGTACCGAAGGCGTTTCTGGACGAACTGCGCTGCCGTAACGGCAATCTGACCCTTCAATGCAGCCGCAATACAGCCAGTGAAATGGTGCTGTAAATATTGAAAATTCAAAGCAGAATCGCTATACTGAAAGGCAAAGGAGCGTGATGCCTGTGCGTTTGCTGATTGCGGAGGACGAGCTGGACTTAGCAGAGGTTCTGACCGTCTTTTTTGAGAAAAACCACTTTGCCGTGGATACGGTGCATAACGGCTTTGATGCCTACGAGTACGGTGCTTCCGGGGCGTATGATGCCATTATTTTGGACGTTATGATGCCGAAAATGAACGGCATTGAGGTGCTGCAGAAGCTGTGCGCCGAGCATTGCAGCAGCCCCATTATGATGCTGACCGCAAAGGGGGAAACGAGCGACCGCATCACCGGGTTCAACGCCGGGGCGGACGATTATCTGCCCAAGCCCTTTGACCCGGATGAACTCATCAGCCGTGTGCGCGCTATGCTGCGTCGCAGCGAAAACTACCGCCCCACGCTGCTGACCTTTGCAGACCTGACGCTGGACCCCGGCACCGGGGTACTGACCTGCGGCGGGCAAAGCCAGCGGCTGAGCGGGCGGGAGTTTCAAATTATGGAGTTGTTTATGCGCAGCCCGCAGCAGGTGTTCTCTGCCGAGCGCATTATGGAAAAGGTCTGGGGCTGGGATAACGAGGCGGAAATCAACGTGGTATGGGTCAATATCTCAAATCTGCGCAAGAAATTGAAGGCACTTGGCTCCCGCGCCGCGCTTACGGCAAACCGCGGTCTGGGGTATCTGCTGGAGGAAGCACGATGATCCGGCGGCTGCGGAACAAGTTTATCCGCATCGCAACGCTGTCGGTCGCGGCGGTCATGCTGATGCTTACGCTGATTTTGAACGTCGCCAACGTGATTTCTACCGACAGCGACCTGCGGCAGACGCTGGATATGATTTACGAAAACGAGGGGACCATCCCGCAGACCCGCACCTTGGGTGCGCCGCCGGACACCCGGACAGGGGAGAGCGCCCCCGCCCCCCGACCCGACAAGGACGGACCGTTCAACCAGGAAACGCCCTTCTCAACGCGCTTTTTTGTGCTGCGATATCAGGACGACGGCACGTTGGACAATGCCGACTTGAACCGCATTGCCGCAGTCACCAGCGACACAGTGGACGAGTACCTGGCGGTGGCGCTGACCCACGGGGAAGGGTACGGCATCTACAAAACCTATCGCTATGTCGTACATTCCACGCGGGAAAACCGCAAAATCGCCATTTTTCTGGACAGTTACCAGCAGCTGCGCACTATCCGCAACGTGCTGCTTTGGTCGCTGGCGGCAGATGCTGTCTGCATTTTGCTGGTGTTTTTGCTGGTGGTTGTTTTTTCCCGCCGCGCCATTGACCCGGTGGTGCAGAGCGCCCAGCGGCAAAAGCAGTTTATCACCGATGCCGGACATGAGCTGAAAACACCCATCACCGTCATTTCCACCAGCCTGCGGGTGCTGGAAATGGAGGTCGGCAAACAGAAGTGGATCGACAAGGCGCAAGCCCAGACCGAAAAGCTGACGGCGCTGGTAAACTCCCTTGTGACCTTGTCCCGCATGGATGAGGAGGAAAGCCCGCTGAAGATGTCGCCGTTTTCAATCAGCGAGGCTGTGACCCAGACGGCGGAATCCTTCCGCGATTTTGCCGCCGAGCGCGGCTTGGGGCTGCACGTTTCCGCTGCGCCGGCGCTGACCTATTGCGGGGACGAATACGCCGTGCGGCAGCTGATTTCGATTTTGATGGATAACGCCGTAAAATACGCCGCAGCGCAGTCTGATATTGCGGTGACGCTGGAAAAAGCGCGGCACGGTGTGCGGCTGGCGGTTTCCAACGCTTGCGAGCCGATTACTGAAAAGGATTTGTCGCGGATGTTTGACCGCTTTTACCGGGTGGACCCCTCCCGCAATGCAGCCACCGGCGGCTTTGGCATCGGGCTTTCGATTGCCCGCAGCATTGCGGAGGGACACAAGGGTTCCATCACCGCTGATTACAAGGACGGGCGAATCTGCATCAGCGCGTTGCTGAAGTAGCGCCGAGATACAGCAAAACAAAAACGCATTGCAAACGGACGTTGCAATGCGTTTTTTGTTTATCTTACAGGATAAACTCCATCTGCCGCTCCTTGGTTTTCATACCCATTTTTTCATAGAAATGCTCGGCAGAGGCGTTTCCTGCCCAGACGTTCAGGGTCACCTCATAGCAGCCCAGTGCTTTCGCCTGCTGCTTTACATAGGCAAACAGACTTTCCCCGATGTGCTGCCCCCGTGCCTGCTTGTCCACGCACAAATCGTCAATGAACAGTGACGTAAAAGGCACCATATTGGTGGAAAAGGGCTGCTCCTTGATTTGGCAGAAGGCATAGCCGATGCAGACATCGTCCGCATCGGCGGCAACGTAGATGGGCTTGTCCGCCTGTTGCAGCAGCTCTGCCAGCTCGCAGGGGGTGTATTTGGTGGTGCCGGGTATAAAGATATCCGGGCGGATCTCTGCGTGAATTTGCAATACCTGCCCCAGCAGCGTAAGAAGTCTGGGAATGTCTTTTTCTTCTGCCTTGCGAATTTTCATTTCAGCCATGCACCTTCCTGATTTTTGATTTTACGGGTTTTGTTTTCCGGCAAACGGGAATTGTGATGCAGAAAGTCTATAACAAGCCTGTTGAGCTGCTGTTCTATCAATCAAAAGTGAAATGCTATTTGTTGGCATACAAATGGCAACCTTTTACATGGTCATTGACAATCCCTATTGCCTGCATATAGGCATATATAATTGTACTACCAACAAACTTAAAGCCAAGCTTTTTTAAGTCTTTACTAATTTGGTCTGAGAGTGCAGTCCTTGCGGGTATATCAGTTTCAGTTTGAAACTGATTGAGAATTGGCTTACCATCAACATAAGACCATATAAACGAATCAAAACTGCCATACGATTCTTGGATTTTTATAAACTGTTGAGCATTTGTTATTGCTGATTTGATTTTTAACCGATTACGAACAATGCTGCTATTTTGCATTAGCTCTTCTATTTTTGCATCATCATACAGCGCGACTTTTTTGCAGTCAAAGTTATCAAAAGCAATTCTAAATGCCTCTCTTTTATTTAGTATTGTCAGCCACGATAGTCCTGCCTGCATACCTTCAAGTATTAACATCTCAAATAGTTTATTCTCATCATGAACGGGCTTTCCCCATTCATTATCATGATACTCTTTATATAAGTCGGTAGTTGCCCATGAACATCTTTGTATCAATTCTCCCATAAGTTTCTCCGTCCTGCAAATCACGGTTTGTCTTTCTTAAACCAACTCAACCCCACCTCGCCGGGGAAAGCCTTCCCCTTGGGGGGAAGGTGGCGCGGTACGCGCCGGATGAGGGAGAAATGTCCGGAAGGCTCCCCCTCATCAGTCACCGCAGCCCGACAAACTGGAATTGGATTACTTGTAATACGCTGCATAATCACTCTCAATAGCAAATAGACCTTGCCCCATAGAAACAGGGAAATACGTTGGGCCTATTACACAACTGTATGTATTCTCATTCGTTCCTTTGAATGTTATCAGATAATCTCCATAGGCATCTGCATATTCAACACCTACACATTCCAACTGCATTTCGGGGAAGTGGTTATTCACATAGCTTGTTCCAAAGCTTTTTGCAATTTGCTTTGGTATAACGCCTGCAAACCATAGAACAATGAGTACACCAATTATCACAATCGGAATTACCCACTTCTTCTGTTTCATACAATCACACTCCTTTGTCAAATTGGAAGTTGTTGTTACAAACGATTCAGAAATTCATTTGCTTCCTTTCGCTCCTTAAAAATGTAAATATCTTTATTCGCATATTGATTTAACAGTTCCATCACCCTTGGTCTGTTTTGGTAATTATAGTTTTTTACAAATTCAATAAACTCCCCATCTTCTTCATTTTCTATCCACGGCATATCCGTCCGGGGTTTACCTCTTCGTTTTTTGATGCCATCAAGACAGACATTTACTGTGTAATCCAGAAAAACAACAGTATCACATGCTTGCAATCTCATCTCTAATGTGGATTTGTAATTTCCGTCAATAATCCATTCTTCACTTTGAATTGCATTTACTAACCGCTCGCGGAAAACAGATTTATCCACAATCGTTCTATCCGGGGTCCAATACATCAAGTCTAAATGATAAAGCGGAATACCTGTCAATTTATGCAGCTTTCTTGAAAATGTGCTTTTACCACTTCCGGGACAACCTATTACCATAATTCTTTTCATAGCGTTATACCATTAAATCCCGATTTGTCTTTCTTAAACCAACCCAACCCCACCCCGCAGGGGAAAGCCTTCCCCCAGAGGGGGAAGCCATAGCTGCCGTTATGTCCCGCCCCGGCACCGCAGTCCGACAAACGGGAAGTTAACGAACCAACCTCTTTACTCTTTCAACATAATCATCTGCATGATTTATGCTAATATCTCCGTGATAA